>Ga0207668_10001891_pt1 | contig 12255 bp, 12 predicted proteins | sample KBSS43metaG_FD_184323 | JGI IMG/M metagenome (GOLD analysis project Ga0207668, IMG submission 184323) | Switchgrass rhizosphere microbial communities from Kellogg Biological Station, Michigan, USA - KBS S4-3 metaG (SPAdes) (version 2) | ecosystem: Host-associated > Plants > Roots > Rhizosphere... | reverse complement strand
CTGATCTGGGCCCTCGAGGGCACCATCCAGACGCGCATCGATGGCTCGGGTACGTCGCCTTACCTCGCCGGGTACCATCCCGGCCCGTGGTTCCCCGGGGGAGAGGTACAGTTTGTTTTCCGGGTGAGGGTCAAGCCGTACCCCGAGTACGAGCCCTTCCGGGTCCACCGGGCAACGGCGCAGGGAGTCGTGGACCTCAACACTGGCTTTGATGCTGAGTATCCGCCCATTGACGTCTCCCCTGACGGGTTGTTCATGGCGGACTGGGGTGGAGCGTTCACGATGAACAGAAGGGCTTCGGTCGTGGTGACCGGTTACCACGAGGAACACCTGATCGGTTTTGCTCGTTGAGTGGACTGCTACCGCCTTGAAAGCGCGCGCTGTACCCCGGCCGAGAGATCGGCGACCTGCACAAACCCCGCCTCGGTAATAGCCACGTCCTCTGTACGCGTCCCCGTGAGCACATGCAGTGCCCGTCCACCGAGCGCCCGCGCCGGGGCCAGGTCGCGGAGCCGGTCACCAATGAACCAGCTCTGCAGCGGATCGATACCCAGTCGCGATATGGCCTCGCGATAGAGCTTGAGGCCCGGCTTTCGGCACTCACAGGGTCCACTGATGGCGGGCAGGTGAGGGCAGTGCAACTGCAGGTCGAGATGCGCGCGTTGCTCCTTGAGCTGGCGCTCGAGCTCGCGCGCCACCACCTGATAGTCCGCCTCACTGAGGATGCCACGCGCGATTCCAGACTGGTTGGTGATGACGACCGTCAGCCATCCCGCCGCGTTGGCCCGTGCCACCGCGTCGGCGGCCCCCGGAAGAAGCACCACCTCTCCCGGGGTGCGGACGAAATCGGTATCGACGATGAGGGTGCCATCGCGATCGAGGAACAGGGCGGGCCGGAGGGTCACACCGGGACGGCCTGCGACGCGAGGTACTCGGCCTTGCGGCGCTCCATCTCGACCGGCGTCACGTCCTCCACGTGCGTTGCGACCCACCACTGGTTTCCTGCCCGGTCGAGGACGCCGCCCATCCGGTCGCCATAGAACTGGTCGGCCGGCTCCATGAGCGACGTGGCACCCGCGGCCAGTGCGCGCTTGTAGCTGGCATCGCAATCGGGCAGGTACAGGAAGATGGAGGACGGCATCGGCCGCCACTGCTCGGTGGCCTCGGCCATCATGATGCGCGAGTCGCCGACCTGGAGCTCAGTGTGCATGATCGTGCCATCGGGACGGAGCATGGGCGGCACGGTGGTCTTCGCGTCGAACACCGTCTCGAGAAATGAGATGGTGCCTGGAAGCCCGGCAACGATGAGGTAGGGGGTGATCGTGTGGTAGCCGGGGGGGATGAACTGGACTGTCATGGCGCGCTCCGAGGAATGTCGTGATCCATCAGGCACAACAGATATACCGCTGTGCCGGATACGATACCGAACAAAACCCGAAGTCGCAAGATCACCCCTCAGACGTGGTCGACGACCCCAGTGATTCCATGATCCCGGGCGCAGTGAGCGCAGCAATAGAACGCGCCCTTCGCCTCGATTCCGTGCCCCATGATCCTGCAGCCGCAATGGGCGCACTCCGGGGCGAGCTTGTGAATGGCGCACTCGAAACTGTCGAAGACGTGCTTCTGCCCCTCCGCGATCACCTCGAACGAGAGGTGGTATTCATTGCCGCACACTTCACATTGTGCCATGATGCCCTCCGGGCAACGGGTTGAGTTTTCCTACCCCGTAGCCCGGGACCGGATACGCCTCACGCAGCAGTCGCGGTTGGCCGCAGCGCGTAGTGCCGATCGGCCAGTGCCGACCAGGGAATGGTGATCCACCCGATCAGCGCGAACCAGCCAATCGCCCGCTCCGTCGCCGGCAGCGGAGACCAGGGTCCACTTGCCCACATCAGGGTGCACACGAGGATGAAGCTCCAGAGTGCCACCGGCCCCAGCCAGCTGGTAGCCCGCCGGGGCGCGAGGTAGAGCCAGATCCCCACGGCCCACATCGCGCCCTCGACGGCGATGGTGCCAGCGATCGAGTTCCAGAGGCCAAGCCCGAACAGCGGTGACGCACCAGGCGCGAGGGGCATGTCGGGCGCGTGCGTGATGACGTCGAGAACCCAGTGACTCATCACCAGCAACGCGAGCAGCGAGGCCGTGCGTGGCGCCACACCGCGCCAGCGAGCCAGGCCGGCCAGCAGTGCTCCCCATACGGCCGACATCATCAGGCTGTGGGACCAGGGATACGACTCGAAGACCAGTGGCGTGAACGCGGTGGCTCCGGGCGCCACTCGGACGTGCTCAATGCCGAGGAGCAGGAACAGGGGCCAGAGGAGGTCGAGCGTAACGACGGCGGCGACATACCATCCGAGCGAGGGCCGCGGGTCAATCCGCTTGCTGGCGAACGCGAGAGCGAGGTGGCCGACGAACATTCCAGTCCTCCTGCACGCGAGTGGCTATGGCGGTCCTGCTCCGTGGCTGCGCAACAACTCATCGACCTCGTCGTAGCCCGAGGGGTACGCGATGCCATCCACCGAAGCGCCGGCTGCAAGGAGGGCGGCCACCGACTCTGGTGTGCGCCGCTCGCTCCAGTACGAGTCGACGCAGGCTCTCACGGCCAGGGCCAGCGGCGTGCGGTTCCAGCGGTCCCGCGCGTCGACTGGCGCACCGTGCGCGATGAGCAGTTCGACGACTGCCGGCCGCATGCGCCAGGCGGCCACGTGCAGCGCGGTGCTGTTGGGCGCCACGTCCCAGTAGCCATCACCATGCTCGAATACCGCCCCGGCTTCGACACCAAGATCGAGCAGGCGCCGTACCCCCGCGGCGTTGCCGTTGCCCGCAAACTCGGCAAGCACCATTCCATCCATTGCCTGCAGTTCCGTCACCAGGTGCGGGGCTGCCTCGCGGATCGCGTCGATCGCGGTGCCATCGTCCAGTGCGCACGCGGCGATGAGGCGATCTACGCCGTCGAGCGCCATCGAAGTGCCGCGGTCCTGGAACAGCCTGAGGATGTCACCGCGGCCCCGGCGCGCTGCCATCGCCACGGCGGTGCGGCCTTCCTGGGCGCGCTGGGGATCGGCGCCGCGGTCCATGAGCAGGGTGATGATCTCGATCCGGTTGTCGCGTGCTATGGCGTGGTGCAGCGCGGTGAAGCCCCAGTGCCGCTGGTGATTGGGGTCGGCGCCGTGGTCGAGCAGGTAGGCGACGCCGTCCAGGTCGTGCCAGTCGTGCTTCCGGATCAGCATCGTGACGAGGTTGTCGTCCGTGAGCTTGCCGCTCTCGACCAGGACCTTCAGCGCGTCGTTGTCGTAGCTTTCGGGCGTGTGGTAGGGCGTCTCGTCATCGTTCGGGTCGGCGCCGCGCTCCAGCAGGAGCCGCGTGAGCGGCGCATGATGCGCAATGCCGGCCACACCATAGAGCACACTCTCCCAGGTCGGTTTCGGCTGGTGTTCACCCTCGAACCAGCCGCCATTGGGATCGGCACCCGCATCGAGCAACGCGGTTGCCGCGCGCATGAACCCGTCAGAGCGCCCGCGATCCAGCTTCAGGTAGCGCGAGAATGCGAGATAGGTCAGCGGCTCCCAGTTGTAGGGACCGCCCTTCGTCACGGCCAGCAGGGGATTGGTGGCGAGAAGTCGCTTGATCGCCGAGTCATCGCCGAGGACCGCCGCGGCGTAGATGCCGCTGCCGCCCACTTCGGGGTGCTCAGCCAGCACCGCTTCGGCCGCATCGAGCGTGCCGGAGGCGTGCCAGGCATCGCGGGGCACGCTCGCGGCCTCGAGGAACTCCATGACCGGATCAATCGAGTGGGTCATCCTGCCCCAAGTATGTAGAATTGGGCATGACAAACGCCACTGTCGCGGGCGCCGTCCTGGGTGCGAACCTCCTCTCCCTCGAAACTCCCGTTCCGATCGTCGACCTCGATCGCCTCGACAGGAACCTCGAGCGCATGGCGAGCTACACCGCATCGCACGGCCTGGCGCTCCGCCCTCACGTCAAGACGCACAAGACGCCATGGATCGGCGCGCGGCAGGTTGCCCTGGGCGCGGTGGGACTCACCTGCGCCACGCCGCACGAAGCGGAGGAGATGAGCGCGGTCGCCGGTGACATCCTCGTCGCCTATCCCCCGATCGGGAGCGGGCGGCTCAGGCGCCTCGTGTCGCTGCCGCCGGATGTCCGTCTTACTGTCGCGCTCGATTCGGTGGAAGCGGTGCAGGGCCTCGCCGCTGCGGCGCGCGCGGCGCGCCGGCGCGTGGGCGTCTATGTGGAACTCGATTTCGGCATGCGCCGGGTCGGCGTCGCGAGCCCGGGCGATGCCATCGACCTGGTCCGCCTGACCGAGCGGGAATCATCACTCCAGTTTCGCGGCATCGCATTCTATCCCGGGCATATCCGCTCCGGCGTCGATACGCAGGATGAGGCGATCACCAGACTGCGACGGGACGTCGCTGCGGTACGCGCCGCGTTCGACCGCGCGGGCATCGCGGTGCCGGTGATCAGCGGCGGGTCCACGCCCACGGCGTGGCGCGCGCACGAGACCGGTGCCACGGAAGTGCGACCCGGCACGTACGTCTTCAACGACCGGACCACCGCCATGCTCGGCGCATGTGACTGGGACGACTGTGCGCTTTCCGTGCTCGCCACGGTGGTCAGCACCGCCGTGCCGGGCCAGGCGGTGATCGATGCCGGGAGCAAGGCACTGGGCCGTGAACCGCTCCGGAGCGAGGGAGATGGCTTCGGGATACTCATGGCGCATCCCGACGTGGTGGTGAAGGGCCTGAGCGAGGAGCATGGTCTCCTCGACCTGTCACGCACCGACTGGCGCCCGGTGGTGGGCGACGTGGTGCGCGTGATCCCCAACCACGTCTGCATCGTGGTGCACCTCAACGACCGCCTCACCGGCGTGCGCGGCGATGTGGTAGACCAGGAGTGGAGCGTTGCCGCCCGTGGGCGCTAGCACCCGGGCGATGTCGGCGTGGCTGCTGCTGTGCGTTCCCTTCTCCGGGGTGGCGGCCCAGAGCCAGCGTGCAGTGCTGCTGCACACCGACCGGACGATGGCTGACAGCAGCTGGAGTGCGGGGTTCCGCGCCACCGTCGCGGCGGGTGCCCTCCCGGAAACGGTCCTGCTGTGGCCCGGTGCACCGGTGGTGAAGGGACTGCCGGCGATCGGCCGGCTCCTCGAATCGGTGACCCTCAAGGCCACCTGGCAGCCCATCGGCGCAGAGCTGTCCCTCGATTCCACGCTGGGCGTGACCTGGGGTGTCACCGCTGCGCCCCCAAGTGGTACCGGTGGTCCGGTGATCGGGCGCTATATCGCGACGTGGCAGCGTGACCCGGGAACCGGCAGTACGTGGCGGCTCGCGGCGATGATGTTCACCGATCTCACGGCCGATGAGTCGGCACCAGCCCCTTCCGGTCTCCCGGTTGAACTGCCGCCGATCCAGGCATCGGGCAAGATCGCCCCGTTCGTGTCTGCCGATCTCGCGTTTGCGCGGCTCGCGGGCGACAGTGGTGCCGCCATCGCATTCGAGCGCTGGGCTGCGCCTGACGCGCACATGTTTGCCGGAGGCGGGATCCTGGTGGAGGGACCGAAGGCGATCGGCAGGGTGGTGAGCGCACCCGCCACCTGGAAGTGGCACCCGGTGGCCGCCGGTGTGTCGGATGATGGCAGCCTGGGGTGGACGATCGGGGAGGCGGTCATCACGGCAGCGGATGGACACTCGGGTCCGTCCAAGTACCTCACGATCTGGAAGCGGCAACCCGACGGCGCGATCCTTTTCCTCACGGATGGAGGCAACGGCCGGCCGGTGCGCTAGTCAGGCCTCGACGTCGTTCAGCGCCGCAGCGAGGGCGTCGATCTCCGTTTCGACCACGGTGCGCAGGTCGAGCAGCACGCGATCATCCTGCACCCTTGAAATGACGGGCGGATCACCGAGCCGAAGCCGCAGTGCGAGGCCGTGCGCGCCGATTTCGCCCGGCGTGAGGACAAGCAGCGTGGTGGGCAGGACAGCCTCGGGGAACGCACCGCCACCAACCGCCGATCCGCCGGGAGCCAGCACCGGCCGGAACTGCGCCGGCGTGACCTTCATGAGGCGTTGTGCGCGCGCCTCGATATCCTCCCGCGACTCGGTGAGCATGCGCAGCACCGGCACGTGTCGACGTGCGATCTCCTCATCGTCATACAATGCCAGCGTAGCCTCGAGGGCAGACAGCGTCATTTTGTCGGCGCGGAGTGCGCGCGCGAGGGGATTGCTGCGGCAGGCCGCGATCAGCTCGCGATGACCCGCCAGGCATCCGGCCTGCGGCCCTCCCAGCAGCTTGTCGCCGCTGAAGAGCACGAGGTCGGCGCCCGCGGCGACGGCATCGCGCACCCGCGGCTCGCCCGAGAGTCCCCACGCCGCCAGGTCGATCAGCAGTCCACTCCCGACGTCGTGCAGGCAGGGCAGTCCGTGTTCATGCGCCAGGCTTGCGAGCGCGGCTGGATCCGGCGTCGCCACAAAACCCGATTGCGCGAAGTTGCTGCGGTGGACGATGAGGATGGTGCCCGTATCGGGGGCGATCGCGGCCTCATAGTCGGCGGGATGCGTGCGATTGGTCGTGCCGACCTCGCGGAGTCGCGCGCCGCTCCTCGCGAGAATGTCGGGAATCCGGAACGATCCGCCGATCTCGATCAGCTCGCCCCGGCTGATGATGACCTCCTTCCCGCTGGCCACCGTGGCGAGTGCCAGCACCAGGGCTCCCGCGGCATTGTTCACGACCAGCGCGTCGGCGGCGCCGGTGAGCCGTGCGAGCTGAGCGCGACCGTGGTCGGTACGACTGCCACGCGTGCCACTGTGAAGGTCGAACTCGAGCGAGCTATATCCGGAAGCGACGGACTGCACCGCGCGGACGGCCTCCTCGGCCAGCGGCGCCCGGCCGAGGTTGGTGTGCAGCACGATCCCGGTCGCATTGATGACGCGCGTGAGCGATGGTGCGATGCGTGCCGCGACGAGCTCGGCAATCTCGGCCGCCCAGTCATCGGGTGGCCCGGCCCGGCGCCTCCTGGACCGCTCGATCGTCTCGCGGGCCGCAGCGACCACGGCGCTCCGCGGTGCCGTCCGCATCAGTTCCAGCACCGCAGGGTCACGCAGGAGCGTATCGACTGATGGGAGGGCGCGTCGCTTGTCGTCGGTCATTTCTTCAGGGGCGGAGCGCCCTTCTTCGGCGGGGGCGCCTGCGACTTGAGCAGGGAATCGGACGGCAGCAACTGTTTCAATGAATCGGCGAAGGTCGTGTCACCCTTCACCAGCGCCGAGTCGATGCGCATCTGGAGCGCACGCGCGCTGTCGGCGAGCGTGGGCTTCGGGCGCTTGGGCACCTCGAAGCCAGCCTTCGGCGACCCGAGCACGCCGGTGACGTTCTTCACGTCGTGCGTCTCCACGAGGTACTTGGTTCCGGGCAGCAGCGGCTGCCCGAGCCGCACGACCAGCCGGTCGGTCAGGGGAGGACGTGACAACTTCACCGGAGGCTTCTGGCCAGCCATGGCACCGGGACCCGCCGCCGGCATGCCGGGAACGCGCGCGCCTGGCGGAACCGAGTCAGGCCTCAACTTGCCTGCCGTATCGGGCCGCAATCGTTTCAGTGTGTCGGCCTTCGCGTTTCTCCCCGTGTCTGGCTTCGCCCTCCTGAGGGTGTCGGGCCTCGCCTTCACGGTATCCGGCTTCGCCCTGGACGTATCGGCTCGCGCCAGCGAATCCATCTTCTCCTTCTGCGCGGAGTCGGCCTTCGCGCGGTCAAGCTTGGAGAGGCTGTCAAACTCGGCGGGAGTCATGACCCGCAGGACCGGAATCGGTGTCGAGTCGGGCAGCAGCAGCACCCGTACGGCGGTCGAGTCGTAGGTCGCGTACGGATCGAGCTTCTGGGTGAAGGTGAGGTTGATGGTGACTGAATCCTGGACCGCAGGTGGGGTGAGTCTCGGCGGCGTTGTGTCGTGGATGAAGGCGAAGATCTCCGGCACCTTCCCGGAGTCAGGCTCCACGCGCACGCTGTCGTATGCCTCGCGCGGGTCGATCTTCCCGTTCCGGTTCTGGTCGAGGCCGACATAGACCAGGTAGGTGCCACGGGGGAGGGGACCAAAGACATAGGTGCCCGAGGAATCCGTGATGCCCTTGTACACCAGTGAATCGGGCTCGAGTACCGCCTCGATCAGGCCACCGCGCATGGGCTGGCTCGCGGTCCAGTCATAGGCGATGCCCCGGAGTGTGTAGTCCGGCACCGGCGCGCCGGTGGTGAACGTGACGAGCCCTCCTTTTACGCCCTTGTTGTTCCGGATGTCGGAAATCCCGGGCAGCAACTGGACGCGGTAGACCGTATTCGGCCTCCAGCCTTCGCGCGGGCGTACCGAGATCCGGCTCCGGTGCCACTGCACCACCGGAATCTTGTTGGTGGGGGACAGGAGCACGAGCTTCTCGAGGTCGCCGGTGCCGTATCCCTGGCTCGGACTGCCGCCCTCGGACACCACCTCACTGAAGATGAAGTTGACGTTGCCGTCGAAACCGGGATTGACCGAGAGCGATTCGGGGGTGATCGACACCAGGATCGGCGGCTTCGTGTCCGGCGGGCCGCCGGGTGGCGGCTCGATCTTGGCGCACGCAATGGCGCTCAGCAGGCAGAGGGCGGCGAGGGCGCGCCGGGCGCCCCGTCTCCCTAGCATCCGAGCCTTGTCCGCTTCTCGGCGAGCGTGCCGGCCTGTTCCCGCCAGCTCGTGAGCTTCTCCCGTTCCTTCTCGACCACGGCTGCCGGGGCCCGGGCCACGAACTGCTCATTGCCGAGCTTCTTCTCCTGGGATCCGATGAGTTGCTCGAGCCGAGCGATCTCGTCGCCGAGACGCGCGCACTCGCGGCCCACGTCGATGGCATCGCCCAGCGGCACGAAGACGCCCGTGCCGTCGGAGAGGACGGCATAGCCGCCCACGGTGTCGCTGCTCTCGCCAAAGCCGAGCTCACTGACCTTCGCGAGACGACGAACGGTGCCCGACTCCGCCTTGAATGCGGCACTCGCGGCATTGCCGGGATGCTGCACGAAGACGCGCACGGCCTTGCCGGGCGAGACATCGTACTCGGCGCGGATCGCGCGGATGGCCCCGACCAGCTCCTGCACCAGGGCAAATCCGCGCTCGGCCTTCGCGTCCCCGGCCCGGCGGTCGGGTGCGGGCCATGCGGCGGCAGCGAGCCAGGCACCTTCCTTCCGTCCCGGTATGCGCTGCCACAGGGTCTCGGTGACGAACGGCATGATCGGGTGCAGCAGGCGAAGCGCCACGTCGAAGGTGCGCAGTGCGATGGCCCGGGCCACGTCGCCGCCGGGCGCATCGCCGTAGAGGCGCGGCTTGATCGCCTCGATGTACCAGTCGGCGAAATCCGACCAGAGGAAGTGAAACACCGCCGAGGCCGCATCGTTGAGGCGGAACTTCTCATACGACTCCGTGGCAGCGCGGATGGTGGCATCGCACCGCGCGATGATCCACTTGTCCGCGAGCGTCAGCTCATTGGCCCGCAGCGCGTTCGCATGACCGGCAAGCGGCCGGGTGGGACCGTCGAGGTTCGTCAGGATGAAGCGCCCGGCGTTCCACAGCTTATTGGCGAAGTTCCGGCCCGGCGCGAACGACGTCTCGAGGTCGGCGGGATCGAGGATCACGTCGGTGCCCACCGACATGCCCGATACCAGCGTGTACCGCAGCGCATCCGCACCGTAGCGCTCCACCACCTCGAGCGGGTCGATCCCGTTGCCGAGCGACTTGGACATCTTGCGGTGCTGGGTGTCGCGCACCGTGCCATGGAGGTAGACGGTGCTGAATGGGATGTCGCCCATGAACTCGCAGCCGGCCATCACCATGCGCGCCACCCAGAAGAACAGAATCTCCGGGGCGGTGACGAGGACCTGTCCGGGATAGAACGCCTTCAGGTCCGCGGTCTTCTCCGGCCAGCCGAGACTGGAGAAGGGGACGAGCCAGGAGGAGAACCAGGTGTCGAGTACGTCCTCGTCCTGGCGGACCGCGCCGCCGCAGTCACATCGCGTCACGTCGGTGCGGCTCACGATCGTCCTGCTGCAGGCATCACAGTACCACACGGGGATGCGGTGGCCCCACCAGAGCTGCCGGGAGATGCACCAGTCGCGGATGTTCTCCATCCACTGGGCATACTCGTCACCGCGGCGCTCCGGGATGAAGCTCAGGCGCCCGTCCTGATAGGCCTGGAGCGCGGGCTTTGCGAGCGGGGCCATCTTCACGAACCACTGGTCGGACAGGCGCGGCTCGATGATCGTATTGCAGCGATAGCAGTGGCCCACCGCGTGCCGGTGATCCTCCACCTTCTCCAGCAGCCCCAGCTCCCGGAACATCTCGATCACGCGCTTCCGTGCCTCGAAACGGTCGAGTCCCTGCAGCGCGTCGGGCACGGTCTCGGCCATGCGCGCCTCGGGCGTCATGATGTCGATGCTGTGCAGGTGCTGCCGCCGGCCGATCTCGAAGTCGGTCGGGTCGTGTGCCGGTGTCACCTTCACCGCGCCGGTGCCGAAGGCGGGGTCGATCGCGTCGTCAGCGACGATGGGGATCTCGCGGCCCACCAGCGGCAGCAGCAGGGACTTGCCCACGAGCGCCGCGTAGCGCGGATCCGCGGGGTGCACCGCCACGCCGGTATCACCCAGCATCGTCTCGGGGCGGGTCGTCGCGACGGTGACATAGCCGCTGCCGTCCACCAGCGGGTACTTGAGGTGCCAGATCTTCCCGTCCACCTCTTCCTTCTCCGCTTCCTCGTTGGAGAGGGCGGTGAGGCAGCGCGGGCACCAGTTGATGATGTACTTGCCGCGGTAGATGAGCCCCTTCTCGTGCAGCCGTACGAAGACCTCGCGCACGGCGGCGGAGAGCGCCGGGTCGAGCGTGAAGTAGGTGCGACTCCAGTCGCAGCTCGCGCCGATGGCCTTGAGCTGCTCGAGGATCGCGCCGCCGGTCTCCTTCACGTGCGCCCAGACCCGTTCCTCGAAGCGCTCGCGCCCCAGGTCGAAACGGGTCTGGCCTTCCTTCGCCACGACGCGCTCGACCACGTTCTGGGTCGCGATCCCGGCGTGGTCGGTGCCGGGAAGCCAGAGCGTGTTCCGTCCGCGCATGCGCTCGAAGCGAACGAGGACGTCCTGCACCGTGTTGTTGAGCCCATGGCCCACGTGCAGCACCGCCGTCACGTTGGGCGGCGGCATCATCACGACATAGCGTGCACCAGGATCCCGGGCGTCGGCGCGGAAGAGGTCGGCTGCGAGCCAGCGGCGATAGAGATCGGCCTCGATGGCGGCCGGGTCGTACTGGGGGGCGAGCGGATCGCTCATGCGGAAGCGGTCGAATCCTCTGGAGAATTGAAGTCATCCTCGCCGTGGACGAGAATGCAGTTGACGAGGCTCTCGAGGCCGGGCACGGCACGGGCCACGCGGGCGGCGCGGGTGCGCTCGGCCCGGGTCATCACCCAGCCGTGCAGTTCCACGCTGCCCGCCGACACCGCCAGGGCGTCCAGCGTGAGATGGGCGAGGGCAGGATCCGCCCGGAGGGCCTGGCGGACGAGCCGGGCCAGCTGGCCGGTGCGGGCGGGCGCCACGCGACGGCGCTGCCGCACCAGGCCCCTGATGCGCGCCGGACCGACCTCTCCCATGGTTTCATTCACGATCAAGCCGGCGGCAAGCCCCAGGGCGGCACCAGCAATGGACCAGCCCAGCAAGCCGACCAGCGAAGTAACTCGCTTCACCCGCGGAACCCTCGTGCAAAAAGGTGTTGTGACGCGTTAAGTTAGCAGCAATGTCCGAAGAACGCACCGAAATTCAGACCGGCGAACTGAGCCGCTGGCTCGTGCTCCTGAGCGTCATCCTGCTCGGGATCGCCCTGTACTTCTGGCTCGCTCCGCGCACCGAACCGGTAGTGCATCCGGTGCAGTCGGAGGCCCTGCAATGACCAATACGACCGCCACCAGCCAGGTCCGGCTCACCCTCCCCGACGGTAGCGTGCGGGAGTATCCCGCCGGGGTCACCGGGCGCGAGATCGCCGAATCGATCGGGCCCGGGCTGGCGAAGGCCGCCGTGGCCATCCGGGTGGACGGTACCGTGCGCGACCTGATGTTCCCGATCCGGGGTGACGCGCCGATCGCGATCCTCACGGAGCGGGACCGCGAGTCGCTCGACGTGCTGCGTCACTCCGCGGCGCACATCATGGCGACCGCCGTCCGGGAGATCTTTCCCACGGCCGGCATCGGGTTCGGT
>Ga0207668_10001888_pt1 | contig 12260 bp, 12 predicted proteins | sample KBSS43metaG_FD_184323 | JGI IMG/M metagenome (GOLD analysis project Ga0207668, IMG submission 184323) | Switchgrass rhizosphere microbial communities from Kellogg Biological Station, Michigan, USA - KBS S4-3 metaG (SPAdes) (version 2) | ecosystem: Host-associated > Plants > Roots > Rhizosphere... | reverse complement strand
GTCCGGGACGCGCGACGCGGTCCTGAAGGAGCTGGCCGGCGACCTGGCCGCCCGCGCCTCGGTCGCCGTGGCGGACCTGTCCGATGCGGCCGCCGTCGACGGCCTGGTGGACGCCGCCGAGGCCGCGGCGGGCCAGCCGCTGGACATCTTGGTGGCCAACGCCGGCGTCACGCGCGACGGCCTCTTGCTGCGCATGAAGGACGAGGACTGGGCCGCCGTGCTGCGGGTCAACCTGGAGTCCTACTTCCGCCTCTCGCGGGCGGCGGTGAAGGGCATGATGCGCCGCCGGTCCGGCCGCATCATCGGCATCACCTCGGTGGTGGGCGTCACCGGCAATCCGGGCCAGACCAACTACGCGGCCTCCAAGGCCGGGATGATCGGCTTCTCCAAGGCCCTGGGCGCGGAGGTTGCGACCCGGGGGATCACCGTGAACTGCGTGGCCCCGGGCTTCATCGAGAGCCCGATGACCGACGCCCTCAACGAAGCGCAGAAGAGCCAGATCCTCTCCACCATCCCCGCGGCGCGCCTGGGACAGGGGGCGGAAGTGGCGGCGGCCTGCGTCTATCTGGCGAGCGCGGAAGCGGCCTACGTGACCGGCCAGACGCTGCACGTGAACGGCGGCATGGCCATGATCTGAAGCGGCGCTAGTCGCTTTGAAATGAACATGCTACGTCGGCCTCGAATCCGGTCCGGCAGGTCGCCGCAGCCTATTTCCCGACGGTTGACATGACGTCTGCTGTCGCCGATGCAACAGTTGAACGAAAAGGGACGACATCGAATGTCCGATATCCTTGAACGCGTGCGGAAGATCGTCATCGAGCACCTCGACGCGGACCCGGAGAAGGTGACCGAGAAGGCGAGCTTCATCGATGACCTGGGGGCCGACAGTCTCGACAACGTGGAATTGGTGATGGCCTTCGAAGAAGAGTTCGACATCGAGATCCCGGACGACGCCGCCGAGCATATTCAGACGGTTGGCGATGCTGTGAAGTTCATTGGAGAGCGCCTGGGCGCCTGACGCCAGTTATTCGCCGTCGAGTTCACGCCGCCGCGTTGCTGAAAGGCCCTTGCGCCCCGAAGCCGCGGCGGTCTTCGTATGGGCGTTGTGCAATTGAGAGATTCCATGCGTCGAGTCGTCGTCACGGGCATCGGGTTGCTCACCCCCCTGGGTCAAGGCGCCGAGCTAAGCTGGGCGGCGATCCTCGCCGGCAAGTCCGGCGCCGGCCGCATCACCACCTTCGATCCTGCCGACTACGCCTGCCAGGTGGCCTGCGAGGTGCCCAGGGTCGATGGGCGCGGGGGCGGCGGGCCTGACGTCCCGGGCTCCTTTGATCCCGACCAGACCATGGCGCCCAAGGACCAGCGCCGGGTGGACGACTTCATCCTCTACGCCATGGCCGCCGCCGACGAGGCGGTGCGCGACGCCAACTGGATGCCCGAGGACCGCGCGGAACTCGAGCGCACCGGGGTGATCATCGGGTCGGGAATCGGTGGGCTGGCGACCATCGAGAAAACCTCGGTGGAGCTGTTCGAGAAGGGGCCCAGGCGGGTCAGCCCGTTCTTCATCCCCTCGGCGCTGATCAACCTGGCCTCCGGCCAGGTATCGATCCGCTACGGATTCCGGGGTCCGAACCATTCCGTCGTCACCGCCTGCGCCACGGGCGCGCATGCGGTGGGCGACGCCACGCGCCTCATCAAGTACGGCGACGCCGACGTGATGATCGCCGGCGGCGCCGAGGCGGCGATCTGCCCGGTGGGCGTCGCGGGCTTCATCGCCTGCCGCGCCATGTCGACGCACTTCAACGACGATCCGCAGCGCGCCAGCCGACCCTACGATAAGGATCGCGACGGTTTCGTGATGGGCGAGGGCGCGGGCGTGCTGGTGCTGGAAGAGCTGGAGCACGCCAAGGCCCGCGGCGCCAAGATCTACGCCGAGGTGATCGGCTACGGCCTGGCCGGCGACGCCTACCACATCACCGCCCCCGCCGAGGACGGCGACGGCGGCTTCCGCGCCATGAAGGCTGCGGTGAAGGACGCCGGCATCGATCCGGCTGACATCGATTACATCAACGCCCACGGCACCTCGACGCCGCTGGGCGACGAGATCGAGCTGGGGGCCGTCGAGCGGATGCTGGGCCAGGCGGCCGGCAAGGTGACCATGAGCTCGACGAAGTCCGCCACCGGCCACCTGCTGGGCGCGGCCGGCGCGATCGAGGCCGCCTTCACCTGCCTGGCGATCCGCGACCAGATCGCGCCGCCGACCATCAACCTCGAGAATCCCTCGGTGGACACGCCGATCGACCTGACGCCCAACAAGGCCAAGCCGATGGCGATCGACATCGCGCTCTCCAACAGTTTCGGCTTCGGAGGCACCAACGCCTCCGTGCTCTTCAAGAAATTCACGTGAGCGCCGCGCCGCGATCCGGCGCATCGGGCGGCTTGACGCGGGGCCGCCGCTGGGCGGTTGGCCTGATCGGCGCGGCCGCCTCCCTGGCGGTGGTCGCGCTGGCGGTGTTCGCCTGGGCGATCTGGTCCTACGAGGGGCCGGGCCCGAAGGCGCGCAGCGGCGAGGGCACCACGGTGATCCTGCGCCATGGCGCGAGCCTGGCGGAGGTCGCCTCGACGCTGGAACGGTCCGGGGTGGTGGGATCCTCCTCCGTGTTCATGGCCGCCGCCCAGCTGACCGGCGCGGCGCGCGAACTCAAGGCCGGCGAATATGCGTTCCAGTCGCGCGCGCCGATGGCGAAGATCCTCGACGCCATCCGCAACGGCCGGGTGGTCCGCCGGCTGCTGACCATCCCGGAGGGCTTCACCTCGGAGATGGCCGCCGACGTGCTGCAACGCACCGCCGCGCTCTCCGGCGACGCGCCGCAGGCGCCCGAAGGCGCCCTGTTGCCCGACACCTACCAGTTCGAGCGCGGCGACGACCGCGCCGCCGTCCTCAAGCGGATGATGGACGCCCGAGATCAGACGCTCGCCATGCTGTGGGCCAAGCGCCAGCCGGGCCTGCCGTTCGCGACGCCGGAGGAGGCGGTGACGCTGGCCTCCATCGTCGAGAAGGAGACCGCCGTGCCTTCCGAGCGGCCGCGGATCGCCGCGGTGTTCATCAACCGGCTGCGCGCCGGCATGCGACTGGAGAGCGATCCGACCATCATCTACGGGGTCTCGGGCGGCCGGCCCCTGGGGCGCGGGATCCGCCAGTCCGAGCTGATGGCGGCGACACCCTACAACACCTACGTCATCGCCGGCCTGCCGCCGACGCCGATCTGCAATCCCGGCCGGGCGGCGCTGGCCGCAGTTCTGGACCCGCCGAAGTCGACGGAGCTGTTCTTCGTCGCCGACGGCTCGGGCGGCCACGCCTTCGCCTCGACCTTCGCCGAGCACCGCAAGAACGTCGAGAAATGGCGCGGCGTGGAGAAGACCCGCGCCGCCGTGGCCATCGCGCCGAAGGAGGTGGCCGCCAAATGAGCGCGCAGCCCCACGCAGGAGCCGCCTGATGCCGCTCTCCGGCATGACTGGCTTCGGACGCGCCGAAGGGGCGCAGGGCGACTGGACCTGGGCTGTTGAAGCCCGCTCGGTCAACGGACGCAACCTGGAGGCCCGCTTCCGGGGGCCGCCCGGCTTCGAGGCGCTGGACCGCGCCGCGCGCGAGGGGGCCCAGGCGCGGTTCCAGCGCGGCCAGCTCAACATCGGCCTGCAAGCCCGCCGCGTGGAGGCCGCCGGCGCTGTGCGCCTCAACGTCGAGGTCCTGGAACGCTACCTGCAACTCGGCGCGGCGTTGGTCGCCGAGGGCCGGGCGGCTCCGCCCAGCCTCGACGGTCTGCTGGCGCTGCGCGGCGTCGTGGAGGCCGGCGACGCGGTCGCCGACCCGGAGGCCCAGGCCGCCCTGGAGGCGGCCGTCGCGGGCTCCATCGGCGCGGCCCTGGACGCCCTGGCCGTGGCGCGCGCCGAGGAGGGCGCGGCGCTCTCGGTGGTGCTGTCTGGACTGCTGGAAAAGATCGCGGGCCTGGTGGCCGCGGCGGAGGCGCTGGCGGGGGACCAGCCGCGGGTCATCAAGGAACGGTTCGAACGTCGGATGAGCGAGCTTGCGGGCGACGCGGCGGGGCTGCAGGACCGGATCGTCACCGAGGCCGCGGCCATGGCCGTGAAGGCCGACGTGCGCGAGGAGCTGGATCGCCTGGCCGGCCACGTCGTCGCCGCCCGCGCGCTGATCGACGGCGACGTCGCGGCCGGCCGCCGGCTCGATTTCCTCACGCAGGAGTTCATGCGCGAGGCCAACACGCTGTGCTCGAAATCCGCCCTGCCGGCGCTCACCACCGTGGGCCTGGAGCTCAAGGCGACGATCGAGCAGTTCCGCGAACAGGTGCAGAATGTCGAGTGACGGCGCAAAGGGGGGGGCGGGCGCGGCGCAGGGCCGCCGCGGGCTGCTGCTGCTGATCTGCTCGCCCTCGGGCGCCGGCAAGACCTCGCTGTCGCGCCGGCTGGTGGCCGATCACGCCGATCTGGAGCTGTCGGTGTCGGCGACCACGCGTCCGCCGCGGCCCGGCGAGGTGGAGGGGCGCGAATACCACTTCGTGGACCGCGCCGCGTTCGACGCCATGATCGAGCGTGGCGAGTTCCTCGAATGGGCCGATGTGCATGGCCAGCGCTACGGCAGCCCCAAGGCGCCGATCTTCGCCGCGCTGGAGGCCGGCAAGGACGTGATGTTCGACATCGACTGGCAAGGCGCCCTGCAGATCGTCTCGTCCGCCCCGGACGACGCCGTGCGGGTTTTCATTCTGCCGCCCTCCATGGCCGACCTGGCGCGGCGCCTGCACGCCCGCGCGCAGGATCGCGAAGACGTCATCCAGACCCGCCTGGAGCGGGCCTATGGCGAGATCGAGCAGGCCGAGACGTTCGACTATGTGATCGTCAACGAGGATTTCGACCGGGCCTATGCGGACCTGGCGCACATCTACCACGGCGAACGCCTGCGCCGGGCCCGGAACCCCTGGGTCAAGACCCTCGTCGCGACCCTGCTGGCGGAAAAGCTCTAAACAGCCTCAGTGCTTGGCTGGCGCGGCATGCGGCTCGCCGGTCGCGTGCGCCGCCTCGGGCGCGGCGGGCGCCGCAGCGGCTTCCGCCGTGTTTCCGGCCGCCGGCGCGGCTTCGGGCGCGGGCTGCGGGGTCGCAGGTTCGTTGATATCGACCTCTTCCGCCGCGGCGGCCGCGGCCGCGGCGACCTCGGCCGCCGTCCCCGGCGCCTCGAACTCTATGCCGGACGCCTCGGCCTTGGGGTGCGCCTCAGCGGCCTCGTCCTTCTTGCCGCAGGCGGCGCAGGTCAAGCTGAGGGCCGCGATGGCCAGGACAATTCGGATGCGCATGGTCCCCCGCTTTTAGGGCGATTCCGGGCGGTTTGCGCGCCCGCCCGCAGCCGTGTTCAGGCTGCGCTGGCGAAATACCGCGCCCTATGGTGGAAAAAATGCATTTTTCGCTCAAAAAGTCGAGCCGTGGTGACGGAACGTAAAACATGCCGTGGCAACCTTACCGCAAACAATTGGAGGCTCGCGCATGAGCGGAGCACTTGAGCTAGGGGCGGTGGGGCTCACGACTGCAGTGATGTGCCTGGGCGCTTATATTTACGCCTTTATCTGGAAACCGATCGGCGGGCGCTGGCTGCAGATCCTCGGGCTTATCGCGACGCTGCTGGCCCTGGTTATGCTTTCATTCGACCTGCGCGTGGGAACTTTGATCGGGGCGCCGCTTAACCGCGTGGCCGCGGAAAGCTTCCTCCTGGTGGCGTCGGTGGCCCAGGCGATCTCCGCGCTGCGCCGTCGCCGCGGCGAACGCCGTGGCGAGCGCCGGGGCGACGCGCCATCCATGAGCGAGACTTCGACGCAGTTCGCCAAGAGCTGATCCGCGCGCGGGCGCTTCGTTGCGCCCGCGCGCCGGTCCCGCCATGTTGCGCCATGGTCGGCGAACTGGTCATCCGCCCGGCGCGCGCCGACGAGCGTGAGGTGCTCGAGCAGCTTCAGTGGCGATCCTCCCTGATCTGGGAGTCCCACCGTGACGACCTGCTGGCCCACCCCGACGCCATCGACCTGCCCGCGGAATGGATAGCGGCGGGACGGGTGTTCGTGGCCGAGCGCCTGGGGGAGGCCGTCGGATTCTGCGTGGTCCTGAGCCGCGGCGCCGGCGAGGCCGAGCTCGACGGGATGTTCGTCGATCCCGGCGCGATGGGCGGCGGTGTGGGACGCGAGCTCATGGCGCAGGCCGAACGCATCGCCCGCAGCGAGGGCGCAGGCGTCCTGATGGTCGTCGCCGACCCGCACGCCGAACGCTTCTATCTCAAGCTCGGATTCGAGCGGGCCGGGGAGACCGTCACTCGCTTCGGCGCCGCGCACCTGTTGCGAAAGCCGTTGCTGTAACGGCCTCCTGCGCTGTGACGATTCAATGCAAGAGCTTTCGAAGACCGACGTTCGGTAAAGCGACCGCTACCAAGAGCATTCGGGCGCCGGCATTCTGCCGTAATTCGGGATCATACAGGCGTTGAATGGAATAGAGCGGCGCTCAGGCGACCAAGACCTCTCCGCGCCATAACGACGCAACCTCGATTTGTTCACGGATGCGTGGCGAGGGGCGTGTATGTGTCCTGCAATCATTCATCAGACCTGCATGCACCCGCCGTTTCCAGATATGTTCTCCAGCACGTCCGCGAACTCGACCGACAGGCGTTTGGACACGAGGCGCTGCGCCTTGGCGGCGGCCGGCGCATGAGATCCCCGGCCTGGGCCTATTGGGTGGCGAGCCTGACGATCGGCGTGGTCGGCTTCGCCCTGGCGGTCGTCGTCGCCACGAACCCTTCCTGACGCAGGGCGCTGAGCGCAGCGTCGCGAAGTATACATAAAGAATAATTAGAACCGACAATATTTTGCCAGAACTATGCCTCGTTTTACCGAGGATTAAGCGTGACGTGCGAAATAATATCACGTGTCGCGATATTGCGGCTGCGAATGGGGTCGACAATGTCTGCTTTTATTAAGCGATTTACCAAAGATGAGTCGGGAGCCACGGCGATCGAGTACGGCTTGATCGCAGCTCTGATCGCGCTTGTTCTAGTGGCTGCTTTGAGTGTGCTTGGGCCGAAGATCGCCGGTACATTCAACAACGTTGCGAGCAACATGCCGTAATTCGCGTTGGCCGCCGCTGCGCCTTTGCGCGGCGGCGGTTCGCGGATCACCTCCTGGCGTTCAGCCAGGCGTCGGCGAGGTCGAGGAAACCCTCGACGGAAATGGTTTCGGCGCGCGCTTCCGCGGACAGGCCGGCCGCCTCGCAGAGCCGCTCCCCACCCAAGGCCTTGAGGCTCGCGCGCAGCATCTTGCGCCGCTGCCCGAACGCGGCGCCTGTCACGGCCTGCAGGGCGGCCAGCCGCCGATCATCCGGACGGTCTGCGCGAGGCGCCAGGCGCACCACGGCGGAATCCACCCGCGGCGGGGGCGTGAACGCCCGGGCGGGAACGTCCATCACCCGCTCCACATGGGCGCAGGCCTGGGCGATGACCGACAGCCGTCCGTAGGCCTCGGCGCCGGGCGGCGCGGCGATCCTCAGCGCCACCTCCTTCTGGAACATCAAGGTCATGGCGGTGGGACGAAACGGCCCGGTCAGCCATTTCAGCAACAGCGGCGTGCCCACGTTGTAGGGCAGATTGGACACCACCGCGGCCGGCGCGCCCTGGGCGAGGGCGGTCTCGTCGATCGTGAGCGCATCGGCCAGCACCACCTGCAGGTTTCCGTCCGCGGCCCGCGCGAGGTCCTCCAGCAGCGGCAGGAAACGGGGATCCTTCTCCACGGCGATCACCCGCGCGCCAGCCTCGAGCAAGGCGCGGGTGAGGCCCCCGGGCCCTGGGCCCACCTCGATGACACAGGCGCCGTCCAGCGTTCCGGCCAGCCGCGCGATCTTTCGGGTGATGTTGAGATCCAGCAGGAAATGCTGGCCCAGGCTCTTGCGGGCCAGCAGGCCGTGCGTCTCGAGCGCGTCGCGCAGCGCCGGCAGGCCGTCCAAAATCATGCGCTGCGGCGTTGGGCGATCTCGGCGGCCGTGCGGATGGCGGCCACCAGGCTGTCGGCGCGCGCATGGCCGCGCCCGGCGATGTCGAAGGCGACCCCGTGGTCGGGCGAGGTGCGCACGATGGGCAGGCCGAGCGTGATGTTCACCCCGCCCCAGAAGTCCAGCATCTTCACCGGGATCAGCGCCTGGTCGTGGTACATGCAGACGACAGCGTCGTAGCGCTGGCGCATCTCCGCCGGAAACAGGGTGTCGGCGGGCAGGGGGCCCAGGACGTCGACGCCGAGCGCGCGCAGCGCCCGCGCCGCGGGCTCCACCACGTCGGTTTCCTCGCGGCCAAGCGTCCCGGATTCGCCGGCGTGGGGGTTGAGGCCCGCCAGCGCCACCCGTGGCGTCGCCACGCCGAAGTCGCGGCGCAGCGCCTGGGCGGTGACCAGGGCGGCGTTGACGACCTTTTCGATGGTGAGCAGGCCCGGCACTCTCGCCAGGGGCTCGTGGACCGTCACCAGGCTGGCGCGCAGGCCGCCGCCGGCCAGCATCATCACCGGGCCCCGTGCGCCGTCATAGGACTCGGCGCGGGTCAGTTCGCCCAGGAATTCCGTGTGGCCGGGAAATTTGAAGCCCGCTTCGTAGAGCGGCGCCTTGGCGATCGGGGCGGTGACCACGGCCGAGACCGTGTCCGACAGCGCCAGGCCCACGGCGGTCTCGATCCAGCGGATGATCGCGGGCGCGGCGGTCGTCGACGGTTGGCCGGCGATCACCGGCGCGCGCAGCGGGATATCCAGGATCGGCAGGGCGTCCGGGAACGCCTTGGCGGCGGCGTCGGGGGCGGTGACTCGGCGCAGGATGGACGCGCCGTTAGCTGAGGCGGAGGCCAGAGACTGATGGTCGCCGACGACCATAAAGGCAGGTCCGGTGTGGCGCAGTTGCGCCCACGCCTTGACGATGATTTCAGGGCCTATCCCTGCGGGATCTCCAAGCGTTAGGGCGAGAGGTCCGTTCTTCACCGTGTCTCGATTGTGGCCGAATTCCTCAAGTCACGCATGTAACGGCGTGCGATCATGCTGAGTTGCTGACCATAAAGGCGATTCTCTATTTCATCATGCGACATCTCTTCGCCGGCCGTCGAGCGCTTGCCGCAGACGGCCACGAGATGCAGGCCCGCGTTAGTGCGGATCGGTTGAGAGACCTGACCGGGCTGCAGGGTTTCCGCCGCCTCGCGGAACGGGCCCGCCAGGTCCTTGATCTCGGCTTCCCCCAGGTCGGCGGCCACGACGCCCTGCGCCTTGGCCACGGCCTTCTCGATGTCCGCGCAACTGGTGATCGAGGGCCGCACGCCTTCGAGCTTCACGCGGGCGGCCTCCACCTGTTCCGGCGTCGCCTGCGGCGATAGGGGGATGGCGGCCTGCTTCATGCTCACCAGCGTCGCGCCGGCGCCGGCCCGCTTGTCGCGCAGGAAGATGATGTAGACGCCGTCGCGGGACGGAATCGGTTTCGAAAGCTGGCCCGGACGCATCTGGTCCAGCGCCTGGCCCACCTCCACCGGCACGTCCGCCCCGGTGATCCATCCGGCGTCGCCGCCGTTCGCGGCGGTGGGAGACGCCGAGAACTGCCGTGCGACGGCGGCGAACGGGGCGCCCTGCTGCATCTGGGCGATCAACTGGCCGGCGCCCTCGACGGCCGCGCTCTGGCCGCCGACCCGGCTGGGATCCAGCAGGATCTCGCTGATCTCGTACTGCGCCTTGGTGGCGGCCGAAGCGGCGCGCTCCTGCACCGCCTTGATCTGATCTTCGCCGACCCGCAGGCGCGAGCCGTAGCGGCCGCGGATCCACCGCTGCCAGCTCATCGTGGCCTGGACCTGGTCGCGCAGGGTCTCGGCGCCCACGCCCTGGCTGCGCAGGGCGGCCAGGAACTGCTCTCGGGTCATGTTGTTCGACTTGGCCATGTCGGCCAGTTCTTCGTCGACCTCGTCCTGGCTCGCGACGATGTCGATCTTCTGCTGCTTCTCCATCCGCCGAAGCTCGTGCATCTGCAGGCGCTCGTCGACGAGCGAACTCAGGGCCTCGCGCTGGAACTGGGGAAGCGTCTGTTCCGTGGGCTGGACCCCGGAGGTGACGATCAGCAACTGCATCCGCTGGGTCAGGTCGTAGGTCGAGATGATCTGGTCGTTGACGACCGCCGCGACGGCCTCCGACAGACCGGCGGGAGCAGGAGCAGGAGCGGGAGCGGGAGCGGGGGTGGTGCTGGCGGACGCGACCTGGGCCGCCGCGGCGAACGGCGGCACGCCGCCAAGCAGGAATGCGGCCAGGGCCGCGCCACGCGCCGCCCTGCCCGTGAGCTCACACACGCGCATCATGGGTGGTTTCATTCCTTGGGTGCGGCCCGTAGGGCCAGAGTCATTGCGCATTTATAGGTTCGCCCAATGTGGCGAGCGTTAGGCGAATCGTCACCGCGTCGGATGGACCCAGGCGGCCGATGACGGTGTCCTCGTGCCGGTAGATGATGTCGATGCGGGTGCAGTCGTCGCGATAGATCAACCCCACGTCGCGGATCACCCACGCCTTCTGTTCCAGGTCGCGATTGCCGTAGGTCGACACGCCCCAGTGCTTGGACAGGAACACCTCGCCCCCGAGGTCGAGGTTCTCCTGCTTGTCGCCGTTGATGTCGAGGTCGTCGCGCAGGTAGCGGACGTAGCCGTTGCCCCACTTGGTCGCCACGTTCGCGCCCAGTTCGGCGCGGTGCACCGCCAGGGTCTCGGAATCGAGCCGGGCGCGGGTGAACAGCGACAGGCCCTGGATCGGCTGCGCCGCGCCGGCGACGATCCAGTCCGATGCGCGCCCCTGCAGGCCGGAGCGGGCGGCGAAGACGTTGTCGCGCTGGTTGCGGAAGGCGCGCCCCACCAGAAGGCTTGCGCGTCGCCCATCGTCCCACAGCACCGTCGCGCGGCCGGCGACGTTCAGCCGGGCGCCCGTCTCGTAAAGGTCGTAGCCGGGAAACTTGTTCGCCCGCAGCAGGTTGGTCTCGTCGAATTCGAACGCGATGCTGTCTTCGTTCAGGTAGATCGGCTCGCCGGCGGCGGTGCGGGCGATGACGACCGGTTTGGAGTTCGGCGAGACGGCCGCCTGCACCAGCGGCTCCAGGACCACCGAGGCGTCCTTCAAGCGCCGGATGAACGGCCAGGACACATCGGCGCCGGCCACCGCCAGGGCCCGGGTGGAGTGGTGCTTGCTGACCGAGCCCGTCGGCAGGTCGTCCAGGCTGTAGGCGTCGGCGCGGCCCTGCACGAACGGCTCGACCCTCAGGCCTTCCGGGCTGGTCCAGAAGGCGCGCCAGTCGAATTCGCCGGTCACCCGGCGGCTGTCGAGGCCGGCGGTGCGCTGGCCCACGACGTCGAACTGCGACTGCTCGCGCGACAGGGCGACGGCGCTCGCGTTCAGGCGCAAGCGCCCGCCGGCGACCTGTCCGGAGGGCTCCAGCCGCGCCTCGATCAGCGGGCCGATCACCGGGAAGGTCCGGTCGTTGTCGCCGGGCCGCAGGCCCTGCACGGTCATCGCGGCGGCGGACAGGTAGGACTGGTCGTCCTGGCGGACCACATAGGCCTGGGAGATCAGCCGCCGGTCGTCGGCGATATACGGCCCGCGGCCGATGAAGACCCCGCCGACCTCGTACTTGTCGAAGATCAGCCGGTCCGACGCCCGCTCGGCCGTGAAGCCCCAGCGCCAGTTGTCGCTGAGCTGGAAGGCGCCGTTGGCCAGGATGTAGCTGCGCGACGTGCGGTTGCCGAAGTGCTCGCTGCGGCTGTCGAAGTCGCGCTCGTAGGTGTAGCCGAAGCGGGCGTCCACCGTGCCGGAATAGAAGCGCTTGCGCAGCCGCCCATTCAGGAACGGCGCGACCTTGGTGTTGAGCTGCGGGCTGAGCACCAGGTCGGCCGAAGGGCCCAGGAGCAACAGATAGGGCTGCTCGTAGGAGAGGCCGCGCCGGTCGGAAAGTCCGAGCTTCGGCGGCAACAGGCCCGACTGGCGCTCCGACGTGGGATCGGCGTGCCAGAACACCGGCAGGAAGACGATCGGCGCGCCGAACATCCGCAGGACGGCGTTGCGGTAGTAGACGATGCGCTTCTGCTTATCGCGCACCACGTGCTCGGCCTGGATCGACCAGGTCGGCCGCACGGGTTTGTCGTCCACGCAGATCGGGCAGGGGGTGTAGATCGCCTTGTT
>Ga0207668_10001886_pt1 | contig 12261 bp, 7 predicted proteins | sample KBSS43metaG_FD_184323 | JGI IMG/M metagenome (GOLD analysis project Ga0207668, IMG submission 184323) | Switchgrass rhizosphere microbial communities from Kellogg Biological Station, Michigan, USA - KBS S4-3 metaG (SPAdes) (version 2) | ecosystem: Host-associated > Plants > Roots > Rhizosphere >... | reverse complement strand
CGACAGTTCGGAGTCGAGGTCTCCGGAGTCGCCCGCTGTGGATATCGAGCCGAAAATGTCAGACCCGGATGCTTCACTGACGCCCCACCCACAGGGGTGGGGAGGGCAGGGGAGGGAATCTGGGGCGCAGTCAGACCTCGATGACGAAAGTTCAGAAGTTCATCGACGCCGGTCGAGTGGGGTGAAATTTCGTCCTGCCCGGTTCGCAGATCAACTCTGGATTCCCGCGCTGTGTAAGGGTTGGAGCCATCGGCAGGAGGTTCTCAGCGCGCGGCGAGCACGCACGGGATCGCCTCAGCGAGGGCACGTCGTGACGGGCGACTCTGACCAGGGGCCCGTCACGCCGTTGCGCTTGACGTGCAGAAGGCCGCGGACGGCGTGGCCGCGGATGCAGCCGAAATGCTCGGAGCGGGAGATGGTGCCCGACCCGGCCGGCCAGGTTTGCGTGAACCAGGTGCCGCCGTACGAAACGGTCCCCGACGTGAGGTCGCGAAACGCGAATTGATACGACACGGTGACCGAGCTGCCATGGTCGTTCAGGCGGAGGCCGTCGACCTCCATCTGGCCGGCACCGCTGTCGTGCGCGCATGCCTTGTATTTGATGCTCACCGATACGATCTTGTAATCCGTGGCGCAGCCGTAGGCCGAGTCCGCTTTGGCCGGAGTGGCAATAATCGTCGCGCTCGCCAGGGCACCGAGCGCGGTTGCCAGGGCGCCGACCGTCCTTTTTTGCATGAGCGTCTCCCCGGATTGCGCAGCCCAGAAGATCGTGCTCATGCTGACAGCAGCAGCGGTTTGTGTCAATGCCGAATATTGGGCCTCAGTGCGTTCCGCCGGTTGAATTGCGTGGATTTTCCATCAAACTGATCTCAGCGACGCGAAGTGTCGACTGGCGCGACCCGGGCGAAGGCGGCGAGATCGGGCAATTGTGGAAACGGATGCCGCGCCCGGGTTTGCTGTCGAGCGAGACCGGGCCGCCACGACACAGTTGGCGGGGAAGCGAGCGCGCCGGCCACCGCAGCCCGTGATGATGGCCCGGAACGGCATGTGCCCGGCACGACCGCTGATACGCGGCCTCGCCGGGCACATCGTTATTGGCTCAGAAGCACAGCTTCGGGCTGTTGGCCCTGGCGAATTTCCCGTTGAGGACCACAGTAATTTGAGTGTAGTAGCACAGCCCAGGGCCGATGGAAACCGCCGTCGGGAAGGGCCCGATGTGCCTGAAGGCGTAGGCACTGGAGCAGCCATCGATGTCAAGCGTCTTATTGACGCCAGATCCCTTCAATACGGCAGTGACAGTGCAGCTTGTCTGGTCGTCCTTCGGCTTCGTGTTGAAGTAGTAGTCGGGGTAAGCAGTCTTGCCACGTCCACTGATGCAAGAATCTACGACGAACGTCCACAGATACTTGTGCGTACAGCCACCGGGGCTGGCCGCCATCGCGGGCGAGCTGACGGAAATTGCCGCAGTCAGAGCGACAGCCATCGACGCTATAACGCTGATGAACCTACGCATGGATTTCCCCCCGTCGGAGCGATCTTGAGCGATGCCAGAAGGTAGCATGCTTTGTCGACCATCGTGGGCCCGTTTGCGGCCAGGAGTCGTGAGTGGACCAGTGACGCGCCGTTCGACTCGGCGTTGCGCGACGACCGCATCGCCTGCGCACCCATCCCGGCCACTCGGCCACACCGGGAGGCGGTATTCAAACATAGACGGATGACACGATCCAGGTTTGTCGGCTGAGTGATCGATCACTCCCGCGTCGCGTGGGTTTGGTGACGAGGGCGATCTTGCCTTGAGGCATCGACGGCGGCTACCGTGCCGGGCTGGATCCACCATCCGGTCCGGGGTCGGACCGATGCCCATCGAACGGCAGCTATCGCCGAAGGGGCCGAAGTCCTTGCCGGGCCTTGGTTCTGAGGCAGGCCTGCCACGACTGCCCGCACGCCTGTCGCGGACCGTCCACAACGGGGGAATACACCTGCATGAATGCCTCTGCCCACGCCTCGACCCGCCGGCTGCTGACCGCCGGGCTCGCCGCGGTCGCCCTCACCACAGCGCTGCCCGCCGTCGCCAGCGCCGCACCGGCGCAAGCGGTGAACGGTGGTGTGCTGAACGCCGCCGCGCTCAGCGCCAGCCTCGCCACCTATGAGCAAAAGCTCGCCGTCGCCGTCAAGTTCGGCCGCGGCGACGACGCGGCCCTGATCGAACGTGCCGACCGCGACTTCGTCATCGAGATCTGGAAGCACGTCAAGGACAACAACGACTTCCTCGAGGTGCGCAGCGCCGCCGAGGAGGCCTTCGGCACCCTGTCCGACGAAACCGACCCGGACGCGACCGACCAGGCGTGTTACGAGTTCATCGTCACCGGCGTGTTCGCCGCCTTCGACCGCGACGTCGCACGGGAACAACGCGAAGCCGAGGCCAAGCGCCTGTCCGACCAGGCCCGCGCGGCCGCCGCGGCCAGCATCGACGTCGTCGCCGACGCCGAACTGCTCAACGGCACCGACGCCGACTTCGCCCGGCTGATCTGGCGGCGGGTCGAGAACAACGCGAACTGGCCGAAGGTCAAGGCGGCTGCCGCTGCGGCCATCAGCGGAACCGCCGAGCAACAGCAGCAGTTCATCGCCACCGGGATGGCCGAGGCCGCCAAGCAGGACACGGCCGACCGCATCGCCACCGACGAGTCCAAGAGCGCGGCCGAGAAGGCCGCCGCGCTCGCCCGCGCCGCCAAGCAGTTCGCCGCGAACCGGATCGGCCTGCCCGTCACCGAGCAGCTGCTGAGCATGCCCGACCGCGACTTCATCACCGAGGTCTGGAACCACACCCCGGACGGCAGTGAGGTCCAGGCCGCCGCCATCGCCGCGGCCCGCAGCCTGGACCCCGCGGTCTGGAAGGCGTTCATCGACACCGGCATCCACCAGGCCAAGGACCGGGACATCCAGAAGGCGCTGGACGCCGCGGAGGCCGCCGACCGGCGCCAGGTCGCGGACATCCTGGCCCGCGCCGAGAAGAGCGGAAACCGCAACCTCGCCCTGGCCGCGCGCAAGGCGGCGGCCGGCAACGCCGAGGCGGTCAGCGCGTTCGTCCGGGTCGGGCAGTTCGAGGTCCGGCCGGACCTGCCGGACCGGCTGCAGGTCGGCCACACCGGCATGTGCCTGGGGGTGCCGGGTGGTTCGCGCGAGAAGAACACCCACGTCGTGCAGTGGACGTGCAGCTCGGCCAAGGACCAGGGCTGGCAGCTCATGCCCAAGGCCGACGGCCTTTTCGAGGTTCGCAACAGCAACAGCGGCCTGTGCCTGGCCATCGGCTCCGCGTTGAAGACGGCCGGCGCGCACGCCCTGCAGTGGACCTGCAACGGCGGGAAAGAACAGCTGTGGGCGCTGCAGGCCGACGGCACCACCGGACTGACCCGGCTGAAGAACAACAACAGCGGCATGTGCCTGGGCGTCGACGACGCCTCGAAGACCAACGGCGCCCACACCGTGCAGGAGGCCTGCGCCGCCAAGCCCGAACTGGGCTGGACGGTCCGTGCTCGTGGTCTGCTCAACTTCGAGGCGGCCGCGTTCAACAACGACGCGTACGTCGACGTGATCGCCTCGGAGCTCTCCACCGGCCGGCTGTGGCTCTACCCGGGCACGCGTACGGCTGACGCCTTCGGTGCCCGCGTGATGATCGGCACCAGCGGCTGGAACAACATGGACAAGCTCGCCACGAGCAAGTTCAACCGTGACGCCTTCGCCGACCTCATCGCCGTGGACAAGCGCGACGGCAAGCTCTACCTGTACCCCGGCACCGCCAACGCCACCCTGGGCGCGCGCGTCGAGATCGGCAGCGGCGGCTGGAACAACATGGAGGAGCTCGTTTCGAGCAAGTTCAACGGCGACGACTTCGCCGACGTGATCGCGGTGGACAAGCGGGACGGGAAGCTCTACCTCTACCCCGGCACCGCCAACGCCACGTTGGGCGCGCGGGTCGTCATCGGCACCGGCGGCTGGAACAGCATGGACAAGCTCGCCATCGGCAAGTTCAACCGCGACGACAACCTCGACCTGATCGCGGTGGACAAGCGGGACGCGAAGCTCTACCTCTACCCGGGCACCGCCACCGGCACCCTGGGGACGCGGGTAGAGGTCGGCCCCAGCGGCTGGAACGGCCGCAGTGAGGTCACCGCCGGCCGGTTCAACGCCGACGAGTACGACGACCTGATCACGACCGAGAACGCCAGCGGAAAGCTCTTCCTCTACCCCGGCACGGCGGCCGGCGGGAAGTTCGGCGGCCGGATCGAGATCGGCATCGGCGGCTGACCGACCCGTCCAGCGGGCTGACCGTCTGACACGGCTGCCTTCCCCGTGGCGCTCCACGGGGAAGGCAGCCGTTGTCGTTCTGCGGACATGAAAAACCACCCGCCCGTGGTGCCGGGCGGGTGGTTTGACGTCATCGGCGGCGGCACGCCGCCGGCCGGCTACTGATGCCGGCGTCGGCGGGACACCTCGGCGAGGGTCACCGCGGCCGCGACGCTCGCGTTGAGCGACTCCACGTCGGAGGCCATCGGGATGCTCACCCGCAGGTCACACGTCTCGCCGACGAGGCGGGACAGCCCCCGGCCCTCGGAGCCCACCACCACCAGCAGCGGGCCGATCGCGGCCTCCAGCTGGTAGAGATCGGTTTCGCCGTCGGCGTCCAGGCCGATCGCGGTGAAGCCGGCCTGCTGAGCCGCCTTGATGGCGCGGGTCAGGTTTACCACCTGGGCGACCGGAACCCGGGCCGCGGCGCCGGCGCTGGTACGCCAGGCGGTCGCGGTGATGCCGGCCGCGCGGCGTTCGGTCATGAAGACGCCGTGGCCACCGAAGGCGGCCACCGACCGGATCACCGCGCCGACGTTGCGGGGGTCGGTGATGCCGTCCATGGCCACCAGCAACGGGGCGGTTTGTTCCAGGGCGGCGGCGATCAGGTCGTCGAAGTTTTCGTACGCGAACGGGGGCACCTGCAGGCCGATGCCCTGGTGCAGGACGCCGCCGGTCATCCGGTCGAGCTCGTTGCGGCCGATTTCGAGGATCGGGATGCCGCGGTCGCCCGCGGTACGGACGATCTCGGTGACCCGGTCGTCGATGTCGATGCCCTGCGCCACGTAGAGGGCGGTGGCCGGCACCAGGGCGCGCAGCGCCTCGACCACCGGGTTGCGCCCGAGCAGCAGCTCGGGGCCCTCCTTGGTGGGGTTGGAGCGGCGGCCCGGGGCGACCCGCGGACCGCCGCGGGACGGCAGCTTGCCGCCTCGTTGCGCGGCCGGGCGGCCGGTGGCGCGGCCGCCACCACGGCCCCAGGTGGTGTCCTTGGTGCCCGGCACGCCGACCTTGGGGGCGCGGCCCTCGGCGGCCGCCGCGCGGCGCTCCTTCTCCTGCTTGCGGGCCGTTTTCTCGGGCAGTTGCTCGGTGCCCGAGTAGCCCTTGTGCCAGGGCCGCTCGTCGGCCGGCAGGGTCTTGCCCCGGCCCTTGAGCCCGGCGCGGTTTTTGCCGCCGGAGCCCATCGCGGCGCCCTTCTTGGCGGTGACGCGTTTGCTCGCGTTGCGTGAATTACCCGGCATCAGTGCTGCTCTCCTACCGTCCAGCGCGGCCCGGCCGGAGTGTCCTCCACCTGAATTCCCGCGTTCTTGAGCTGATCGCGGACCGCGTCGGCGGCCGCCCAGTCCTTGCGTGCGCGGGCCTGCGCCCGCTGTTCGAGCGCGAGCTTGACCAGCGCGTCGACGACCGGCTTGAGGTCGCTGCGGCGTTCCCCGCCGGTCCACACCTCGTCGAGCGGGTCGAGCCCGAGCACGGCCAGCATCGCCCGCACGGCGGTGAGCGCCCCGCGGATGCCGGCCTCGTCGCCCGCCGCGAGCGCCGTGTTGCCCTCGCGGATCGTGTCGTGCACGACGGCCAGCGCGGCCGACGTGTTGAGGTCGTCGTTCATCGCCGCGGCGAACGCCGGCGGCACATCCTTGGGCCGGCCCGGACCGACGATCTCGGCGGCCCGCTGCACGAAGCCCTCGATCCGCCGATACGCCACCGCGGCCTCGCGCAACGAGTCGTCGGAGTAGTCGATCCGCGACCGGTAATGCGGGGTGCCGAGGTAGTAGCGCAACTCGACCGGGCGGATCCCCATCGCTCGTACGGCGGCCACGTCGATCACGTTGCCCAGCGACTTGCTCATCTTGGCCTCGCCGAGGTTGAGCAGCGCGTGGTGCACCCAGTAGCGGGCGAACGGCAGGCCGGCCGACCGGGACTGGGCGATCTCGTTCTCGTGGTGGGGGAAGGTGAGGTCGAGCCCGCCGCCGTGGATGTCGAACTCGTCGCCCAGGTAGCGCCGGGCCATGGCGGAGCACTCGATGTGCCAGCCCGGCCGGCCGCGGCCCCACGGCGACGGCCACGACGCGTCGGCCGGCTCGTCGGCCTTCACACCCTTCCAGAGCGCGAAGTCGCGATAGTCGCGCTTGTCCGGCTCGCCGCCGTCGGTGGGCGGGCGCATGTCATCGGGGTTCTGGCCGGACAGCGCGCCATACTCCCGGTAGGACGGCACGTCGAAGTAGACGTCGCCGTTGCCGCCCGCGGCCGGATAGGCGTGTCCGCGCTCGATCAACACCTGGATCAGCTCGTGCATCTCCGGCACGTGCGCGGTGGCGAGCGGCTCGTAGGTCGCCGGCAGCACGTTGAGCTCGCGATAGTCGGCGTCCAGGACGAGCTTGTTCGCATAGGCGATCGACCAGAACGGACGGCCCTGGCCGACCGCCTTGTCGAGGATCTTGTCGTCGACGTCGGTGATGTTGCGAATGAACGTGACGTCGTAGTTGGTGTGCAGCAGCCACCGGCGCAGCACGTCGTAGTTCACCGCGGAGCGCAGGTGACCGATGTGCGGGATGGACTGCACCGTGAGACCACACAGGTAGATCCCGACCTGACCGGGCGTCATCGGGACGAAGTCCCGGACGGATCGGGTCGCGGTGTCATACAAGCGCAACGTCACCGGTCAAGGGTACCGGCACGGGCGAGCCGCCAGCAGGCCCGCCCGCACCGCGTTATCCACAGTCTTGTCCACAGGACCGTCCGGATCAGGGACGGGTCATCCGGAGCACGTCCAGCGCCTCGTCGAGCTGCTGCTCGGTCAGCGTGCCGGAAGCGACGTGACCGCGCTCGATCACCACCTCTCGGATGGTGCGGTCGGAGGCGAGCGCCGCCTTGGCGATCGCCGCGGCCTCGTCGTAGCCGAGGAAGCGGTTGAGCGGGGTGACGATCGACGGGGACCCCTCGGCGTACGCCCGGGCGACCGCCACGTTCGCCTCAAGGCCGTCGATGCAGCGGTCGGCGAGCATGCGCGCGGCGTTCGCCAGCAGGCGGATCGACTCCAGCAGGTTGCGGGCCATCACGGGGAGCATCACGTTGAGCTCGAAGTCGCCCTGGGTGCCGGCGAAGGCGACCGTCGCGTCGTTGCCGATGACCTGGGCGCAGACCTGGCGGACCGCCTCGGGGACCACCGGGTTCACCTTGCCCGGCATGATCGACGAGCCGGGCTGGAGGTCGGGCAGGCGCAGCTCGCGCAGGCCGGCGCGGGGGCCCGAGCCCATCCAGCGGATGTCGTTCACGATCTTGTAGAGGCCCACCGCGATCACCCGCAGCTGGCCGGACGCCTCGACCAGCGCGTCCCGGGCGCCCTGTGCCTCGAAGTGGTTGCGCGCCTCGGTCAGCGGCAGGCCGGTGGCCTCGCGCAGCCGCTCGATGACCGCGGCCGCGAAGCCGGGCGGGGTGTTCACCCCGGTGCCGACCGCCGTGCCGCCGAGCGGCAGTTCGGCCAGCCGGGGCAGGCTCGCGGTGAGCCGGTCGATGCCGTAGGACACCTGCTGGGCGTACCCGGAGAATTCCTGACCCAGGGTGACCGGCGTGGCGTCCATGAGGTGGGTCCGGCCGCTCTTGACCACCTCGGCCCAGTCGTCGGCCTTGGCCCGCAGAGCGGCGGCCAGATGTTCGAGGGCGGGCATCAGCTCGGCGACGACCGCCTCGGTGGCGGCCAGGTGGATCGACGACGGGAACACGTCGTTGCTCGACTGCGACGCGTTGACATGGTCGTTGGGGTGCACCGCCCGGCCCAGCTCGCGAGCCGCGAGGGTGGCGATGACCTCGTTCGCGTTCATGTTCGACGACGTGCCGGACCCGGTCTGGAACACGTCGATCGGGAACTGGTCGTCGTAGCCCCCGTGGGCGACGTGCGCCGCGGCCGTCGCGATCGCCTTGGCAAGATCGTCGTCGAGTACGCCGAGGGCCGCGTTCGCCTGCGCGGCCGCGCCCTTGATCCGGGCCAACGCGCGGATCTGGGCGGGCTCCAGGCCGCGCCCCGAGATCGGGAAGTTTTCCACCGCCCGCTGTGTCTGTGCTCGCCACAGGGCGTCGGCCGGCACCCGGACCTCGCCCATCGTGTCCCGTTCGACCCGGTAGCCAGCCTTCAGTCCGCCTTCGGGCGGCGGGTGGGGTGGTTGGACGGCAGTCTGCTCGGTAGTCACCCCACCATCGTCCCCCCGTCGCCGACATGTCGCAGTTGATCCGCGCCACCCATTTCGGCCAGCCGCTTGTCGATGTCGGCGCGCTCGGGCGCCCCGAGCCCGGCGTAGACCTCCCGGGCCTGCCGCCAGAGCCGCACCGCCTCCGCCGCGTCGCCGCCGGCGGCGGCGGCGCAGTCGCCGAGCCCGGTCCTCGCGTTGGCGATCAGGTACGGCAGCCGGACCTGCTGCCCGATTTCGAGGGCACGCCGGAACATGTCCCGGGCCGCCGGGAGGTCACCGGCGAGCCGCAGAGTCGTGCCGAACGCGTGCCGGGACTTCGACTCCTGGAACGGGTCGTGCTGCTCCATCGCGATCTCGATGGCGCGCCGATGAGCCGCCACCGCCTCGGTCAACCGCCCCTCGGCGAAGAGCAGCCGGGCCAGTTCGGTGTGCACGTCGCCTTCCGCGAAGCGGTACCGCGCTCGCTGGCAGATCCGCAGCGCCGCCTGCACCTGCCGACGGGCCGCGGCGGCGCTCACCGCACCCGTCCGGAATTTGAGGACCGCGATCTCCACGAGGCTGTCCGCCGTCCGAGTCGTGTCGCCGGTGTCCAGCAGCGCCAGGAGCCGGCGTCGCTGGAGCCGCAGCGCCTCGGGCAGCCGGCCGAGGCGCAGGTTGCCCAGGGCCAGCACGTTGAGCCAGGCGTCGATGTCCCACGGCGTTCGCTCGGCGACGGCGATCCGCATGCTGGACTGGACCAGGTCGATGCCTTTCGCCCAGCGCCCGGCGATGTGGTGCATCCCGGCGAGGTTGCTCATCGCGGTCACCACCCCGCCCCACTCGCCGAGTTCCTCGCGGATCCCGATGGTCCGTTCCAGCAGCCGGCAGGCCTCGTCGATCGCCGCCCGCCGGTAGTGGAACGAGGCCAGATAGTTGGCGATCGTCGCCACGGCCGACCGGTCGCCGATCTGCTCGGCGACGGTCAGCGCCGGACCGAGCAGGCTCGCCACGTCGTCAAGGTAGCCACGCACCCAGAGATACCGCCACGCGGCACGGGGCAGCTGCCAGACGTAGCCGGGCAGGTCGGCGGCGATCGCGGCCGCCACATACGCGCCCAGGTTGCGGCGTTCCCGCTCCATGCGAGCCTCCGGGTCGGCCACGGCGCCGACCAGATCGGGCCGCAGCGGCACCGGATGCCGCAGATCACGGTCGAGCACCGCACGATAGGCCGGCGGCACGGTCGCCATCGCCGCGTGCATCTGCAGGTCGAGGACACCGTGCAGGGCCGTGCGCCGTTCCTCGTCGCCGACCTCGCCGGCGAGCGCGGCCGCGAACTCACGCAGCAGGTCGTGCAGCCGATACACCTCCGGCTCGGGCTCGTCGACCAGATGCACGTCCACGAGATGGTCGAGTGCTTCCCGGGCGTCGTCCAGCGCAAGCCCGGTCAACGCGGCCACCGCGGGCCCGTCGAAGTCGGCCCCGGGATACAGCCCGAGCAGCCGGAACACCCATTGCGCGGGGGCCGAGAGCTGACCGTACGAGACAGCGAAGGCCGCCGCCACCGAGCGATCCTCGGCGGCCAGCTCGGGCAGGGCCGATTCGTCGAGACGGCGGGCCAGGTCGGCGACCCGCCAGCGCGGCCGATGCGCCAGCCGGGCGCCGGCCAGTCGAAGCGCCAACGGCAGGCCGCCACAGCGCCGCACCACCTCCGCGGCGGCCTCCGGTTCGGCCGCCACCCGATCGCCGACGATGCGGGTGAGCAGGGCGGCCGCCTCCTCGGCCGGGAACAGCGCGAGCGACTCGTGGCGAACGCCGTCCAGCCCGGACAGCCGGCGCCGGCTGGTGATCAGGGCCAGACTGCCCGGCGCGGTGGGCAGCAGGTCGGTGAGCTGGGCGCTGGAGCTCGCGTTGTCGAGGATCAACAGGGTCCGCCGGCGGGCCAGCTCGGTCCGCAACATGGCGGTACGGTCGATCGCGTCGGCGGGCACCGCCTCCGCGCCGATGCCGAGTTGCCGCAACAGGACCAGGAGTGCCGCGCTTGGTTCCAGCGGCGCCCGCTGGCTGTGTCCGTGCAGATCCACGAACAGGTGCGCGTCCGGGAAGCGGTCGCCGAGGAGCGCCGCCACGTGCAACGCCAGTGTCGTCTTCCCGCTGCCGGCCATCCCGTCGATCACCGCGATCGCCGGGCCGCCGGGATCCGCCGCTGCGATCGAGTCGACCAGTCGCCGCACCACCTCGGCCCGCCCGGTGAAGTCGCCGACCGTGCGAGGCAGGCAGCGCACCGGCGACACCACGGCCGCGACCGGACGGGGCGACTCGGGCAGACCGCCGACCAGGATCTGCCGGTGCAGTTCCTGCAACGGCGGGCCGGGCTCGATGCCGAGCTCGTCCCGCAGCGCCTCGCGGGCCCGGCGGAACTCGGCGAGGGCATCAGCCTGCCGCCCGGCGCCGTGCAGCGCGGTCATCAGCTGCCCGCGCAGCCGCTCACGCAGCGGAAACTCCTCGACCAGGGCGGACAGCTCACCGATCAGTTCCCGGCCGGCGCCGGTCGCGATCGCCAGGTCGGCCCAGTCCTCCATGGTGACCGCTCGGCGCTCGTCGAGCACCGCGGCGGCCCGCCGCACGGCATGGGCCCCGATCCCCACCAGGGCCGGGCCGCGCCACAGCCGCAGAGCCTGCCGATAGAGCCCCGAATCGTGCCGTGCCCGGGCGAGGGCGGCGAGCCGCTCGAACTCCGCGGCGTCCAGCTCGCCGGGGCCGACGACGAGGCGATAGCCGGCCGGGTCGGTGTGGATGGCGCCCGGCGGCAACGCCCGACGCAGCCGGGAAACGCAGGTCTGCAACTGGTTGCGGGCGGTGGCCGGTGGGTCCTCGCCCCACACCGCGTCGACGAGTTCGCCGACGCCGAGCGCCCGGTCCGGGTGCAGGAGCAGCATCGCCAGCACTACCCGGTCCCGGCCCGCGGTGATCGCGGGATGATCGCCGGTGCCGGAAACCGCGAGCGGCCCGAGAATCTGGTAGCGCACGGCCGCTCCTCACCCGCCGACCGGCACGAGGGCGGCCAGCCGGCGCTCGGCGTCGAGCCGCTGCGGCACGTCGAGCCGCGCGTAGATCCGGTGTGCTTCCCGGTAGTGCTCGCGGGCTGCCGCCGGGTCGCCGGCGAGGCAGTCGCCGAGCCCGGTCCGCGCCCGGGCCTGCTCCACCGGCTGGTTGTGGGTGCTCGCGAGCGCGAGGGCCTGCCGGAAGATCTCCTCGGCCGCGGCCGGGTCGCCGCCTTCGGCAGTGGCCCGGCCGAGCAGATTGAGGATCGTGGGCCGCTGCCGGCTGACCCCGCCCTCGTCCAGTTTGGCAAGGCTGAGCCGCAGTTCGCCCAGGCCCTCGGCGAAGCGGCCCTGCTCCCGCAGCAGATCACCGAGTTCGGCCCGGACGTCGGCCTCGCTGGGCAGGTCCTCGTGCCGGATCACCTGGCGCAACACGATCCGCAGGACCCGCTCGGCGTACGCCGGCACGATGTCACCGGCCCGGCGACGAATGGTGACCAGGTGCAGCATGGCCTGGAGGATGGCGGTCCGGTCCCGGTTCTCGATCACGACCAGGAGCCGCCGGCGCTGGTACCGGAGAGCCTCGGTGTGCCGGCCCAGTTCGGAACATGAGTGCGAAAGCGAGTCCAGGAACTGCTCCTTCTGGGTGTTGAGGAGCGCGCGCGGTGCGAGCCGCAACCCGCGGTGCGCCACGGCCACCGCCTCGGCGAACCGGC
>Ga0207668_10001883_pt1 | contig 12268 bp, 10 predicted proteins | sample KBSS43metaG_FD_184323 | JGI IMG/M metagenome (GOLD analysis project Ga0207668, IMG submission 184323) | Switchgrass rhizosphere microbial communities from Kellogg Biological Station, Michigan, USA - KBS S4-3 metaG (SPAdes) (version 2) | ecosystem: Host-associated > Plants > Roots > Rhizosphere... | reverse complement strand
CGCAACGTCTCGCCGGCGTCGACTTCGCGGCGGTGTGAGCATGGACCGCGCTCGGCTGGCCGAGTATCTGCGTACCCGTCGCGAGGCCTTGCAACCAGAGGACGTCGGACTGCCCCGCGGGCGGCGCAGGCGCACCCACGGCTTGCGCCGCGAGGAGGTCGCCGTGCTTTGCGACATGTCGATCGACTACTACAGCCGCCTCGAACAGCCGCGCGGTCCCCATCCCTCCGAGCAGATCGTCAGTGCGCTCGCCCGCGGGCTCCGCCTGTCCATGGAGGAGCGTGATCATCTGTTCCGGCTCGCCGGGTACGCCACCCCGCGCCGCTCCACCGACGACGACCACGTCAACCCGGGCATGATGCGCATCTTCGACGGTCTGCGAGAGGCCGCGGCACAGGTGGTGAGCCCGCTCGGCGAGACACTGCTGCAGATCCCGCTGTCCGTCGCCCTGATCGGCGACGAAGGCGTTCACCAGGGCCTCGGACGCAGCCTGCATTACCGCTGGTTCACCGACCCGGCGACGCGGCTGCTGCGGCCCGCGGAGGGGCCGCTCATCGTCGCTGACCTGCACGGGTCGTACATCCGCGACGGCCCGGACTCCCGGACGGGCGCACTCGTCGGGGCGCTGCTCGCGGAAAGCCCGGAGTTCGCCGCCCGCTGGCGCGAGCATCCGGTGGCGAGCCGCTACTGCGGCCCGGTCCACCTGGTGCACCCACAGGTCGGGCCGATCGACCTGCACTGCCAGCGGTTGATCGACCCGGATCAGTCGCAACAACTGGTCGTCTACACCGCACGACCCGGCAGCGAGAGCCACGAGAAACTGGAGGTCCTGAAGGTGCTCGGCGGCCAGCACCTCGACGAGGCACCGACCGCCGATCTCGGCGTCTAGCGGGACAACCAGTCGCGGTAGGTGGTCTTCGCGAGGACGGCGTCCTTCGGGGCGATCAGGACATCGCCGGGCACCGCGCCGAACAGGCCAGCGGTCGGGTCGACGACGACCGTGCGCTCGTCGTCCTTGGCGGCCAGCGCGACCCGGCCCCACTCGTCGAGCGTGAAGACCTCGGGGCCGGCCACGTTCCGGGTGCCCTGCAGCGGTGCGCCGACGGCGACCTCGGCCACCGCCTTCGCGACGTCGGCCGACGCCATCGGCTGCACCGGCGTGCTGGGCAGCCGCACCGTGTCGCCGTCGGCGGTCCAGGACAGGATCGCGTCGGCGAACTCGAAGAACTGGGTGGCGCGGACGATCGAGTACGGCACCGGACCGGCCTTCAGGACCTCCTCCTGCAGCACCTTGGCGCGGTAGTAGGCGAGGTCAGGCACTCGGTCCACGCCGACGATCGAAAGGATCACAGCGTGGCCGACGCCCTCGCGTTGCGCGGCCGCCAGCAGATTCTCCATCGTCGTCTTGAAGAAGGCGGCCGACGCCTCGTCGAACGTCGGCGAGTTCGTCAGGTTCAGTACGACGTCGGCGCCCTTGAGCCCGGTGTCGAGGCCCTCACCCGTGAGCAGGTCCACGCCGTTCGACCGGGACAGCGGCAATGCCTCGTGCCCGTGCGCCTGAAGGATCCTGACGACCTGCGACCCGATGAGCCCGGTACCACCCAGCACGGCGATCTTCATGTCTCTCATTCCTCTGTCTCGGTGGGAGGCCGGGCGTTCACCCGGCAACACCAGCTTTGACCGGACAGCACCCCGAGTTGTGACTCGCACGCATGTCACACAGGTAGCGCATGACGCGGCAGGGTGAGCAGGTCGGTCAGCCCGAAGTGGGCTCCGGCGGCAGGCAGCGTCGGCTCCCAGGCCGGTTCCAGGCTCAGGTAGCTCGCCGGGTCGGCGCGTAACAGCCCGATCAGGACCTCCGTCACGATCCGGCCGCCGACCGGGCCGAGCCGGTCGCCGCCGCCGCGGTGCTCCGCCTCCTTGAGGATGTAGAACCACAGCGGCGTGCCGTGCGGCCAGGGCTGTCCCAACTCGTCCGGGGTCAGCGGCGCCGCGCCGATGAGCCGGGCGACTGCCTCGCCGCTGGGCAGGCCGGTAGTTCCGCCGCGCAGCAGGTCGCGTACCGCCAGGGAACGGAAGGCGGCGGTGTCGACGGCTCCGGTGACCTGCTCGGGCAGCCCGATCAGGCTGGCCGCCAGCCGGCCGTCGAGGCGTTTGGCGCGCTGTGCGGGTGGGCGGCCGGGTACGTCGAAGACCTGGGCGAGGTCCAGGTGCCGGCCGGCGGGCAGCGGGCCGAAGCCGACCAGGTCGGGGAAGAGCGGCACCGCCGGACCGCCGTCGACGAGCGTGTAGGTGTGCCGGATCTGGCCGTGGCCGTAGCGGAAGGCAGCGTCGGCGAATTCCAGCGGAATGTACGCCTGCCCCGACGGCGGCGCGAACCACCGGCCGCCCTCGGCGAGCACCTGCTCGACCAGGCTCGCCCCGACGAGCCGGGGCAGGAAGTCGTGAACCACGATCCACTGGTAGTGCCAGGTGAGAGTGACCCTCGCTCGGGTGAAGACGTCGGCCTCGGGCGCCCCGCTTTCGCGCAGCAGCTCAACGACGTGGTTGTGCGCGTGCAGCAGAGCGACGTGCAGGCTCAGCGCGAACAGATGGACGTCGTTGCGGGGGTCGCCGATCAGCGCCACACCTTGCTGGTTACGCGGCACATCGCGGCCGTCCGGGCTGAGCAGGAACTTCGCGGGATCGCCGAGGTCGAACAGGTAGGGCAGGCCGATCGGTCCGTCCGAGTAGATCATTTCCAGGTTGAGCTGCGGGGCGCGGGCGTTGCGCAGCGACTCGGGGCCGACGCCGCCGGCGATGGGCGAGCGGTCGGCGGTGATGTCGTGGGCGATCAGCTGGCCGAAGAACGGCCACCCGGCGGCCTCGGTGGCGTCGTCGCCACCGTGGCTCAGCTCGTCGAGATTCAGCTCGTCCAGGACGGCGGCGGCGTCGCAGATCCCGCCGTTGCCGCCGGCGCGCATCAGCAGCCGGGGGTCGGTGCCCAACGGGTCGAGGCCCGGGAACATGCGCCCGTACCGGGCCGGCCCGGTCGGCCGGTCCACGGCGCGCACCAGGCTGAGGCAATGATCGCGGGCAACCACGAGGCTGCCGTGGGGGTGTGCCGCACTGCTGCTGACCTGCCGAGCGTCTGCTCGGGTGCTGCCCAGTTCGGGCGCCTCACTCATCTGTCCTCCGGGTATGCCAGCCGGGCGGCCGTTGCCGTCCTGATGCCAGCTACGACAGGGCAGCCCCGCCGCCCGTGACAGCTCGAGCGGCGTTCCCCAGGTGACAACTCCGCGCCAGGTCCGGCCACGCACGAGGGCGGCGGCGAAAGCCCCTCGTCGGCGCCGTCCGGTCACAAACCCGTGAGCCACGTTGTCTTGCTGAACAACGCGACCGAGAGGCAGCAATATGAGCAGGCACATCCTCGAACCGGCGGCGCAGGCAATCGCTGATGCCACCGCCAAACCCCCGTTCCTGTACGAGCTCGGGCCCGAGCGCGCCCGCAAGGTGCTCGACGACATCCAGGCCGCGCCGATCAGCAAGCTCGACGTGGACGAGAAGTGGGTCGTCGTCCCGGCCGAGGTCGGCGAGGTGGCGGTACGCATCGTCCGACCCCTCGACTCCACCCAGCCGCTACCGGTCATCCTGTACGTCCACGGCGGCGGCTGGATCCTCGGCAACGCCGGCACCCACGACCGGCTCGTCCGCGAACTCGCCGTCGGGGTGAACGCCGCGATCGTGTTCGTCGAGTACGACCGCTCCCCTGAAGCCCGCTACCCGGTCGCCATCGAGCAGGCCTATGCCACGGCCCGATGGATCACCCAACATGGCCCCTCCGCGGGGCTCGACAGCTCCCGCATCGCGATCGCCGGGGATTCCGTCGGCGGGAACATGACGGCAGCCCTGAGCATCCTCGCCAAGCAACGCGGCGACGTCACCTTCGTGCACCAGTCGCTGTACTACCCGGTCACCGACGCCGGGCAGGACACCGGCAGTTACCGCGAATTCGCCGACGGGCCGTACCTCACGGCCAAGGCCATGGCGTGGTTCTGGGACGCCTACCTGCCCGAGAAGGACAAGCGCGACGAGATCACCGCGTCGCCGCTGCGAGCGTCCGTCGAGGAACTCGCCGGGTTGCCCGAGGCCTTCCTGATCGTGGACGAGAACGACGTGCTGCGCGACGAGGGCGAGGCCTACGCCCGCAAGCTCACCGCAGCCGGCGTACGCACCACCAGTGTCCGCTACAACGGCACGCTGCACGACTTCATGATGCTCAACCCCGTCCGCGGGACCGCCGCGTCGACCGCCGCGGTCGAGCAGGCCATCCACGTCCTCCGCAAGGCCCTCGGCCGCTACTGATCAGTAAGGGACACAACCATGATCCAGCAGAAACCGACCGTCGTCCTGGTGCACGGCGCCTTCGCCGAATCCGCCAGCTGGACGGTCGTCATCGAAGAACTGCAAGCGAACGCGGTACCCGTGGTCGCCGTCGCCAATCCGCTACGCAGCCTGCCGGGCGACGCCACCTACCTCCGCGACGTGCTCGCCACCATCGACACCTCCGTCATCCTCGTCGGGCACTCCTACGGCGGCATGGTGATCACCGAGGCTGCCGCCGGCAACGACCGGGTGGCCGGGCTCGTCTACGTCTGCGCTTTCGCGCCCGAGCAGGGCGAGTCCGCGTTCGCGCTGTCGGCCAAGTTCCCCGGCAGCACCCTCGGCGAGGCACTGACCGCCTACCCGGTCACCGGCGGCGGCAACGAGTTCGCCATCCGGCCCGACGCCTTCCACCATCAGTTCGCCGCCGACCTGCCCGCCACCCAGGCCGCCGTCATGAGCGCGACGCAGCGCCCGGTCACGGAGATCGCCCTCACCGAAGGGCTGCCGACGGACGCGCCCGCCTGGCAATCCATCCCCTGCTGGTTCGTCTTCAGCGACGAAGACCTCAACATCCCGGTCGCCCTGCACCGCTTCATGGCCGACCGGGCCGGCGCCAAGGGCGTACGCGAGGTTTCCGGCGGGTCTCACGCGCTCAGCGTTTCCCACCCCGAATCCGTGACGGCGTCGATCCTCGAGGCCGTGGACGCGGTCACGGCGTAACCCGGTCCAGGGTGAGATCTCCGGCAGCGTCGCCGGAGATCTCACCCTTCCCACCCGAAGCAAGCCCCGAGAAGGCAGAATGACGAACCTACCGATTCGGCGCGTCAGCACTGACGTGCTCGATGTGGCCTACCACGAGAGCGGGCCCGGCGGCGGACAGCCGGTGATCCTGCTCCACGGATTCCCCTATGACATTCACAGCTACGCCGAGGTGGCGCCCCGTCTGGCCGAGTCCGGGTATCGGGTTGTCGTACCTTACCTGCGCGGGCACGGCCCCACCCGCTTCCTTCGTGCGGACACTGCCCGGTCCGGGCAGCAGGCCGCCCTCGGAGCCGACGTCATCGCCCTCATGGACGCCCTCGCCATCCCGCGCGCGATCCTCGCCGGATACGACTGGGGTGGCCGCGCGGCCTGCGTCGCGGCGGCCCTGCAGCCCGAACGAGTCACCGGGCTCGTCTCGGTCAACAGCTACCTGATCCAGGACATCCGCAGCGCGATGCACCCGCTGCGGCCCGACCTGGAGGCGGGCTTCTGGTACTTCTTCTACTTCCTGACCGAACGCGGGCGCGCCGGCCTGACCGCGAACCGGCGCGAGATCACCGAGGTGATCTGGCGACGCAACTCACCGAAGTGGAACTTCGACGTCGCGGATCTCGACCGTACCGCCGAGGCCTTCGCCAACCCCGACTACGTCGACGTCGTCATCCACTCGTACCGCCACCGGCTCGGACAGGCACCCGGCGCACCCGAATACGCCGAAGCGGAAGCCGCCCTCGCACTCTCACCAGCGATTGCCGTTCCGGCGGTCACCCTCGACGGCACGGCCGACGGCAACTTCCCCGCCACCGACGGCAGCCCCAGCACGGCCCGCTTCACCGGCCCACGCGTCCACCGCCAAATTGCCGACGCCGGGCACAACCTCCCGCAGGAGGCACCCGCCGCGTTCGCCGACGCCATCCGGGAATTGTCCGAACTTGCGAAGCAAAGGCGGTCACAATGACCGTCGTCAAACCGGAACCGACAGCCGCCGCCGGGCTGACGTACCGCAGTAGCCAAGGCCGGTGGGCGCTGGCCGCGACAGTGGGCGGCTCGGCGATCGCCGCCATCGACGCGACCGTTGTGGGCATCGCGCTGCCGGCCATCGGCCGCGGCCTCCACACCGGACTGTCCACCCTGCAATGGGTGGTCACCGCCTACACCGCCACGTTGGCCGGACTGCTACTGACGGCCGGAGCGCTTGGCGACCGGTACGGTCGCCGGCGACTATTCGCCATCGGTGTCGTCTGGTTCGCCGCGGCCTCACTGCTGTGCGCCGTGGCATCAAACCCGTCGGCGTTGATCGGGGCGAGGGCACTGCAAGGAATCGGCGCAGCGCTGCTGACGCCGGGCAGCCTCGCCATCCTGGAGGCCGCGTTCGTGCCAGCCGACCGCGCAAGGGTGATCGGCGCCTGGTCCGGCCTCACCGGCGTAGCCAGCGCTGTCGGACCCTTCCTGGGCGGATGGCTCGTCCAGGCGGCCTCCTGGCGACTCATCTTCGCGATCAACCTGCCCATCGCCGCCGCCGTGGTCATCATCGCAAGGCGCCACGTCCCCGAGTCGCGAGATGGTGACGCCGCAGGACGGGTCGACCTGCCCGGCGGGGCGCTGGTGACAGTCGGGTTGACCGGCCTCACCTACGGACTCATCCAAGGACCGGCCGCCGGTTGGAGCAGCCTCCCCGTGCTCGCCGCGCTGACGCTCGGCGGCGTCCTCCTCGCGGGCTTCACCGTCTGGGAGCACCACACGAGCACGCCGATCCTGCCGCTGCACCTGTTCACCTCCGCCCAATTCAGCGCCACGAACGTGGTGACCTTCGTCGTCTACGGCGCGCTGGGCGGAGCGCTGTTCCTCCTGCCCATTCAGCTGCAACAGGTCTCCGGCTACACACCCCTACAAGCCGGAATCTCGCTGCTCCCGGTCACCGCCGTCATGCTTGCGCTGTCAGCCCGCTCCGGTGCCCTCGCCGCCCGCATCGGACCAAGACTGCAGATGAGCCTCGGCCCCGTCCTCGTCGGGCTCGGCCTCGCACTGTTCACCCGCATCGGACCGACCGGCGAGTACCTCACCCAGGTGCTGCCGGCCGTCACCGTCCTCGGCCTCGGCCTGGCCGGGACAGTGGCACCCCTGACGGCGACCGCGCTCGCAGCCGTCCCGGCACGACACGCGGGCGTCGCATCAGCGGTCAACAACGACGTGGCCCGCGCAGCCGCCCTCATCGCCGTCGCGATCCTCCCAGCCGCAGCCGGTATCACCAGCGCCGCATACCTGGACCCCCCACAATTCGCGGCCGGCTTCCACAAGGCCGCCGTCATCTGCGCTGCGGCGTGTGTCCTCGCTGGCGCACTCGCCGCCGCCACCATCAGGAACGGCCCCGCACCCAAGACCCGCCACCCCAGCCTCGGGCATCCCACCGCCGGACTCATGGACCCTCGGGGCACCTGACAAGCCTGACCGGCTGGTCGCCAACACCGCCCCCGAGGGACGGAGACGTGACCATGCGACTGGGCCCGCAGGTCCGCCTCGGCCGACATCGGCGGGACGTCGCATTGCGCCCGGGGGAGTTGACGCAGATGGCCGGTCTCGGCATGTGCCGTGACCGGCCATCGGTCGGGCAGAGTCACACGAAGCGGCCGACGGTGTGCCGGTTCTTGACGTAGCCGACCCGACGCGAAGGTCCGTGAAGTTGACTACCCAACCGATCGTGGTCCTTGATCGGACGTGAACGGCGGGTGGGTGCCTCCGAAGACTTGGGTGAATGCCCAGGCCACATCGGCCACGCTGTAGGCGGCGATGTAGGTCGCGGTGGTGCCGAATCTGCTGAGCTGGTGTCCCGCGAAGGTGGCGGCGAGGACGGGTGATCGGTGACGCGTTCGACGTTGGTGATGGTGGTGTGCCGGAACCAGTGGGTGCTCAAGCTGATTTCGTCGGCCCAGGCCAGTTCGCGGCGTATGCGCAGCCAGAGGCTGTCGAGTCGGCGGCGGGTCCAGTGGTCGATGGGGCAGGTGGGCTGTTGTAGGTATTCCATCATCAGTTGCGAGACGGGTTGCTCGCGGATCTGGCTGCCCTTCTCGTCGAGCAGGACGGTTTGCCGGGCTGGGCGCCGCTTCTCGGCGGTGAGGCTGAGCAGGCCTTCTCGCCGGCATGCGGTCTCGAGCAGGAATCTGAGCAGTCCGGTCTCCTCGTCGCGGACTGTGCGGAAGATTTCGGCGATCTGGTCGTCGGTGAGCGCGGTGCGTCGGCTCTCGGCTCGTGGGGGTTTGCGGACGGCTTTGGCGGGGTTGTGCTGGAGGTAGCCGTCGGCGATCGCCATGTCGAACAGCCTCCGGCAGGCGGCGATCGCATGCTCTCGGGCGCTGGCGCCGCTGGCCGAGCTGCGGCGCCTGACTGCCATCGCCTGTGCCCAGACTCCGAGCTCGGTGAAGTCCGAGACGACCAGCTGGTCGATCTTCCGGTTGCCGTGTCGTTGGGCCAGCAACCGCAGATAGTAGGCGTAGAGATCACGACTATTGGGTGCCAGGCCGACCAGTGCCCGGGGAATGGCTTCCTCGACCGTCGGTATCCGTCTACGCATCATGGGCTCCGGCGATGCTGATCTCGACCCCGTGCCGGAGGCCCAGGGCAACGGTCGATCGAGCTGGCCATCCGTGCCGATCACGCGGCGTACGGAAACGCCGCGGATGCTGGGTAACGGTTGTGGCCGGCGCCGGACGACGGAACACGGGAGCGCGTCGTCGGAGAGTTGTTGTGGAATCTGTGGTGGTTCGAAACGAGTCATACCGACCCTGTCGGCCACCGGGTACCGCGCTTCAGCCTTGGTTGCGGTTCGGTTGCCGAATGCCGCAGCAACCCGCTCGAACACGAAAACCGAGCAGCCGTGCGTCACGGAAGTGGCACAAGCAGTGCTTTGACACGAAAATCGGGTCTAAGCCCTGGCTTAAACCCGACATCTGGTACAAAATTGTGTCCGGAGGGGGATTCGAACATCTGTACGATGCACCCCTGCTTTGCAGGAGTGTTCATGCATGCCGTCCACAGTACTACGGCCGCTGCGGTGGCGCGGGGCGGCTTCGATTTCCATTCCATGTAAGGGCTTCGCGGTAGCTACTGTCGGTTAGCCCTCCGTCTGTTGGCCTTGGTGTCTTCGGGCCACTTGGACTTGGATACGGGTGTTGCCGCACGGGCCTGCCCGGTTTGGTGGTAAGTGCTTGGCTACCCGTTGGACGGCTGGTGGACGAGCGAGGTCCGGAGGTCGTCAAATCGCAGGCTCCGGCCGCACGCGTTTCTCGCCGTCGTCTGCCATGGTTTCGAGCAGGAAGATCATTAGCCGGACGCGACAGTGACCGCGACAGGGATGACCGCCGCGGCCACGTTCATCGGAAGTACCGGCCCGTCCCGCAGGGACGGGCTTCATTGCGCGATCGTTCAGGCGTCGCGGATCGCGGTGCCTTGAGCACTACTGTCCGTTCAGCACGGCGGCGCGTCGTACTGCCGCCACGCTCAGGCTGCGGACCAGGGCCTCGTGTCCGTCGGCGGTCTCCCAGCCGGTGTCGGCCACGACCACCACGGCGCGCCCGGTGCGGGCGACCACGAGGTAGGTGTCCTTGTTCGTCTGGGCGTAGTCGATGTATTCCCGGTGGCGCAGCAGTACGGACTCGTCGCCGGCCACGCCTGTGGCGCGTACGGTCCAGCCATGGCCACAGGTGGCTGCGGCCCGGCGCACGTCACGCAGATACCGCTGGGCGCCGTCGGAGGCGTAGGTGGCCACGTCGTTCACGATGACCGTCGGGCGGTCGTTCACGCCGATCATGGCTTGGACGGCCCGGTCCGCGCGACGCAGCTTGGCCGACGCGTACGGCCCGCACGGCTGCGGCGGCCGCAGCGCCGCCCAGTCGTTGTCGGTGACCGTCGTGGTGGCGGTTCCGTTCAGGTCCGCGGCCTGCAGCATCGCCGCCGCGGGGACGGAGTACGCCGGCGCGGACGCGATGCGGTAGGCGAGGATCGCCGGTCGCTGGTTGCGCGCGGCCGCCCCGATCAGCGCGACACAACCCGCGTTCCCCGCGCCGCCGGCGCGGAATTGCTTCTCATAGTTGCCGCGGGCGTCGGTGACGATGTTGTTCTTCGCGCCGCCGTCGAAGTCGCAGCCGCTGTCGAGTGCGGTGGCCAGCTTCTGGCGGGACAGCGGCCGGCCGGTGTCGGTGTAGGAGGCTCGGCCGTGGATCCGGAAGCCGCCCCCGGCCAGCGTCGAGTACCGCAACGTCAGCGCGGGCCGGTGGGTGCCCCGGATCCGCAGTTTCGGCGATCGGGCGCCGGAGAGGGCGGTGGACAGTTCGTTGCCGGCCTTGTCCGTCGCGCCGACCGAGATGATCCGGACCGTTCCGTTCCAGGTGGACGGCACGTTGACGGTGGCGCTCCAGGTGCCGTCCGTGGCGGTCCCGGAGGTTCGGGTCAGCACCGGCCGCAGCTTCGACTGATGGCCCGGGACCGGCCCGAGCACGAGCTGCGGGGACGGGTTCATGTCGTGCGGGTTGTCCCGGACCCCTGACGGGTCGGTGACCCGCATGGACACCCGTACGGGCACGACGGCGAGGCCGCGGACCGCGACGGAGGCACGGGAGAACTTGACGTCGCGCACCTGCGGCGGGGACTTGTCGGCCGAGACGAGGGCCGGACGGTCGGCCGTGGCGCCGGCCCAGGCGGGCGGCGTTCCGGTGGCGGCCAGCGTCCCGGACAGCGCTACGGCGACGGTGAGATGGGCGGCGGTGGTGGCACGGCTGCGGGTCTGTGGTGCTACTGAACGCATGTGGAAACTCCGCTTCTTGGTGGACGGTCAACTAGTTCGTCCACCGCTGCCTCGCATCGGTTCACCACTGTCGCCTACCCGACTGTTTCCGCACCGTTACGGAACGTGGCACTGGCGACGCACCTTCGGTTGCCTCGGACGGGTCCATACTGAGCGCGGAAAGGACGCGCTATGCCCGGTCGCGATATGGAAAGCCTCGCCCGGATCGCGTCCGCCGGCGATCTGGCGGCGCTCAACGTGCTCCTCGTGACGGTCCGCCCGGAGGTCCTCCGGGTGTGCAGCCGCGTGCTGCGTAATCGCGAGGACGCCGAGGAGGCATGCCAGGACACCCTGCTGGCCGTGGCCCGGGGCCTGCCCCGGTTCGAGGGCCGCAGCGCCTTCCGGACCTGGATGTTCCGGCTCGCCACCAACCGGGCCCGCTCGGTGCACCGCCGGAACCGGGCAGACGCCCACACCGACCGCGACGACGGGCTCGCCGACGTCGCGGACCTGCGGCGGACCAGCGTGGTCGCGACGACCCGGGTGGACCTACTCGAGGCCCTGAAGCAGCTGCGGCCGGAACTGGCCGAGGCGCTGGCGTTGCGGGACGTGGTGGGGCTCAGCTGCGGAGAGATCGCCGCCCTGCACCACGTTCCGGAGGGGACGGTGAAGTCCCGGCTCCATCACGCCCGGCGGGAAATGCGCAAGCGGCTGACAGCCTGATGGGGCCACCGTGGTGGTGACCCCATCATCCGCGATCCCCTGCCGGTGCTGCCGATCAGCCCGGCCAGTTCCAGGACCGGGAAGCCGATGACGTGCGGTCGCCCAGATGTTCGCCGAGCAGTGGACCGCCGAACTGCCGGTTCCCGCAGGATGCCGGGCAGGTTGAACGTCGAGCAGCAGGTGGGTGAGCAGAATCGGGCCGAGGTGGTTGAGGGCGAAGGTGTGTTCCAGACCATCGGCGGTGACGTGCCGGTGCGCCCAGAATCCGCCCACGTTGTTGACCAGCACGTCCAGCCGTGGATAGGCGTCGGGCACCTCGCCGGCCAGTCGGTGAACGCGTCCACCGCCGGTTACCCGACGCGGCCCGGATGTCCGCCGCCGCGGCCGCGGTTCGGGTGGCGTCGCGGCCGGTGATGCCGACCCGGGCGCCCAACGCGGCCAGGCCGACCGCGGTGGCCGATGCCTCGGGTGACGCCGGTGTCGAGGATGTTCTTGCCAGTCATGCCTGGTGTGCAGCCATCGCCGATTCCTTGCCCGGCGAAGGGCCGGTGGGCGGGCGCCGACTTCAGTAGCAGCGTCCGCCCCCGGGATTCAGAAACACGTTCGCCTGCTAGGCGGTCGGCGTGATGACGGCGGTTGCCG
>Ga0207668_10001882_pt1 | contig 12270 bp, 13 predicted proteins | sample KBSS43metaG_FD_184323 | JGI IMG/M metagenome (GOLD analysis project Ga0207668, IMG submission 184323) | Switchgrass rhizosphere microbial communities from Kellogg Biological Station, Michigan, USA - KBS S4-3 metaG (SPAdes) (version 2) | ecosystem: Host-associated > Plants > Roots > Rhizosphere... | reverse complement strand
TGGCGACCGGCGATTTCGGGCCGTCACTGAAATACACCGGCAAGACCGTGACCGACTTCATCAGGGAAGGGTTTCCCTACAGCCTCGGCATCGGTCTGTCGGCCTTGACCCTGGCGACCTTCGTCGGTGTTTCCCTGGGCGTCATCGCCGCCCTGCGGCAAAACCGATGGCCGGACTATGCTGCGATAACTATCGCCATCATCGGCATCTGTATTCCGACCTTTGTCACCGCGCCCCTTCTGGTGCTGCTGTTCGCCGTCAAACTTGCCTGGCTTCCGATCGCTGGCGTCACCGCGGGATTGAAGAGCTTTATCCTGCCGGTGATCGTGCTCGCCCTCCCGCTGATCGCGATCATTTCGCGGCTGACGCGCGCTGGCATGATCGAGACCTTGAGCTCCAACTATATCCGCACCGCCCGGGCCAAGGGCCTGCCGGAACACACGGTGATCCTTCGTCACGCACTGAAGACCGCGCTGCTGCCGCTGATTGGCTATCTCGGCCCGGCCTGTGCGGCGATCATCACCGGCTCGCTCGTCGTTGAGCGGATCTTCCAGGTGCCAGGGATCGGCAAGAGCTTCGTCCTTGGAGCCCTGCAGCGGGACTATCCGGTGGTGATGGGCGTCGTGATTATCTACGCGACCCTGATCCTGCTGTTGAACCTCCTCGCTGACGTCGTGCAGGCCCTGATGGATCCGAGGATCCGCCTGACATGAGCGCCGCATCTCCTCTGGTTCCCGGTTCGCGTTCCGGCGCCAAGACCATGGAAGCGGTCGCAGGTCGCAGCCTGTGGGAGGACGCCCTTCGCCGTCTGCTTCGCAATCAGGCGGCGGTCGCAGGCATGGTTGTTCTTGGCCTCCTGATCCTTGCCGCCGTCTTTGGGCCGGCGCTGCTGCCGTTCGATTATGACGATGTGATCAAGACAGACGTCTACGCGCGACCGTTGCAAGCGGGGCATTTGCTCGGCGCGGACTACATAGGCCGTGATCTTCTGGCGCGAACCATCGTCGGACTGCGGGTCTCATTGGGGATCGGCATAGTGGCGACCCTGGTTTCACTGATCATCGGCGTCGCCTGGGGCGCGACGGCGGGCTTCATCGGCGGGCGGGTGGACGAGGTGATGATGCGCATCGTCGACATCCTCTTCGCTCTGCCCTTCGTGTTCTTCGTCATCCTCTTGATGGTCACCTTCGGCCGCAACATCTTCCTGATCTTCCTGGCCATTGGCGCCGTCGAGTGGCTGACCATGGCCCGGATCGTGCGCGGTCAGACGATGTCGCTGAAGCAGGCCGAGTTCGTCGAGGCCGCCCGCGCCGCCGGAGTCCCGCGCAGCGGGATCATCTTCCGGCACATCGTCCCGAACCTGCTGGGCCCCGTCGCCGTCTATGTGACCCTGACCATTCCGGGCGTCATCCTGACGGAAAGCTTCCTTTCGTTCATCGGTATGGGTGTGCAGGAACCCTTGACCTCCCTCGGCACGCTGATCAGCAATGGCGCCGCCAACATGGAGCTCGCGACCTGGCTGATCATTTTTCCGTCCCTCGCCATGGTCATCATGCTGATGTGCTTCAACTTCATCGGCGACGGCCTGCGCGACGCCATAGATCCCAAAGACCGATGAGACGCTGGCTCGCTCTCGGCGGCGCGGTTTTCGTCGCCCTCGCCCTGTCGGGATGCGGTCCGCAGAAAGCCGTGCGGGCACCCTGCCCATCAGGCAAGGTTTGCCTGGAAATGGGCCTGGGGGCCGAGGTCAACTCGATCGACCCGAACAAGATTACCGGCGCCTGGGAAGATCAGGTGGTCGGCGATCTGATGATCGGCCTCGTGCAATCGGACATGAACGGCAAGCCGATCCCAGGCATGGCGACCCGGTGGGACGTTAGCGCAGACGGTTTGAAATGGACCTTCCACCTGCGCGACGCCCAATGGTCGGACGGCGCGCCTGTGACTGCCGACGACTTCGTCTATTCGCTACAGCGCATCCTGAAGCCCGAGACCGCCTCGGAATTCGCCGCCTTGCTCTATGTGTTCAAGAACGCCGAGGCCGTGAACCAGGGCAAGGCGCCGCCGTCGGCCGTCGGTGTCCGCGCGATCAACGCCAGGACGGTCGAATACACCCTGGAGCACCCGGCGCCCTATCTGCTCGAATTGGCCAAGCACCAGACCATGTATCCGGTGCCCAAACACGTCGTGGAAAAGCTCGGCGACCAATGGCTGCGGCCCGGAAACTACGTGTCCAACGGGCCCTATAAACTTGTTTCCTGGAAGCTCGGCGACCGGATCGTCTCCGACAAGAACCCCCTGTTTTGGGAGGCCGACCAGGTCTGCATCGACCGGGTCAACTACTACCCGACCGAAGACCGCATCTCCGGCGAGCGGCAGGTAAAATCAGGGTCGCTCGACACCAACACGCCGCTCAACCCCAATCGCGTCGCCTTTCTCAAGACCGACATGCCAGGTTATGTGCGTACGGCGCCGATGCTCGGGACAACCTACTTCGCCTTCAACACCAGCCTGCCGAAGTTCCAGGATAAGCGAGTCCGGCAGGCGCTTTCAATGTCGATCGATCGCGAGTTCATTACCGCCAAGGTCAGGAACAACGGCGAGCCGCCCGCCTATAATTTTGTGCCGCCTGGGATCGCCAACTATGTCCCGCCGCCGCCACCTGCCTGGGCGGCCTGGCCCTATGAAAAGCGGGTCGCGGAGGCCAAGCGCCTGCTGGCCGCGGCCGGATACGGGCCGAAGAACCCCTTGAAGTTTGAGTTCACCTTCCGAGGCTACGATCCGACGGGCATGTACGCCGCCGTCCAGGCCGATTGGCGCAAGATGGGCGTTGAAGCCACCCTGATCGCCACCGAGACTCAGATCGCCTACCAACAGATGCGGATCCGCGATTTCGAATTTGGCGACGTGGCCTGGGTCGCCGACTACAACGACGCGATGAACTTCCTCTACCTGCTGCAGTCAAAGACCGGCGGGATGAACTATTCGGACTACAACAACCCGACCTATGACGCCCTGCTCGCCCAGGCTGACAACGAACGCAACCTCGTCAAGCGCGCCGCGATCCTGCAACGGGCCGAGAAGCTCATGCTCGACGACGTCGTGGTTGTTCCATTCTATTCCTACGTCAGCACCAGCGTGACCAATCCGCGCGTTACCGGTTTTGCAAGCAACGTCGATGACAAGCACCGCGTCCGCTACATGTGCTTCAAGGACGCGAAGCCTAGCCGCGCAGCTGGACCAGCGCCCAAAGGGTGACGCCGGCCAGGGTCAGGTTCAGCATCGCCCGCGCATAGAAGCGCTGCGGGCCGGCCCAGAGCGCGGCCGCCAGGCCCGCGGCGGCGGCGACCACGGCCGCGGCGGCGGCCTGCAGGGCAAGGCCCAGGCGCGCCCCGTCGCCATAGAGCACCAGGCCGTAGCCGACCCACCAGTCGATCGCCCCCAGCCGCACCAGGATCACCGCGCCGAGCGCCATCACCACCGGCAAGAGCGCGGCGACGAGGCCGAGCGAGAGAATCAGCCCGGCGCTGAACTCACGGTCGTCGTCGCGGCATGAGGGGAACAGGTTCAAGCCGAGGCTCCGCTCTTCAGGCTCGGCAGGACATAGTCCTTGAACTGGGCGCGCATCACCTTCTTGTCTAGCTTGCCGGTGGCGCCGAGGACGATCTTCTCGACGAAGACCACGTCGTCCGGCATCCACCACTTGGCGATCTTGCCTTCCAGGTGGGTCAGGAACTCCGCCGCCGTGGCGGTCTCGCCGGGCTTCAGCTCGACCAGCAGCAGGGGCCGCTCGTCCCATTTGGGATGGGCCACGCCGATGACGCAGGCCAGGGCCGCCTTCTCGTGGCCGGTGGCGATGTTCTCGATGTCGATCGAGCTGATCCACTCGCCGCCGGACTTGATCACGTCCTTGGCCCGGTCGGTGATGGCCATGAAGCCGAGGGGATCGATGGTGGCGACGTCGCCGGTGTCGAAGAACCCTTCCTCGTCGAGAACGTCGCCGCCTTCGCCGCGGAAATATTCCCTCACCACATAGGCGCCCTTGATCTTCAGGCGGCCGAAGGTGTGGCCGTCGTGGGGCAGGCGCTCATTGGCGTCGTTGGTGATCTTCATGTCGACGCCGATCGGCGGGCGGCCCGCCTTCAGCCGATAGGGGACCTGCTCGTCATAGGGCAGGGCCAAGGTCTCGGGCGTCATGGTCCCAAGCGTCCCGAGCGGCGAGGTCTCGGTCATGCCCCAGGCGGCGATCACTTCGATGCCGTAGCGGTCGTGGAAGCCGCGCAGCAGCGATTCGGGCAAGGCTGAGCCGCCGACGACCAGCGTCTTGAGGGTCGAGAACTTGGCCCCGGTGTCGTCCATGTGCTGCAAGAGCATCTGCCAGACCGTCGGCACGCCGGCCGACATGGTCACGCCCTCGGCCTCCATCAGCTGGTAGACCGAGGCCCCGTCGAGCTTCGCGCCGGGCATCACCATCTTGGCCCCGACCGCCGGGCAGTCGAAGGCGATTCCCCAGGCGTTGGCGTGGAACAGCGGCACCACCGGCATCACCACGTCCCGCGCGGAGATGCCCAGCATGTCGCGGCTGACGCCGGCGAAGGTGTGTATGAAGTTCGAGCGGTGGCTGTAGATCACCCCCTTGGGATTGCCGGTCGTGCCGGAGGTGTAGCAAAGGCCGGCCGGAGTCTGCTCATCGAAGTCGCCCCAGACCGCCTCGGGCGCATGCTGTTCGAGCAGGGTCTCGTAGGCGATGGCGTTGGGCAGCGGGCAGCCCTTCATATGGGCTTCGTCGGTCAGGACGACGAACCGCCTGACCGTCGGCATGTCCTTGGCGTGGGCGGCCAGGACGTCGACGAAACTAAGATCGGTGAAGATCACCCGGTCTTCGGCGTGGTTGATGATGTAGCACAGCTGCTCGACGAACAGACGCGGGTTCAGGGTGTGACAGATCGCGCCGATACCCATGATCCCATACCAGCACTCCAGGTGCCGGCCGGTATTCCAGGCCAGGGTCGCGATCCGTTCGCCCTTGGCGACGCCCATGGCCAGAAGCGCGTTCGACAGCCGCTTGGCCCGTTCGCGGACCTGGGCGTAGGTCGTGCGGACGATCGGCCCCTCCACGGACCGGGAAACGATCTCACGGGCGCCGTGCCAGCGGTCGGCGTGATCGATGATTCGATCAAGCGTCAGCGGCCAATCCTGCATCGAGCCCTGCAACGCCGTTCTCCGTGGTTTTCCGGGTTCTAGACTAGAGGAGAGGCTAGAGTCTCGCCGTCCGCAAGGCAACGAAAGCCGCGATCCCTTCAGGGATAGAGCCGTGACCTTAGCCAGCCCGCGCCCTCGCGCTCAAATTTCAGCCGTTCGTGCAGGCGAAACGGTCGGTCACGCCAAAATTCGATCTCCTGGACGGCGACGCGAAAGCCCGACCAATGCGGCGGACGCGGCGGCGCCTTGACCCCGAACTTCAGGCCGAACTCGGCAACCTTCTTCTCCAGGGCGAAGCGGTCGGGCATGGGGCGCGACTGGTCCGACGCCCAGGCGCCGATCTGGCTGCCGCGCGCCCGCGTCGCGAAATAGGCGTCGGCCTCGGCGTCTGAGACTGACGTGACGGAACCGCGCAGACGGACCTGACGGCGCAGGGATTTCCAGTGGAACAGCAGCGCGGCCTTGGGATTGGCCGCCAGTTCGCGCCCCTTGGCGCTGCCGAGGTTGGTGTAGAAGGTCACGCCCTCGGGGCCGAAATCCTTCATCAGCACCATGCGCACGTCGGGCAGACCCGCGTCATCGACGGTCGCCAGGGCCATGGCGTGGGGGTCGTTCGGCTCACGGGCCTTGGCGTCCTCGAACCACTCAGCGAACAGGCGAAAGGGATCGACGCCTTCGTCCAGCGGCGCATTGTCGCCGTCTGTGGCATAGTCGGCGTCGCCAGGCGTCGGCGGGATGAGGTGGTTGCGGCTCATGCAAACCATCATAGACTGAAATTTAACGACGCAAGGCGTCGATGATGAGTTGGGGACAGCGACGACACGATGCGCAACGACAGCGCGATGACCGCGGATCAGGCCCGGCGGCTATTAGGGGTTGCGCCGGACGCGACCACCGAAGTCATCCGCGGCGCCTATCGTGTCGCCCTGAAGACGGCGCATCCTGACCATGGCGGCACCGACGAGCAGCTGCGCCTGACCGTCGACGCCTATCGCATCCTCACCGAAAGTCCGGCGGTCTCGACCCGGCGGCACGCGCCCGCCGACGAGACCCGCCTCTCCAAGCTCGAAATCACGCCGGTGATGTCGGTGGTCGGCGGCCGCGCCGAGACCCGCCTGCAGGACGGCCGGCGGGTGGCCGTCACCTTGCCGCCGGGCCTGCGCCAGGGCGACCGGATTTCGCTGATGGGCGTCGTCCTGTCTATCTCGATCAAGGGCCGGGCCGACATGTTCGTCAGCGGCGACGACCTTTGCATGATCATCAAGACCACCGCGGCGGTGATCCGCGACGGCGGCCGGCTGCAGATCAAGACCCCCACCGGGCCGCGCACCATCTGGGCGCCGAAGCAGGCCGGCACCAACGGCATCATCCGCATCCCCGGCCAGGGCCTGCCGGCCTCGGGCCGCCACAAGCAGGGGTCGCTGATCCTCAAGCTGGTCGCCGAGAAGGGCGCCAAGGAAAGCCGCATGCGCATGCGCCTGCGCAAATCCCCGACCGATCGCCAGACGGCCTGATCTAAACCTCCGTCATCCCCGTGCTCGTCACGGGGACCGATAGACACGGGCGGAAGCGGCCGGCCCTCTCCCCGATCGGCGGGTATGGGCCCCCGCAACACATGCGGGGGTGACGGACGATACTGGCGTAATCGTCCTATTTGTCGCTCCGCCGCGGTTCAGCTAAACCCGGCCCATGTCGCACAACACCTTCGGGCATCTCTTCCGTGTCACCACCTGGGGCGAAAGCCATGGGCCGGCGCTCGGCTGCGTGGTCGATGGCTGTCCTCCGGGAATAGGCCTGACCGCGGCCGACCTGCAGGTCTGGCTGGACAAGCGCAAACCGGGCGGCTCGAAGTTCGTCACCCAAAGGGCCGAGCCGGATGCGGTGAAGATCCTCTCCGGCGTCTTCGAGGATGAGCGCACCGGCGGGCCGGTGACCACGGGCACGCCGATCAGCCTGATGATCGAGAACACGGACCAGCGGTCCAAGGACTATTCGGAGATCGCCCGCACCTTCCGGCCGGGCCACGCGGACTATGCCTATATCGCCAAGTACGGCCTGCGCGACTATCGCGGCGGCGGCCGGTCCTCGGCGCGCGAGACCGCCGCGCGGGTGGCCGCCGGAGGCGTGGCGCGCAAGGTCCTTGGCGACGGCGTCATCATCCGCGCCGCCCTGGTGCAGATGGGCCCGCACAAGATTGATCGCGCGCGGTTTGACTGGACCGAGACGGCGAACAATCCCTTCTGGTGCCCGGATGCGAAGACCGCCAACCTTTGGGCTGACTATCTGGAAGGCGTGCGCAAGGCCGGATCGTCGATCGGCGCCGTGGTCGAGGTCGAGGCCACGGGCGTGCCCGCCGGCTGGGGCGCGCCGATCTACGGCAAGCTCGACGCCGAACTGGCCGGCGCCTTGATGTCGATCAACGCCGTCAAGGGCGTGGAGATCGGCGCCGGCTTCGCAGCGGCCGCCTATTCCGGCGAGGAAAACGCCGATGAGATGCGGGAAGGCGAAGACGGACCCGTGTTCCTGTCAAACCACGCCGGCGGCGTCGCGGGCGGCATCTCCACCGGCCAACCGCTGATCGCCCGTGTCGCCTTCAAGCCGACCTCGTCGATCCTGACGCCCCGGCGGTCGATCGACCAGGACGGGGCGGAGATCGAGATGCGAACCAAGGGCCGCCACGACCCTTGCGTCGGCATCCGCGGCGTCCCCGTGGTAGAGGCCATGGTCGCCTGCGTCCTGGCGGACGCGAAGCTTCGGCATCGCGGCCAGATCGGATAGCAACCGGTACTGTTGCAATTGGATTCGGTGCTACTATCTCTAGGCCATGATTGAGCACCGCCCCTTTGCAAACCTCGGCCATGCCGACCACGGCTGGCTGAACGCCCGCCACCATTTCTCCTTCGCCAGCTGGTACGATCCCTCCCGCATGGGCTGGGGCGCCATCCGCGTCTGGAACGACGACGAGATCGCCGCCAAGTCCGGCTTTCCGCCGCATCCGCATTCCGACATGGAGATCATCACCTATGTCCGAACCGGCGCGATCACCCACAAGGATTCCATGGGCAACGAAGGCCGCACCGGCGCCGGCGACGTCCAGGTGATGAGCGCGGGCTCCGGCGTGCGTCACGCCGAGTACAATCTCGAGGACGAGACGACGACGTTGTTCCAGATCTGGATCGAACCGAACCAGCAAGGCGGCGCGCCGTCCTGGGGGGCCAAGCCCTTCCCCAAGACGGACCGCAGCGGCAAGTTCGTCGCCTTGGCCAGCGGCTTCGATTACGACGTCGACGCCCTGAAGATCCGCACCGACGCCCGCGTGCTCGGCGCGACCCTGAAGGCCGGTGAGACGGTGACCTATCCCCTGTCGCCCGACCGTCACGCCTATCTGGTCGCCAGCCAGGGCGAGCTTGATGTCGGCGGCGTGCGCCTGTCGCCGCGTGACGGCGCCGCGATCACCGGTGAGACCGCGCTGACCGTGACTGCCTTGTCCGATGCAGAGGTGGTGCTGGTCGATGCAAACTGACGAGGCGCGCATTCGCTGAACGCGCGTCACCTTTTGTATATTGCGTTTGGTTAACGACGTTCCTATTGCAGGCGCGCCTGGAATAGCAGCGTTCGGTGACAACGAGGTCGCCGCGGGCTCTCCAGCGTCGCGGGGTCTTTCGTTGCGTTTTGAACGCGTCACAATCCTGTTGGTGGATGACAACCACCATATGCGCATTCTCCTGAGGGAGCTTCTGCGGGCGATCGGCGTGCGCAAGATCTTGGAAGCGGCGGACGGCTCGGAGGCGATGACGACGCTGCGTCAGCATGTCGTCGACATCATCATCACCGATCTGGCCATGGTTCCCGTGGACGGCGTCGATTTCGTTCGGCTGCTGCGTAATTCGCGCGACAGTCCAAACCCGATGTGTCCGGTGATCATGCTCAGTGGACATACGACTGAGCGGCGGATCTTCGAGGCGCGGGACGCCGGGGTGAACGAGTTCCTGTCCAAACCGCTGACGGCGCGCGGCATCCTGAGTCGCATCGGCCAGATCATCGACCATCCGCGGCCGTTCATCCGCTGTGAGGACTACTTTGGCCCGGACCGGCGCCGGCGCCAGGATCCCAACTACCAGGGCCTGCGCCGCCGGTCGGTCGACAACCCGTTCGAGCAGGTTCTCGACTAGAGCCCGTCAGGGTGAAGTGGATACCGGTTCACCCGCCCGGACGGGCTCTAAACCCAAGAAGGGTCTAGCCATCTTTCGGCGACAAATCCGCCCTAGCCTTCGCCAGGTTGCGTGAGGGAGTCAGCCGATGCCGATCAAGACCTTAGCCGCCGCCGTGGCGCTCGCGAGCGCGGCCCTTTGCCTGCAAGCCTGCCTGGCCGTCGCTGCGGGCGGGGCGGTCGTCGGCGCGACGGGCGCGGTGATCAGCGGAACGGCAAAAGGCGCTGGAGCCGTCGGCCGGGCCGTGATCCCCGGCGACGGGCAGGACTAAAGACGGGCCTTTCTTGAATCCCATCTCGTTGGGAGGATTTTAGAGCCGAAGTTCGCAGCGTTCGCCGACGCTTGGCCGCGAGACGACGATGCGCGACAGGTTGGGGAAGCGCGTCTGCAGCACGCCGCGGAAATGCAGGCACAGGTGTTCGAGCGTCGGGCTCTCAAGCCCGGGCTTTTCGTTGAGCAGGCCGTGGTCCAGCGCCGCCGCCGCTTCCTTCAGCGCCGCGTCGAGCTCGCCGAGGTCATCGACCCAGCCGAGCGGGCCTTGGGCCGGGCCGCGCAGGCTGGCCTCGACGCGGAACGAATGGCCGTGCATCCGCCGATAGGGGCTGGACGGCGGACCATGGTCCAGGAAATGGGCGGCGTCGAAGGCGGCCGCCTTGGTGATCTCGAACGTTAAGTCGGTCATGGGTCCGGAAAGCTTCCGGCTTGGGAGCTTCGAAAGCTCAGGGCAAGCCGAGATATTTGTGGGTCTGCACGCTTAAACGCCAACGGGGGTGGGCAAGGCAATAGGCGACTGCCGCCTTGGTGTTGGCGGCCTGGTCCGGTCCATCCATCGGCTGCAGATAGAACCGCTCGAAATCCAGGCTCTCGAACAGGGCCGGATCGACGCCCACCTGGGGATAGACGAGCTTCAGCTCCTGGCCGCGCGTCTGAACCACGGCGGCCTGGGCCTTGGGGCTGACGCAGACCCAATCGATGCCGGCGGGCGCGGGCAGCGTGCCGTTGGTCTCCACCGCGATGCTGAACCCTTCCGCCTTCAGAGCCTGGATCAGGGGCGCGTCCAGTTGCAGCAGGGGCTCGCCGCCGGTGCAGACCACCAGGCGGTCGGCCGGGCCGCCCTGCCAGGCCGCCGCCACCGCCGACGCCAAGCGCTCGGGCGTATCGAACTTGCCGCCGCCTACGCCATCGACGCCGACGAAATCGGTGTCGCAGAAGGTGCAGACCGCCGCGGCGCGGTCCTGTTCGCGTCCGCTCCAAAGGTTGCAGCCGGCGAAGCGGCAAAACACCGCCGCCCGGCCGGCCTGACCGCCTTCACCCTGCAGGGTGAGGAAGATCTCCTTGACGGCGTAGGTCATCGGCCGGCCGTCCACTCGGCGAAGCCGCGCGCGCGCAGCTCACAGGCCGGGCAGGCGCCGCAGCCCCTGCCCCAGGGGTGGGGATCGCGGACACCGAGATAGCAGGTGTGGCTTTCCTCAAGGATGATGTCGACCAACGCCTGGCCGCCGAGATCGTCGGCGAGCGCCCAGGTCTGAGCCTTGGTCAGGCGCATCAAGGGCGTCTCGATGCGGAAATCCTGCGCCATGCCCAGGTTCAGCGCGCTCTGCAGGGCGTCGAGGGTGTCGCGTCGGCAGTCGGGATAGCCGGAGTAGTCGGTTTCGCACATGCCGCCGACGAGGACGCCAAGTTCGCGCCGGTCGGCGAGGGCGGCGGCATAGACGAAGAAGACGAGGTTGCGGCCGGGCACGAAGGTCGAGGGCAGGCCGCCCTCGCCGATTTCGATCGCCTTGTCCTCGGTCATCGCCGTTTCGCCGATGGCGCCGAAGGCTTCGATGTCGATGAGATGATCCGGGCCGAGCCGCGCGGCCCAGTCGGGGAACCGCGCCGCGATCGCCGCGCGAACCCTTTGGCGGGCCAAAAGCTCGATCGCATGCCGCTGGCCATAGGCGAAACCGACGGTTTCGACGGCCCCGTACCGGGTCAGGGCCCAGGCGAGCGCGGTCGCCGAATCCTGGCCGCCGGAAAACAGCACCAGGGCCTTTTGGCGCGCCGCGTCCTTGGTCATGGCCGCCGTCTCGCAATTTGCAACGGTGAGCGCAAGGCCCTGCCAGGACCGCGAAATTCACGCTTAACGTCTCCGCAAGCTTGGCGTGAGAGGTTTGGCGAGTAGCAACCGCGTTCAGTGTGATCATTCTCGTCATGAACTCTTCGGATATCGCCACCGGCCCCGAGAGCTCGGCCACTGAGGAGTGGATCGCGCGCAACGCGTTCTTCGAGGCGATCGCCCAGCAGGTGCGCCGACCCCTCGATGGCATCATGGCGCTCACCGATCTGCTCGAACGCCAGGCCTTAAGCCCCCATGCGCTGTCCTATGTGAAGACCATCGCCGAGCAGCATCAGGTTCTGCAGCGGACCCTGACCGAAGCCTGTGACCTGGCCCGCGCCGAAGCCGGCAAGCTTGAGCTGGTCCTTGCGCCCGTCGACCTGCGCCCGCTGATGGACGACATCCAGGAAGCCTGGCGCCAACGTGTGGCGCAAAGCGGCGTCGCCCTTTCGGTGTCCTATGACGGCGAAGACCTGACCGCGACGGTCGACGCGCCCCGGCTGGCCCAGGTCTTCAACCACCTCATCGACCGCGCCCTGAAGATGACCCGTCGCGGCGGCGTCGAAGCATCGTTGCGGGCGCGCCGCGAGGGCGCCGGAATCATCGTCGAAGGCAGGGTGCGCGATTCTGGGCCCGCCGTCGCGCCCGACAAACTCGCCCGGATATTCGAAGCGCGGGTCGATCCGGTCGAGGGCATGGGCATGATCCTGTGCCGTCGCCTGGTCGAGGCGATGAACGGGGCCATCCGCGCCGAGAACA
>Ga0207668_10001877_pt1 | contig 12280 bp, 11 predicted proteins | sample KBSS43metaG_FD_184323 | JGI IMG/M metagenome (GOLD analysis project Ga0207668, IMG submission 184323) | Switchgrass rhizosphere microbial communities from Kellogg Biological Station, Michigan, USA - KBS S4-3 metaG (SPAdes) (version 2) | ecosystem: Host-associated > Plants > Roots > Rhizosphere... | reverse complement strand
CAGCACGGCGGCGAAGAGCCGCGGGGCGACCAGATAGCGGTAGGCATCGGTGCGCAGGGTCGCGAGCGCGTCGAGCTGCTCGGTCACCCGCATCGTGCCGAGCTCGGCCGCCATTGCCGATGAGACGCGGCCCGCCACCATCAGGCCGACAAGCACGGGCGCCAGTTCGCGCACCATGCCGATGACGACGATCGCAGGGACCGTCGACTGCGCGTTGAAGCGCGATCCGCCGGTGTAGATCTGCTGGGCAAGCGCAGCGCCGGTGAAGATCGCGGTCAGGCCGACGACGGGGAGCGAGAACCAGCCGATATGGGCGCACTGCTCGAAGAAGCGGCCGGGGTAGAAAGGCGGGGTGAAGGCAGCGGCCACGGTGCGCGCCGCGAACTTCGCCACCCGCCCGACTCGCGCGAGGCCGGCGATGATCCCGGCCCCGATCGCGACGAGGACGGTGAGTACGGATCGGCCGAGAGCGTCAATCATGTCCAGGACCGCTGATAGCGGTGGCCGAGCGCAGTCAGCAACTCATATTGCGACAGGCCGGATTGCGCGGACGCCCGCGGCAGATCGAGATCGAGCGCCAGCCAGTCCCCCTCCCCCACCGTGGCATCGCCCAACCCCACCGCGATCAGGTCCATCGACACCCGGCCGAGCACCGGCAGCGCGCGATCGCCCGCGAAGACCCGGCCCCGGCCGGAGAAGGCGCGGAGATAGCCATCGGCATAGCCGACGTTGAGGATGCCGATCGCGGTGTCCTCGGCGAGAACATGGGTAGCGCCATAGCCGACGCTCTCGCCCGCGCGGCCGACGCGGCGCTGCACGACCTGCGCCTCGGGACGGACGACGGGGCGGATATGCCCGGCGGCGGCCGGGTGCGGGATACCGCCGTAGAGCGCGAGGCCTGGCCGGGTGAGGCCGAGCGCGCAATCCGGGCCGAGGCAGATGCCGGCGGAATTGGCGAGGCTCAACCGCCGCGCCGGGATCGCGGCGGCGACAGCGAGGAAGCTGTCGCGCTGGCTGCCGTTCAGCGCGCTGTCCGGCTCGTCGGCGCAGGCGAAGTGGCTCATTAGCGTGTCGATGGCGAGGCCATCGAGCAGGCCGGAGGTCGCCTCGGCCGGGGTCAGGCCGAGCCGGTTCATGCCGGTGTCGACCATCACGTCGCACGCCCCGCCCCCCGCCGCCTTCCAGCGCGCGACCTGTTCGGCCGAGTTCAGCACCGGCCGCGCGGGATGATCGAGGGCGAAGGCGACATCCTCGGCGCGCAGCCCATGCAGCACGGAGAGAGCGAGATCCGCCGGCCAGTCGCCGAGCGCCGCCGCCTCGGCCCAGCTCGACACGAAGAAGTCGCGGCAGCCGGCCGCCGCCAGCCGCGCGACGACCGCGGGCGCGCCGAGGCCGTAGCCGTCGGCCTTGACTGCGGCCCCGCAGGCCGCGCCAACGCTGGCGGCATCGAGCCAACGCCAGTTCGCGACCAGCGCGGCGCTATCGAGGATCAGGCGGAGTGGAGGGTCGGCGGGAGTCACCCGCGGCGCGATAGGGCAACGGCCGTCAACTTGGAACCATTCCCGGCGAGCCTCAGGCCTTTCAATCCAGTTCCTTGCCCGCCGTCTCCGGCAGCCAGATGACCGTCACCACCAGCGCCATCGCCACCACCACGATCGTGTACCACAGGCCGGCGAAGGGATCGCCGGTGCGGGCGACGATGTACTGGCTGATGAACGGCAGGAAGCCGCCGAAATAGCCGGTGCCGATATGGTAGGGGATCGACAGCGACGTATAGCGGATCCGCGCCGGGAACAGTTCCACCAGCAGCGCCGCGACCGGACCGTAGGTCATGCCCGAAAGGAAGCCGATCGCGGCGATCACCATGACGATCTGGATGCCGTGCGAGAACGGCGGGGTGATCTTCTCCAGCGGGTAGCCCGCGTCCAGCAGCGCGGCCTCCAGCGTCTCGGCGCTGCTCGCGTCGACGGCGGTGCGGCCGATCGTAACCTTGACCGGCGCCCCCGCCGGCCCCTGAATCTTGGTATAGGCGACGCCCTTCTTCGACAGTACGTCGAGGACCTGGCCGCAGGCGGTCTCCTGCGTCTTCTGGGCGAAGGGGTTGTAGCTGCAGTCGCTGCCGGTCACCACCACCGGCGCGCCGCCGCTGGCCGCGGCAAGCGCGGGGTTGGCAGCCACCGCCATCCAGTGAAACAGCGGGAACAGCAGGACGAGGGTCAGGGCATAGCCGATGACGATCGGCTTCTTGCGACCGATCTTGTCGGACACCCAGCCGAACAGCACGAACCAGAACAGGCTGACCACGGCGCCGGCACCGATCATGATCCGCGCGGCGTTGTCCTCGATGTGGAGCGCGTTCTGCAGGAAGTACATCGCCTGGAACTGCGCGGTGTACCAGATCACGGTAAGGCCGGCGGCGATGCCGAACAGGGCGACGATCACCCGCTTGACGTTGGCGGCGCTTGAAAAAGTCTCGCGCAGCGGGGCGTGGGCGACGTTGCCCGACGCCTTCATCGCCTGGAACACCGGGCTCTCATGGAGCTTCAGCCGCACCCAGAGCGAGACGGCGAGGAGCAGCAGCGAGAACAGGAACGGCAGGCGCCAGCCCCAGTCCTCCCAGGCCGCGTTGCCGACCGCCGCCTGGCAGCCGATCACCACGGTGACGCTCAGCAGGAAGCCGCCGATGACGCCGGCCTGGATGAAGCTGGTGTAGAAGCCGCGCTTGGCCGGCGGCGCATGTTCGGCGACGTAGATCGCCGCTCCGCCATATTCGCCGCCGAGCGCGAGGCCCTGGAAGACGCGCAGCACCACCAGCAGCAGCGGCGCCGCAAAGCCGATCGTCGCGAAGCTGGGCATCGCGCCGACGGCTGCGGTGGCCAGGCCCATCACCACGATGGTGGCGAGGAAGGTGTATTTGCGGCCCAGCCTGTCGCCGAAATGGCCGAACAGTGCCGCGCCGATCGGCCGCATGCCGAAGCCGATGCCGAAGGTGACCAGCACCAGCAGGAATTGCGCGGTCTCGTTCTCGGCGGGGAAGAACTGCGCGCCGATGATCTTGGCGAGGGTGCCGTAGATGAAGAAATCGTACCATTCGAACACGGTGCCGAGCGTCGACGCCGTGATCACCAGCCGATTGCGCGCCGCCTCGGCCCTCGCGTCCGCTCCCGTTGCCATGCCCGTTCCCCGTTTCTTCGACCGTTCCATGCGGGATCGGCGGGCGTTTCACAAGGAGGGCGGGCACCCCTTCTCCCAGCCCCCGACGCAGGAGGAGATGTCATCTGAAAATCGGCCAGGCTCCCGGAATGCCGGGATCGAACGCCTTCGGATCGACCCCGAGTGCCTTCAGCGCCGTGGCGGCGACCTGCGACTGACTGAGACACGCCCCGCCCGGCCTCGCACCGACATGCGGCCCAAGCGCCGCGAACCAGATCTCGTTCGATCCCGCGAACCCGGTCTGCTTGAGCGCATCGGGTGCCTGCGGGGCGTTTGCGGCGACGGCGGCGGGGCTGGCATGGCTCTTCCAGCTGTCGTCGGGCTGGTTGCCGCGGCCGTGATCGGTGGTGACGATCAGGGTGGTGTGGCCGCGCCAGGCAGGGTCGGCCTGTGCGGCTTCCCAGAGCTGGCGGATCGCGTCGTCGGTGCGGTTGGCGGCGTAGAGATACTGGTCGTAGTCGCCGGCGTGGGCGAGCTCGTCGGTATCGCCGAACGAGACGAACAGGACGCGCGGCTTCGCCGCGTGGATTGCGTCGAGCGCCTGGCGCACCACCAGCACGTCGGTCGAGGCCTTGCCGGCGAGTGCGGCGTTGACCGGCACGCCGCTGCGCTTGTCGTTGATGATGTAGGGGAAGGCGTCCCACATCGCGACCGCCGCCACCTTGCCGGCGAAGCCCGGGCGGTGGTTCAGCCATTCGAGGACGGTGGTGTTCCTGTTGTAGTTCTTGTCGTTGCTGGTGATCGTCGGGTCGGGCCGGCCGGTCAGCATCTCGTTATAGCCGGGATAGGAGAACCACATGCCGTTGCTGACGCGGACACACTGGCCCTTGTCCTGCTCGCCATAGAGCACGCCCTGCTTCGCCATCACGTCGTGAACGAAGGGCATCAGCGCGGCGGCGCGGTCGGGCACGTCGAGCCATGTCTCCTTGACCAGCGGCTTGAGCTCGGCATGGGTAAAGGCCGGATTGTCCACGAGCACCGGATCGGGCCCGCGGAACACCTCCTGCCAGCGCATCCCGTCGAGAGTGACGAGGATCAGCCGGCTCCCGGCGTCCTCTGCCGCCATGGCGGGGCTCGCCGCAGCGAGGGCGGTCGCCAGCAGGCCGATGAAAGCATGTCGCATCGCGTTCCTCCAAGATCAGATGAGTGCCAGCCGGCGCTATTTGCCGCGGGCGACGCAGGCGCCGCCGTCGGGACTGACCGAGCCGATGCAGCGACGGGTGGCCAGCATCGGCTCGGTCAACTCGTGCAGGAAATGCCGACCGTCCGGCCCGCGGTCGAGATCGAATCCGTCATAGAGCTTGCCGGTGGCAGTGTAGGTGCGGAAGCGCAGCCGTCCAGCCTCGACGTCGACGATCTGGTAGAGTTCGGTCGCCTCGGCGATCTTGTCCGGCTGGGTCCCCGCGCGGTCGTTGAGCGCGTACATCTTCGATCCCGTCACCGAGACGAGATAGACCGGACCCTGCGCCTCGCCCCTGGCGCGCCGCTCCAGCCCGGTGGCGCGGCCCTCGGGGGAGGTCAGCCGGCTGTAGCAATGGTCGTGCCCCTGGAGGACGAGGTCGACCTTGCGCCGGTCGAAGATCGGCTTCCACGCCCCCTTCAACTCGGCGGTATCGTTCGGTCGGGCGCAGGTGAAGAGCGGCTGATGGAACAGCACGACGTTCCACTGCGCCCTGCTCTCGGCGAGCGTCGCGTCGAGCCACTTGGTGTGGGCGTCGAGCGCGCCGAGGTCGAGGGCGGCGGTGCCGTCGAGGATGATGAAGCGCACCCCTTGATAGTCGACGAAATAGGTGGTTGCCTTGACCGGATGGACGCCGTTGCCGGGCAGCGCGAACTGCAGCGGCCAGTACGGGCCGAGCTTGCGGCTCTCGCTGCCATCGGGCTTGGCAACGTCGACATATTCGTGGTTGCCGGTCGCCGGCAGCTGCGGGACGATCGCGTAATTGTAGCTGCCGGCCTGGGTCCATTCGCCCCATTCGTCGTCATGGTCGAGATCGTCGCGCTGCGCGGCGAGGTCGCCGGCATGGACGACGAGCTGGATGCCGCCATTGGCGTGGAACGCTTGCCGGATCACCCGCGAGACATAGGTTAGGATGCCGTTCTGGGTATCGCCGAGATAGAGGAAGCGGAACGGCCGTGGCGTCGCGGCGGCGGTGCGGAACTGGTACCATTCGCTCCAGCCGGCGTTGCCCTTCAGACGATAGCCGTAGACGGTGTCAGGGGTCAGGCCGGCGAAGCGGACCTGGTGGTAGATCGCCGGGCCGTTGGCGCTGTCGATCGCGCTGCTGGTGCCGGTCACGGTACGCGCCTCACGATCAAGGGTCGGGCCGTCGACCGCCACCGCGATCTGCGCCTCCGCGGTGGGCTGCGCGGTATCGGTGCGGAACGCCACCGCCATCTCATGGGCGGGGTCGGCGCCGGCGGTCAGCACGATGCGGTCGGGCAGGTTGCGCGCGCGATAGGGCTCGCCGGCCGAACGCGGGATCGCCGGCGGCGTCGCCGGCCCCTGCGCGGGGGCGGACGCCGACAGGCCGAGGCCGAGGGCAAACAGGAACGCGCGATACATCGCCATTAGCGCAGACATCCTCGTGGAAAGCACGCCTCCGATCGGACGACGATGTTGCGGCTTCGTGACATGGCCGGCGTATCGCCTGTAAAATGTCCCGGATCTGGGGACCCGCCATGACCGAACGCGCCGCCGACGGCGATCTCGCCCGCTTCTCCCGCCCCCGCTTCCTGCCCGGGACCGAGCTAGTGTCGGTGGCCTATCGCGACCGCGCCTTCCCGGTCCACATCCACCCCGAATATGTCGTCGGCACCGTTACCGCAGGCGCCGAGATGCTGGAGGCGGGCGGTCGGCGCCATATCGTGGCGGCGGGCGACGTGCTGCGCCTCCACCCCGGCGAGCCTCATGCCAATTGCAGCCTCGGCGAAGACATCCTGCGCTACCAAGTGTTCTACCTGCCCGAAGCGGTGATCCGCCCCTTTCTCGACCCCGATCGCGCCCCCGACCTGTCGTTTGAGACCGCCGCCGTCGGCGATGCCGCCCTCGCCCGGGTTCTCGTCGAAACCCATGCCGCGCTGGCCGACGAGGCGACCGGCCCACTCGAACAGGAGAGCGCAATGATGACGCTGGTCCGGGCGCTGACCCCGGCCGCTCCCGGCGCCCTCCGCGAAGTGCTGGCCAGCGGCGCCGCGATCGACCGGGTGCGCGACTATATCGACGACCGCTATGCCGAGCCCTTCGGCCTTTCGACCTTGAGCAACGTCGCCGGATTGAGCGCCTTCCATCTCGTCCGCAGCTTCAAGAAGGCGGTCGGATTGAGCCCGCTCGCCTATCGCAACCAGCGCCGCATCATCGCGGCGCGCCACCTGCTGCGCGCCGGCCATCGCATCGCCGATGTCGCGCAAGACGTCGGCTTCGCCGATCAGAGCCATCTGACCCGGCAATTCCAGAAGATCGTCGGTATTTCGCCGGCCCGTTACATACAGCAATAGCGTTCAAGGCGGCCATGCGCCGACCCGCTAGATCCCCGCCCCGACAGATCGAGCGGAGGACAAGATGAAGCACGGCTCAGCATTCGGCCAAATCCCCGTCGGTGCGCTGGTCGCAGCGCTGATCGCCGGCGCGGCGTCCGGCGCGACCCCGGCCGAGCAGCCGGCGGTCGACTACCGCGCCGATGCCGGCGAGGTCGCGGGGCTGATCGCGGCGAACTATGCCTATCTCGACCATCTGCCGGGCGGGGCGGTGCCCAGTTCGGCGAAGCTCGATGCCGAGCGCGATGCCGTCCACGACGATGACTCACTGCTCCGCTATGCCGAGGACATGATGACCGCACTCGCCGATCATCACGCCATGACCGGCAGCTCGTTCCGCGACGACTGGGCGATCGTGCCGACCTACGCCGACCTCTGGATCGTGCGGCGCGGTGGCGCCTATGTCATCGACGCGGTGAAGCCGGATACCCCCGCCGCGCGCGCCGGGATCGTCGCCGGCGACCGGCTGGTCGCGGTCGACGGCGTCGCGACCCAACAGGCGGTCGCCACCTTCTGGGACCGGCTCGGCCTGGCCCCCGAGGGTGAGCGCGGGCCGTTCGCAGCGCGCATTCTGGCCGCCGGCCGCCGCGACCGCGACCGCCGCCTGACCATCGCCGGCGCCACCGGCCAGCGGTCGCTGACGCTCGCCAGCCTCTACAGGGAACGGCAGGACCGGCCGCCGGTGACCGTCATCCCCGGCAAGGCCGGCGCGGTGACGATCCGCTTCAACAATGCGCTGGGGGACAGTGCGACGATCACCGCTTTCGACCATGCGATGGCCGCGCTGCCCGATCGGGCGCCCGTCACCATCGACATCAGCGACGTACCGAGCGGCGGCACCACCAGCGTGGCGCGCGCGATCATGGGCTGGTTCGTCACCCGGCCGATGCCCTACCAGGTCCACGACCTCCCCGCCGAAGCGCGCGAAACCGGCATCCCCCGCCGCTGGATCGAGGAGGTCCTGCCGCGGCCGGGCAAGCACCATGTCGGCCCGGTGCGGGTCGTCGCCGGCCGCTGGACCGGCAGCGTCGGCGAGGCTTTGGCGATCGGCTTCCAATCTCTCGGCAGGCCGGTCTGCGGGAGCGCGATGGCCGGGCTGAAGGGCGCGGTCTACGACTTCGACCTGCCGCGCTCGGGCCTGCGCATCAAGTTCCCGGCGGAGCGGCTGTATGCGGTCGACGGGCGGCCGCGGGAGACGGTGGCGCTGCCGGCTTGTCGGGGGTGAGTCTCGCTTCCCGCAAGCGGGACCGAGAGCGGAAGTGTTCTAATCCTCGAACCGGCCCGCGGGATCGCGATCGCGCGTGTAGTGGTGCTTCACCGGCAACGGCGGCAGCCAGGTCTCGCGGCGAACGGTCCAGCTCTCATAGGTCGGCATGAAGCGGTCAGGCGCATCGAGCGTGCCGAGATGCACCTCCACCTCGTCCGCCGTCCGCCCGAACACCGACGATCCGCAGCGCGGGCAGAAATGCCGGCCGGCATAGTCGCGGGTCTCGCCCGTGACCGTCACCGCATCCTGAGGGAAGATCGCCGAGGCGTGGAACAGCGCACCGTGATGCTTGCGGCAATCGAGGCAGTGGCACAGCCCGACCCGATAGGGCCGTCCCGTCGCCACGACCCGCACGCCGCCGCACAGACAGCCGCCGGTGACCTGGTCCATAGGGCCTCTCCAATCTCCTGCCGCCCGCTCCCTCTCACCGACAACATGGGCAAGCGATCACGCCGCGCAGCAGCGCTTGTACTTCTTGCCCGACCCGCAGGGACAGGGATCGTTGCGGCCGATCTTCGCCGATGGCGCCGCCGTTCCAAACCCGTCGCCGACATGACGTCGCCGCCAGTCGAGGAGCTGGGTCGTCGCGATGCCGATCAGTCCGGCCGCCTGGTCGGAAAGCTCGTTGATCTCAATGCTGGTCAGGGTGGTTTCGTTGCGGACGATCTCGATCAGCGCGACCAGATACCCAAACCCGCCGGCGGCATCCGGCTCCGCCTCCTGACTTGCGCTCACCTGGTACCAGCCGTCCGGGCGGAGCTGCATCCCCTGGTCGAAGCCCTCGATCCACGGCCCCCAGTCGAGTTCGCCGCTGGTCGGATCAGTGTCGAAGATCGGCTTCGGCTTGCCGCGCGCCAGCTCGCGCGCGATCTCGTCGTGGCGGGCCAGCACCATTGCGTTGACCATCTGGTTGTCTAACGGGTCGTCGAACGGCGCCCCGCCGCCCTCGATGCCCCAGACCGGCATCAGCCATTCGACGGGCTCGACCGGATCGGGACTGAGCACGATCGCGGTGAGATAACCGTCCAGCTCGCTGAGCAGCATCGGGTCGCCGTCGATCGCGGCGTCCTCCAGCGCGTCGTCGAGACGGCGCAGCCGCGATGGGAAGCCGGTGCGGATCCTGGTCATGCGGCTATTCCACCGTCACCGACTTGGCGAGGTTGCGCGGCTGGTCGACATCGGTGCCCTTGGTGACGGCGACGTGATAGGCGAGCAGTTGCACCGGCACCGCATAGACGAGCGGCGCGATCAGCGGGTGGACCACCGGCATCTCGACCGTCGCCATCGCGCTGTCGCCGGCGGCCGCCAGCCCCTGGGCGTCGGAGATCAGGATGACCCGGCCGCCGCGGGCCTGGACTTCCTGCATGTTCGACACCGTCTTTTCAAACAGGGGACCGGACGGCGCGATGACGATCACCGGCACCAGCGCGTCGATCAGCGCGATCGGGCCGTGCTTCATCTCGCCGGCGGCATAGCCTTCGGCATGGATGTAGCTGATTTCCTTGAGCTTCAGCGCACCTTCCAGCGCCATCGGATAATCCGGGCCGCGGCCGAGATAAAGAACGTCGCGGGCCGGCGCGACCAGATGGGCGATGCCGGCGATCTCCTCGTCATGGCTCAGCGCCTGGTTGATCGCCGCCGGCGCCTGGTTGAGGTGCTCGACGATCGCCGCCTCCTCGTCGGGCGTCAGCCGGCCCTTGTCGCGGGCGAGGTTGGCGGCCAGAGCGGCGAGCACCGCGAGTTGGCAGGAGAACGCCTTGGTCGAGGCGACGCCGATCTCCGGCCCGGCATGGGTCGGCAGCAGCAGGTCCGCCTCGCGCGCCATCGAGCTGGTCGGCACGTTGCAGACGACCGCGATCTTCTGCCCCTCGGCGCGGGCATGGCGGAGTGCGGCGAGCGTGTCGGCGGTCTCGCCCGACTGGCTGATGAACAGCGCGAGGCCGCCCGGCTCGAGCACCGGCTCCCGGTAGCGGAACTCGCTGGCGACATCGATGTCGACCGGCACGCGGGCGAACTTCTCGAACCAGTATTTGGCGACCATTCCGGCATAGTAGCTGGTGCCGCAGGCAACGATCGTCACCCGGTGGATGTCGGCCAGGCTGAATTCCATGTCGGGCAGCGCGACCTTGTTCTCGATACGACGGAGGTAGGAGCGCAGGGTCTGGGCGACGACGATCGGCTGCTCGAAGATCTCCTTCTGCATGAAATGGCGGTAATTGCCCTTCTGCACCCGCTCGCCCGAAAGACCGGAGATGGTGATCGGCCGCTCGACGGGATTGTTGTCGGCATCGTAGATCTGCGCGCCGTCGCGGGTGACGACCACCCAGTCGCCCTCTTCCAGATAGGCGATCCGCTGCGTCAGCGGAGCGAGCGCCAGCGCGTCCGAGCCGAGATAGGCCTCGCCCTCGCCGTAACCCACCACCAGCGGCGATCCGAGTCGCGCGCCGATCAGCAGGTCGGGATTCTGGCGGAACAGGATGGCGAAAGCGAAGGCGCCGTGCAGCCGCGGCAGCACCTGCCGCACCGCATCGACGGGGGCGACGCCGGTCTCGACCAGTTCGCTGACGAGATGGGCGACGACCTCGGTATCGGTCTGGCTGTCGAAATGGCGACCGCGCGCGATCAGCTCGTCGCGCAGCGGCTTGAAGTTCTCGATAATGCCGTTGTGGACCAGCGCTACCTCGGCGGTGGCATGGGGATGAGCGTTGCCGGTGGTCGGCGCGCCGTGCGTCGCCCAGCGGGTATGGGCGATGCCGGTCGCGCCGGGCAGCGGGTCGGCGTCGATCACATGGGCGAGATTGTCGAGCTTGCCCTCGGCGCGGCGCCGGTCGAGCCGGCCGTCGTGGACGGTGGCGATCCCGGCCGAATCATAACCGCGATATTCGAGCCGCTTGAGCCCGTCGAGCAGACGCTCGGAAACCGAATCCGTGCCGAGAATGCCGATGATGCCGCACATGGGAGTGACCGTTCAGGAGAGGGTGTAGGGCACATGTATGCCAGGCGTGCCGGCCGCAAAATCCCTGGTGTTGCGTGTGACCAGCAGCCGGCCATTTAGTTGCGCCGAAGCCCAGATGATAGCGTCGGGCAGCTTGATCCGCGTATTTGTGCGACGGATCGTAGCGGCGCGGCGGGCGATCGCCTCGGTCACCTCATCAACGGCAAAGCCGTTCAAAAACCGCTCGACGATTGCCGACGTCGCAGGTTTGGCGCCGACCATCACCTCGATCCAGGTGATGCGGCTGATCCAGCGGTCGGACGTGTACCGAATCTCGTCACGGGCCGCATCGATGCCGGCAAGGGCATCGATCAAGATGTTGGAATCGAACGATGCCGCGGTCAGTTGCGGTCCCATTCCGCACGGAGGCGGCGCTGATAGTCGACACCATCCTCGGAAAAGCCTTCGTGAGCCCACAGGCCGAAAGCGTCGTCTAGCCAGTTCTCGCCGGCCGCCTCGCGAAGATGCGCCGCGACGGCTTCACGAATGACCGCGGCGCGCGACCGGTTCGAGCGTCGGGCCAACTCATCGAGGCGCTGCACGTCCTGATCGGGAAGATCGACGAGGGTTCTCATCCGCGCATGATATCACGGCCCGATATCATGCGCCAGATCGACAACCGGCACCGACAAACAGGGGCCGGGGCCGCCGCTCGGCGACTCCGGCCCCTCGATCCGCTCACCCCGCCGCCGATCAGGCGACCTGGGCGATCTCCGCGTCTTCGGAGTCGCGCAGCACGTAGCCGCGGCCCCAGACCGTCTCGATGTAGTTTTCGCCCGCGCAGGCGAGGCTCAGCTTCTTGCGGAGCTTGCAGATGAACACGTCGATGATCTTGAGCTCGGGCTCGTCCATGCCGCCGTAGAGATGGTTGAGGAACATCTCCTTGGTAAGCGTCGTGCCCTTGCGGAGCGACAGCAGCTCCAGCATCGCATATTCCTTGCCGGTCAGGTGGACGCGGTTGCCGTCGACCTCGACGGTCTTGGCATCGAGGTTCACCGCGAGCTTACCGGTGCGGATGACCGACTGCGAATGGCCCTTCGAGCGGCGAACGACCGCGTGGATACGGGCGACCAGTTCCTCGCGATGGAACGGCTTGGTGACGTAGTCGTCGGCGCCGAAACCGAACGAGCGCACCTTCGAGTCCATCTCGTTATTGCCCGACAGGATCAGCACCGGGGTCTGCACCTTGGCGACGCGGAGCTTCTTGAGCACGTCGTAGCCGTGCATGTCGGGGAGGTTCAGGTCGAGAAGGATGATGTCGTAGTCGT
>Ga0207668_10001875_pt1 | contig 12282 bp, 17 predicted proteins | sample KBSS43metaG_FD_184323 | JGI IMG/M metagenome (GOLD analysis project Ga0207668, IMG submission 184323) | Switchgrass rhizosphere microbial communities from Kellogg Biological Station, Michigan, USA - KBS S4-3 metaG (SPAdes) (version 2) | ecosystem: Host-associated > Plants > Roots > Rhizosphere... | reverse complement strand
TGTCGCCGCTGCATGTTCGCGCATAGACGTTGTCCCCCGTTTCACTTGAGTCTGCCCGTCTACCTTTTTCTGCGTTTGCGCCATGACAAGAACAGAAGCCGTAATCAAAATCATGACAATGTAAATGTTCTTCATGGGTTAGCCCTTTCCCATTAATCGATGTCCTGCCCAAAGACAATTGTGAGATTCCCTGGCCCAATCACAGAGAAATCGCGAATGTCGTAGGACTGGTCTGCCGGCTTGGCGCTTACATTTGCTCCTCGGGTTGATACTTCTTCGTGGTATGCGTCGACGTTGCGGATCCATTGGAATAAATGAACGCCAGTTGGGTCTCGCTCGCCCCTGGTCAGATGGATAGCCGAGTTATCTCGCCAAACGACCGCGTAATTCTCATCGCCAAAATCAAAGCGAAATCCCAGGACGTCGCGGAAGTAGCCAGCTACCGCAAGTACGTCAGGGACGTGAAGTACGGGACATCCCTGGATGAACTGTGCTGGATTCGAAGTGGGTTGGTCCGGCATGCTGAGTCTCCAATCTGATTGCAAGGTTACGGTGATGCAAAGGATCTCTCTGGTTGAGGCGACCCGCGAGTTCAATTCCGCGACTTGTAATCCGCATTAAATAGCGGAACCGCTCCCTATCGCGAGCGTCCCTCTGTTCGCACATCGAATGGGTGGGCTAGTTCTTCCAGCCCACAACCCAGAGAGCTCCATCACACTCGCTAATGTCGCCCGCCCTGACGTCGGGCAGTTTAGTCCAGTTTTTGCCATCAAAGTTGCCGCCGCTGCCGTCGTAATGCCAGGCAGCTTGTTGATAGTTGACCACGTACACCTGGTCGTCGTTGCCCACTGTAATGTGCGTCGCCTGGCCCTTGGGTAACTGTTTCCACGCTCCCGTTCCCCAGTCCCACTTGTAGATGGGAAAGTTGCTCGGATCAATCTGAGACGGGTCGGCTCCGATGATCCAGATGTCAGGGTTAGGGCCGGGGCTGACGCCAATGTCGATAGCATTCTGGCCGGGCAGTTTGTGCCATACGTTGCCGTCGTAGAACCAGACAACCTGTTGGTGGTTGACCACACCCAGCGTGCCGTTGGAGCCCGCCGAGATGCGGGTCCCGGCGCCGTTGGGCAACTCTTCCCATTCAGCAGTCCCGCTCAATTTGAAGATGCGAAAGTTACCTGAATACTGTGCGGCGTGTTCGGCGCCGATGATCCAGACGTTGCCTTCGGGGCTGACACTAATGTCGGTCGCCTTCTGACCAGGCAAAGTGGGCCAACCGCCATCCGGGAACCACCGGACATCCTGGTTATAGTCGATCAGGTAAGGACTATAGGCGGTACCCGCGACCCGTATCGGTTTGAAGATTGCCGCGTCGACCGGCTTATCCCATGCGGCGCCCTTTAACTCTCGCACGCAATCGGGGCCTGGGTATGCAACCTGGGCATACTCCACGATCTTGTCGACGAGGTCCTGTGGAGGGAAGTCCATCAGGATGGTGCCGAGCCGCTCGTTCGCGCTCGGGGCATTCACGGGGTCTTGCAGATACCCAAGGACGAGCGGGTTCATCGTTTTGGCCCAACGATACGGTGATGCGTTTCCGGGGGCGCAGCTCACGAAAGTGACGTACCAATAGGCCTCGTCATTCGGGTTGCCGCTCAACTTACCTGACGACTTGTCGAAATGATCTTTTACTTTCCCCCACTTCGCGGCCGTGGTCGTGTCCTTGTAATGGTCCTCCACGTCGATCAGGGCCGACGGGAAAACCCCTCCCCTGGTACTGTCCCAGTCGGGCCAGAGGATGGCGTAGCTGGGCCGGTACCCCGGGAAGCTGGGATTCGTGGGAGTGTCGGGATCGTCAAGCCGATTCACGAGGACGATACGCCCTCTCGCCTCTTCGAGCGTCGGTATCCGATTCTCGACCCAGCAGTATGTGTTCTCGCGATCGTTCTTCTGCAGGAGCGCCCTGAACGCATCCTCGAAAGTCTTGTAGTCCACCTTGGGCTTTTCCTGCTTGAACGACATGATGATGCACTCGAGGGGATGCGCTTTGAGAAATTCAATGCAAGGCTGGAGCACGAAATTCGTGCAGTCCGGATTGTTCGAGTAATCAGAGTCCTGATCGAAGTAGGACCACTGATAATCGGAACTGTGATGAACCGCGAAGTTGATGCCTCCCTTGGCCGATTTGACGTATACAAGCCGGATGTCAAGAAAGCGCGCGCCGAGCTCGAGCTGTGGTGCGTATAGAATTTCCTGGCATTGGTCGTAATCATGGCCGGGGATGTGGAACATGGAACCGCTATCGTGAGTGCCGGGGATGGTTAGGCGGTTGATCTTCCTGCTCCAGTCCAGCGCGTACATCCAATTGCTAGCCATCTGATCTCTCCTTTGGTTTCGTCGGGGTGGATGGGGAAGCGAAACCTCAGCCTCTATCGAGCCCCTTCCTGGAGCGCGACAAATCAGTCAAAGTCGCAACGGCGGAAGCCACCGGCGCGACGAGACACGATGATGAGCACTTAAATAACGGAGCCGCTTGCTGTAGCAAGCGGTTCTAAACCGCTGGCTATCGCCAGCGGCTCTGTGTTCGCTTTCGACGGAGGCAGCTTATGTATTGAAACTCCGACGGTGGATTTAACCGCCGCCACGAGACGCGATGATCAGCACGTATATAACGGAGCCGCTTGCCGTAGCAAGCGGTTCTAAACCGCTGGCTATCGCCAGCGGCTCTGTGTTCGCTCAGTTACGACAGAGCTTTAATCAACCATCAAACAAATAGATGGCTTTTATATATGGACGACCATTTCGCGAGCCGTATAAGATTTTCTTGAGATATATATGATTGTGGAGCGTGCCCCCATCGTAATCGAACAGGCAACTACCCCTCCTGCACACTGTCGGTGGGTTTGTTACTCTGAACGGCAGCTTGACCGTCTTCCCGTCCTCGGCCGGCGCGCTGTCTGTCTCCCTGCTTCTGAGCCACCGCCCTAACGCTCCAAACGTTCTGAAGACCTTTACCTCAGGCTCAATCGTGTCGTACGTGATGACCACGCGCATCCTTCCACGATTCGGGCGTTGAGCGTCCAGCTTTTCTAGACTGTCCGCCACAAAGGCGGTTTCGAACTCATCTACAAGTTTCCCAATCGTCAACCTCTTAGAGGACGACTGAGCATTGAGGGATAAGGGAGTGATAGAGACGATGAGCGCGACCACTGCGGCGAGCTGTTTTATATAGTTCATCAGTTTTCAATAGGCTTCGACGGTTGCCCTCAGGCGCGCGCGGTTGGAATCAGAAAGCTGTCGAACGTCAGAGTTGACCGGGCCACGGCGTTACCGAGCAGCTTCGCCGGATCGCTTGATGCGAAAGTCGCTTCCCGTGGCTCCGGTCCAACGATTTGTTATGTCCCCGCTTGCCTGAAACGCGACGCCGCACGTTCTAACAGCTCGCGAACGCGCAAGCCTTCCGGTCGAGTGCGCTCGCTGACCTTGTCGAGTGCCGTCAGTTGCATCCAGCCAGGAATAGTCGGATCTGCACCGGCGTCCACAAGAGTTTTAGCAACGTCAAAAGAACAGGCGTCCGCTATGTCGCGTAGCGGCGTGTTACCGATGACGCGTTCGTCGTGCGCATTCACGTCAGCCCCCGAAGCGAGCAGCAATTTTACAACGTCGAGGTGACCGCGTTCCGCTGCGTAATGAAGCGGGGTTTTGCCGAGTTCATCGAATACGTTTGGCTGATAACCAGCCCCCAACAGTCGTTTCACTTCCTCGACGCTGCCATCCTGTGCAGCGAAGTGCAACTGCTCCCGCTCAAACCATGCTTCCGTCGGGTCAGATTCAACGTCAAATGGATCAGGGTCAGACATAACAGCGGAGTTGACGCGGCCGCGTGCCGGCGCCAACTGTAAATTCAATCGGGCTTGATGCGAAACACGCTTCCGCGGCTCGCGTCCAACGATTCGCTCGGTGCGCTCTGAGTAACGCGCGGCGATCGTGCGCCGTGGTCATCTGCCGAACTGAACTCAAAGCTTAGAGTTTGCTGCGCCCGGGGAGTAACAGTAACTTCAATTGTTTTTTCGCCGAACCTTTCGTGCCAAGCGGCGATTGTGTAGTTGCCGGGTGGCAGGCCTGCAATTCTGAAATAGCCGTTCAAGTCGGTTACCGCGAAGAACGGATGAGATAGTACGCCCAGATAGGTGATCATCCACGGATGCTGGCGGCAGTTTATGGGAATCATTATTTCGGGGTGATCAAACTGCCTCGTGATAGGAGGAGCACCCTCCGCCTGTGCGTTATTGCGCTGAGGATTACTCCTGGCCCCTTCGTGTTCGTTGTGGGTAGTCGGATCGCTATTCCTTATCTCAAGCATCTGACCTACCTGAATACCGAAGACGTGCGGGTCGAACCGACAACCTCGTTGGTCTAGCACAGCAGGCGCGGAAGGCGTCTTGAAGGTTAATCCTGCCAACGACGAACCACTCTTAATATAAACGAAGACGTTCTGCAGATGCTTATGTCTAACCAACACGTCTTCATAGCGCGCGCTGGGATTCAGCCGAACGCATTCCTTGTCTGCCACCTGCGAGATCCGCTTTTGTGCCGGTGGGCGACCGGAGAATATGACGGCTCCACTGACCGAGCCTTGATCCTCAAGTGGTTGATAAGTCTGCCTTGGTTGGGACTCCGATTGCGCGAGTGAAATCCCGGAGGCAAACAGCACCATCAAAACTGAAGTTAGTAGGCAAAATCTAAAACTCACTCGGTTGGGCATTAGCTCACGCTCGCTCCAGGCAGGAAGAAACGTCATTCCTTCATTTTCGGATCGCGGTGTTTTGGCTCGAGCCTGCAGGCCGCCTGCATAACCGCAAGCAACCGCTCCGGTCCAACGAGTTGTTATGCAGCGGCGCGGTGATGCTCACGCTGCGCTGGAAAACTTTCGCCTCACTGCGTCTTTGTTAAGGTACCAGAGTACAAATGCGTAAATGGCCAGCTTCAAAAGACCGACAAGAACCACTCCCCAATAGCTGTGCTTCAAACCTGATCCAATCTCCACCACCGTCAATACGCTGACTACTACAAGCACCGCAAGCAAGATAAAGCGCGCCCAAGCCTGCAGAGCGAACAGCCCAAGACCGATCAGCCCAACTATCACTCCCAAACACAAAACGACCCAGCCTGCATAAGGGGCTAAGGGGCCAAGAAGTGTTGCGATAGCTATTCGATTAGGTCCATAACCACTCGGAATAAAGAGGAAGTCGCTGCCCATCAGGGTCCAAACTCCCACGGCGAGCATCAAGAGCCCATTCAACATAGAGCCGATGGCTAGAAGTGTAATGCCAGGAGGTCTCTGCATATCATGGAATGTTGCAGCCGCATAACGGTGGAGTTGACCGGGCCTCGGCGTTACCGAGCAGCTGCGCCGGACCATTGATGATGCGAAAGTCGCTTCCCGTCGCTCCGATCCAACGATTTGTTGTCGTCGTCATTTTTGGCAAACCGTGGAATAAGCTTTAGCGCTTCAGGCAGCCTGCCAAGTCGCCAATGTTCACACGTTTTGTCCTCACAGAGCGCCCAATCTTCAACAGTCAGCAGCATCTGTCGCGAGGTTCCACGGTCATATGAACTGAAAACGCCATCATAGCCGGGAATGCCGCCGGCGGGGGTTTTTTCCGGTTTGACCGCGTCACGTTGTTGCCAGCTAGACGCTACCGCAAAAAAGCGATCGTAAGACTGTACATCAAGCGTTTCATGGCTTTCGCGCGGGGGCTTGTCGTCTTTGGAGAGCGGATTCCCTTCCGCACGTTCGTAGTAATAGGCCTCGTCCTTTGTCCGGACCAACCACATTATGATTCGCTCTCCTGCGTGAGGCGCTGGAAATTCAAGCAAGATCGACGACTGTATGGGTCCGTGTTTCCAGGATGATATCCATCCGTTCGCCGGTGACCGGTAGTTCGGGCCAATCCATTTCGAAAGCCACTCGGTCGACGCGACGTGATTGGCATCGAGAACCGTCTTGTAGCTCAGGTCCCAGCCAAGCGTCGCCTTAAATGGTTGAGCGCATGAAGCGCCGGGAATAAAGAGAAGGAGGGTGATTAAGAGAATCCGTGTCACAGAAGAAAGACGCACAACGCCCGAATTAACGCGGCGGGAAACAATGAACCAAGCATCCCATCTTGCGCATGAAAATCGAGTTAATTCCGCTCGCGTTGAATGAGTTGTTAGACGCGGGGTTATTTACAACGTTCCGCCGATAATAGCAATGTCTGTTTGTAAGAGATTTCAAACCCGCCCGAGTTTTGTGTACTTGATTCATAAGGCTTTTCAAGCTCAAGCTTTGGTTCTAATTTTATTTCCCGCATACCGTTCAACATTCCCTCTTTAAGCACGAACTTGATTGGATGACCTCCGCCTTCAGGTTTAGCCAACAATACAGAAACGCTGCTATGAACCAAACCTCTATTACTTGACCATGAAAATTCCAGCTGGTCGTCTAAGGAAATTGGTGTACACATTTTGAAGCCAGGATTATATGCGCTCTGCAACTTCACCGTTAAGCTGAGAGCATTTGGTGGCGATAGTGTTTGAGCATGCAAATTAAGCTGAAAGACAAAGATGATTAATATCGCAAGCAACGAAGCGACAAAATGGTTCTTTAAACTGAGGAAAGGTTTTGTATGCATCCCAAAATCTCCTTAAGAAAAAGTAAACGTCGAACGTTGAGTTGACCGGGCGGCGCGAATTCACTCAACCTTTGCCGCACCAGGCTTGATGCGAAACACGCTCCCGCCGCTCCGGTCGAACCATTTGTTATGCCACGCCGCGATTGAACGCGATTCGGTCATATTCGTAAAACGGTTCACCGACAAAGCCCGCACCATAAAACCAAATTTTAGAGGTGATGGTACATGGGCAGTGCCAACGATTTCGCGCGTTCAAGACGCCTTCATACGTTTCTCGCGGAACCCTTAGCGTAATCGTTTCGTGCGGCCTGAGAAACTTTCGGCGAACTGATGCGATCGTTCCTGGATAGGTCGTCGAAATGTGAAATTTCGGAAGTGAGTTGGCATTTGGGCAATCTGCATAGGGCTCAACCACGTACCACAGATCAGTAATTCGTTTAGTCGACACATTTTCGATGTCCACGAGAAAATCACTGGACGGCAATTTATCGTCCGCCAATCGAATCCGTTTGATCTTAGCCGGTTCATTTGAGAAGACCGAAGATGGTTGCAGCATTTCTGCGCGAAAGGCCTGAGAAACGGCACAAGTGCCGGTATTCTGTTCCAACGGATGTGACTCGATGCGATTAGTTCGACTGCGCTGGTGACGGTACAGAAGCAACCCAGCGCCTGCGATTGCAATCATGACCAGCGCGATTGAGAGATGAAGGATCGTTCGTCTCATGAGTTGAGGCTCCAGCAAAGCGGCATAACACCTGAGTTGACCGGGCCACGGCGTTACCGAGCAGCTTCGCCGGACCATTGATGATGCGAAAGTCGCTTTCCCATGGCTCCGGTCCAACGCTTTGTTTGGGTTGCACCGTCAGCTGCGGTCACGGTCAGTCAACGAAGAGGCCTCCAAAGGAACCAAACGAACCTCGACGACATATCGATAATTTTGAACGTCCTCAGAAGCCCAGAAGTTGCTAAAGTGCATAATCCTCGCCTTAGCGAACCTGATTTCTAGAGATTGTGGCTTTGTCCAAACAAGCTGCAAGCCGTCGTGGTGGTCGTCGCGAAATACTGCGCGGTCTTGTTCGAAGGAAGCAGCCTTTTCATCAAAGGTTGTTCCGCTTCGCACGAGAAACACGGCAAAGACAAAACCCGTTGTCGCACCGCCTCCGCCCCGCACAAGCACTGCATCGACGACCCCGTCGGGAGACTTCACCCTTTGGATTTCTTCGTAGTGCCACTCACCGACAAAACCTGTGCAGCTAGCGAACACCATCGTCGCAGCAAGCGTCCCGGTCAGTAGGAGAACCAGTGCCTTCATATTGAGAAGCAACCAACGGCGGAGTTGACGCGGCCGCGCAGTAGCGCCAACTAGATTTAGAAAAGCTTCATGCGAAACACGCTATCGCCGCTCGCGTCCAACGATTTGTTGGGTTGCGCCGTTGTGAACTTCAAGTCGATTTCAAATTGAATTCTTCAAAAAGTATGTCGATGATTGCAATGATGTTTTTGTCTTCCTTGCACTTTGATTCCGATGGTGTGTCGTACATGTAAGTGCGATAGGTGTTGTCAGTGTTTGTTTCCACAACCATCGCGAAACCATCGAGACCCCCAACCTGACAATGTATTTCCGAAGCGTCCGGAAGAGAAAGGAGTCTTTGATTGACGAGTCGTGCCCACGTCGTATCCCAACCTGATTTTGGATCTGCAAGCTGCGCGCTTTCAGCCTTTGTCGGTTCGTAGTAATTATTAGCCTTGACGTGGATGCCCGTCCATTGAGAACCGGATCGGCGAAGCGTGACACCTTCCAACGGCGAAAGACCAAAGCCCCACCAGATTCGTACCTCGCTGTTGCCCTGCGGCAACGGCGTGGTTCGTAGGTCGGGCTGCCCAGAAAGACCTGCGACCGCATTTATTTGACGGAAGAAAATCGGTTCCCAGCTTGCCTGAGGCACCAACACCCTCATCTTTTGCCGGCACGCGACGTTGAAGCTCGCGGCCGTTAACAAGAGCATTGCCACGACGAAAAGAAGCGCACGTGTCGAGTTCGTAGGACACATATGAAAGCAACCCAACGCCCGAATTAACCGGGCGCATCTATTGCTGCTTCTTATTCAACTTGAGTTTCTCCGGAAGTTCCGTTCGCTCTGCCTTGTTCTTCTTGTCGCCATAGGAGAGGTAGAGTGTCGCACCATCTCGGAATAATGCTTGGTCGAACGTGACGGCGGTTACGGCGTCTAGGTCTTCACTCTCGACGCCATAACCGACCGCCACCTCATCTATCCAGACGACAGCGGGCAGAGCGCGCACCGGGAAAGACTTCCCGGTGATGTTGACACGAAAGGCGCGTGTGACCTGCTCTTTACCGCCGCGGATTGTCACCTCCGTGGGGTGTGGCAGCGCGACCTCCTCGACGCGGTATGACAATAGCTTAAGGCTGCCGGTGGGCTTGGTATTGTTGCCCTCAGCCAACAACTTACCCGGCAACTTAAGCAGTTCTGACACGCTGATCTCCTGACTCGGTGAAGGGCTGGAGCCATCCTGTGCTTGAGCGAAAGCTGCCCCCATTCCGAGCCAACAGAAGAGAGCTAATAAAGCAAGGCCGTGACCAGCGTAAGACTGCACCCGACGTTTCATTATCAGCTCTCCGTATTAAGCCACATAACGTCAGACTTGACCGGGGCGAATTCATTCAATCTTCGCCGCGCCAGGCAAGTTACGAAACCCGCTCGCGCCGCTCCGGTCCAACGAGTTGTTAGGTGGCGAACGAATAGTTACCCATTTGCAATTTCTACTTGCGGACGTCTGCGAATCGGTTCGGCGAACATGATTCGATGACCGTCCGGCGTTCGAATGACGAACTCTCTAAGTCCCCACCGCTTGTCGGCTGGCTCGGCGATCACCTCCGCACCTCGTGAGGAGATTTCGCGATGATACTCGTCAAGGCCCTCTATCGTCAGGCGAACGAACCATGAATGGTTTCCTGTCTCGCCGGCAGCTACCTCATCCGCACACTCACCCAACATGAGCTTGAAAGAGTCCAACGACAGGAAGCTCCAACCTTTGGCGTCCACGGGGTCGAGCTGAAAACCAAGAACCTCAATATAGAACCGCGTAGATGTATCGAGATTCTGGACCGCCAGCACACAGCGGGAATCAAGCACGCGCGTCACTTGTACCTCCTAATTTCGCTTGCTAACGTCTGCTTCCGCGGCTCGCGTCCAACGATTTGTTATGCCGCCCTGATTGAAGCGACGCTCGCGTCGTATTTATTTCGGAAGAGCCCAATCGGCTAGGAACTCTACATCGTAGTTCCCCTTAGTCGCATTCTCTTTTCGCTTTGTCCTGAAGTCGGGGTCCGTCGGCTTCGCTGTCTTGAAAAGCTCGACCCTGTCTTTGAAAGAGCGCTCGAAGCCGCCCGGCGTCATAGTCAGCAGAACCCTGGCCGGGGTATTCCCGTGGTTCCCTTGTGCGTGGGGCGTCCCCCGCGGGATCAAGACATACGAACCGGCAGCGTATTCAGAAGTTCTGCCGTTAATGTTAACGGTCAACACCCCATCCAGCACATAGAACGCTTCGTCGGTATGGTTGTGCCGATGCAAGTTCGTGTGATAGCCGGGCATCTCCTTTAATTCGACCAGCGACCACGCCCCATTAGTCTCCTCGCTTGAGACTAAAAACCTCGCAGTTCCCGCGTCATAAGTGAGTTCATCTGGTTGGCCGGACTTGAGCGCAACCAGCTTAGGCCTGTTTTTATCGTCCTCGGGTTGGGCATTTCCAAGTTTTGTTTGAGACTCTGATATCCGTGCGAAGCCGAAGAACAGTGCGGAAACAAGGAGCGTAAATGATAGTGTCTTTTTCATAATCCTCCGTGGCCTTTACGGCTTTAAGCACCCTAAACCGCACCTCGAAGCGGCATAACGTCTGAGTTGACCGGGCGGCGCGTCACCACCCAACTTCGCGCACAACGTTTGATGCGAAACACGCCCCCGCCGCTCCGGTCCAACGACGTGTTCGGCGCGGCGGCACGGTCAAAGAGTACTTGCGAAATTTCGTAACGCATCGAGGTGACAATCAGTCAACGTGAAACTATTCGCTCCAAGAGCAATTTTGGCCTTGCGAGCGTTTGTGATTTTCATGAACACGTCCACCGAAATAGTTATTGAGAGATCCTCACGAATGAATCCAAGGTTAGTACGCTGCGCCGCCCGTTCCATTAATCCCAATGGCAAGGAATTTCCATCGATGTTAAAGGAAACGTTGCGTTCCCTATCATACGTCGCGTTTTGGCTTTCGCTTTCAATGACGAGAATAAGTGACGTTGGTTTGGTAACCGTCTTTCCAGGGTATGTGTAGAAGACAGTCAGCGCCACGCCATGGTCGTCGTTAGCAGAAGAGCCTTCAGTGAGAAGCGTTTCACCCGGCGCAACTTGAAATACCCCCTCAAGAATCAAGGGCCTGAGTTGAGCCCTCGTTTCGTTTTTCGATTTGTCGAAGGTTGTGATGACCTTACCGCACGCAAACTTCTTCTGCCCGCGATTGCTCGAAGACTGCGCAAAGCAAAGCGAACAAATAAAGGCGATTGCCAGAGGAGCGGAAATTCGGTTCATGATAGCCTGCGCCGAACGGGGGAGTTGACCGGGCGGCGCGGTGGCGCCAACTTTGAATTACAAAAGCTTCATGCGAAACACGCTATTGCGGGTCGCTTCCAACGATTTGTTGGGCGATCCGATTTCACGCAACCTTCGCCGCACCAATGATGACGCGAAACACGCTCCCGCCGCCCCGGTCCAACGATTTGTTATGCGCATCCGTCGCAAAGGTCAATGGCGCATGCGGCGGCATTCCATCACAATCAGCTGAGGTTTGCCTGAAGCCTTCGTTAGCAAGCTTACTCGCCCAACCGAGACATCTATAGGAAATTCGGCGTCAGCTAAGCTAATGCTTTGGAGAACGCGACGACGTGGAACACGCGATAGCGTAAGTTCCAAAGACGTTGAGTCCGAACCCTTGTCTGAGGCCATCGATTCATCGGTGTAGAAAACCGATGCGACCACAAAGAGTTTAGTGCGTGGTAAACGAAACGACCTGACTGTACGTTCTTCCTCGCCGATCAAAGTGTCGAATTTGCCGAGCGCGTGCAACCGCGAGCCGTGAACCTCAGCAGTGACGATTTCACAACGATCGAAGTTTGGATTTTGCGCCGCGACAGGTGAAGCTGCGATCAGCAGGCAAAGAAAAATGCGCATAACGTCAGAGTTGACCGGGCAGCATGATTTCACGCAACCTTCGCCGCACCAAGCTTGATGCGAACACGCCCCCGCCGCTCCGGTCCAACGATTTGTTCGGCGCAGGCTCTGAAGAAGAGGTCTTTCATTTCTTTTCGATCACTATGAGAGAGGAAATGTTCCCCGCTTCGTCTTCTTCAGTTTTTGGGTTCGCGGGATCAGTAATCCAGTTCCCGTCCACGATAAATTTGTACGTGTGCTTGCCCACAGGTAAATCAACACGGCAAACCCATGTGTTACCTTCTTTGGCAAAGAGTAGTTGCGACTGATTCCAATCATTAAACGAACCTGCGAGAGCTATGATATTAGCCTCAGGGTGGCCGTCTAAC
>Ga0207668_10001872_pt1 | contig 12291 bp, 11 predicted proteins | sample KBSS43metaG_FD_184323 | JGI IMG/M metagenome (GOLD analysis project Ga0207668, IMG submission 184323) | Switchgrass rhizosphere microbial communities from Kellogg Biological Station, Michigan, USA - KBS S4-3 metaG (SPAdes) (version 2) | ecosystem: Host-associated > Plants > Roots > Rhizosphere... | reverse complement strand
ATCCGGTCGCCTTCGGCGAAATGCTGCTGCCGGTGCTCGACGAGATCCTCGCCCGGACCCGCCGGGATGCCTGCACGGCGGCAGAGGCGACGCCGTGACCGTGATCGACGGGCCGCGGATCGACTTCGACCATCACAGCCCGGACTATCGCGACAATTGGGAACGGATGGCCGCAGCGCTGCACGCCCACGACTATCCGATCGCCCGCTCCGAGCACCACGGCGGCTTCTGGGTCATCGGCTCCTGGAAGGCATTCACCGCATCGCGACGGACTGGGAGACCTTCTCCTCGGACAATGACCCCGGGAATGAGCGGTCTGGTGCGCGCGGCGTGGTCATCCCGCCGACGCCCTATCCGCTGATGCTGACCGAATCCGATCCGCCGCTTTCGACCGCGCGGCGCCAGATCGAGGCGCCGTTCTTCCTTCCCAGGGCGTTACGCGGCTGGGAAGAGGTGGCGCGGCATTTCCTCGACGACTCGCTCGGCAGGATCGACCCGCGCGCTACGGTGGATCTCGTCGACGAGATCGTGATCCCGACGACGGCGCGCACGACCCTCAGTGTCCTCGGCTTCGACATCGACAACTGGCGGGACGCCGCCTTGTCCGCCCACCGTTCCTCCTACACGCGGCCGGGCTCGTCCGACTATCCGGCCGAGGAGATGACGCGGCTGCGCGCAGAATTCCGGCGGATGCTCGACGATCGCCGCGACAAAGCGCGCGGCGATCTCGTCTCCGCGCTGGCGCACGGCTCGGTGCAGGGGCGGCCGCTGACGACGGCAGAGGCGGAGAGCATGATGTCCGCCATGGTCTTCGGCGGCTTCGACACGACCACGGCGCTGACCCTCAACGCCCTGATCTGGCTCGATCGCCATCGCGAGGAGCATGCGCGCCTCGTCGCCGATCCCGCCTATCTCCACAACGCCGTCGAGGAAATCCTGCGCGTCTTCCCCTCCACCGGGGGCCTCGCCCGCAACGTGATGCGCGACGTCGACATCGGCGGGCAGCGCCTCCGGGCGGGCGAGCGCATCTATCTGTGGCTCGCCGCCGGCAATCGCGATCCCCACAGGTTCGCGGATCCGACCGCGGTGAGGCTGGGGCGCGAGAATGCGCGGGAGCATCTTTCGTTCAGCGCCGGCGCGCATCGCTGCCTCGGCGCGCCGCTCGCCAAGCTGGAGGCGCGAATCATGATCGCGACGATCCTGTCGCGCTTCCCCGACTACCGGATCGATCATGACGGGCTGGAGCGGTACCCGTCCTACGGATCAATCCTCGGGCTGTCGCGCGTGCCGATCCGGCTGGAGCCGGATGCGGCCGTGCGCACGCATTCCAAGGAGTAACGCCGCATGTCCGCTCTCAAGAAAGTGCGCTTCGCCTTCGATCATCACAGCGCCTCCTACGCGACGACTTGGCCGGAGCTGGCGCGCGAGATCCACCGCCTCGATTATCCGCTCGCCTGGAGCGAAAGCCATGGCGGCTACTGGGTGCTGGCCGACTGGGCGGCGACCAAGGCGTCGCTCGAGGATTGGGAAACCTTCTCCTCCGACAACGATCTCGATGGCACTCGCAAGGGCGGCCGCGGCGTTACCGTGCCGCGCCAGCCTTATTCGCTGGTGCTCAACGAATCCGATCCGCCGGTCCACACCGCCCGCCGCCGGGCGGAGATGCCGTTCTTCCTGCCCAAGATGCTCCGCCACTGGGAACAGGTCGCCCAGGCGCATCTCGACGAGGCGCTGGCAGCAGTGATCGAGAAGGGAAGCTGCGACCTCGTCCGCGACGTGATCGTGCCGACGACCGCGCGGACGACCTTTGAGATCGTCGGCTGGGACATGAGCCGGTGGGAGGACGCGGCCTTTTCCGCGCATGCCGCCGGCTTCATCACCCCCGGTGCGCCTGGCTATCCGTTCGAGGAAATGGCGCGACTGCGCACGACTTTCCGCCAGATGCTTGCCGACCGCCGCGAGAATCCGCGCGAGGACATCGCGACCGCGCTCGCGCGCGCCGAGGTCAACGGCCGGCCGATGACGATCGACGAAGGCGAGAGCATGATATCGGCCCTCGTCTTCGGCGGCTTCGACACGACCACTTCGGCGGCGTTGCACGCGCTGATCTGGCTGGATCGCCACCGTGACGTCCATGCGCGGCTTATCGAGGACGTCGCCTATCTGAACAACGCCATCGAGGAGTTCCTGCGCATGTTCTCGCCGGCGACCGGGATCGCCCGAACGGCAATGCGGCCGGTGGAACTCGGCGGTCAGCGGATCGAGGCGGGCGAGCCGGTCTATTTCTGGCTGGCCGCCGCCAACCGCGATCCCCGGAAATTCGAGGATCCAGAACGGATGTGGCTGGAACGTCCTAATGCGCGCGACCATGTCGCCTTCAGCGCCGGCGGGCATCGCTGCCTCGGCGCGCCGCTCGCCAAGGTCGAGCTTCGGCTGATGCTGCAGACCATCCTGGCGCGGATGCCAGACTACCAGATCGATCACGATGGGATCGAACCCTATCCGTCGTTGAAGTCAACCAATGGCCTGATCCGGGTGCCGGTGACCTTCACGCCGGCGACGCAGGGTCTGGTGGGGGCGGTCGCTTGACGCCGTCCGTGGAGGGGCGCGATGCCGTGGCGCCGCCCCGACCGCTCAGCCCCGCGACGAGCCGCTATGCCCTTGCGCTCCTTGTCATGGTCTACGTGGTGGCGATGCTGGACCGGACGATTCTCACGGTCCTGCTGGAGCCGATCCGCGAGGAGTTCCAGCTCAGCGACACGCAACTCGGCTTCGTGTCGGGGCTGACCTTCGCCATCGCTTACTCGGTGGGGGCGCTGCCGGCCGGCTATCTGGCGGACCGGGTGCGCCGACGCGTGCTGCTGGCGGGAATCGTGATCGCATGGAGTGCGCTGACCTTCGTGTCCAGCTTCGCCACCGGCTTTCTGTTCCTGTGCCTCATCCGCCTCGGCGTTGGTCTCGCCGAGGCGGGCGAAGCGCCGACCATCATGTCGCTCGTCGGCGACCTCTTTCCGCAGCGGCGGCGCGCGACCGCGGTGTCGCTGATCTACCTGGGGGTGCCGTTCGGCCTGCTGATCGGCTTCCTCGTCGCCGGCTCGATCGCCGGAGACTATGGATGGCGCGCCGCGATGATGACCGCGGGTGCGCCGGGCATCCTGTTGGGACTGGTGCTGTTCTTCACCCTGCCGGATCCCCCGCGCGGTGCCAACGATCCGGCCGATTACGCCGCCGCGGACGAGGCGCGGGGTTCGGGGTTCCGCCTCATCGCCGGCTCGCCGCCGCTGCTCCATGCGCTGATCGCCGCCGGCCTCGCCTCGATTGTGGCCTCGGTGGCGAGCGTCTGGATGCCGAGCTTTTTCATTCGCAAGTTTGGCCTCGGGATCGGCGTCGTCGGTCCCTATTTCGCGCTCGTCCTCGGCGTCTCGGGCTTCTTCGGATCGCTGTTCTGCGGCCCGCTGGCCGACTGGCTGGGCGGCGGCAGATCAAGCCGGATCGCGCGGGTGTCGGCCGGCTTCATCTTCCTGCTCGGCCCCGCGCTGTTCCTGACCACGCAGGCCGGCGCCTTCTGGCTCGCCCTCGGCTTCGCGGCCCTGCTGAACTTTGCCGTGCCGGGCTATCTCGGCAGCCTGCATGGGCTCGTCCTTGGGCTGACGCCGGCACGGCGGCGCGGCTTCATGGTCGCGCTCCTCGCGATCATGATCAATCTCGTCGGCTATGGGATCGGTCCCCAGCTTGCCGGCATCCTCAGCGACATGTTCGCCCGCTCCGGTGCCGAGGCGCCGCTGGAGAAGGCGCTGGCGGTGATGTCGTTGTGCGCTGTCTGGTCGGCCGGCCACCTCCTCTATGCCGCGCGGTTGCTCCGGCTCAGCGGGCGGTGAGGCCGCCGTCGCAGATGAACTCGCTGCCGGTCGAGTAGCTGCTGCGATCGCTGGCGAGGAACAGGATCATCTCGGCAACCTCGTCCGGCTGGCCCATGCGCGCCATCGGCAGCGGCGCGGAAGCGCCGAGTGCGTTCCGATCGCCCTTGATCGATCGCGTCATCTCGGTGTCGATCCCGCCGGGATGGACGGAGTTCACGCGGATGCCCTGGGGCGCCAGTTCGACCGCCGCGACTTTGGTCATGCCCCGCACCGCCCATTTCGACGTCGTGTAGGCGATCGTTCCCGGCGTACCGGTCAGGCCGGCGGCGGAAGAAAGGTTGACGATCGATCCGCACCCGCTGCGCCCCATCAGCGGCGCCGCATGGCGGATGGCGAGGAAGGTGCTCGTCTGGTTGATCCGCATCGTCCTTTCGAACATCTCCAGCGTCGTGCCGGGGATGCTGGCGACTTCGAAGATGCCGGCGCTGTTGACCAGAACGTCGAGCCGTCCGTGTCGCTTATCGACCGTGGCGATCGCCTCCGCCCAGCCGGCTTCGCTGCCGACATCGAAGGCCAGAGCCGAACCGCCACAGTCGCGTGCGAGGGCCTCGACCGCGTCCCGGTTCAGATCGGCGAGCACAAGGAACGCACCTTCGGCGGCGAACAGGCGGGCCGCGTTCGATCCGATTCCGCCGGTCGCGCCCGTGATCATCACCACTTTTCCCGCAAGCAATCCTGTCACCTATACTCTCCTCTAGCTGTAATTCACTTCGTCGCCGCCGAACGATGCCGGGATCGACCGGGCAATGGGGAAAGACGATGTCGCGACGCGATGAAAGAACGGCGCTCGTTGTCGTCAAATCACGCGGGCATTTCGAACGCTGCAGACCGCGATCCCGACCGCTTCGCTATGACGCTCGACGTCACCTTGGTCGGCGCGCTGCGGGTTGCGGCGGCGGCGCACGCGCCGCTCGCCCGCAGTTGCGGCTGCGTCGTCAACATCCCGTCGATCTACGCGCTGATCGGCAGCCCCGGAGGTTGTGGTTGTGCTGCCAGCAACGCGGGTCCGGCGGCTGGCCCGGGGAAGCAGCGTCAGGTCCGTGTCATGCCGCCGTCGGCGATGAACTCCTGGCCGTTGACGAAGCCTGTCTTCCGCCGGGCGAGATAGATCGCCATTGCCCGGCTATCGGCGGGCGGAAGGCGCGGCGGGCGCCGGCGGGAGGTTCGTTTCCCGCTCGTCGACATGGAATGTCGTCATTGACGCGCGGTCCATGAACCGGGCTTCGTCCGCGGCGAGGACCTCGCCCGCGGGACTCATCGCAAAATTGCGGGTCGCCGCGCGATCCTGGGTGCTGTCGAACCAGAATTCCGTCATCACGTCGAACGGCCAGTCGCGGCCTTCGACCGGTGCGAAGTAGTTCCGCACGTAACGCCGGATAAGCGGGCAGACGCTTACCGCGAGCGGGGCGTGCCGGGTTTCGTAATGCTCACGAAACTGCTCGTGGCTGAGGTCGGGACGACGCCTGACGAAAAGTATGGTCTTGACCATTCGCAATCCTCTCGGCCTCGATGTCGCATCCATCGCTTTTCCCTATTCTTATGCATGAATGCCACTTCGGTGCAACCGGCTCAGCGATCCAGGTTGCGCGCGGCCGCACCGTCACCGCGGTTTGCATCCAGCGTCAGTAGCAGTTTGGCGCGAATTTCGTGCTTCTCCGACATAATCGCACTGCGGGTTTGACTCACCCATTCCTTTAGCTTTAAGCGGTCGATGCAGAATAATCGTCGACGTCGAACGATCGGCGCAGGATTATCGGGAGAGGGCGTGGACCACCGGCCACCAGACAGAACTTTCGGGCAGGGCGGGCAGGCCGCCGGCGGCTGGCCGCTCAGGGCCCAGACGCTGCTGATGCTCGTCTATCTGGTCGGGATGCTCGACCGCAGCATCGTCACGGTGCTGCTCCAGCCGATCAAGCAGGAATTCCACCTCACCGACACGCAACTCGGGTTCATCTCGGGAATGGCCTTCTCCCTGTCCTACGGGCTGGCGGCCGTGCCGATGGGGATGCTGGCCGACCGCTTTTCGCGGCGCAACATGCTGGCGCTCCTCGTTCTGATCTGGAGTTCACTGACCTTCGCGAGCGGCCTTGTCTCAGGCTTCCTGCTTCTGTGCGTCGCCCGGCTCGGCGTCGGTTTCGCCGAGGCCGGCCAGCCGCCGACGGTGATGTCGCTGGTCGGTGACATCTTCGCGCCGCGCCGGCGGGCGACGGCGATCTCGCTGATCTACCTCGGCTTGCCGGTGGGCGCGCTGTGCGGCTACCTGGTCGCCGGCAAGATCGCCGCGGTCTATGGCTGGCGGGTCGCGATCATGGGGGCGGGCACGCCGGGGATCGTGCTCGCGATCGCGATCGTGCTGTTCCTGCGCGAGCCGGCGCGCGGCGGCCTCGACGAGCGTCTCGCCTCGACCTCGGCGGGCATCGGCTTTGCGGAGGGGGTGCGCCACCTGCTCGGCAACCGCGCGCTCATGCATACGCTGGCCGCGGCGGGTCTCGCTTCGGTGATCGCCTCGGCGATGAGCGTCTGGCTGCCGAGCCTGATCATGCGCCGCTTCGATGTCGGTATCGGCGTCGCCGGTCCGGCGCTGGCGGTCAGCATGGGGGTGTTCGGTATCGTCGGCGCACTGCTCGGTGGGCCCATCGCCGATTGGATCGGTCGCGGCAGCCTGTCGCGGATGGCGAGCGTCACCGCAGGCATGATCCTGGCGCTGCTGCCACTCTCACTGATCTGCTTCGCGGCGCCGAGCATGACCATTTCGGTGATCTTCAACGGCCTGTTCAACCTGCTCTTGCCCGGTTACCTTTCCGGCCTTCACGCATTGGTGATCGGTATGACGGTGCCGCGTGCGCGCGGGTTCGTCATCAGCCTGCTCGCGGTTATGCTGACGCTGTTCGGCTATGGCCTCGGCTCCCAGTTCATCGGGATGCTGAGCGACGTCTTCGCCGCGCGCGGATATGCCAATTCCCTCCTGCTGGCGCTCCTCGTCAGCACGGTCACCATTGTCTGGGCGGTTGCGCATCTGCTGCGCGCCCGATCGCTGCTGATCTCGCGGGGGCCGGCCGCGATCGTGGCGGCGGCGGTTGCATGATCGCCGGAGTCGCGCGCCATCGCCGCGCTGATTCCGCCAGGCCGGGGCGGACCCGATTGCGCGGCCGCAAGACCGGATCAATCCGACAATAGGGGATGCCATGAAGCCGAACCTGCCCCGCGATGTGTTGCTGGACATGTATCGCCGCATGCGCCGCATACGCCGTTTTGAGGACATTGCGGTCGAGGCCCACAAGAACGGCGAGATTCCCGGCTCGCTACACACCTCGCATGGCCAGGAGGCCGAGATCGTCGGCGCGTGCATGGCGCTCCTGCCCGACGACTACATGGTCGGCAATCACCGCTCGCACGGTCATCCGATCGGCAAGGGGGCCAAGCTCGACCGGCTGATGGCGGAACTGCTCGCGCGATCGACCGGCGTGTGCGGCGGCAAGGGCGGTTCGATGCATCTCGCCGACTTCTCGGTCGGCAGCCTGGGTGAGACCAGCATCGTCGGATCCGGCATTCCGGTCGCGGCGGGCGCAGCGCTCGGCGCCAAGCTCCAGGGCAGCAACAAGGTCACGCTCTGCTTCTTCGGTGACGGCGCGTCGAACGAGGGCACATTTCACGAAGGCATCAACATGGCCGCCAATTGGAAGCTGCCGGTCATCTTCCTGTGTGAGAACAACGGCTATGCGGTGGCGACCCCGATCACCTCGACCGCGGTCGTCGCGAACATCGCAGACCGGGCGAGCGGCTATGGCATTCCCGGCGTGGTGGTCGACGGCCAGGATATCCTGGCGGTCTACGCCGTCGTCTCCGAGGCGGCGCGGCGGGCTCGCGCCGGGGAGGGGCCGACGCTGGTCGAGGCCAAGACCTACCGCTATCTCGATCACGCGGCAAACATGGGCCGCAGGCTCAACTATCGCGAACTGGCGGAGATCGAGGCCTGGCGGGCCAAGGATCCGCTGACGCTCTTCGCCAGCCGGCTGCGCGACGAAATGGGCTTCAAGCCGCTCGACATCGAAGATGTCGACGAGGAGGTCGAGCGCGAGGTCCAGTCAGCACTGGATTTCGCCCGCAACAGCCCGTTCCCCGATGCCGCGGGCGCCTTCACCGACGTGTTCGGTGATCGGCTCGCGCTCACGGCCTGAGGGGTGAGGAAAATGCCCGAGAAGACCTTCCTGGAAGCGATACGCGACGCCCAGTTCGAAGAAATGGAGCGCGATCCCACCGTATTCATCATGGGCGAGGACGTCGAATCCAATATGTTCGGGACCTTTTCCGGCATGCAGGAAACCTTCGGCGCGGAGCGCGTGCGCAATACGCCGATCGCCGAGGCCGGGATGACAGGCTTGGCGGTCGGCGCGGCGATGGTCGGCATGCGCCCGATCGTCGACTTCACCATGTCGCCGTTCCTGTACCCGGCGATGGACCAGATCGTCAGCATGGCATCGAAGAGCCGGTATCTCTACGGCGGCCAGACGCAGGTGCCGATCGTGCTGCGATCGAACATGATCTACGGCAACGGCAACGCCGCCCAGCATTCCGACCGCCCCTACAGCATGTTCGCCAACATGCCGGGCATCAACATCATGGTCCCGTCCTGCGCCTACGACATGAAGGGGCTGATGAAGACCGCGATCCGCAATGACGATCCGGTCATGTCTTTCGAGGATGCGGCGCTCTGGTCGAGCAAGTCGGACATCCCGGACGGGGAGTACCTGATCCCGTTCGGGGAGGCGGCGGTCCGCCGTTCCGGCGATGACGTGACGATCGTGGCGGTGGGCGCGATGGTCGTCCACGCCATGGCTGCCGCCGCCGAGCTGGAGGGAGAGGGGGTCGGCTGCGAGGTGATCGATCCGCGGACAGTGGTACCGCTCGACCGCGCCACGATCCTGGAATCGGTGCGCAAGACCGGGCGGCTGGTCGTCGTCGACAGCTCGTTCGAGACCTGCAGCATCGCCAGCGAGATCTGCGCGATCGTCGCGAGCGAGGCCTTCTGGGACCTGCGCGGCCCGCTGCAGCGGGTGGCGACGCCGCACACGCACATCCCGTTCAGTCCGACGATGGAGGAGCAGCTCTTCCCCAGCAAGGACAAGGTCGTCGCGGCGGTCCGTCGCGCCGTGGCCTGAGGGTCGGTCTTAACGGGGAGGGACAATGGCGCTCGAGTTCAAGCTGCCGCAGTTCGGCATGGGCATGACCGACGGGACCATCACGCGCTGGTACAAGGCCGAGGGCGATACGATCGCTGTCGGCGAGACCCTGTTCGAGGTGGAGGCGGCGAAGATGACGGTCGAGGTGCCGTCGCCGGTGGCGGGCACGCTCGCGAGGATCGTCGTTCCGACCGATCGGAACGTGCCGGTTCAGACCGTCGTCGCCGTCATCGAGACCGAGATGGCTATCGTGCCCGAGCACGCGCCGAACGCGCCGCTGCCCGAGCCGGAGGCCGCCGCCGGACGCCGTGGCGCGTCACCGCTGGCGCGCCGGGTGGCGGCGCTGAACGGGGTCGACATCGCCGGCGTCCAGGGCAGCGGCGCGAAGGGGCGGGTAAGGCGAAGCGACGTGGAGGCGACGCTCGCATCCGCGCGATCGGGGCGCTGGGATGCGGGGCTGGAGATCGAACCGCGGGCCCGTCGTGCCGCGCGCGAACTCGACATCGACCTGCGGCGCATCGCCGCCGGCAAGCCCGGCCAGCGGATCGTGGAGGCCGATGTCCGAGCCTTTGCAATCCCCGCGCCGGCCCCGGACCCTTGCGAGGTCGAAGTGCCCGCGATACCGGTGACCGAGGGCTATACCGAGCAGCGGCACAGCGCGATGCGCCGGGTCATTGCGGCGCGGCTGACCGAATCCAAGCAGACCGTCCCGCATTTCTACCTCGTCGCCCATTGCGAGATCGACCGGCTGCTGGATGCCCGGGTGCGGGTGAACGGCGCTTTCCCCGAAGCACGCGTGTCGGTGAACGATTTCGTGATCCTCGCCATGGCGCGTGCGCTGGAACTGGTGCCGGACGCGAATGTCGGCTGGACCGAGACGGCGATGCGTCACTACGCGACCGTCGACATCGCGATGGCGGTGGCGACCGATGGCGGCCTGATAACGCCGATCATCCGATGGGCCAGCACGAAGTCGCTGCGTGTCATTGCAGCCGAGACCAAGGATCTCGCCGCCCGCGCTCGGGCGGGTCGGCTGGCGCCGCAGGACTATGAGGGCGGCAGTGCCTCCGTCTCCAATCTCGGCATGTTCGGGACTGAAGAGTTCTGCGCGATCATCAATCCGCCGCAGGCCTGCATCCTCGCGGTCGGCGCGGGCAGCGAGCGCCCGGTGGCGCGCGATGGCGCGCTCGCAGTCGCGACGGTGATGACCTGCACGCTTTCCGTCGATCATCGTGCGATCGACGGCGCGGTCGCCGCCCGCCTGCTGGCGGTGTTCAAGGAGATGATCGAAAACCCGGCGGCACTGCTGAGCTGAGCGGGCCCCCCCTCTAGAGGAAATGAGACGAGGCCGATGACGACGATCCGATTCCGGGAACACGACGGTTCCGAGCATGTGGTGGAGGCCGATGACGGCGAAAGCGTCATGCGGGTGGCCCTGCGCAACGGCGTGCCAGGCTTGGTTGCCGAATGCGGCGGCAACCTGTCCTGTTCGACTTGCCACGGCTATGTGGCGGACGAATTCTTCGACAAGCTGGTGCCGCCCGACGAAATGGAACGGGCCCTGATCGAATGCACGATCGAACCGCGACCCAATAGCCGGCTCACCTGCCAGATCCGGGTCACTCCGGCCTTGCAGGGGCTGATCGTTCAATGGCCGGAGACCCAGTATTAACGCGGCATGATCCCGGCCCGCTCCGCGCCGGTCGGCTTGCGCGGGAACCCGGCATCGAAGGCGCGCCGCGCAGCCTTGACTGCCAGGTGGATGTCCGCCCCGCTGGCTTCGGCGATGCCTTGAGAAAGGAAAATATGATACCCATGGGATGATCCGGGCTGCTATCGAAGCATTGTCGACTCCCCGGTGCGGGAGAGACGGAGGAGGGGGACCCTGACCAAACGATCATCTGCGCAATCCGCTGTCCGGGCTCTCCTTTGCCTAACGCATGCGTCCGCCATGAACCTCGCCGACCGGACGCGCCGGCCGGCTGTCGGCGATGCTGTCGGGCGATCGGCAAGTCAGGGATGGTGCAGGCGATGAAGGCGATAGATTCTTCCGGGATACGACAGCAATGGGCTCAGGATCCGAACCCCTCCTTCCAGATGTTGATTGGCGGCGCTTGGGCCGACGCTGCAGCCGGCGAGACATTCGTATGCACGGACCCCTTTACCAATGAGGATTGGGGTCGCGTGCCGCTCGCCGGGGAGGCGGATGTCGACCGGGCGGTCCGGGTGGCGCATCGCGCCTTCGAAGAGGGAGAATGGCGGCGGCGTCCGGCCGCCTTCCGAGCAGCCGTGCTGCGCCGGCTCGGCGATCTGATCGAGGCGCAGGCTGAGCAGATCGCGCTGACCGAAGTTCGTGAGAACGGCAAGCTCTACGCCGAGATGTACCAGGGGGCGATGGCCTTCGCGGGCGATGCCCGCTTCTTCGGGGCGATGGCCGAAACCGTCCATGGATACACGATCGACGCCCCGCTGCCCGGCTTCAGTGCGTGGACCAGGCGGGAGCCGATCGGTGTGGTCGCCGCGATCACGCCGTGGAATACGCCGCTCAACCTGCTCGGCTGGAAGCTGTTTCCGGCACTCGCGGCTGGCAACTCCGTCGTGGTCAAGCCATCCGAGGTCACGCCGGTATCGACTCTGATGATCGGCCGCCTCGCATGCGAGGCGGGCATTCCGCCCGGCGTTCTCAACATTGTCACGGGTGCAGGGGCGACCGGGCACGCGCTTGTCTCGCACCCGCTGGTCGAGAAGATCGCCTTCACCGGATCGGGCGCGACTGGAGCCGGAATCGGCCGGATCGCGGCGGAACGCCATGCGCATGTCTCGCTGGAATTGGGCGGAAAGTCGCCGAACATCGTCTTCCCGGATGCCGATATCGACGCCGTACTCCAGACGATCTCCTCCGCTTTCTTCGCGACTGCCGGGCAGGCATGCAATGCCGGATCACGTATCCTGGTTCATCGCGACATCTACCATCCGTTCGCGGAGCGGCTGGCGGCGCTCGCCCGTTCGGTGCGGTGGGGGGACCCGCTCGATCCGCGATCGCAGATGGGACCGCTCTCATCCCGCGCTCAACTCGCCAAGGTGACCTCCTACCTCGACCGCGCCAGGGAGGAGGATCTGCGGATCCTCGCCGGCGGCGGACGCCCGGATCATCCTGGCTTCTTCGTCGAGCCAACGCTTTATGCCGATGC
>Ga0207668_10001868_pt1 | contig 12299 bp, 5 predicted proteins | sample KBSS43metaG_FD_184323 | JGI IMG/M metagenome (GOLD analysis project Ga0207668, IMG submission 184323) | Switchgrass rhizosphere microbial communities from Kellogg Biological Station, Michigan, USA - KBS S4-3 metaG (SPAdes) (version 2) | ecosystem: Host-associated > Plants > Roots > Rhizosphere >... | reverse complement strand
GAAGGCGTCAAGGAGATGATCCGGCTGGCCGTTGATGGATGTCGCCGCAACGGGATCCACTCGGGACTCTGCGGGCAAGCGCCCTCGGATTACCCGGACATGGCCGAGTTCCTGGTCAGGCTCGGCATCGACTCGATGAGCCTGAATCCCGACACAGTGGTGAAGACCACCCGCCAGGTGCTGGAGTTGGAACAACAGCTCGTACCAGCCCCATGAAGCTTCCGATCACCATCGACCCGCGCTACCACGACGCGGTGCTCTTCGACCTCGACGGTGCGCTGACCACCGACGTCCCGATGTTCGGGGCGACGGTCGACTTGGCCCGGAAGTTGCGGGGCATCGGGATCGCCGCGGCGGCGTATTCATCGAGCCCACAGTGTCAGCGGGCATTGAAGGCCGCCGGAGTGGACGACCTGTTCGACGTGTGCATCGACGGTGTCGCGGGTGAACGCGGGACGACCGAAAAGCCCGACCCCGCAGTGCTTCTGGACGCCGCCTCGCGACTCGGGGTGCGACCGCAGCGCTGCGTGATCGTCGAGAACTCCGAAGCGGGCGTGGCGGCGGGTCGCGACGGCGGGTTCGCACTCGTCATCGGCATCGACGGCACCGGATCGGCCGACGACCTGACGCGCCGTGGCGCCGACGTCGTGCTGGCCGACCTGGCCGACGTCGCCGCGCGCACGGGTGATACCCGAGTCTCCGAGCTCCCGAACGCGATCGAGTCCTACGGCCAGCTGATCGGCATCACCGCCGCACGCGAGTCGATGTTGTTCTTGGACTACGACGGAACGCTCTCCCCCATCGTGCCCGATCCCGAGGCCGCCCGGCTCGTCGACGGTGCTGCGGAGGCACTCGAACTCGTCGCGGCGGCTTGCCCCGTTGCGATCCTGAGCGGCCGCGACCTCGCCGACATCCGCGGCCGGGTGAACATCCCCGGCATTTGGTACGCGGGCAGCCACGGCTTCGAATTGACCGCACCCGACGGCACGTACCACTGCAACGACGCGGCCGAGCCGTTCGTCCCCCTGCTCGAGCGGGCCGCCGCCGACCTGCGCGACAGCCTGGCGGCGATTCCCGGCGTGCGGGTCGAGCACAAGCGCTTCGCGGTCGCAGTGCACTACCGCGAGGTCGCCACGGAGCACGTCGGTGAAATCGTCTCCACGACTCACAAGCTCGGACAGCGCGCCGGGTTGCGGGTGACCAGTGGACGCAAGCTGGTCGAACTGCGGCCCGACTTGGACTGGGACAAGGGCACCACGCTGGCCTGGATCCGCGACCGGATCGACGGGTCGAGCGACGCGCTGCCGATCTACATCGGCGACGACCTCACCGACGAAGACGCGTTCGATGCGGTCCGGCTCGACGGCATCGGGATCGTCGTCGGACACGACGAGGACGGTGACCGAAAGACCGCCGCCCGCTTCAGGCTTCGCAGTCCCGACCAGGTTCGCGAGTTCATCGAGCGCGGATCCCGCTGGTTGGCCTACGAGCATCGCGCATCGGGCGAAGCGTGGGACTACGTCTTCGACGGCTATGACCCGCAGAGTGAGAAGCTACGTGAGGCGTTGTGCACGTTGGGCAACGGCTACTTCGCCACGCGGGGCGCCGCACCGGAATCGAAGGCCGGGCAGGTGCACTATCCCGGCACCTACGCCGCCGGAATCTACAACCGCCTCGTCGACGACGTGGCTGGCACCCAGATCGACAACGAGAGCCTGGTCAACCTGCCGAATTGGCTGGCGCTGACGTTCCGCATCGACGGCGGTGACTGGTTCGACGTCGACGCGGTCACGGTGCTCTCCCACCGGCAGACGCTCGACCTCCGCCGCGCGTTGCTGACTCGCGAGGTGCGGTTCCGCGACGACGCGGGCCGGACGACGTCGCTGACGCAGCGACGCTTCGTGGCGATGCACCTGCCCCACGTCGGTGCACTCGAGACGACGATCGTGGCCGAGGACTGGTCCGGGACCGTCGAGATCCGGTCCACCCTGGACGGCAACGTGACGAACTCACTGGTCGAGCGCTATCGGGACCTGTCCGATCAGCACCTCGAGGTGGTCGAGGCTCGGGAACTTTCGGGTGATTCGGTCCTGCTGACGATGCAGACGACGCAGTCCCGCATTCCCATTGCGATGGCCGCGCGCAGCACCGTGTGGCGCGACGGCACGGCCGTCCCGGCCAGTTTCCGGCTGTTCGACGGCGGCGCCGAACTCGGCCACGACATCTCCGTGCGGCTGTCCATCGGCGAGGCGGTGACGGTCGAGAAGGTCGTCGCCGTGTACACGGGCCGCGACGTCGCGACGTCCGAACCCGGCGTCGACGCGCAGCGCTCGGTCGCGCGACTCGGTCGATTCGCGGAGTTGCTCGACGGGCACGCGACCGACTGGGTGCACCTCTGGGAGCGGATGTCGATCGATTTCGACGACTTCACCGACGAAGTTCGGATCCTGCGGCTGCACCTGCTCCACCTGCTGCAGACCGTGTCACCGAACACCGCCGACCTCGATGCCGGCGTGCCTGCGCGTGGACTGCACGGCGAGGCCTACCGCGGCCACATCTTCTGGGACGAGTTGTTCATCTTCCCCGTGCTGAACCTGCGGTTCCCGATGATCACCAGGTCGCTGCTCGGCTACCGCTACCGGCGCCTACCCGAGGCCCGTCAGGCCGCCCGCGAGGCCGGCCACTCGGGGGCCATGTTCCCCTGGCAGTCCGGCAGCGACGGGCGCGAGGAAAGCCAACGGCTGCACCTCAATCCGCGCAGCGGCCACTGGAACCCGGATGCCAGCGCACGCGCGCACCACATCGGCATCGCCGTCGCTTACAGCGCGTGGAAGTTCTACCAGGTCACCGGTGACCTCGCCTACCTCATCGACTACGGCGCGGAGCTGCTGGCCGAGGTCGCCCGCTTCTTCGTCAGCCTGTCCAGCTACGACGAAGCCCGGCAACGATTCGACATCAAGGGCGTCATCGGGCCCGACGAGTTCCACTCCGGCTATCCGGACGCCCCCTACGACGGCATCGACAACAACGCCTACACCAACGTCATGGCGGTCTGGGTCATCATGCAAGCGCTCGACGCACTGAATCTGCTGCCGCTGCCGAACCGGCTCGACATGATGGAGGCACTCGGATTGACCAGTGCCGAGCTGGCGCACTGGGAGCAGGTCAGCAGGCGGATGTACGTCCCGTTCCACGACGGCGTCATCAGTCAGTTCGAGGGTTACGGCGAACTGGCCGAACTGGATTGGGACCGCCTGCGCGGGCAGTACGGCAACATCCAACGGCTCGACCGCATCCTGGAGGCCGAGCACGACGACGTCAACCGGTACAAGGCGTCCAAGCAGGCCGACGCGCTCATGCTGCTCTATCTGCTCTCGGCCGACGAGCTGCGCGAGCTGCTGGATCGACTCGGCTATCGCTTGAACCCGGAGCAGATTCCGGTCATGGTCGACTACTACCAGGCCCGCACGTCGCACGGGTCGACGCTGAGCGGTGTGGTGCACACTTGGGTGCTGGCCAGGGCCAACCGCGACCACGCGATGGAGTTCTTCCAGCAGGCCTTGAAGTCGGACGTGTCGGACACCCAGGGCGGCACCACCTCCGAGGGCATCCACCTCGCGGCGATGGCAGGCACCGTCGATCTCATGCAACGGTGCTTCACCGGGCTCGAGACCCGGTCCGACCGCATCATCCTGTCCCCGAATTGGCCGGAATCGCTTGGCGTACTGGCGATACCGATCCACTACCGCGGCCTTCACCTGCACCTGCGGGTCAGCGGCAAGGGCGTCATCATCAGCGTCGATCCACGTGACGCCCCGGGCATCGAAGTGGAATGCCGCGGTCGGGTCGTCCAGCTGATGCCCGGAACCACCGTAAGGTTCCCCGGCTGATGGCTGATTCCAGAGACGTCACACCGCTCGCGGACCTCAGCCATGGGCATTCCCGGGCGGGCCCGGTACGCGAACGCCGGCCCGTCTACGTCGACCTGCTGCCACCCTGCAACGCGGGGTGCCCAGCCGGAGAGAACATCCAGGCCTGGCTGGCGCACGCCACCGCAGGACGGCACGAAGCGGCGTGGCGCCAGCTCGTCGCGGACAATCCGTTCGCCGCCATCCATGGTCGGGTGTGCTACCACCCGTGTGAAACCGTCTGCAACCGAGCCAATCTCGACAGCGCTGTGTCGATCCACTCGGTCGAACGATTCCTCGGAGACCTCGCCAGGGAGCGCGGCTGGACGTTCGAAGCACCGCACACCCGCACCGGCAGAAGGGTTCTCGTCATCGGTGCCGGACCCAGTGGTCTGTCGGCCGCCTACCACCTCGCACGGCTCGGTCACGAGGTCGAGATCCGCGATGCGGGAGCTGCACCCGGCGGGATGATGCGGTACGGCATTCCGAGCTACCGGCTGCCCCGCGACGTACTGGACGACGAACTGAACCGGGTGGTCGCCATGGGCGTTCGGGTGACGTGCGACCACCGGGTCACCGATCTCGCGGCCGAACGCGAAGAGGGCGCCTTCGACGCGGTGTTCGTCGCGGTCGGCGCCCACCTGGCCAAGCGCGTCGACATCCCGGCCCGCGACGCAGGCACAATGACCGATGCGGTGTCCTTCCTGCGCAGCGTCGCCTCCGGTGAGACCCCGGAGGTCGGCCGTCACGTCGCCGTCTACGGCGGCGGAAACACGGCGATGGACGCCGCCCGCGTCGCGCGCCGGCTCGGCGCCGAGGACGCGGTGATCGTCTACCGGCGCACTCGCGATCAGATGCCCGCGCACGCCGAGGAAGCCGAGGACGCCGAACGCGAAGGCGTCCGGATCAACTGGCTGCGGACGGTCACCGCCTTCGACGGACCCGAGATCCGGGTCGAGGTCATGGAACTCGACGAATCGGGCTATCCACGACCGACCGGACGCTTCGAGACACTGGCTGCCGACACGCTGATCATGGCGCTCGGTCAGGAGACGGAGTCGGCGTTCATGCGGACACTGCCGGGTGTGGAGTTCGACGCCGACGGCAGCGTGCGAGTCTCGGCATCGTTGATGACCGGCTGCCCCGGCGTGTTCGCCGGCGGTGACATGGTGCCCAGCGAGCGCACCGTCACCGTCGGCGTCGGGCACGGGAAGAAGGCCGCCCATCACATCGACGCCTGGGTGCGCGGCGGGCCCGCCGAACGGCCGGCGAAACACCCGACGGCGACGTTCGACCGACTGAACCTGTGGTACTTCGGCGACTCCGCGCAACGTCACCAGCCCGAACTCGAACCGAAGGTTCGCACCGAGAGTTTCGCGGAGGTCGTCGGCGGGCTGTCCAGCGACGAGGCGACCTACGAGGCGGGCCGTTGCCTGTCGTGCGGCAACTGCTTCGAATGCGACGGCTGCCTCGGCGCGTGCCCCGAGGACGCGGTGATCAAACTCGGGATCGGGCACCGGTATGAGTTCGACTACGACAGATGCACCGGCTGTGCCGAGTGCTTCGATCAGTGCCCGGTGCACGCCATCGAGATGTTTCCGGAGCCGACATGACCCGCGCCACGATGGACGGCAACGAGGCCACGGTCTCGGTGGCCTACCGGGTCAACGAGGTGTGCTGCATCTACCCGATCACGCCGTCGTCACCGATGGCCGAACTAGCCGACGAATGGTCCAGCGCACAGCGGACCAACGTCTGGGGCAACGTCCCGACCGTCGTCGAGATGCAGAGCGAGGGCGGCGCGGCGGGCGCTTTGCACGGAGCCTTGCAAAGCGGCGCACTGGCCACGACCTTCACCTCGTCGCAGGGCCTGCTGCTGATGATCCCGAACATGTACAAGATCGCCGGTGAACTGACTTCAGCCGTCATCAACGTGGCAGCCAGATCTATTGCTGCCCAGGGCTTGTCGATCTTCGGCGACCATTCGGACGTGATGGCCGTGCGCCAGACGGGATTTGCGTTGCTCGGGTCGGCCTCGGTGCAGGAAGCCCACGACCTGGCGCTCGTCGCGCAGGCGGCCACACTCGCGACCCGGATACCGTTCGTACACTTCTTCGACGGTTTCCGAACCTCCCACGAAATCAACACCATCGAGACGCTTTCCGATGACGACCTGCGGGCGCTGGTGCCCGAGGATCTGGTCCGGGCACATCGCGGACGGGCGCTCTCTCCTGAGCGGCCATTCATCCGCGGCACCGCCCAGAACCCCGACGTCTACTTCCAAGCCCGCGAGACGGTCAATCCGTTCTACGCACGGGTTCCGGACGTGGTCGAGAACTTGATGACCCGGCTCGGCGAGCGCACGGGACGCCCGATGAGCATCGTCGACTACTCCGGGCATCCGGAGGCGGAGCGGGTGCTGGTGCTGATGGGCTCGGGTGCCGAGACGGTCAAGCAGACCGTGGCCGCACTCGTCGGACGTGGTGAGCGCGTCGGCGTGGTGCAGGTGCGGTTGTACCGGCCATTTCCCACCAGAGCTCTGCTCGACGCGCTGCCTGCGACGGTGCGCACGGTCGGCGTGCTGGACCGCACCAAGGAGCCCGGTTCGCTCGGTGAGCCGTTGTATCTGGACGTCGTCGCTGCGTTGGCCGAAGCGCACGCCGACGGCGAACGACCGGTCATGCCGCGCGTCTCCGGCGGCCGCTACGGCCTGTCGTCGAAGGAGTTCACCCCTGCCATGGTCGCCGGAGTGTTCGCCGAACTCGCCCGCGAGCAGCCTCGGCGGCGGTTCACCATCGGCATCGATGACGACGTCTCGGGGACCAGCGTCGACTATGACCCGTCGTTCGACATCGAATCCCCCGACACGGTTCGGGCGATCTTCTTCGGGCTGGGCTCGGACGGCACCGTCGGGGCGAACAAGAACACCATCAAGATCTTGGGAGCTGAAGGAGGTCTGCACGCTCAGGCCTACTTCGTGTACGACTCGAAGAAGTCAGGCTCACAGACCGAGTCGCATCTGCGCTTCGGCCCGGATCCCATCCGGGCGCCCTACCTGGTGACCGGAGCCAATTTCGTTGGCTGCCATCAGTTCCGGTTCCTGGAAAAGGTCGACGTGCTCGGGCGAGCCGCCGCTGGCGCGACACTGCTGCTGAACTGCCGGCTGCCCGCTGCGAAGGTCTGGGATGCGCTGCCCCGCCGAGTCCAGGAACAGATTCTGGACAAGCGGATCACGCTCTACACCGTCGACGCCGACCGGATCGCACGTGAGGCCGGGCTGGCAGGCCGCATCAACATCGTGCTGCAGACCTGCTTCTTCGCGATCTCGGACGTGCTGCCCCACGATCGTGCCATCGCCCGGATCAAGGAATCGGTGGAGAAGACGTACGGCAAGCGCGGCGCCGAGGTGCTGGCCAAGGAACTGGCCGCGGTGGACGGTGCCTTGGCCGGGTTGCACCGAATCGAGGTCCCCGCCCTCGTCACCTCCGTCCGCGAACCTGTGCCGACGGTGCCCGACTCAGCGCCGGAGTTCGTCCGCACCGTGACGGCAGAGATGATGGCCGGGCGCGGAAATCTGCTGCCGGTCAGCGCGCTTCCGGTCGACGGCACCTACCCGAGCGGCACGACGGCCTACGAGAAGCGCAACATCTCCGAGCTGGTCGCGGTCTGGGATCCGGACAGTTGCATCCAGTGCGGCAACTGCGGATTCGTCTGCCCGCACAGCGTGATTCGGTCCAAGTTCTACGACCAGTCCCAACTGGCCGGGGCACCGAAGGAATTCGACTCCGCGCCCCTGGACGCCGTCGGACTGCCCAATGCCCGGTTCTCGCTGCAGGTGTACGTCGAGGACTGCACCGGGTGCGGCCTGTGCGTCGAGGCGTGCCCGGTCGTCATTCCCGGCGCAGGAGTCACCAAGGCCATCAACCTCGCTCCCGCCGAGCCCCGGGTGGTCAACGAGCGGAAGAACATCGACTTCTTCGAATCGCTGCCGACCAACGACCGGTCCAAGGTGGACTTTGGGACGGTGCGTGGAACCCAGTTCCTTGAGCCGCTTTTCGAGTTCTCCGGGGCGTGCGCGGGGTGCGGCGAGACGCCCTACCTCAAGCTGCTGTCCCAGCTGTTCGGGGACCGGCTGATGGTCGCCAACGCGACCGGCTGCTCGTCGATCTACGGCGGCAGTCTGCCCACCACGCCGTGGACCACCGACGCCGACGGGCGGGGCCCAGCCTGGTCGAACTCCCTGTTCGAGGACAACGCCGAGTTCGGGCTCGGCATGCGCTTGGCCAGCGACGGACACGTCCGGCTGGCTCGGCGCCGCCTTACCGACCTGCGGGCGGCGGTCGGCGCCGACCTTGTCGATGACATTCTGAGCGCCCCACAGCTGCGGGAGTCGGAACTGGCGGCACAGCGGGAGCGGGTAGGCGAGTTGAGGAACCGTCTTCGCGGACTCGATCCGTCCGTCACCGCCGACCTGCTCAGCGTGGTGGACCACCTGGTCCGGCGCAGCGTATGGATCGTCGGCGGTGACGGCTGGGCCTACGACATCGGGTCCGGCGGGCTGGACCACGTGTTGGCGAGCGGTCGCAACGTCAACGTGCTGGTGCTCGACACCGAGGTCTACTCCAACACCGGCGGCCAAATGTCCAAGTCGACGCCGCTGGGCGCCGTCGCGAAGTTCGCCGCCGCGGGCAAGACGGTGCCAAAGAAAGACCTTGCGCTGCAGGCGATCGCCTACGGAAGCGTCTATGTCGCCAAAGTCGCGATGGGCGCCGATCCACAGCAGACTCTGCAGGCCTTCCGCGAGGCGGAGGCCTATGACGGGCCATCCCTCGTGATCGGCTACAGCCAGTGCATCGCGCACGGCATCGACATGAAACTTGGGATGGATCAGCAGTACCGCGCCGTCGCCAGCGGGCACTGGCCACTACTCCGCTACGACCCGGTGCTGCGGGCCGCAGGAAGGAATCCGTTCCTGCTCGATTCGCACCGTCCGCGGATCCCACTCGCCGACTACGTCTACCGGGAGCTGCGGTATCGCTCACTGGCCAATTCCGACCCGGTGGAAGCAGAACGGTTGCTCGGGCTGGCAGAACAGGCCGTCGAACAGCGCTGGAATACCTACGAGGAGATGGCTTCCCGCGGTCCCGAGCACTTTCATCCCGACGCCCGGAGGGAACTCTGATGGACCTGTCAACGCGCTATCTGGGCCTGATGTTACGCAATCCACTGGTCGCGTCGGCGTCCCCACTTTCGAAGACCGTCGACGGTGTCCGGCGCCTTGCCGACGCGGGAGTCGGTGCGGTGGTGCTCTATTCGCTGTTCGAAGAGCAGCTGCACCGCGAGGCTGAGCAGAATGTACGGCTGGCGCAGTCCGGCTCGGAGAGTTTCGCCGAAGCCCTGTCCTACTTTCCGGAAGGAGCCGACGAGGACCACGGCCCACGCCGGTACCTGAGCTTGCTCGAACGGGCGGCGGACGCCGTGTCGGTTCCCGTGGTCGGCAGCCTCAACGGCAGCACGCCGGGCAGTTGGGCCCGCTACGCCCGGTCGATGCAGGACTGCGGTGCGGCCGCAATCGAATTGAACATCTACTACCTGCCCGGCGATCCGCACGTCTCCGGCCGCGACGTCGAACAACGTCACCTCGACATCCTGGCGCGAGTCAAGGATGCGGTAACCGTGCCGGTGGCGGTGAAGCTCAGCCCGTACTTCAGCGCGACTGCTGAGATGGCGCGTCGCCTGGACCTGGCCGGTGCGGACGGGCTGGTGCTGTTCAACCGCTTCCTGCAACCCGACATCGATCCCGAGACGCTGGCGGTTGCGCCGGGGACATCGTTGTCGCGGGCGGGCGAGGCGCGGCTGCCCTTGACGTGGATCACGTTGCTGCACGGTCGGATTGGCGCTTCGCTCGCCGCGACGACCGGAGTGGAGGGTTCGAAGGAACTGATCAAGTACCTGTTGGCCGGCGCGGATGTGGTGATGACCGCGTCAGCGCTTCTGCGGCACGGTCCCGACTACGCCGCCGTAATGCTCGACGGGTTGTGCCGATGGATGCGGCGCAAGGGATACACCGAGATCGACGATTTCCGTGGACTGCTGGCCGTCCCGATCGGAGCCGACGAGTCGGTTCGCGAACGCGGCGACTACGTCAGCGCGCTGCGGCGGGCCAACAGCGCCGACGCCGGGCCGTGGTGAGCGGTCGTCCACTCACTGCGCCGTAATCCGTTGTAGCAGAGCAGGTGATGATCGCGCCAACCTCATCCTGCTACGCGTCAGCCCGCGCAGGCCAGTACTTCGTCGAAGCCTGCAACGAGGCAGTCGTAGAACACGTCGTAGTCGGGGATCGCGCCGGTGTCCACGTCGATGCCCAGCGCACAGGTGTCGACGTAGGTGAGCAGCGTGACATTGACCGCCGAGCCGATTGTCGGGCCGAACGCGTACTGCATCCGAACCCGGGCGCCGCCGAGGAACACCGGCACCGGGATGCCCGGAACATCGCTTGCCAGGAAGTCGACGTGCCGCAGGATCGAGCCGATATACCAACGTGGCATCAGGTTGAGCGCCGCCGCGATCCACTCTGTATAGGGCAGCGACCTCTCGTGGCGCACCTTAGCGGTCTGTTCGTGGATGGCACTGATCCGCGTTACCGGGTCGACGAGTCCGACGGGCACGTCGAACCGCATCAGCGTGATCCGGTTGCCACCCATCTCGTCGCCGTCGACCCGCAGGCTGATGGGCATCGTCAGATGCAAGTTGTTGACTGGCACGCCGTGGAATTCGTGGTATCGCCGCAACCCGCCTGCCAACCCGGCGACGAACCCGTCGTTCAAAGCCCCGCCGCAACGGTGGGCCGCCTCCCGTAGCGCCGGCATCGGCACCTGATGCACGCCCAGACGACGCGCCAGGGTCCGGTTCTTGATCAGAGCCGATCCGGTGCGATTCACTGGCCGAACGGTTCGATAAATCGAAGCCGCAGTGGCCGTTGCGGATTCGACGGTCGCCACCGGACGTCGGATGCTGTTGTAGATCATTTTCGGGGCCGACGCGATGGCCCCCGCCATCGTCGTGGCAACGAGTCCGGCGTCGTAGCCGAACACGTCGCGGTATCCCCTCAACCACGACGGCCGAACGACCTCCGGCGGAGCCGGCAACGGCTCGGGTTCTCCAGACAGTTCCGACAGGTCGAAGAGCGTCATGCCGATCTGAACACCACCGACACCGTCGGTCAGCGAGTGATGGAACTTGCACAACACCGCCGCTTCTCCGCCCTCGAGGCCATCGATCAGCGTGACCGTCCACAACGGGCGGGCCCGGTCGAAGTCTTCCATCTCGGCGATCCGGGCAACCTCGAGTACTCCGTCGAGGGTGCCCGGGTCCGGCGCCGCGATCCGTCGGATGTGGAAGTCGAGATCGAAGTCCGGGTCGCGCTCCCACCGCGGCGGTGCCGGAGGCGAGGACTCAACCACACATTGCCGGAACATCGGCAGTTTCCGGGTGATGAGGTCGATCCGGTCGCGCACGTCGTCCCAGTCCGGCGACGCCTTCAGTAGCAGAATGGTCACCACTGTCGATCGCAGTCGTGGATCGCTTTCCATCGCCCAGGTGAATGCGTCTGAGCTGCGCATGAATGCAGCCATTTCTACTCCCACACGCAAACGTACGTCCCACGACGCGGCACGTCAGCACCCTCGGCGCAAATGAGGACTTTGTGCCCCCCGAGGTTCCGCCGAGAACGCCACTCGTCGGGGCAGCGTGGCACCGCCACCCAAGGCCTTTCGGCCCTTATCGCGGGGCCGACGGCGGCGTTGAGTTGAGGTCAGCAACGGGTAGCAACACCACGAACGCAGGGAAGACTCGTATGACCATCGATGGCAACCTCACATCCGCAACGGCTACCGCAGCGAACGTGGCTTCGATGTTTCTCGACCGCGTCCAGATGTCGGCGGACAATGAGGCGTTCCGTTATCTTGTTGGCGGCGAATGGGTCTCGGCGACCTGGCGGCAGACCGCGGATCGCGTCGAGGCGCTGGCGGCCGGGCTGCTGGCGCTGGGCATCGGAACCGAGCAGCGTGTCGGTATCGCGTCCAGCACGCGATACGAGTGGATCCTGGCCGATCTGGCGATCATGTGTTCCGGAGCCGCGACGACGACCGTCTATTCCAGCACCAACGCAAGCGACACCGCGTACATCCTCGCCGATTCGGGATGCAGAATTGTGTTCGCCGAAGACGCCGGGCAGCTGGCGAAGCTGACCAATCACCGTCGCGAACTGCGCAACCTCACCAAGGTGGTGTTGTTCGACGGCCCCGGCGACGGCGACTGGGTGATCACCATGGCGGACCTGGCTGACCAGGGCAAGAAATATCTGCTCGAGCACCCGTCCGGCCTGCGGAA
>Ga0207668_10001864_pt1 | contig 12308 bp, 13 predicted proteins | sample KBSS43metaG_FD_184323 | JGI IMG/M metagenome (GOLD analysis project Ga0207668, IMG submission 184323) | Switchgrass rhizosphere microbial communities from Kellogg Biological Station, Michigan, USA - KBS S4-3 metaG (SPAdes) (version 2) | ecosystem: Host-associated > Plants > Roots > Rhizosphere... | reverse complement strand
CCGTGTCGCGGGACGTGCCGCGCTCCGCCAGCGCCGCTTCGATCTCCGCGCTGCGCGTGCTGAACGCCTCTATCACCTTGCCGGACACACCCCTGATCTCGAACATGGACTCCTTGCCCGCCTCGATCTCATACCCCAATTCACGGACCTTCAGCGCCAGTTCCTGCCGGTAGATTGCCCCGATCTGCTTTTGAAGCTGATAGATCGCGCGCGGCTCAAGGCTGCGCCAGGTGCCGTCCTCACCCTGCGTCGCGTTCATGATAACGTTGTGTGTATGAAGCTGTGGGTCTTGCGCCCGGCTGGTGCCGTGCTGGAAGCTGGCGACGACCAGATTGCCGGTTGCCTCGCGGGCGACGTTGCCGCCGTCGCGTATACGGGTGGCGGCCATATGGCGTTCGACAAAGGCCATGGCAGTTTTCACGGCTTGCCCATGCGCCTCGATCAGCCGCCGGTCGCCCGCGACCTCCGCCATGATCGACACGGACTTGGGGGCGCTCAAGGTCACGTCCCATCCGGGCCTATGCTCCAACTGCCCGTCCCGAACAGTACCAAGCTGCTGATCGTCGATCCTGCCGTCGAGCAAGGCGCGGAACTGATCGCGGTCCACCTCCCCGGACAGGCCCAGCGCCTCTGCGCCTTTGCCCTGCCATTGGGACGGCGATAGCCCGCCCTCGGCATAATAGTCGTCGGCTTCATAATAGCTGCTGGCCTGCGCCGAACTGGTCAGCGCCGATACCGACGCCACCATCACACCGGCCCCTGAGTGTCGGGCTTCGTGGATGGCGATGACGACGGCGCTGGTGATGGCGGCGCGGCTTGCGCGGCCTGTCCCCACAGCATGGTCGCCGGATCGGCTGCAACGAACCCCTGCTGGCTCGGCGCACCGCGCCGCGCAATGTGATCGGCGGTCAGTCTAATCCTGGCCACTGGCAAGCCGTCGGGCAGCAACAGATAGCCCTCGTGCCGTGCAAGGCGTAGCTCGCTTTCCATGACGGCGGGCCGCACCTCGCGCATCCTGCCCAGATTGATGCGGTGCCCTTCGTCGCCGTCGCCAAGCATGTCGGTCTTGGTCCGGATCTCCATCTCACAGTCGCCGATGGTCTGGCTGGCCCATTGGCGGGTTTCGCTGTCGATGGTTTGCAGGAACAGCTTGGTGTTGCAGCAGCCCAGCATGGATTCGGCGATCTGCGGCCCATAGCGATGCTGCATCTGGCCCAGCGCCTGAAAGGTCAGCACGACCGCCGCGCCGAACTTGCGTCCTTCGGGCAGCAGCCGCGCCAGATTATCGACGCGGGGCAGGTCGGCCAGTTCGTCCAGCACGAACCAGATGCGCCGGTCTTCGGAAGGACGCAGGCCCAGCATGGCGCTGGCGGCACATTCCAGCCAGCACGCCAGCAACGGCTTCGACGCCTCGAAATAGTCCTCCTTCCTCGGCACGAATATCCAGGGCCGCGCACTGGGATGCCGGTCCAGCTTTTCAATGAAGGTGCGGAAAGCGAAGGGTTTGACCTTGTCGTTCTCGGCGCGCAAGAACTGGATCAGGTCCACTGCCTTCGCCAGCATGAACAGGACGCTGCCGGTCGCCCGGTCGGCATCGTCCGCGAAGGTCCGCGCCGACGAACTGGTGGCGAGCCATTCCTTGAGGTCGTCCTTGGGCCGGTTCTTCAGCGCATGAAGCAGGTCGGGCAGCGTGCGCTTGTTTTCCTGCCACAAGGCCCGGATCATATTGGCGACAAGAATGCGGCTGGTGTCGAGCCACACGTCGCTATCATGCTGGCCTGTCTCGGTGATAAGCTGGTGTGCGATGCGGTCGGCATCGGCGGGATGTGCGATCTCGGCGAAGGGCGACCAGAAGGCGCAACGGGCATCGAACGGATTGAGAATGATGTCGCCGCGCGCCGGATTATAATAGTGCGCGATGAACTCGCCGCTAGTGTCATAGACCAGGGCAGCTTCGCCCCGCGCTTCGATGCCGTCAAGCAACTGGCGCAAGGCCGTGGTCTTGCCGCTGCCCGTCGTGCCGATCATCGCCATGTGCCGGGTTTCCAGCCGGGCGGGGATCGGCACCTTGCCGATGGACAGTGTGCGGACATCGGCTTCCTTGCCGGTCAAATTTGCAAGCTGCTTCTCGTCCACCACCCGCGTTCCGCCAATCCAGCGATCGGCGAGCAGGCGCTCGCGTCGTCGCGTCATCGCGCCGCGCAAGGCGAGCAGGGCCACAAGCCATCCGCCAAAGCCCAACGCGCTGCCCAATTTGGCGTACGACCAGACAAGATCGACGCGCCGCCGAAAATAGGGATGCGCTATGATCTGACGTGCCGATCGCCCTTTTTCGACATGGTCGGGATAGTGGATGTCTATCCCAGTATCGGCCTCCCGGCCGGACACGGCCCAGAGCTTGGTCTTAGCCCAGTAATAGGTGCAGGTGGCGAGCATCGCGTCCCGGCCCAGCACCATGTTGGGCAATCCCAGTCCGCCGATGGCGACAGAGGCCAGCATGACGATGGCTTGCCGCTTGAGGCGCGCGCCCTGGGCGCTGAGATGATGCTTGCGCAGGGCATCGGCATGGTTGCGGCGATCGTCGGCGCGGGTCATGGTCGGTTCTCCCGCGCAAGCCGCCGCTGGCGATTGTAGGCGGCGGTGATCTCGTCGGTGACGATCTCGTCGCTCTTGCGCGCACCGCTGGCCGCGCTGCGGGCGTAGCAATAGGCGGCACAGGCGGTGAACAGGGCGCGGTCCAGCATCCGCTCTACATCGACAATGCGTGTGCTGACCGATGCCAGTTCGGTCACGATCTCGCGGGCGTCGATCGCGCTGCCCGTTCCCTGGACGAGGGCGGCAAGCCCTATGTCCACGACGCGGGCGAGCATGGCATATTCGCTCAATCCGCGTTGTTTGGCGAAGGTGGCAAGGGTGCGGTGCTGGGCCGGAGAGAGCCGCACGGTTTGAGCGCGCGCACTCATCGTACCCCTCCTGGTGAGATGCTATTCGCCATCGCGCGAAATGGCGGAATTGCGCTGATTCCGCGCCGCCACGTTTGGCGAGATGCTATCAGCATCCCTTCAAACCCGCTGAAATGCTGGATGCACCCGTGCGTGAGGTGTGTATCCGAATTGTTGGCTCGATGCGTAGCATCGCAGCCCCGCAACTTTGCAGAAGAGACGACCGGATCAGGCATGGCGCGATCCTTCCTGGCAAGCTGCGCACGGGGTGTCAGCGGCGGAGCTGGGACAGCATCTGTCCATATCGTCATCACTGAAGTTTGTCGCTTTTGCCGTGTCCGATACCCAGGCGGCGATCACGGCCTTGGCTTCTTGGTCGGCCTTGGGGCGGTCGATCTCCCTGCGCGGGCGTGGTTCATCGTAAAGGCCATGTTCTACGATCCAGCCCTGGATCACCCCGTCGATGGCATCTTGCAACCGGCTATCGAGCCGACGTGCTGCGATGGGATCAAGATGCGCGGTAACATGGGGGGCTTCAATCAGCCCGCCCAGCGGGAAAGAGGTGTGGCCAGCGTCCTGCAACGGGCCATCTACCCGCAAGGTCGATACGACGCCACGGTGGGTATGCAGAACGGGACGTTCGTTCAGCGTCCATTGAATGATCGAGCAACGGTAGGTTTCGCCATCGTCATCGAAAGGCAGCAGCCGCTCGATCAGCGGCTCGACGATGGGCGCAAGCCGCTTGTGGACCGTGAAGCGCAGCGTGACATAGGATCGGCCTGCCCGCCAGGCGGCCAGCCGATCGACGGTGTTGCGGATTGAAGGCATGGGTCATCCTTTCGTGAAATCACGATTGCGGAGGTTCTTGTGTGCAGGGAGATTCAGCCGCGACCGGACCGCCCATCGATCAGGCTAAGGCCGGGCAGTGTCTGGGGTTTGGTTCAGTAACGGCGGGGCTGAAGGCTGTTCAGCCAGTCCTCGACATCGCCGGATTTCCATCGGATCTTGCCAGCGCCGATGTGGCAGGGACTGGGAAAGCTGCCGTTGCGGGCGCGGCGATAGAGAGTGGTTCGGGATTTGAAGCCGGTGACGTTGAGCACGTCCACGACAGTCAAAAGCTGGTTTCGATCAGGGGGCATGAAGGCGTCCTTTCCATTGGTTGGAATGCAGGACGTGGCTCCGGGAGGCGCTGGAAGCTATTCAGTTCCCCATTCACGGGAATTCATGCATGGGCAATTGGCGCAGATAATTGTTGAAGGCTGGATAGACGCCAGCATGGATTTTCTCCATCCGGCTATCGCTAATCCTCTCTTTGCCAAGGATTTCCTTCTTTCGTTCGAACGTCAGTCCGTCGAGTTCGGGGCGTCGCAAAGCTATGATGATCTGGATCGCCTCGCGGAAGGAGTTTGCACGTGGGTCTGCTTCGGAATGGGCAAGAAGCCACTTTATGCGGCGGTCGAATAAGTCGCGGTCGGCGGTGTCGAGCAATGTTCTGGAGGTGACGAGGGCAGGCGCAACGCGACCGCCCAGCTTGACCAGCAATTCGCTCATGGGAATTGGACGGTGCGGGATGCATTGCCAAAGGTTTTGATCCCGGCTGACAATGAGAAGCGTGCCATGATCAGCAAGAAATGCGCGAAGGGCGCTCTTCGTAACGGGCTTAAGGTTCCCATCGGGAAGTCGCTCGACGCATGGGATGTCGCCGCTGGCGATCTGTTTTCGAAAGTCGTCAAGCGCCCGCAGATTACGCGCCAGCGTTTCATCCGGCTCGGTGAGGATTTCCTCGATTTCCGGTTCATCGCGCACCTTGGCGCGTTTGCGCGCCCATATGAAGGTGCAGCCTCCAGCAAAAAGCAGGACCAAACCGCCGCCGTGTGCGATCCGATCCTGAGCAGCGATCAGGACCACAGCTAGCAATACGACGACTACCGAGGCCAATTGCGCTAAGTGGAGCCCGTTGCGACGTTTGCGTCCGCGCTTCGCCGCCGATGCCATCGCGCCGAGCACGCTTGTCGGGATGATGGCGGTCAAGGCCGTTCCTGCTGGTCGTTTCAGAAACGCAATATAGCCATCCCGAATTTTGACGAACTCGGCGGGGCGAAGAGGCAACCGCTCTCGCATCTATCGGCTGGCATAAGCAGAGTGAGGCGAATCTTCAATCGGAAGGGTGCCGGGCGCGTGCGATGTCGAGGCGTTGAGATGCACTGCGTGGCCATCGCCAAAATTAAATGTGCACCACCAGCGCACCACCAGAGCGAATTTGGTGGCCCCCAGCGGGGTAAAAATATTGGCTAAGCCATTGAAATCTTGGTCGGGACGAGAGGATTCGAACCTCCGACCCCCACACCCCCAGTGTGATGCGCTACCAGGCTGCGCTACGCCCCGACCGGAGGGCGGCATTTAGGCGGATGTCTTGCGACATGCAAGGGCCTTGGCGAGGGGGTCGGCAAGGGGTCCGGATTGCGCACTCCCGCAGACATGAAAAAGCCACGCAAGGCGATCGCCCTGCATGGCCTGAAATCCCCGAAACGGGATGGCTGACGAGTGTATCAGCCGATCATGTCGGCGACGATCTTGCGCAGTTCGCTACCCGAAAGGGTTGGCGAATGACGGCGGGTGGCGGTGCGCGATGCGCGGCCCTGCGGCGCATGGTGCTGTCCGCTGCTGGATAGGGTCTGGGTAGTCATCTGTATTTTACGTCCTTTGCGCGGCGGATATGCCGCCGCATGATATTTTGAGAATTCGGTCTCGATGGTTGCGGCGATGAAAGCGGAGCTATTTCAGCCCTGCGCCGCCCATTTCCGGGGGCATCGCCCGTCGCGCAATCCGCGAGAACATGTCCTATGTAGGGCGCTATGGTTAATTTTCAATGAATTGGGTGAATGGCTTACCGCGAATTCCTCTCCGTTCGGACTGAGCTTGTTGAAGCCCTGTCCTTGCCTGCTAAGAAAGTGCAGCCCTTCGACAGGCTCAGGGCGAACGGAGAGATGTTGCGGAATGCTTCCTTAAATTTGGAGATATTCTGGCTACATGCAGAGTTCCTAATCCCCGTCATCCCCCCAATCCTGTTGCCACCCCGCCCCGCTTTGTGTTAGCCGCGCGCCCTTGACGGCAAAGGGTGCACATGCGCCCAATAACGGCCACGATATCGAAAGTTCCTGCATGTTTTCCACCCCTGCCTTTGCCCAGACTGCGGGCGGTTCCGCCTCCACCGGCGCCTTCATTGCGCAGGTCGCGCCGCTGGTCCTCATCTTCGCGGTTTTCTATTTCCTGCTGATCCGCCCGCAACAGAAGCGGTTGAAGGACCAGAAGGCAAAGATCGACGCCGTGAAGAAGGGTGATCAGGTCATCACCGGTGGCGGCCTGGTCGGCAAGGTGGTCCGTGTTGACGACATCTATGTCGATGTGGAACTCGGCACCGGCCTGAAGGTGAAGGCAGTCAAGTCTACGTTGACCGACGTGATCGACCCGATGTCCGCCAAGCCCGCGAACGACTAAGCCAGAGACGAAAGACACCATCATGCTCGTCTTCCCGCGCTGGAAAGTGGCGCTGATCCTGTTGTCGCTGGCGATTGGCGTATTGCTCGCCATCCCCAGCTTCCTGCCTGACCGCATCGTCACGCAGCTTCCCACCGCTTTGCAGACGCGCGTCAATCTGGGCCTCGATCTGTCCGGCGGCAGCCATCTGCTGCTGGAGGCGAACCCGGACGATGTCGCCAAGCAGCGGGTCGAGAATATGGAGGAGCAGGTCCGCACCGAGCTTCGCCGGGGTGATACGAAGATCGCCATCGGCGACATTTCCCGCAAGGACGGGAAGCTGAGCTTCATGGTCCGCGACAACAGTCAGGTGGACGCCGCTGTCGAGCGGCTGCGTCCGCTGACGCAGGGCGCGGGCATGACCGGTCAGCGCGATTTCAATGTCGAGGTCGTGGACGGCAACACGGTCGTCATCACCCCGACCCAGGCGGGCATCGATAAGGCGATCAATGACACGATGGAGGTCGCCACCGACGTTATTCGCAAGCGTATCGACGAAATGGGTACGCGTGAGCCGACGATCATCCGCCAGGGTTCCAACCGTATCGTCGTGCAGGTGCCGGGGCTTCAGGACCCCAAGGCGCTCAAGGAACTGATTGGCAAGACCGCCAAGCTGGAATTCAAGCTGGTCGATTATACCGCCAATCCGGCCGATACCGCAAAAGGCATAGCCGCCGTCGGCAGCGAGATACTGCCCTACGCCGACCAACCAGGCCTGATCGCGGTCAAGCGGCAGGTGATGGTGTCGGGTGACGAACTGGTCAACGCGCAACAGACATATGACCAGCAAAGCAACCAGCCGAACGTGACGATCACCTTCAATGGATCGGGTGGTCGCAAGTTTGGCAAGGTGACGACTGAGAATGTGAACCGCCCCTTTGCGATGATCCTGGACGGCAAGGTGCTATCGGCCCCCAACATTCAGACGCCGATTCTGGGCGGGTCGGCCGTGATCACCGGCAACTATACGGTCGAAACGGCCAACCAACTGGCAATTTCGCTGCGCTCAGGCAAACTGCCGGTCACGCTTACGGTGGTCGAGGAACGCACGGTCGGGCCGCAGCTGGGCGCGGATTCGATTCGGGCGGGCATTCTTGCTTCCACGATCGCCGCGGCGGCCGTCATCATCTTCATGTTTCTCAGCTACGGCCGGTTCGGCGTTTATGCCAATCTGGCGGTGGTCATAAACATCTTCGTCATCCTGGGTGTGATGGGTGTGCTGAACGCAACGCTGACCCTGCCGGGCATTGCCGGCTTCGTGCTGACCATCGGCACCGCGGTGGATGCGAATGTGCTGATTTACGAACGTATTCGTGAGGAGCGGCGCAGGGGCCGGAGCATCGTCCAGGCTGTCGAGTTCGGCTATAAGGAAGCCAGCCGTACCATCTTCGAGGCGAACGTCACCCACGCGATCGCGGGTGGCATCATGCTCGCGCTGGGCTCCGGGCCGGTGAAGGGCTTCGCCATCGTTCTGCTGATCGGCATTGCGACGTCGGTGTTCACGGCCGTGACCTTCACTCGTATGCTGGCGGCGCACTGGCTGCGCACGCAGCGGCCGACCGATATCAAGCTCGGTATCATGCGCATTGTGCCGGATGACACCAATATCGGTTTCGTGGCGATGCGGAAATGGGCGTTCGCCCTGACTGCGTTGCTGACGGTGCTGGCGGTCGGAGCCGTCGGCGCAAAGCATCTGAACCTCGGCGTTGATTTCGTCGGCGGCCTGATGATCGAGGCGAAGTTCGACCAGCCGCCGCATCTGGACAAGGTGCGCGCGAGCATCGAGCGACTGGACGTAGGCGAAAGCTCGCTGCAGCAGTTCGGCGATCCCAAGACCGTCTCCATCCGCCTGCCGGTGCCCACAGAGGGCGGCGCAGGCGCATCGAACGTCGTGATCGAAAAGGTGCGAACGGCGATGACGTCGGAATATCCGGGCGTCACCTTCTCCCGCTACGACACCGTATCGGGCAAGGTCTCGGGAGAACTGATCCAGAACGGCGTCCTCGCCGTGATGCTGGCGGTCATCGGCATCGCGATCTTCTCCTGGTTCCGGTACGAATGGCAGTTCGGCGTCTCCACCTTCGTGGCGATCATGCACGACGTGCTGATGACGCTGGGCTTCTTCGCCATCACGCAGCTGGAGTTCGACCTCAACATCGTCGCGGCGGTGCTGACGATCATCGGCTATTCCATCAACGACAAGATGGTGATCGACGACCGTATCCGTGAGAATATGCGCAAATATCGCAAGATGGACATGAAGTCGCTGATCGACCTTTCGGTCAACGAGACGCTGCCGCGCACCGTCATCACGTCGCTGACGATCATGTTGGCGCTGGGCGCGCTGCTGCTGTTTGGCGGGCATGTGCTGCGTGGCTTCACGGCGGCGATGATGCTGGGCATCGTGGTCGGCACTTACTCGTCCATCTATGTGTCCTCGTCCCTGCTCATCTCGCTGGGCCTCAAGCCGCAGCTAACCGACAAGAAGGCGGCCAAGGGCGTGGCGGCGCAGGGCGAGCGGGTGACCGCGCGCACGGCGGACGACGGCGCGCGGTCCTAACCGCCGATGGACCTCAACCGCGACGATCCGCCGTCCGGTCCCATCGTCACCGGCTTTTCGGGGCGGGGCTTCCGGATTCGCGACACGGTGTTCCCGGGCGGCCTGCTGCTGACGCCGGAACTGGCGCTGCCGTGGGAGGATTGTCCTGCGGTGGAGGGGCTGACGCCCGCCGCCCTGGGGACGCTGTGCGATCTCGATCCCGCGCCGGAGTTCATGCTGCTCGGCACCGGAAGCGGCCTGGTGCAGCCGCCGCGCGCGTTCGTGCGGGCGATGGAGGCAAAGGGCATCGGCGTGGACGTTATGGATAGCCGCGCCGCCGCGCGCGCCTGGGGCGTGTTGAGGGCCGAGCAACGATGGATCGTCGCGGCGCTGATGCCGCTTTGAGCAAGAGTTCCCACCCCCGTTCGTGTCGAGCGAAGTCGAGACACGGATGCGGAAAGGCTTCTCGACTACGCTCGAAGCGAACGGAGAAGGGTGGGTTAGGCGCGCCCTAAGCTCACGCCTTCCCCACAATCCCCTGCAAATGATCCAGCAGTGCATCGCCATTCGCCTGCCAGGTGAAACGCAGCGCAGTTTCCCGCACCGCCTGGGGATTGGGCGGATTGTCGAGCAGCGACCGGATCGCCGCCGCAATCGCCTCCGGCTCCCGCTCGACGATATGTCCGGCTTCGGGCCGGTCCATCAATTCCCGTGCGCCGCCTACATCGCTTATGACGATCGGCCGCCCGCAGGCCAGCGCCTCGACCCAGGCATTGGCAAGGCCCTCCGACGCGGAGGGCAGGGCCATGACATCCGCCGCCGCGAACAGGCGCGGCAATTGATCGTGCGACACCGACCCCAGGAAGCCGACCCGGTCGGCGACCCCTTCGCTCTCGGCCAGCTTCTCGTAGGTGCGGCGATGCGTTCCCTGTCCGACCAGCATCAGGGTGACGCCGGGAAGCTGCGTGAGCGCCTTGATCAGCAACTCCTGCCCCTTGCGCGGGATGAGCGCGCCGACGCTCAGGACTACCGGCCCGGAGAGCTGGAAGGCCTCCTTCGCCGATGCGCTGTCCCCTGGCTGAAAACGGTCGAGGTCAACGCCGGTATAATGGACGCGGATGCGTTCCCCATCCATGCCGAGCGACACCATGGATCGGCGAATCGTGTCCGACACCGCGAGCAGCCCGGCGGCTTCATTGGCCGCCTTCAGCACGGCCTTACGGGTCGAGGGCAGCTTGCCCCAATAATGGATGTCGGCACCGCGCGCCTTCACGGAGAAGGGAATGCCAAGCTTCTTCGCGACGCGCGCCGCGACCGGGCCGTCGGGATAGAAGAAGCTGGCGTCGATGACGTCGAACGGCTTCTGCCGATGCAGCTTGCGCACCAGCGGCAATATGGCCAGCGTCATGAAAGCGACGTTCATCGCCCCGCTAACTTTCGGTATCACCGTGAAGCGAGGGCGATAGACGGTCAGGTCGCGCCAGAACTCCATGCGGGGGATGTAGCGCAATTCCTGATAGGGCTTGGCGAGCGATAGCGGCCAGGGCGGAATGCCGATCGGCGCGACCACGGTCATCTCGACCCCGGGCCGGGTCGCAAGTTCCCGCGCCTGCCGCTCAACGAAGACGCCGAAATTGGGCCTGCTGACGTCCGGAAACAGCGTGGAGAGCATGAGGACGCGCAATGTCATGGGACCGGCTATATCAGCGGGTTGGCGCAAGCGTTAGATGCGCAAACGCAACAAGACCCGACAAAGCGTCCGGTCATGGCGCTTTTCTACAACCGGCGGACGAGCCGGGACACGACGGCGGCCCAGGGCGGATCGTTCACCACCTGCTGCCGCGACCCCGACTCCAGGGGCAGAAGCTGGAGCTTGTCGCCCTCCCGCCCGATCAGGCGTCCGAACAGGAAGCGCCCGCCGGGGCGCGGTACAAGCACGTCGCGGTTCAGCGCCGAGGCATAATGGCCCGGCGCAAGTTTCTCGCACCACAGCTCGTCGCCGGTGCGATATTCGCCCAGAGCCGATGTCAGCCGCACACCGACCATGTCGGGGGAGGGCAGAGGTGGGGCCATCATCAAAGGCTGGGTGGGCGCCCGCGCGCCCTCCTGTCCCAGAAGCGCCGCAACAGGCAATGACTCCTGACCAGGCATATCCACCAGATCGGCAGCCGTAACTTCCAGCGCAGCGGCGATCCGGTTCAGCCAGTTCACCGATACGGTGCGCGTGCCCGTCTCCAGCCGACCGATTGTCTGCGCAGTCGTCGGCGGATCGCATCGTTCGGCCACCTGCTCCAGGGTCAGGCCCTGCGCCTTGCGCATGTCGCGGATACGCGTGATCATGACGATCTCCGATAACCTATATGGTTTTTACGCTTTCCTACACTTTCTCGGACGTGGCAAGCGATCTTCGACGGAAGGAAAAGGAGGGCAGCGATGGCGACCAAGGCGCGGCATGTCGAACGCAGCATAGAGGACCAGAATGGGCAATGGCAGCGGGTTTCGGTCAACCTAGGGGAATCGCCGCTGTCATGGCTGTACGCCCGGGGCAAGCTGACCGAGCGGCAGTTTCGCGCCGGTGAGGCTCTGCGCGCCGACTGGGAGCGGGCCGGCCTTGGCCCTTCCGTAACGATGCGCTGGGATGTGACGCCGCTTGCGCGCGGCCGCAGGGCGGGGCCATCCGCCTTGTCCCCGACCGAAGCGCAGATGGCGGCGCGCGAGCGCTTCCATGGCGCGGTCGCGATGGCGGGATCGGGGTTGGCCGATGTCCTGTGGCGCGTCGCCTGCGCAGGGGAGGGGATCGCCGCGGCGGAACAGGCGCTTGGCTGGCCTGTCCGGTCAGGAGAACTGGTCCTGAGTTTCGCGCTGGACAGGGTGGCGGGATTTTACAGGATTGCGGGTCAGGTTTCGCTTTGACGCTTGTCCAAAACCCGTTCGGGCTGAGCCTGTCGAAGCCCTGCACTTTCTTGAAGTGAAGGACAGCCCTTCGACAAGCTCAGGGCGAACGGGGAAGAAGGGCGAACATCACCCCACCATCCCCTCAGCCTTCTCCGCCAGTTCCAGCCACCGTTCCTCGGCCGCATCCTTTTCGGCGCGGGCCTGGTCGATAGCCTTGGTCAGCGCGGCAAACCGGTCGGGGTTGCTCGTGTAGAGTCCGGGGTCTGACAGCGCGGCTTCATCCATCGCGATGCGCGCCTCGATCTCCTCGATCTGCCGGGGCAGCATCTCCAGATCGCGCTGATCCTTGTAGCTGAGCTTCGCGCGGTTCTTCGGTGGCGGGGCGGGCGCGGCAT
>Ga0207668_10001856_pt1 | contig 12337 bp, 9 predicted proteins | sample KBSS43metaG_FD_184323 | JGI IMG/M metagenome (GOLD analysis project Ga0207668, IMG submission 184323) | Switchgrass rhizosphere microbial communities from Kellogg Biological Station, Michigan, USA - KBS S4-3 metaG (SPAdes) (version 2) | ecosystem: Host-associated > Plants > Roots > Rhizosphere >... | reverse complement strand
ATTCGGCGAGTACGCCATCGACTTCTACGACGGTCTCGTGGAGGACAACTCCAAGCCCTACTGGGACGACCACCTCGACGTCTACAAGAACGACGTCCGCGCCCCGATGGAGGCCCTCCTCGCCGAGCTGGCCCCCGAGTTCTCCGACGGCTTCGGCGACCCCAAGGTGTTCCGCCCCTACCGCGACGTCCGGTTCGCCAAGGACAAGACGCCGTACAAGACCCACTGCGGCGCGGTCATCGAGCAGGGCCGCGGCGGCGGCGCCTACTACGTCGAGGTGGGCCCGGACGGCCTGCGCGTCGGCGGTGGCTGCTTCCACCTGGCGTCCGACCAGATCGCCCGGTTCCGCACCGCCGTCGACACCCAGGTGCACGGCGAGGCCCTGCGCAAGATCCTCGGGAAGCTCGAGCGCGCCGGCTGGGAGGTCAAGGGCGACCGGCTGAAGTCGAAGCCGCGCGGGTTCGACGGCGACCACCCGCGCCTCGAGCTGCTGCGCTACCGCTCGGTGTACGCCGTGCGCGGCTGGGAGCCGGACGACGCCCTGCACGAGCGGGCCGCCCTCGACCGGGTCCGGAAGGCCTGGCGGCAGCTGCGGGAGTTCAACGAGTGGGCCCGCGACCGGGTCGGCCCGAGTGACCGGCCGCGTCGTTAGCGTGACCGACCACCGGGTTTCTGAACACTTTTCTTGAACATTCGGTATCGGTACAGACGAACGCGCGGCGAGGGTCTACGCTATGCGAACGTGAGCCGACGCGCGAAGATCGTTTGTACCCTGGGCCCCGCCACTGCCACGCCGGAGAAGATGCGGGCTCTCGTCGACGCCGGGATGGACGTCGCGAGAATGAACTTCAGCCACGGGAGCCACAGCGACCACAAGCAGGTCTACGACCTGATCCGGGCCGCGGCCGCCGAGAGCGGCCGGGCGGTCGGCATCCTCGCCGACCTGCAGGGCCCGAAGATCCGCCTGGGCACCTTCGCCGGCGGGCCGGTCGAGTGGCACAACGGCGACATCGTCCGCATCACCGTGGAGGACGTCGCCGGCACCCACGAGCGGGTCTCGACCACCTACAAGGGCCTGGCGAAGGACGCCAAGCCCGGCGACCGGCTGCTCGTCGACGACGGCAAGGTCGGCCTGGTCGTGCAGAAGGTCGAAGGCCAGGACGTGGTCTGCGAGGTGACCGAGGGCGGCCCGGTCAGCAACAACAAGGGCGTCTCGCTGCCCGGCATGGACGTCTCCGTGCCCGCGATGTCCGAGAAGGACATCGAGGACCTCGAGTTCGCGCTCGAGCTGGGCGTCGACTTCATCGCCCTGTCGTTCGTGCGCTCGCCCGCCGACATCGACCTGGTCCACCAGGTGATGGACCGGGTCGGCAAGGGCAGGCTGCCGGTCGTCGCGAAGATCGAGAAGCCCGAGGCGGTCTACAACCTCGAGGCCATCGTGCTGGCCTTCGACGCCGTCATGGTCGCCCGCGGCGACCTGGGCGTCGAGCTGCCGCTGGAGCAGGTCCCGCTGGTCCAGAAGCGCGCCATCCAGATCTGCCGCGAGAACGCGAAGCCGGTCATCGTCGCCACGCAGATGCTCGAGTCGATGATCAACAACTCCCGGCCGACCCGCGCCGAGGCCTCCGACGTCGCGAACGCGGTGCTCGACGGCGCCGACGCGCTGATGCTGTCCGGCGAGACCTCGGTCGGCCGGTACGCGATCGAGGTCGTCGAGACGATGGGCCGGATCATCGAGGCGGTCGAGACCGACTCGCCGGTCGTCCCGCCGCTGTCGCACGTCCCGCGCACCAAGCGCGGCGTGATCTCCTACGCCGCCCGCGACATCGGCGAGCGGCTCAACGCGAAGGCCCTCGTGGCGTTCACGCAGTCCGGCGACACCGTGCGCCGCCTGGCCCGGCTGCACACCCGGCTGCCGCTGCTGGCGTTCACCCCCGAGGAGAACGTCCGCAGCCAGCTCTCGATGACGTGGGGCACCACGACCCGGATCGTGCCGAAGGTCGACTCGACCGACCAGATGATCCAGCAGGTCGACCACGCGATGCTCGAGATGGGCAAGTACCAGAAGGGCGACCTGGTCGTCATCGTGGCCGGTTCGCCGCCCGGGACCGTCGGGTCGACCAACCTGATCCGCGTCCACCGGCTCGGTGAAGACGACCACGCTTGAGAGACCGACCGCTCAGTATGGACGTAAGGTCCTGGCATGACTGAATTGGCCAGGACGGCCGCCACCGAACTGGAGATCCCGGGTGGCGGCCAGCCCGTGCTGGACCGCTTGATCGCGCTGCTCGACCTGGAGAAGATCGAAGAGAACATCTTCCGCGGCGTCTCGCCCGCCCACTCGCCGGTGCGGGTGTTCGGCGGGCAGGTCGCCGGCCAGGCGCTGGTCGCGGCCGGGCGCACGGTCCCCGAGGAACGCCGGGTCCACTCGCTGCACGCGTACTTCATCCGCGGCGGCGACCCCAGCGTGCCGATCATCTACGAGGTCGACCGGATCCGGGACGGCCGGTCGTTCACCACCCGCCGGGTCGTCGCGATCCAGCACGGCAAGGCGATCTTCTCGCTCTCGGCGTCGTTCCAAAAGGACGAACCGGGCATCGAACACGCCGAGACGATGCCCGAGGGCGTCCCGGCGCCGGAGACGCTGCCGACGCTCATGGAACGCGCCGACGGCTACGAGATCGGCGCGCACGGCCGGCCGCGGCCGATCGACCTGCGGTACGTCAACGAGCCGCCGTGGATCACCCGCGAGACCGGTGAGCGGCCCGCGCGCAACCAGGTGTGGATGCGCGCCGACGGGAAGCTCCCCGACCAGCAGCTGCTGCACGTCTGCGTGCTGACCTACGCCTCGGACATGACCCTGCTGGACTCGGTGCTCGCGCGCCACGGCGTCTACTGGGACACCGACAAGGTGCTCGGCGCGAGCCTCGACCACGCGCTGTGGTTCCACCGGCCCTTCCGCGCCGACGAGTGGTTCCTCTACGACAGCGCCTCGCCGACCGCGTCCGGCGCCCGCGGCCTGGCCACGGGCCGGTTCTTCGCCGAGGACGGCACGCTCATCGCGACGGTCGTCCAAGAAGGACTCCTGCGCGTCCTCTGACCCGGTGTGCGAGTTCGCCGGGAAATCACCCTTGCGGGCGATGAATAGCCAGAATATTCATGGCCGAAATGGGGCACTCGTGCCGGGGAAGGGGCCCGGGACCGATCGGGGGACGGCCCCGGACCCCTTCGTCGAATGATCGGACGGCGAGCCGCGCGATCATCGTCTACCCTGCTCAGAAGCCGGTCGCGGGCCCGGCGGGCGAACGACCCGGCGCGGTGCCGCCACCCGCCGCTGTGCAGGGTGCGAGGATACAAGGGCATTCTGCAAATTGCAGATCGGCGCCGGAAATCGGTGCCGGGTTAATGCCCGACGAGGTCCGCGCCCGGCTGGTTAGATACTGGGAGCACGCGAACGGCTACGACGCCGTCGACATCCGGAGGTGCCGCGATGGCAAGGGGACAGAGCCCCACGGTTCGCCGCCGGAGGCTCTCCGGAGAGCTGCGCCGGCTCCGCGAAGCCGCCGACCTCACCATCGACGAGGTGGGCGAGAAGCTCGAGTGTTCCGCCTCGAAGATCAGCCGCATCGAGACCGGCCACGTCGGGGTCACCCCGCGCGACGCCCGGGACATGCTGGCCCTCTACGGGATCACCGGCGACGAGCAGGAGGCGCTCGTCCAGCTGGCCAGGGAGGCCCGCAAGCGCGGCTGGTGGCACGCCTACAACGAGGTCTTCACCGGCACCTTCGTCGGACTCGAGGCCGATGCCAGCTCGCTGTGCGCGTTCCAGGCGCTGCTGGTGCCCGGGCTGCTGCAGACCGAGCGGTACGCCCGCGCGGTGATCCGCGCGCTGCGGCCGGACGCCGACGAGGCCGAGATCCGCCGCCGCGTCGCCGCCCGGATGGCGCGCCAGGAGCTGCTGTCCGACACGCCGCCACCGGAGTACTGGGCGGTGATGGACGAAGCCGTGCTGCACCGCGTGGTCGACAGCCCCGAGGTGATGGCCGAGCAGCTCTACCGCATCGTCGCCGTCGCCGAGAAGCCGAACGTGACCGTCCAGGTCGTGCCGTTCGGCGCCGGCGCGCACCCCGGCATGGAGGGTCCCTTCCTGATCATGGGCTTCCCCGAGCAGGCCGACCCGGACGTCGTCTACGTCGACGACAGCACCTCCAGCGGCCTCTACCTGGAGGAACCCACAGACGTCCGGCGCTACGGGTTGATGTTCGACCATCTGCGCGCGGCCGCACTGAAACCGGACGACTCGGTGGACTTGATCGCCGAGGCGGCCGGACGGTTCGCCGAACAGGCGGCCGTACCGGCTCCAGTGCACCATCCGGAACCGAGGACACAGTAAGGAGTGGTGGGGACCATGGAAGACGGATTGTCCGGGGCGCGGTGGCGCAAGAGCAGCCACAGCGGCGGTGGGAACGACTGCGTCGAGGTCGCGTTCGTCGCCGATGGGGCCGCGCTGCGCGACTCGAAGGATCCCGAAGGTGGTGCGTTCCGCCTGCCCGCGTCGGGTTGGCGGGGGCTGCTGGCCGCGGTGCGGACCGGCGGCCCAGCACACGACTGAGGCTGTTTCGAAGACCCCTTACCCCCGCCGAGCTGGGCTCGGCCGGGAGTAAGGGGTCTTTTCGCGGGCAGGGCCACGTGATCACCCGATGCCTGAGGTGTCCCCTCAGGACGAACCTGAGTCTTACCAAACCAGAGTCAGGGAACAGGGGAACACAATGCACAGCGATCTGCTGCTGGACGCGGTCCGGGCCGAAGCGGCTTACCGGGCCGAGGAACTGCGGAAGGCCGGGCGCAGCGCCTGGGCCGCCCGCGCCCGCCGTGCCGCCCGGCACGTCCGGGCCGCGCGGCACGGCGTCGACGTCCCGGCGCAGGAGCGCCGAGAAGCCGTGCGGGAGACCGCCGGTGTCGGCGAAACCGCCCGGTAGGGGGCGGGTGATGGTGGTCATGGCGATAAGCAGTCGGAAACTGTCGGTGAGGTAGTCCAGAATGCTCCTCGTGCCCCGACTCGGCTCCGGAATCCCGCTCGTCGCCCGTACCCACGAGATGCGACGGCTCCGCGCCGCCTTCGCCCAGGCCGAACGGGGCGAGGCCGGCGCGGTGCTGCTTTCGGGGGACGCCGGGGTCGGCAAGACCCGGCTGCTGACCGCGCTCGGCGAACACGTCGAAAAGTGCGGTGCGCTCGTGCTCACCGGCCGCTGCATCGACGTCCGCGAGGGCGGCCTTCCTTATCTTCCGTTCGCCGAGGCGCTCGCCCCGCTGGGCAGCGCGACGGACCCGGCGGTCGCCGCCGCGGTGCGGGCCCGGCCCGCCCTCGGGCGGCTGCTGCCGCAGGGGCAGGGCTTCGAGGAGCCCCGGGCGGCCGAACATTCACCGATGACCTCGAACGACCGGGAAACCATGGTGCGTCCCCGGCCGGAGCAGGATCTCGGTCAGCTGCAGTTGTTCGACGCGGTACTGGGGGTGCTGACCGAGATCGCCGAGTCGCGGCCGGTGGTGATCCTGCTCGAGGATCTCCACTGGGCCGACGCCTCGACCCGCAACCTGCTGTCCTTCCTGCTCAGCAGGCTGCGGGCGCAGCGGCTCCTGGTCGTGGGCAGCTACCGCGAGGAGGACGTGCACCGGCGCCACCCGCTGCGCGCCCTCCTCTCGGAGCTGGTCCGGCTCGCCACCGTCGAGCGCGTCGACCTGCACCCGTTCGGCACCGCCGACGCCCGCAAGTTCGTCGAAGCGCTGGCCGACGAGCCGCTGACGGCGGACGTCGTGGCGGACATCGTCGCCCGCTCCGAGGGCAACCCGTTCTTCGCCGAGGAACTGCTCGCCACCAAGACCGAGTGCAACGACCTGCCCGCCGGGCTGGCCGAGGTGCTGCTGTCCCGGCTCGAGCGGCTCTCGCCGGACGCCCGCCGGGCGGTCCGGGTGGTCTCGGTGGCCAACGAGCCGGTGATGCACGGCGCGCTCGCCGAGATCTCCGGGCTGGGGGAGCTGGAACTCGACGAGGCTCTGCGCGAAGTCGTCCAGCACCACGTGCTGGTGGTGCTTTCGGACGGCTCCTACACGTTCCGGCACGCGTTGCTGCAGGAAGCGGTGTACGGCGACCTGCTGCCGGGGGAGCGGTCGCGCACGCACGCCGCGTACGCCGCGCGGATCCAGTCGCGGCCGCAGGGCCGCGGGCACGACGCGAAGCTGGCCTACCACTCGATGCAGAGCAGCGACCTGGTCACCGCGCTGCCGGCGTTGCTGCGCGCGATGGCCGAGGCCGAGAAGCTCGGCGCGCCCGGGTCGGCGTTGCGGCACGTCGAGCAGGCCATGTCCATCTGGGACGCCGTCGCCCCGGCAGACCGGCCCGAAGGATTCGACGAGCTGCGGCTGCTGCACGAGGCGTCGTACTTCGCCGGCACGTCCGGCGAGCCCGAGCGGGCCGCCGCGTTCGCCCGCTCGGCCACCCAGGCGCTTTCGCCGGACGTCCCGAACGACCGGGCCGCGAAGGTGTGGCGGCGGCTGGCCGAAGCGCTGCTGGCCCTCGAAGGCACCCTCGACGAAGCGGTCGCGGCCATCGACCAGGCCTGGGACCTGGTCAAGGACACCGAACCCAGTTCGCCGCGCGCGTGGGTGCTGGCCAGCCGGGCCGGCTTCCTCCGGCTGCTCGACCAGCCCGAAGCGGCGCTGGACAGCGCGCTCACCGCGGTCGCCGACGCGCAGGCGGTCGGCGCGGCGGGCGCGGAGGCGTCGGCGCTGGTCACCCTGGGCACGCTGGCCGACTCGGCGGGCGACGCCGCGGAGGCTCGCGAGCGGCTGCGCCAGGCCGAGCGGAAGGCGCGGGACTCGGGCGCGCTGAACACCGAGATCCGCGCGACCTACTTCCTGGCGTTGAGCCACGACGACCAGGCCGAGTTCGCCGAAGCGCTGGAGCACGCCGCGCGCGGCGTCGCCCGTGCCGAAGAATCCGGGCTGAGCTGGAGCGTCTACGGGCTCGAGCTGCGGGCGCGGCACCTGATGCTGCGCTACCTGATGGGCGACTGGCCGGACGAGAGCGCCGGCCGGGCCGGGCGCGGGGTGTCCAGCGCGGTCGCCGCGCGGATCCTGGCGATCTGGTCGCTGTTCGTCGTGGCGCGCGGCCGGTTCGACGAAGCCGCGAAGCTCGTCGCGGGCCTGCGGCAGCACTGGACGGCGGACATGCAGATCCCGCTGTCGATCGGGGACGCCGGCATCCAGCTGGCCTACTGGCGAGGCGACCACGCCGAGGCGGTGCGCCGGACCGAGGACCTCATCGGGTGGCTGGAGCGGATCGAACCCGGCCTGCTGGCGGGCATCCGGGTGGCCGCGGTCGGCGTGACCGCCGCGGCCGCGCAGGCCGCCGACGCCCGCGTCCGCGGCGACCAGGCCACGGCCGGCGCCGCGGTGGCCGCGGGCGAGCGGCTGCTGGCGCACGGCCGGATGTGCGCGGTCGTCGGGCAGCCGCGGTCGGGGAACCTGGGGCCGGAAGGCCGGGCGTGGCTGGCCCGTCTGGAGGCGGCGGCGTCCTGCCTGTCCGGCCGGGGCGACGCCGGGAAGTGGGCGGCCGCGGCGGAGGCGTTCGGCTACGGCGCCGTCTACGAGCAGGCGATCTGCCGCTGGCACGAGGCCGAAGCCCTGCTGGCCGCGGACACCGACGCGGTGGCCTCGCTCGAAGCGGCCCACGCGGTGGCGGTTCGCCTCGGCGCGATCCCGCTGCGCGACGCCGTCCGGGACCTGGCGCACCGCGCCCGGGTCGAGCTGGCCGGGGTCGAGCCGGCGGCGCCGGCCCGCACGGTCACCGACCCGCTGACCGACCGCGAGCGCGACGTCCTCGAGCGCGTCGCCCTGGGTCGCACGAACCGCCAGGTCGGCGAGGAGCTGTACATCAGCGAGAAGACGGTCAGCGTCCACCTGTCCCGCGTGATGGCGAAACTCGGCGCGAGCCGCCGCGCGGAAGCGGTCGCGATCGCCTACGACCGCGGCCTCCTCACGGCCCCCACCGCCGAACACGCGTGATCAGAAGGTCGACACGCGTGATTGAGGAGTCGACACGCGTGATTGAAGGGTCGACACGGCCGGGCCTGCCGGTTTCGCCGTGTCGACCCTCAAATCACGGGTGATGACCTCCCAATCACGCGTGCTGACCCTTCGATCACGTCAGCGGGGGAGGCGGCGGAGGGCCTTGAGGCCGAATGTCATGCCGCGGGACCACAGTGAGCCCGAGATTCCGCGCGGGGGCCGGAGGGCCAGGCCGCGCTGCAGCGCGATCGACTGGGACTCCGTGTACTTCAGCAGGCCTTCGGCGCCGTTGCGGCGGCCGACGCCGGAGTCCTTCATCCCGCCCATCGGCACGCCGACGCTGCCGAACGTCGCCGCGTAGCCCTCGTTGACGTTGACCGTCCCGGCCTTCAGGCGCGCCGCGACCTCCCAGCCCGCGCGGCCGTTGCGCGACCAGACGCTGGCGTTGAGCCCGAACGCCGTGTCGTTGGCGCGGTCGATGGCCTCGGTGACGTCGGTGTAGCCGTAGATCGACACCACCGGCCCGAACGTCTCCTCCGCGAACGGCACCATGTCCGGGGTGACGCCGGACAGCACCGTCGGCTCGTAGAACAGCGGGCCGAGGTCGGGCCGGGCGCGGCCGCCGGTGAGCACCGAGGCACCCTTCGCGCGGGCGTCCTCCACGTGCGCCGACACCGTCGTGAGCTGCTCCTCCGACGTCAGCGAGCCCATCTGGGCGTGGTAGTCCAGCGCGCCGCCGAGCTTCAGTGCGGCGGTGCGGGCCACGAACGCGCGGGTGAACTCGTCGCGGATGTCCTCGTGGACGTAGATCCGCTCGACCGACACGCACAGCTGCCCGGCCGAGGAGAAGCACGCCGTCACCGCGCCGGCCGCGGCCTTCGCGACGTCGGCGTCGGGCAGCACGATCATCGGGTTCTTGCCGCCGAGCTCGAGCGAGTACGACGTCAGCCGCTTCGCCACCTGCCCGGCCAGCTCCTTGCCCGTCGGCGTGGAGCCGGTGAAGCACAGGTAGTCGGACTCCTCGACGAGCGCGGTGCCGATCTTCGAGCCGCGGCCGAGCACGATCTGCCAGGTACCGGCCGGCAGCCCGGCCTCCTCGGCGAGCTCGTGCAGCCACAGCGCGGAAAGCGCGGTCTGGTTGTCCGGCTTCTGCACCACCGCGTTGCCGGCGGCCAGCGCCGGGAGGACGTCCATCGCCGTGAGCGCCAGGGGGTAGTTCCACGGCGAGATGATGCCGACGACGCCCTTGGGGTGCCGGATCTCGCCGGCGCGGGTGAGACCGGGGATGACACCGGCGACCCGGCGCGGCGCGAGGACCTTCGCGGCGTGCTTGCCGTAGTAGGCCGCCACCAGTGCGGTGGCGCTGACCTCGTCGAACGCGTCGAGCCGCGCCTTGCCCGCCTCGACCTGGACCAGGTCGAGCACCTCGTGCTGCCGGGTGAGGACCAGGTCGTGCAGGCGGGTGAGGACACGGGCCCGCTCGGCGGGGGAGCGGTCCGCCCAGGCTCGCTGGGCCGTGCGCGCCGCGGCGAACACCGCGCGGACGTCGGCGTCGGTGGCCTGGGGCAGGCTCGCGATCGGCTGCCCGGTGAAGGGCGCGCGCATCCGGATCGGCGCCGAGTCCGCGCCACCCGTCACGCGGGCGACGAGCTGGGCCGCCCGCGCCGAGCCGGGCGCCCCGGCGACGCCGCCGACGGTCGGCGGCAGAGGGGTGGCTTCGACCGGGTTCGCGGGGGTCGTGCTGGTCATGACGTCTCCGTTCCGCGGCGTCCGGAGTCCGCGCGACGCCGCGCAGGGGTTACCGACGAGTACACCATACCGTCGGTACGTCAGATGTCCAGTCTGATGTGAATATGTTTCACGTATTGGGTGGGTTCAACGGCGGGAGCTGATAGGTCGGCTCGGTCGGGGACGCCGGGTCCTGCCGCGACGGCGGCGGCTGGGCCTGCGTCGCGCCGCCGTAGGAGTCGGTGGGCTGCTGCGCGGGGAACGGCTGCGACGCCGGGCCGCCGCCGTACGGCTGGGCCGGGAACGGCTGGGACTGCGGTCCGCCGGGCTGGGCCGGGAACGGCTGGGACTGCGGTCCGCCCGGCTGCGCCGGGAACGGCTGCGAAGGGGGGTACTGCTGGTACTGCTGCGAGGGCGGGTACTGCTGCGGCGGAACCGGGTACGGCTGCTGGTACGGCCCGCCGTACGGCCCCGGCGCCCCGGCGGGGGCGGCCGCCGGCGCACGCCGATCGGCCAGCACCGCGAACACCAGCGTCACCAGCGCGACGACCCCGCCGCCGAGCAGCACCCAGAACCCTGCCCCGGTCGAGTAGTGCTGCTTCAACGTTCCCTCGTCGGACTCGTAGCTCAAGGTCGCCGAGACGTCCATGCCGAGCATCCACACCGCCGCGGTCACGCCGGCCGCGCCGGCCACCAGCGCTGTCCGGGCGCCCGAGCGCACCCGGGGGTTCGCCGAGCGCCGCGTGCCGGCGAACGCCAGCCCGGCGCCGGCCAGCAGTACGACCGCCCCGGTGGCGAGCGGGATCCCGTAGCGGGCGACGTGGGTGTTCTCGTAGAACTTCTTCGCCTCCTCGCCCGGCTCGGTGGTGAACGAGCGCGACCAGGCGCTGATCGTCTGGCTGCTTTCCGTCTTGCCGTCCACCACCTGCTCGAACGACGTCTGCGGCAGGAACGACCCGGCCACCACGAGCACCGCGGCGACGGCCCCGAGCATCCCGGCGAGCAGCCGGAAGAGCGCGCCCGGGTCGGCGGGTGGCTGCGCGGGTGGCGGGTTGTAGCCGTACGGATACGGAGCTGGCGCGCCGGTCATCGAGGCTCCCCTCTTTCCGGGGGATTGGACCACGAATCGGCCTGCGGAATAAGGGGTAGCGCAGCTCTGGTGCGGGCTTCGGCCGGTGTGCTAGTCAGCTCGGCGCAGCGGTGGCGTCCTGGTAGAGCAGGACGGCGATCCGCTTCCACTCCTCCAGGAGCAGCCGGCGCCGGTTCGGGTCGCCGCCGAGCTCGGCGTCCAGTGCCAGCCCGCGCGTGAGGTTCACGGTGAGCCAGAACAGCATCTCGGCGCGTTCGGGCGGCAGCTCGCCGGCGACCTGGGTGACGTGCTCGAGCGTCGCGCGGCCGAGTGCGCGGTCGACCGGGCGGATGGCCGCGCGCAGCTCGGGGTCGGTCCGGGCGGCGACCCACAGCTCGGTGACGGCGGTCGAGAGGGTGCCGGAATAGCCGGTCCACAGCAGGTCGATCGCCGCGGCGACGCCGGTGCCGCCGCCGGGCAGCTCGTCGAGCGACTTCGCGAGCTGGAGACGCAGCTTCGTCGTCAGGTGCTCGACCGCGGCGGCCATCAGCTCGGCCTTCGCGGTGAAGTGGTGCTGCACCGCGCCCTTCGACACGCCCGCGCGGGCGCAGATCTCCTGCACCGAGGTGCGCGCGTAGCCGATGTCCACCAGGCAGTCGATGGTGGCGTCGAGCAGCGCCGTGCGGGTCTGTTCGCGCCGCTGCGCCTGGGTCCGGTGCGCCGTCTCGGTCACCGTGGCCTCCCTGCTTTACCTACGGGCCGGTACGGAGGTACATTCCGGAGAGAACTTACATGCCGAACGTCATGTTTTCCAGCAGGAGGTCCTGTGCCGCTGCAACTGCCGAAGAGCTCGTGGAGCACGACCGAGCTCGAAGACCTCCGCGAGCTCTCGCGGTCGTTCCTGCAGAAGGAGGCCGTCCCGCACCAGGAACGCTGGGCGGCGGAGAAGAAGGTCGACCGCGAGCTGTGGACCAAGGCGGGCGACGTCGGCCTGCTCTGCCTGTCGATCCCCGAGGAGTACGGCGGGGGCGGCGGCACGTTCGCCCACGAGGCCGTGCTCTACGAAGAGCAGGCCCGTGCCGGCGACAGCGCGTGGGGCGTCACCGTCCACAACGGAATCGTCGCGCACTACCTGCTCGCCTACGCCTCGGAAGAGAAGAAGCGCGAGTGGCTGCCGAAGCTGGCCAGCGGCGAGCTGGTCGGCGCGATCGCGATGACCGAACCCGGCACCGGCTCGGACCTGCAGGGCATCAAGACCCGCGCGGTGCGCGACGGCGACCACTACGTGATCAACGGCGCCAAGACCTTCATCACCAACGGCTTCCACGCCGGCCTCGTCGTCGTCGCGGTGAAGACCGACCCGGACGCGGGCGCCCAGGGCGTCTCGCTGGTCGTGGTGGAGACCGACACCCCGGGCTTCCGCCGCGGCCGCGTGCTCGACAAGGTCGGCATGAAGGGCCAGGACACCGCCGA
>Ga0207668_10001852_pt1 | contig 12350 bp, 14 predicted proteins | sample KBSS43metaG_FD_184323 | JGI IMG/M metagenome (GOLD analysis project Ga0207668, IMG submission 184323) | Switchgrass rhizosphere microbial communities from Kellogg Biological Station, Michigan, USA - KBS S4-3 metaG (SPAdes) (version 2) | ecosystem: Host-associated > Plants > Roots > Rhizosphere... | reverse complement strand
AGTCCTGCGTAGATTGGTGCTGCGGATACTTGGCGGCGTCGACCTGCGTCGTATCCTTCTTGTAGCCGAGTGCGGCGGCCGCCTGATCGGCTTCGTCCAGTTGTTTGGCTTCAGCAGCCATCGCCGGTCCTGCTCGCAGCAGTGAACCGGCCGTCGGTAGTGCTGCTGCACTGGCCACGAATCTGAGAAAACGGCGGCGAGTGGTTTCGCTAGGTTGCGTCATAACGGTTCCTCCAATCTACTTGCCCGCGATCACGGCAATCTCTACCAGGCTGCCATTGGGCAATCCGTCGACGCCCACCACGGAACGCGCCGGCAGGCCGCGGCGAAAATACGATGCGTAGACCGAGTCTGCTCTCGGCAGGTCTGCGATGTCTTGCATGTACAAGGTCACCGACACGATATTGCTGATCGTCAGACCGTGGCTTTCAAGGATGCGCAAGATATTGTCCATCGCGATTCGAACCTGGGCTTCGACGTCGCTTCCGGCACTTTCCCGTGAGGCGGTGCCGTCAGCGACTTGTCCGGAAACAAACAAGAGATCGCCGTAGCGCACGACCTGTGCGTCGCGATAGACCGGCTGTGTCGATGACGACGGTATCTCGTGACTGACGCTGGGCGTCTCAACGTCAGAGGTCCGCAGCACATCTTCGGCAGTGTCGCCGGGACCTTGGGGCCACCACGGGATGCCCTTTGACTTTGGTGTGTTGGCACACCCGGCGATCGCTGCCGCGAGGATGGTGCTGCACAGAAGGCGAAGCACTTGGCTCATCGCTTTGCCTCTTCCTTGGATGTGCAGCATCAAAAGTTATATTCCATTCCGAGCACGTAGCTCGACGCCTTGTCGTTGTAAAGCCCGCGCTGATCGTCGAAGACGATGTTCTGGACGCGTGGCGAGAAACTCAGCCAAAAGTCAAAGTTCATCGCCGGATACCACAAGAAGGTAATGCCGTAGTTCGGCTTGGTGTACGTATCGCGTTTCAGCCCGGCAGGCGTGGTGTATTCGTACTTCAGGTGGTCGCGCACGAACACCTCCACGCCGTAGGTGCGCGCGTAGAAGTAGCGTAGGTACGCCCCAACCTGGGTGTCTTCCACCTTGGCGCCGCTTTCAAAGTCCTGCGTCATCGTGAGGAACGTTGTCGCGGCATACCAGGTGTGCGGACCGCGGTCTGCAGCAGAATGCTCCAGCGACAACCTGAGTGAATCGAAGTGTCTGACGCGTTCGACGGGCGCGTTGACGATGACGTCCCCGGGCGTGTTGCTGATGGACAGGTTCTCATCGGTGACGCCAGGCGGGCAGACACCAGTGCATAGGAAACTGTCCTTGATACGCGTCATGATCGACGGGAAATCGTTGCCGGCGTAGTACTCGCCGATGAGCCATAGATCGTTCCTGGTCTTGCGGAACCAGTCGTACGATACGTTGAGGTAGTAGTTGCTACCGTCAGACCAGTTGGTGTTGTCCGCGCCGGTGACTCCAGCAATCTGCAGGTACAGTCGGTCGTCGTAGAACATGAAAGCGCTGAGGTTGGCCATGTTCATCGACTTGCCGACGCCGCCCTGGCCGTTGCTCCACAAGTCCGGCAACGGCAGTGGGTACTGGAATTGTGCACCCACATTGGGGTGCTCGTTGCCCATTGAGAATCCATAGAACGAGTTCTTGCCGAAGTCCCAAGACGCGTTGATGCGGTACTCGTCATAGGCGAAGAAGTTGACGCCTGTCTGCTCGTTTTGGCGATTGGGCGTCACAGAGTGCAAAGAGTTGTTGCCCAGGTAGCCGATCTCCGTCCATACGCCGAGCCAATCCGTAATGGCGCCGCTGAAAAACAGGCTCATGCGGTTGATGGGCGAAGACCGCTCGTCGAGGGATCTGCCGGAAGCGTCCTCGCCGCCTCTGACGACCTCGGAAATCAGACGCGCGGAGAAGAAATCGGTCCAGTTGAGCGCAAGATAGTCGCCACCGTATTTGCTCTGCTCGTTGTTGTTGCCGGTATCTCCCTCAGCATGCAAACGCTCCCGAATGTATGGAACCTGGTAGCCGCGCATGGCGAACAGGCGGCCGGTCCGGGTGAAGTTGGGCACGATGTTGTACGTGCCGATGTGGCAGGAATTGCAGTTCATCCCGGTCTGGCGGGCGAAGGCGGCGACAGCTTGCGCGTCTTGAGTGACGCCAAATTGGAGGCCGAAGAACAGCGCGATACATATGAGCAGCGTTTTCATTCCAGTAGACATGGGGCGACTCACTCTGTCAGATGAAGAGACGGCTGTTGCAATGGACCGACGAGTTGCGTTTGCAAATGACCCTCGTCGGCAGGTGCCCGATTGGGCCCGGCTTCGTGTATCACCTCGCCTTGCTCGGCTGTTTCGGCAGCATCAACTCGAGCTGGCGTCTGCGAACCTAAGGAGTCGCTGCTGTGGCTCGTTGTCTCTTGCTGCTGCAGACCAGTCTTCAGATAGGTGGCAAGCCCAACCGCATCCGGAATCAGCCCCGCGTCGAAGGCGGGCATGTTGGGGTAGGCGTCATCGTAGGCCCGTTGCTGGCCACCGCGGCCGTGTCGGATGATGCTCGCCAACATTTCCGCAGGCGCGTTGATGACAAGCGGGTTGCCGCGCAGGGGAGGACCCAGTGATGGCGATTTGTCGCGTGTGCCTTCGCCGTTGACACCGTGGCAGGTCGCGCAACGCAGCTTGTAGTAGCCGGCTGCATCGACTTCGGACGCGGTTGCGTCGGAAATCGGCATGCTCAAAAAAAAGAGGCTCAATGCCAGGGATGGGAGCAATGCTTCGAATCTCATTCTCTTGCACTCCAGTTTGCGGAACAGGTCGCTCTCGCGCAGGACCTGAGTTTTCAACTGGAGATGAGAATGGCCGTTGCTGCCAAGAAGAACGCGAGTGCTGCAGTAATCATCCAGAGCGGATTCACCGCGCTGTATGGGCCCTTCCTCTCTGTGTCAGCGATCGGCTCGGTGTCATCGTTCGCCACAGCGTGAGTGTCGAGTGACATCGGGACGAGAGCCGGAGCATGCGCAGCCGAATCCGTTGGTGACGCAATGAGACGTCGGAAAGAAGAGAATGCGTTCATGATCAGCCTCCGGTAGTCAGGTCACTTATGTGGCCGAGCGATGAAATCGATCCGGGAACTGCTTAGCGAGCGCGTCCGCGATCGAATCCGCAATCACCAGCATGTGCTTGCGCATCGCTTCCCAGGTCCGCGCCTCGCCTCGAAAATCGTTCGCCGCAATCTGGCTGATCTGTGCGACGTGGTGTGCGCCGTGCGCGGACAGCAGCCCGAACACTGCATTTTCGGGCAGGTTGGGGTTGGCACCGCTCAGGAACTTGGCGATCTCATGGGCGTTGCCCGTGACTGCCTGCAGGGCCTTGTCTTGCCCGGTCTTCGAGTGATTGACGGTCGCCGTGTTGTAGTCGCGAACCGCGGTCCAATGGCCGGCCAGTAGTTTCAGCAGGCCATCGGCGGCTGCTTGACCGTAGAAGGGAGTGATCGTTGCAGCGAGCGCCTTCGCGTTGTTGACGACCTCATCTTCGGCGACCTTGCGCTGCGCCTCATCGCCAGCGTCCGCGGCGAGCACATAGCTGCGAATCCAGAAGACGTGCTCGACCCAGAGGTCGCGCAGTGCCATCTTCGTCTCGAGGATTGCGGCCGGATCTGCAGCAGCGGCGGGTGTTGCGGCGCCTGCCGGTGCAGCAAGAGAGAAGCTCGCCAAGAACAGCAGTGGAACCGCCAGCAGGTTGAACGGTACGTAGCGCAACATGATTCGCTCCTTTCGTTGACTGCGCAAAGGTGTCGCAGTGGTCGCGAAAGAGCGTAGGTGGCGCTGCTACATCGGGCAAGCGAAGAATATTCACGCGTGATATCGGAAACACCGATACGAGTGGCTTGGAATGAGCGGCGTGAAGACAGCTCGCGCAAGACCATCTGCAGAATACCGCTGTGAGTGAAGTACTCGACTGCGGCGGCGCATCGACTCGCGCCCTTCGTCCTGCAACGTTTCGTAATAGACAAAGTATCGGCAAGAATAGTTCTAATAGACCGAAGAAGACAAACGAAGTACAAAGACGCTGAGGCCGCAGGCGGGCCTTGAAGTTGCCACACAGTAGCCGGCCCGCCAGCCAGCGAGTTCATCTGTCAGCGAATGCAGAGGGTTGCAGTCATGTGGAGGAGCGATCGAATCATGGTCACCAAGTCAGACTGGCAGCGTCTGCGCGCCATCCTCGGCTCGCCCAGCAAATCTGCCCGCGACACTGAGCATCTCCTCGATTTGAGCGATGAGCTCGATCGGGCGCAAGTGATCCCCGAGGGCGAGCTGCCCTCGGATGTAGTCACCCTAGAGTCGCAGGTTCGTGTACGTGACCGTGAAACGGGCATGGTCAGCAACTACACCCTCGTAGCGCCTGCGCAGGCGGACGTCAGCTCAGGTCACGTATCTGTGGTTGCACCGCTCGGTACGGCACTGCTCGGATATCGCGAAGGTGATGAAGTCGAATGGCCAATGCCGGGCGGCGTTCGGCGGCTCTGGATCGAGAGAGTCACGCAGCCGCAACCGCTGTCGGCCGATCGCGGCGAGCACGTTACGAGTGTTCACCCAGCGCATGCGCCGGCTTGAGGCCGCGTCGAGTTTTTCGTAACTGTGAATCAAGGAGGGAAGAAATGGCTCTGAGCCAGTCTACCAATCGTTCGTGGGCAGTCCCGCCAGACATCGTCCCTGTGGAGTTCAGCCCTGATCGAACGCCACGAGTGCTGTGTGCGACAGACCTTGGGGTGGGATCCGACGCAGCGCTGTCGCGAGTCCAGCAAATTGCTCGAGCCCTCGGTGCGCAGGTGCATCTGCTGCACGTTGTCGATTTGGCGAGTACTGCGCGTGCAACTGGCCGTCGGCGTGCGCGCACGCAGCTCACTATCGATGCTCTGTCTCGCAAGATCGCGTGGCCGGGAAGTGCCGTGCAGGGCTCCGTTCGTGCAAGTCGACGGCCGTATAGAGCGATCGCGGATGTGGCGATCGAGTGGGACGCGGATCTGATCGTTCTCGGACCCTACCGGCGGCGATTGGGCGACAGCTTCAGGGGAACCATGGCCGAGCGAGTCATTCGCAAGGCAGGTCGGCCTGTGCTGGTAGTAAACCGCGACGCGACAGGTCCCTATGAACATGTGCTGCTGGCGTCTGATCTCTCGCACATGACAGGTGGCATCGCGCGTGTAAGCAAGCAGTTCGGTCTGCTCGAAGGCGCGCGAGCGTCGGTGGTTCATGTGCCCCAGCACTCGCTGGGCCTGATGCTCTACCTGGCTCGCGGGAGCGAATCCGCAGTCAGCAACAACCAGCGGGCTCGAAGCCGATCCGCTTCGGAGCAGATCGAAGCGCAGCTCGAACGTGCCGGTCTGAACGGCGCACGCGTCTCGGTCTTTTCGCCGCAGACTTCGCCGTTCCGCGCCATCGAACAAGTCGCGCAGCGCGGAGGGTCTGATCTGTTAGTCGTCGGAAGCAGTCGCTTCCCCCTACTCAAGCGCGTATTCATTGGCAGTGTCTCCAACGAAGTCCTGCGTGGGATGAAGCATGACGTACTTCTCGTCTCACCGGCCGCAGCCCGGCGGGCGCGACGACGCGCGTTTATGGGCAACGCTTCGATCCAAAAAGCAGAGGAGCTCCAGGTGTTTGAGCATTAGCAGTTCCGAAGGCATGTAAATGATGTCATGGGCTTCAGAGGATCTGTTAGTCCAGAGGTAGATACTTCGATTAAAACGAATAGTAGAGAAGAAGACTTCTAATGGACCGAAGTGCATGCCCGCGGTATAAAGACGCTGCGGTTGCGGCCGGGCCTCGAAACAATTGCCAGACCGGGAGGTCCGGCCGCCGGAGGGGTCAAACGCTGAGAGGAGTGCAGGAATGCCGAGGAAGAATCGAATCGTAGTTACCAGGCAGGACCTCGCTCGCGTGCTCGCGCTTCTTGACTCGCACAGCAATTGGCCGCACCGCCGCATACACCACCTCGACCTGCGTAAAGCGCTCGAGCAGGCGCGGATTGTCGCTCCAGAGGAAGTTGCGGCTGATGTTGTCACGCTGGATTCGGAGGTTCGCGTCCGCAACAGAAAAACTGGAATTGCGCGCGACTACACCCTCGTGTGCGCAAGTCAGGCGGACATGAGCGGAGGCCAACTATCGGTGCTGGGTTCGCTCGGGGCGGTACTGCTCGGCCATCGTCAAGGTGATGAAGTCGAGTCGCCGATGTCAGGAGGAATTCAGTCGCTCCAGATCGAGACCGTGAGACAGCCGCGACGGATTGCCGCTGGCAGCGACAAGCACGCGTCGGACGCGCACTGTGGACCTCGCGGCTTGAGGCAAACGGGAATTCAATCGGAGGAGAGGACGGACATGGCTGTGAGAGAACCAGGTGACCGTTCCGGCGCAGTCCGCGCGCAGGGCGGCCGGCAGACTTCCAAGCGTGATCGTAGTCCGCGAGTGCTATGTGCGACTGATCTGCTGCAGCGCTCTGATCGTGCGGTGTCGCGTGCTGATGCCATCGCTCGGGAACTCGGTGCACAACTGCTTCTGTTGCATGTCGTCGATGGGGCGGGGTCCGCGCACGCGGGCGAACGTCGGGATGCACGAGCTCGCTCCGTTCTGGGTGCACATGCCCGGAAGCTCGCGAGATCGGGCAATGGTGCCCAAATATCCGTTCGAACAGGTCGTGCTCATCAAACAATCGCGGACGTCGCGATCAAGTGGGATGCCGATCTCATCGTGCTGGGTCCCTATCGTCGCCGCTTCGGCGACAGTTTTCGAGGAACTACCGCCGAGCGCGTCATTCGCATAGCTGATCGACCGGTGCTCGTGGTCAATCGCGACTCAGCAGACCCGTACGAGCATGTGCTCTTGGCGGCTGATCTCTCCCGCATGTCGATCGGCATTGCGCACGTCACCAAGGAGCTCGGTCTGCTGGAAGGTGCACGGGCCTCCGTCGTTCATGCGCTTCAGCACACGCGCGGCGCGACACCGCACTTCGCGGGCGTTAGCGAGTCTGAGGTGGGCAAGTACCAGCAATCGTTGCGAGAGTTGGCTTCCGACGAGATCGATATGCTGCTCAAGAGTGCTGGACTCAATTCGGCACGCGTCTCGATTCATTCGCAGGAGAACTCACCGTTCAGAGCGATCGAGCACGTCGCAAGCGGCATTGGCTCTGATCTGGTAGTGGTCGGAACCAGCCGATTCCCCTTGTTCAAGCGCGTGTTCATCGGCAGTGTTTCGAATGAAGTGCTGCGCGGGATCGAGCACGATGTGCTGGTCATTTCTCCGGTTGCCGCCCGGCGTGCTCATCGGAAAGCCTGGATCGCCAGCCGGCGTCGGTCTCTGGATGAGGCGCAGCGGGTCGAGGGCGCTCATCGTGCTCGAAGTGCGTGATTCGACATGAGTCGAATGCGCCACATGCTTCGGCGGAGGTCCAGACAGTGACAGCAAAACGAATTCTCGTGCCAGTCGACGGATCAGTGTGTTCGATCCATGCGCTCGAGTATGCCGCTCGAAGGCAGCGAGCGTCCGACGGCCTCGAGATCCTGGTGCTCAATGTACAGCCGTCGATACGCCCGAGCAAAACACTCTCTCGTGGACTGATTGCCGAGCATCAATCCAGAAATGCAGAAGCCGCACTCAAACCTGCGCTCGCGGCCATCAAGAGACTGAGGCTGAATACAATCCCTCAGACGCAAATAGGCAATCCCGCTGAAATCATCGTAGCCGTTGCTCGGCAGAGAAAATGTGACGAAATCGTCCTGGGCAACAGCGGTCTGGGCGCAGTCGCTGGTTTGCTATTGGGCTCCGTCGCGCGGAAAGTGATAGCCCTCGCGCGAACTCCCGTTGTCTTGGTCAAATAGGTAAGCGGGAACTCGACGATCCCCGTTCTTTGTGATCAAGGCGCCGTGGGTTCGAATCCCTCAGCCGGATTCGAACCGCACCTGAGCTCACACATTTCTGCCTCCAGTTTTCGAATTGCGCGTGGGGGTATTCGTATTAGATGAGTCACCGATACCCCCATGAATACCCCCGCGACGCAGCGGCTGCAGGTGGAGGTCAGTGGACGTTGGTGGAGAACAAAAGGACTGAAAGCTCAGGGATTAGAGCTTGCGGTTGGACGTCCCTGGACGTCTTCGGAAGTCCTTGGAGATCTCTGGATGGCTCCCCGGGCCGGATTCGAAATCGATCTTAAGTTCTTGAGCGCACACACCGCGCGGGCCTCGCGTGAGCTGAGTACCCCCACCGATACCCCACGCATCGGACGCGCTGGATTCCCCTCTGCAGACACGGCGCTACAGCGACCGGATAACTCCACGGGCATCGTCGTAACGACGGTCGGACATCTCCACGACTTTTCCGAGAGCGTCAAAGGCTACGGTCGCCCCCATCAGGACTACGACCGCTTCTTTGCCGGCCTTCTCGACGAGTACGGCGAGGCAGCCTCGCGCCCGGGGCGTGCTGCCCGTTTTGCCGGCCACGATATGCGGCTCGCCGAGCATGCGAACCGTCGAAGCGACCGTGAAAGTACGTTCGTTTGGCCCTCCAACCCGAACTTCGTAGTGGCTCGTCGCGGCCGCGAGACGAATTCGCGGGACTGCGAAGGCCGCCGCGGCCAGGCTGGCGAGGTCGCGGGCGGTGCTGAACTGCCTGCGGATGTCTCGACCGTGCGGAGTCAGGAACCGGGTTCGCGTCATGCCGAGTTCCGCCGCGAGTGCGTTGATTCCACCCAGCCAGTGAGGGCCGACCAACCGGGCCGCGACCATCGCCGCGTCGTTCCCTGACGCGAGGATCATGCCGTAAAGAACGTCCTGTCGGGTGATCACGTCCCCTTCAGCCAATCCCATCGTTGAACCGGAGCAGAGGTCCTGCGCACGGACCTCCACCTGCTCGTGCCAGCGCCCTTCCGACGCGCGGACAAACAGGATCGCGGTCGCGAGCTTCGTGAGGCTCGCCGGCGGCGTGGTCAACCACGCGTTCTTGGCGAGCATCTGTGTGCCTGTTGCGACGTCAACTGCGCACACCGCCTTCGCCGTGACGGCCGGCGGTGCGGGCACACGCCCGAAGCGACGCTCGATTCCATGCGAAAACCCCAGGAGCCACGGTTCAACCACGCGCACGAGCTTCCTAAGGACCGATCGCGGCAGCGAGCGCGGGCCGCTCACCGAAACCGCCTTCGACTGCTACGCACCTCGCCGCTAGCCACCACGTTGCCGACCATCAAGCCCTGCTCGTATTTTCGTCGCAACCGATCCGACCCTAGGATGCGACGGACCGCAGCCTCTCGACGATGGCGTCCATGTGCACAAAACGCGACCCCTTCACCAGCACGCAGTCGCCCGGCACAACCAGTCCGCGCACTTGTTGCGCACATTCGTTGCTATCGGCGAACCACTGGTCCGGATCGTAATAGCGGGCGAGCTCACCCACCCCTATCACAACGTCCGCCTTTTCGTGCGCATAGGCACCGATCTGCTGGTGATACCGCATGGCCTCGGCGCCGAGTTCACCCATGCTGCCCAGGAATGCGATGCGGCGCTGTGGAGGTAGCGCGGTCTCGGCCAGCGTATCGAGCCCGAAGCGCATCGAGAGCGGGTTGGCGTTGTAGCTGTCGTCGATGATCGTCAAGCCGCCGAGGCGCAGTTCGGTCAACCGATTCCTCACTGGACGGAAGTCGGCGAGCGCCGCCTCGATCCCTTGCTTGGGAACGCCGAGATGCAATGCGACCACTCGAGCAATATCGCGCGCAAGCGCGACGCCGCGACCCGGCAACTTGACGACTTGTCCCTTGGCTCGCGCCTCGAGGTCGGCCACATAATCGTGATCGGAACCCAGCACGATGAGGCCGGAAACGGGAACGGCATGCACGACTGCGCTCTTCTCATGCACGACGCCCTGCAAGGTTTTCAGCGTGTCGAGGTGCGCCGGCCCAATCGTCGTCACGACGCCGATGTTTGGTGGCGCGACTTCGACCAGCCGGTGCAGGTGCCCGCCCGAGTGCGCGCCGTATTCAAGAACCAATACACGCGGATAAGGCGCGAAGAACGCGAGCCACAGTGCTCGCGGCAGCAGCAGCGGAACCATCCACAGGTTGTGCCAGCCGATCCACCGCTCATACCGGAGCACCGTCAGCGGCAAGCCCGTATCGTCGTTCATGTTGCGCACGCTATGCGCTACCACGCCTAGCGTTTGCCTCGCTGCCGGATGTTCCAGCACAGCAGCGATCATGTGGACCGTGGTCGTTTTACCGGCAGATCCGGTAACGGCAACAATCAGCGGCTTGCGGATTCGAAGCACCAGGCGGGCGCAGAACGAGCAATAGCGCACGAACAGGCCGCTGATCGCACGCCTAGCCGTGCTGATCCACGCGCCAGCCCGCGCAATGAACTCGACGGCAGTCATGCGCCGCATCATGGCCGCAAGCACTCCGGCCGCAATATCTTTCCGTGGCGCGACTCGCTGAGCTCACGAGCCGCCGGTTACTCCACTGCATCCGTGAGTGCGACCAGCTAATCTCGGCGGACGCATACGCCAATCTCTTGTGACAGCAACCGAGAACTCGAAGTACAGCATACGCCAAGTTGGCCTGAGTTGCGTTGTCAACTGATCGATGGTGCGGAGTGCCAATTGTGTGCCCGAGAGCACCGCATCGAATGGCTCTGTAGGCTTGGGCCTATCGACGAGTCCATGGTGAGTCCGCTTCTAGCTATCCGGCGAGTACAGCAAGCATCGAGAATGGACCAAGAGGCGATTCTCGAGAGGTTGAGAAGCTCACGCCTGACGCGCATGTGATCGAGACAGTAGAGAACTTTTTGGGCGAGGAGAACAATCGTCCGTGGCCTTGAGCACGAACGCCAATAGCTCCGTAGCTCTTTGTCGGAGCCGAACAACGCGCTGCAGGCGACACGCGAAACACGTGCGCTTGAGGCGGACACGTTAGGTTTCCGATTGCGTCCTGCGCGGCAACGCGCGACGCCAGTTGCCTATTGCGCGAGGGCAAGAGCCAGCATGACACCACCTGACGTAGCACATATTCATTTCGTCGCACTGTCGTTGACGCTCCTGTGGCGCCAGGCGTAGACAGGAGCCGTCCGCGTAGCAGCGACGTAGTGTGCGGGAGAGCAAATCGTCGGTGCTGATCCTCGCGGCCGTGTTCACACCGCTGTGCGCCTTCACGGGTGGACTCGTGGGATCGCTCATTTCCGGGAGCGCTCGCTGGCTCGCGACCGCCATCCTCTGTGGATTCATCGCAGTAGAGACGGCGTATCTTTACCGCACGCAGCGGGTCGATGGGCCTTTGTGGTTCGAGGCGGGTGCCGCAGCAGCGCTGATACTCGCAGCGTGTGTCGCAACCTGGCTCCATGGGCCGCGTAAGGAACGATGAACCACCGATCAACTGCATCCGCTGCCTGATTCAGGGAACTCAAGACGTCGATGTGGATGTTGCTCGCGATCGCTGCTGCGGTCGCATCTGGTCTCGGCGGCGCAAGATCAATTGAGTCACGCGTTCGCCGGACAAGCGGTGGGTATCAAGGAAGTCGCCGAGCAAATCTGGCTCGTGACCTTCATGCACCACGGCTTAGGGTTCTTCGATCACGAAACCGGGCGCGTAGAATGCGCGCAGAATCCTTTCGAGCCAAAAGTGTTACCCATGTCTCCGGAATAATCCGTTACCTATGTAATCGGAATGGACCGTCTTTGGATGGCTCCCGGGGCCGGATTCGAAGTCGGTCGTAAGTTCTTGAGTACACATGTCGCTCGTGCGGTGGAGGAGCAGAGTACCCCCAGCGATACCCCAGCGCACGAACAGTAGGATTGCGCAGCGTGCGGCGATGCACGATTCCGCGCGGCGTCCGTTGCTCGCAGCAGTGAGAAAGGCGACGCGCTAGCAGAGAAGGTAATTTCCGATGCGCGGCTGACGGACACCGAGCGGTCGATCCTCATTGGATTCGCAACGCGGACTCTCGGTTTACAACAAGCGAGAGATGTGCGGGGTTCGCTCTTCGCTCTGAACGCCCCATTTGCTTGAAGATCTCTTATCCGCAACATTCCATTCGGGCGCCGCGCCAACGAATCGAGCGTCCAGTCAGCACTCCGATAACGAGCCTGGAAACGCAACACGCCTTACTCCGGATGAGACGCGCGGCGCCCGAATTTCGTAATAGACATGGGGGATCTGCCGAGAGGATAGAATGTGTTCCCTACCGCGAGCAGCAGACTGGTCCAGTTGACACGATGCCCTCCGAGCGAGCAGCGTAGGAAACAAGAAGATCAGGAGGTACGGAGCCTCCAACATGGAAATGGCCGCTGGTTTGAACACGTGCACCAGGGTTC
>Ga0207668_10001848_pt1 | contig 12357 bp, 14 predicted proteins | sample KBSS43metaG_FD_184323 | JGI IMG/M metagenome (GOLD analysis project Ga0207668, IMG submission 184323) | Switchgrass rhizosphere microbial communities from Kellogg Biological Station, Michigan, USA - KBS S4-3 metaG (SPAdes) (version 2) | ecosystem: Host-associated > Plants > Roots > Rhizosphere... | reverse complement strand
GATTGACGCGCGCTCGGTGACCGCCCAGATGATCGCCGTGGACGGCGGCCAGCACCTGCCCGCCCGCCCGCGAGCCCCGGAGCGCCCGTGAACCCGCAGCCTTCGCCCGAGCCCGGCGACGCGCAAGCCCCCGCCGCCGGCCGGGTGGTGATGACCAAGGTGTTCGTCACCGGCCTGAAGGTGCAGGCCGAGATCGGCGTCTATCGGCGCGAGCGCGGCCGGTCCCAGCCGCTGGTCGTGGACGTGGAGCTCGACGTGCCGACCGCCGGGGCCCGGCGCCTGCGCGACACGGTCAACTACGAGACCGTCGTCGCGGCCGCCCGCCAGGTCGCCGCCGAAGGCCACATCGCGCTGGTGGAGACCTTCGCCGAGCGCCTGGCCCGCGCCTGCCTCGCCGACGCGCGGGTCACCCGCGCCCGGGTGCGGGTGGAAAAGCCTCTGGCCCTGGCCCCCGACGCGGCCGGCGCCGGGGTGGAGGTCACCCTGGTCCGCGGCTGAGCGCCGACCGTCACATGTACGCGAATTAAGCTGGCGCCCGGCGCGGGGATCCCCACATCTGTGTGGAGTTTTGTGGAGACCGCCCGTGTCCAACACCGAAATCATCCAGGCGTCCGGCGCGACCCGGGAGGATCGGCTGATGCCGGCCGCCGCCTACGCGCTGTTCTTCATCGGCATGTTCACCGGCCTGCCGATCATCCTTGGCGCGATCCTCGCCTACATCTTGCGCGGATCGGCGGGGCCGGCCATGCGCACCCACTACACCTTCCTGATCCGCACCTTCTGGGGGTCGATCCTCTTGTGGATCATCGGCGGCCTGCTGCTGCTGGTCGGCATCCCGCTGCTGATCGTGGCGGTCGGCCTGATCCCGGTGGTGATCGGCGGGGCGATCCTGGGGCTGGTCTACCTGTGGATCCTGCTGCGGCTGGTGATCGGTTCGCTCTACCTGCTCCGCGGCGAGGCCCACCCGCGCCCCAACGCCTGGATCGCGTGACGAGCCCGCTTCGATGAACGAAGGCGGCCCTCCCCTCAGCGGGAGGGCCGTTCGCTTAGGCCGACACCAGTTCGCGGCGCACCATCCGGGCGTAGTCGTCCATCAGGCTGAGCGAAATATTGCCCGGCTTGAACGTGTACTCGCCGATCTCGGCCACCGGCGTGACCTCGGCGGCGCTGCCGGTGACGAAGCACTCCGAGAAGGTGGAAAGCTCTTCGGGCCTGATGTGCCGTTCAACGACCTCGAAGCCCTTGGCCCGGGCGAGCTTGATCACCGACTGCCGGGTGATGCCGTTCAGGAAGCAGTCCGGCGTCGGCGTATGAATCACCCCGTCGCGGATGAAGAAGACGTTCGAGCCGGTGGATTCGGCGATGTAGCCCCGGTAGTCGAGCATCATCGCGTCGGTGTAGCCGGCCTTCTCCGCGGCGTGCTTGGAGATGGTGCAGATCATGTAGAGGCCGGTGGCCTTGGCGTGGACCGGCTCCGTCTCCGGCGACGGGCGCTTATACTTGGCCCAGGTCATCCGGATGCCGCGCGCCTTCACCTCGGGGTCGAAGTAGCTGGGCCACTCCCAGACTGCGATCGCCACGTGGATCTTCGTCTGCTGGGCGGAAACCCCGATCATCTCCGAGCCGCGCCAGGCGATTGGCCGGATGTAGCAGTCGGTCAGGCCGTTCTTGGCGCAGGCGTCCTTGCAGGCCTGATCGATCTGCGCCACCGTAAACGGGATCTCGAAGTCGAGGATCTCGGCGGACTTGAACAGCCGCTCGGTGTGGGCCGTCAGTTCATAGATTTCCCCGCCGTACATCCGTTCGCCCTCGAACACGGCGGAGGCGTAGTGGAGGCCATGGGTCAGTACGTGCACCTTCGCCTCGCGCCAGGGCGTGAACTGGCCGTCCAGCCAGATCCATCCGTCGCGATCATCGAAGGGAACGAGAGACATTGGGGAAATTCCTCCTTTCAGGGATCGCTCCATAAGGACCGTCGTCGGCGCGACGTCAAACGAAATGGGGAAGAGCCATGATGGCCGCGGCTGATCCCCGGCTCATCCTGCGCGAGGACGAGCTGGACACGGGGCTGGAGCTGTTGCTCTTGGCGGAGGCCTCGCTGTGGGCCGCCGTGGACGCCGGGTTGGCCGCCGGCGACGAGGGGCTGGGACGCTCCCATTGGCGCGCCGCATACCTGCTGCGCCGCCGGCCCGGCGTGGGCGTGCAGGAGCTCGCCCATCTCACCAGCCTGTCGAAACAGGCGGCCAGCCGGGCCATCGTCGACCTGGCGGCCCGGGGCCTCGCGGAAAAGGCGGCTGGCGAGTTGGACGGTCGCCGCCGTACGGCCCGGCTCACCGAGGCCGGCGAGGCGTTCGAGTCACGCATCAGCGAGCGGCTGCGCGCCCACGTCGCCCGCGCCTACCGCGCCGCGGGCCTGGACGGCGTGGCCGGCGCACGGCGCGTCCTGTCCGCGCTGGCCGGCGCACGGGCGCGGAGCGCGGCGGAGCGCGGCCTCTGATGGCGCAGGGCGACCCGGGGGCGCGCGAGCGTCACCTGCTGATCGTCGACGACGACGACCGCATCCGCGAGCTGCTCAAGGAATACCTGGCCCTGGCCGGATTCCGCGTGACCGCCGCATCCGGCGGTTCGGCGGCGCGCCGGCTGATGGAGACCCTCGATTTCGACCTGGCGGTGTTCGACGTGATGATGCCGGGCGAGGATGGATTCTCCCTGGTGCGGTGGCTCCGCGAGGCGGGCGGGCCCGCCGGCGGCACGCCGGTGCTGATGCTCACCGCCCGCGGCGAGGCGGAGGACCGGATCGAGGGGCTGAAGCTCGGCGCCGACGATTATCTCTCCAAGCCCTTCGAGCCGGAGGAGCTGGTCCTGCGAATCGAGGCGATCCTGCGCCGGGCGCGGCGCGCGCGGCCGGCGACCGGCGCCGTGGTCGCGCTGGGGCGCTGCAGCTTCGATCCCGACCGGGGCGAGCTGGTGGTGGACGGCGAGCCGGCCCGCATCACGGAAGCTGAAGTGAGCCTCCTGCGGCGCCTGGCGCGCACGCCGCACGAGCCGGTCGACCGGCTGGAGCTGATCCACGACGACGCCGATCCCTCGGGCCGTGCCGTGGACGTCCAGGTGACCCGCCTGCGGCGCAAGATCGAGGCCGACCCCAAGGCGCCGCGCTACCTGCAGACCGTGCGTGGCGTCGGCTACATGCTGGCGCCGGACTGATGAACTTCCGACTGTGGATGCGGCTCGCCGGGCGGTGGATCAAGCGCCAGCTGCCCTCGACCCTGTTCGGCCGTTCCCTGCTGATCATCATCCTGCCGGTGATCGCGATGCAGATCGCGGTGACCTACATCTTCTTCGACGCCCACTGGCAGACGGTGACCAGCCGCCTCTCCGAAGGCCTGGCCGGCGACGTGGCCTGGGCGGTGGAGAGCTACAAGGACGACCCCAGCCCGCAGGCGCTCGCCCGGCTGCAGGGCCGCGCCGAGGAATCCATGAGTCTCTCGATCGCCCTGCAGCCCGGCCGCGAGCTGCCGCAGCGGCGGCGCTATTCCCGCTTCGCCCCGATCGACCGGGCGCTGCAGAAAGCCCTCTCCGAGCGGCTCGACGACCCCTTCTGGTTCGACACCACTCGCTACCCGGCCTACGTCGACATCCGCGTCAAGGCGCCGGATGGGGTCCTGCGGGTGCTGGCCCCACGCGACCGGGCCTTCGCCACCCAGGGTCACATCTTCGTCCTGTGGATGACGGTCGCCACCCTGCTGCTCACCGCCGTCTCGATCCTGTTTATCCGCAACCAGGTGCGCGCCATCGAACGGCTGGCCGACGCGGCGGACGCGTTCGGCCGCGGCGTCGACGCGCCCTCGTTCAAGCCCCACGGCGCGCGGGAGGTGCGCCAGGCGGCCGTCGCCTTCCTGGCCATGAAGAGCCGCATCCAGCGCCACATCGATCAGCGCACAGCCCTGCTCGCCTCGGTCAGCCACGACCTGCGCACGCCGCTCACCCGCCTGAAGCTCGCCCTCGCCCTGGCCGAGCCGGGCAAGCGCACCGCCGGGATGAAGCAGGACCTGGCGCAGATGGAGCACATGATCGACGAGTACCTCGCCTTCGCCCGCGGCGAGGGAGGCGAGGCGGCCGAGACGGCGCCGCTGCGCGAGCTGATCGAGGAGGTCTGCGAGGGCGCCCGCCGCGCCGGCGCCCAGGTGGCGGTGGACGTGGAGCCCGGGCTCTCGGCGAAGATCCGGCCCAACGCCTTGAAGCGGGCCCTTTCCAACCTCGTGATGAACGGCGCCGTCCACGGCGAGAGCGTCGCCGTCAGCGCCCGCGCCCGCCCCTCCGGCGGCGTCGAGATCACCATCGACGACGATGGTCCCGGCATTCCCGAGGCCCAGTACGAGGAGGCGTTCAAGGCCTTCAGCCGCCTGGACGCCTCGCGCAACCAGAACGCCAAGGGCGTGGGCCTGGGCCTGGCTATCGCCCGCGATGTCGCGCGCGGTCATGGCGGCGACATCACCCTGGCCCGCTCCGCGCTCGGGGGCCTCCGAGCCGTAGTCCGCCTGCCCGGCTAGCGGCGCCCCTTAACACCTCACAATGGATTTCAGCTTAGGGTCGTGCAAGATCACGATCTTATTCTTAATGGACGTTATTGATGCTGACTCCGGGAGTGCTTCGCCTAGGCGGATTTGCGTATATCATCCTCCTCGTCTTGGCGCTCATCGTACTTTATAGTGAAAAGGCGGGCTGCAGCATCCTCGGACGAAACGCCGCGCCGGCGTCGTTGGGCCACGCCACGGGCGCAGCTCCGCGCGTCCCCCCGCTACCGGATACGGCGACGCGGCCCTGAGCCCGGGCCGCGATGCCGCCTGCGCCCCGGACCCCAAGCCACGAATATTTGGATATGTTATAGTTCTAAGGCCCAATATTTCTACAATATCTACCGACAAGTGGCGTGTTCTGGAACTATTTCAAGATATCTCGATTGTTATTGTTGTTGCGTATTGAGGCGGCCGCCGCGGACATCCACGGTGAGCGCACCTTCCCAAGGGTGAATGGCGTCCGGGCGTTCCGCCGAAGGCGTTGTCCGTTCGCCGCGACGGCCCCGGCCTGACCATACCCAGGCCGGGGCCAGACGCCCTCGCAAGCGCGACGCGCCGCCGCCCGCGATGGCGGCCAGCCTACCTTGACCTCGACACATCGCCGCGCTTCCCCCGCTAGACGGCGGGCGCGCCTTAGGCGATGACCGACAGAGGCCAAACGAGAGGAAACACCGTGGTTGCTAAGGAACGCGTGCTGGATGGCAAGGTGGCGCTGGTCACGGGGGCCGCCCGAGGCCTGGGCCTGCACATGGCCGAGGCGCTGATCGAAGCCGGCGCGAAGGTGGCGCTCCTCGCGCGGTCCGCCGAAGCCCTCCGCGCCGAGGCCGACCGCCTGGGGCCCGCCGCCCTGCCGCTGGTGGCCGACATCTCGGACCCCGCCTCGGTGAAGGCGGCCTTTGACGCCACGGTGGAGCGTTTCGGCGGCCTCGACATCCTGGTCAACAACGCCACGCTCAACTACGCCCACAAGGTGGAGCAGGCGACCAACGCCGAGCTGCAGGCCGAGATCGGGGTCAACATCCTGGGCGCGATCTACTGCATGCGCGACGCGATCCCGCTGATGCGCGCCCGCGGCGGCGGCGACATCGTCAACGTCTCCTCGGAATCCGTGACCCGTCCGTTCCCGTTCCTCAGCATCTACGCCGCCTGCAAGGCGGCGATCGAGAACCTGACCATCGGCGTGCGGGAAGAGGTGCGCGGCGACAATATCCGCGTGACCACCCTGCGCTCCGGCACCGTGGCGTCCGGCGGCGCCTTCATGGCCGGCTCGGATCCGCAGCGGCTGCAGGAGTTCGCCGAGGCCTGCGAGGTGGGCGGCTTCACCCATGGCGTCGGCGCGCCGATCTCGCCGAAGGTCGCCTCGAAGGCGCTGGTCGACCTGATCAGCATCGCCCGCGAGGCGCACATCGACATGATCGCCGTGCGCGCGATCTGACGGCGGCGCGCGCCCGCCGCCGGCGGGCGCAAACGGCTCAGTTGTAGCTGGTGCCGGGCTTCACATCGTCGAGCGAGGTCGAGCCGGGCGCGGAGAGATACGCGCGGCCGCCGTCGACGATGATCGTCGAGCCGGTGACGTGCGAGCCCGCCTCCGACGAGAAATAGATCACCGCCCCGGCGATGTCCTTCGGCTCGCCGACGCGGCCGAGCGGCAGGCCCGCGCCGATCTTGGCGAGGCCGTCGTCGCCCAGCGTCTTACTGGAGGAATAGCTGCGGATCAGGCCGGGCGCGACGCAGTTCACGCGGATCTTCTCGCCGGCCATCTCGTCGGCGAGGCAGCGGGCCATGTGCGCCACGCCCGCCTTGGCGACCGCATAGGCCAGCACCATCGGGGAGGACGTCTGACCGGCCTCGGAGCCGATCAGCACAATGCTGCCGCCGCCGCGTGCGGCCATCTGCGGCCGCAGCGCCTGGCAGAGACGGAAGTTATGGTGGATGTTGCCGATCAGGATCCGGTCGAACAGCTCCGGCGGAGTGTCTATCGACGGCCCGATGAACGGCAGGATCGCTGCGTTGCACACCAGGATGTCCACGCCGCCCCAAACCTCCGGCGCCGCCTTGGCCAGCTTGGCGATCGAGCCCAGGTCGTCGATATCGCAGGCGATCCCCTTGGCGATCTGCTGGCCCTTGCCGTAGCGGGCGTCGAGGTCGGCGGCGACCTGGTCGCAGAGCGCCTGGTCGCGGCTGGAGACGATCACCTTCGCCCCCTGCGCCGCCATCTCCTCGGCGATGCCCAGGCCGATTCCCTTGGTGGCCCCGGTGACCACCGCGACCTTGCTGGTCAGATCGAAAAGCGACACTTGATGCTCCGTCCCCAGGCCGCGGCCACGCGCGGCGCGTTAGCGGCGGGTCGCGCCCGCCTGTCGCCGCAACTTTGCAACGGCCCCGGTCCGCATTCAATGTGCATGTGAGACCCGACGACGGACTCTAGGCTCCGAGTTCCTTGGAGCGGCGCACCGCGGCGGCCACCGCCTCGCGCATCAGCGTGGACAGGCCGGCCTCGCCCATCAGCACCTTCAGCGCGGCCTCGGTGGTGCCGCCGGGCGAGGTCACCTGCCGGCGCAGCTCCGCCGGGTCCTCACCGCTCTGGGTCAGCAGGGCTGCCGCCCCGCCGATGGTGCTGCGGGCCAGGGCGCGGGCGGCGTCCGCCGTCAGCCCCGCCTCCAGGGCCGAGGCCTCCAGCGCTTCGATGAAGGCGTAGAGGTAGGCGGGTCCCGAGCCCGACACCGCCGTGGCGGCGTGCATCAGCCGCTCATCGAGGAAGTCGACCACCTGGGCCACGGGCTGGAACAGGGCGTGGGCCCGGGCCCGGGCCTCCGGTTCGTCGGCGTAGACGCTGGCCGCCCCCTGGCCGATCGCCACGGCCGTCGTCGGCATCACGCGCGCGACGCAGCGGCCGCCGAACTCCAGGGCCAGATCCTTGGCGGTGACCCCCGCGGCGATGGAGACGACGATCGCGCCGGACGCCAGCCAGGGCGCGGTCTCGGCCGCCGCCTCGCGCCAGATCTGCGGTTTGACGCACACCAGCACCGTGCGCGCCTCCGCCAGGGTGGAATCGGGCGGATTGAGCCGCGCGCCCTCGCGCTCCGCCGCCTCCGCCGCCGGGCCTGGAAACGGATCGCGGATGATCAGGTCGGCTCCGGAGAAGGCGCCGGCGGCCCGCCAACCCTCGATCAGCGCGCCGCCCATCCGGCCCGCGCCCAGCATCAGGATGGGCTTCATGCTCGTTCGCTCCGCTATCGCGGACGAACCTTAGAAAGCTTCGGGGCGCGAGTCAGCCGCGCAGGCCCGATCAGGCCTGGCCGACGGTCTCGAACATGCAGGCCGCGATCGCTTCCTGCGGCGATTTCGAGCCGCGCACCAGGAAATCGAACGCCGGATAGAAGCGGTCGGCGCCTTCCATGGCCACGTCGATCATCGCCGCAGCCTGCGCCAGGCTCGGCTGGTCGCCGGCCGAAAGCGCCATGCCGTGGCGGAAGATGATCTCGCCGCTATCCCACAGTTCGAAGTGGCCGAGCCACACGCGGGTGTTGACGGCCGCGATCAGCTCGAAGGCGGCTGGGCGCTGTTCGGGGACGACGTCGAGGTCGAGCGACAGGCACAGCTGCAGGCAGTCGCCCTCCGGCCGCCATGCGAACCACAGTTCGTAGTCCTTCCAGTCGCCCGCTAGGTTGAACGCCAGGTCGCCGTCGTCGGTCCGGTCGAACTCCAGATTCTCGGCGGCTAGGACGTGCTCGACGACATCGAGGGGATCATTGGACAGGAGGACGGAGTCGTCAGACTGGGGGCTATCCATAAGTCCGGCGGTCCTTTCGCTTGCGGCGGCGGCCATGGGAGGCGGCCGACGAATCGCGCGCACATCCAAGCCTAATCTGGAAACATGTCATGCAGTCACCGGCTTCTTGCGCCGGGCGAGCCAGGTTCACGCGCTGGGGGCTTTCGCATCCGACGCGCCGGCCTTCAGCGCCGCGAGCTCGGCGCGCAGGGCCGCCACTTCGGCCTTCAGCGCCTCGAATTCGTCGCGGCGGATCAGATCGAACTCGGCGGCGACTCGGTCGGCCTGCGCGCGGAACGCGGTCTTGGCCTCCTCGCCGGCCGCCTGGGCCAGCCCCATGGCCGCGGTGGTCAGCTTGGCCATTTCGTCGAGGAACGGATTCTGGGTCTGCATCAATCGCTCTGCGCCGTGGGACCATTCCCACCCTTCCCTATATGGGCCTTTGCGGGGTGAAAGCGAACGGGTTCTCGTCTACATCCCCAGCAAAGCCAGGAGCGCCGCAACCCGTGCCCTTTCCCAACTTCGACCCGGTTCTGCTTCAAATCGGGCCGATCGCGATCCGTTGGTACGCCCTCGCCTATGTGGCGGGCATTCTGCTGGGGTGGCGTTATGCCGCGGCCCTGGTGGCGAACCCGAGGCTATGGGCGCGGCGCGGACCGATCGCCACGCCGGACCAGATCGGCGACCTGATCCTGTGGATCACCCTTGGGATCATCATCGGCGGCCGGCTCGGCCACGTCCTCTTCTACACGCCCGAGATCATCTGGCAGGACCCGGTGGAGATCTTGCGGGTCTGGCGCGGCGGAATGAGCTTCCACGGCGGCCTGCTTGGGGTGCTGCTGGCCGTGACGCTGTTCGCCCGCGGCGCCCGCATCGACCTCCTGCGCCTGCTGGACGTAGTGGCCGCCGTCCAGCCGATCGGCCAGTTCTTCGGGCGCATCGCCAACTTCATCAACGGCGAGCTCTGGGGCCGGCCCACCAACCTTCCCTGGGGGATCGTCTTCCCGGGCGCGGAGCCGGCCGTGCCCCGCCACCCCAGCCAGCTCTACGAGGCCGCTCTGGAGGGCTTGCTCCTGTTCCTCGTCCTGCGCTGGGCGACCCATGGGCCGAAGCTGTTGAACCGGCGCGGCGTGGTCGCCGGGATCTTCGCCGTCGGCTACGCCCTCGCGCGCATCTCCCTGGAGACGGTGCGCGAGCCTGACGCCTACCTGCCGCAATTCCCCTTCGGCCTGACCATGGGGATGATGCTGAGCGGCCCGATGCTGCTGATCGGCCTGTTCTTCATCTGGCGCGGCATGCGTGAGCCGCTCCCGGCGGAGCCCGCCCTCCCCGCCGGGGAGGGCGCCGGGGCGTCCAAGCCCGCCCGGGCCGATGAGCCTGCGTGACCGCCTGGCGGCGCAGATCCGGGCGGGCGGGCCGCTCACCGTCGCCCAGTACATGACCGCCTGCCTGCACGACCCTGAGGCCGGCTACTACGCGACGCGCCCGGCCCTGGGTCCCGAGGGCGACTTCATCACCGCGCCGCTGGTCAGCCAGATGTTCGGCGAGATGCTGGGCGTTTGGGCGGCCGAGGGCTGGGCGCGGATGGGACGTCCTGGGCGCGTGCTCCTGGTGGAAGCCGGCCCTGGCGACGGGACCCTGATGGCCGACATGCTGCGCGCCGCCAGGGTCGCGCCGGGCTTCCTGGCCGCGGCGGAGGTCTGGCTGGTGGAGGTCTCGGAGCCGTTGATCGCGGCCCAGCGCGACCGGCTGGGCGAGACCGTCCGCTGGGCGCGGGCGCTCGACGAGATTCCGCCCGGCCCGATGATCCTCGTCGGCAACGAGCTGCTCGACTGCCTGCCGGCGCGCCAGTGGGTGCGCACGCGGTCCGGCTGGGCCGAGCGGATGGTGGGGCTCGACGACGACGGCGCCCTGGCTTTCGGCCTCGGCGGCGCGCTGCCGCCGCTGGGCGCGCCCGAGGCCGGCGCGGGCGCGGTGCTGGAAGTCTCGGCCGCCCAGGCGGCGTTCGGCCAGCAACTCGGCGAACGGACGGCGCGCGATGGCGGCGCGGCGCTGCTGATCGACTACGGCCGCGCCGAACCGGGCCTCGGCGACACGCTGCAGGCCCTGAAGCGCCACCGCAAGGTCGATCCCCTCGCCTGTCCCGGCGAGGCGGACCTGACCGTCCACGCCGATTTCCCCGCGGTGCTCGCCGCCGCCCGGCGCGGCGGCGCGCTCGCCGGCCCGCTGCTGACCCAGGGCGCGTTCCTGCGCGCTCTGGGGATCGAGCAGCGCGCCGCCGCGCTGGCCCGCGCCCGGCCCGACCGCCGCGAGGTCCTCGCCCGTCAGCTCGAGCGCCTGGTCGGCGCCGGCCAGATGGGCGAGCTCTTCAAGGCCGCCTGCATCCATTCCCCCGGCTGGACCCCGCCCGCCTTCGAGGCCCCATGACCGCGCTCCCCGTCCTCACTTCGCCGCTGCTCGACCTGCCCGGCGTGCGCCACGCCTTCTTCACCCGCCAGGGCGGCGTGTCGGAGGGGATCTACGCCGGCCTCAACGTCGGCGTGGGATCGCAGGACGATCCCGCCCGGGTGCGGGAGAACCGCGCCCGGGCCGCGGCCCACTTCGGCCTGCCGGCGAACGCTCTGCTCACCGCCTACCAGGTGCATTCGCCCACCGTGGTCACCGTCTCTGGCGCCTGGCCCGCCGGCGCGCCACAGGCCGACGGCATTGTGACGACGACACCCGGCGTGATCTGCGGCGCGCTGGCGGCCGACTGCGCTCCGATCCTGCTGGCCGACCCCGAGGCGCGCGTCGTCGCCGCCGCCCACGCCGGCTGGCGCGGGGCGCTGGCCGGGGTCGCGGCCGAGGCGGTGGCGCGGATGGAAGCGATGGGCGCGGCCCGCAGCCGGATCTCCGCCGCCGTCGGCCCCTGCATCGGCCCGGCCTCCTACGAGGTCGGCCTGGAATTCGAGGCCGCGTTCACCGAGAAGGACCCGGCCTTCGCGCGGTTCTTCGCGGCCGGCGCCGCGCCCGACAAGCGCATGTTCGACCTCCCCGCCTTCGTGCTCGCCAGCCTCGCCGCCGCGGGCGTCGCCCGGGCGGAATGGATCGGCCGCGACACCTGCGCCGAGACCGGGCTGTTCTTCTCCAACCGACGGGCCTTCAAGCGTGGCGAAAGCGACTACGGCCGGCTGCTCTCGGCCATCGTCCTGACCTGAACGCCACACCGCGACGATTCCAGCAGATCGGCGGGGCGCGAGGCTTGCTCCGTCCACGGCGCCTGCTACAAGCCCGCGCCATAACGTCTTTTCCGCCGTGGGGGCCCGATGAAGCTGCTGGCCGGCAACGCCAACCGTACCCTGGCCCAGGCTGTCGCCGATCACCTCGACGTGCCGCTGACCCGCGCCCAGGTGAAGCGCTTCGCGGACAACGAGGTCTTCGTCACCATCGACGAGAACGTCCGCGGCGAAGATGTCTTCATCATTCAGTCCACCAGCTACCCGGCCAACGACAACCTGATGGAGCTGCTGATCTGCATCGACGCGCTGAAGCGCGCGTCGGCGCGGCGGATCACGGCGGTGATGCCCTATTTCGGCTACGCCCGGCAGGATCGGAAGACCGGCGGGCGCACCCCGATCTCCGCCAAGCTGGTGGCCAACCTGATCACCCGCGCCGGGGCCGACCGGGTGCTGACCATGGACCTGCACTCCGGCCAGATTCAGGGCTTCTTCGACATCCCCACCGACAACCTGGCGGCCACGCCCCTGGTGGCGGCCGACATCAAGGAGCACTACCCCAAGCCGAACGAGCTCCTGATCGTCTCCCCCGACGTGGGCGGCGTGGTGCGCGCGCTGGCCGTCGCCAGCCGGCTCAACGCGGAGCTGGCGATCGTCGACAAGCGCCGCTCCGGCCCCGGCAAGAGCGAGGTGGCCAACATCATCGGCGACGTCTCCGGCCGCCGGCTGGTCCTGTTCGACGACATCGTCGATTCCGCCGGCACGCTGTGCAACGCCGCCCAGTCGCTGA
>Ga0207668_10001838_pt1 | contig 12384 bp, 8 predicted proteins | sample KBSS43metaG_FD_184323 | JGI IMG/M metagenome (GOLD analysis project Ga0207668, IMG submission 184323) | Switchgrass rhizosphere microbial communities from Kellogg Biological Station, Michigan, USA - KBS S4-3 metaG (SPAdes) (version 2) | ecosystem: Host-associated > Plants > Roots > Rhizosphere >... | reverse complement strand
GGGTCCGCCCGATGCTCGAAGGCCGCTACTTCGGCACCATGTGCCTATCGGAGCCCGACGCAGGCTCGTCGCTGGCCGACATCACGACAAAGGCCGTCCCCGCCGGCGACGGCACCTACCGCGTCACCGGAACGAAGATGTGGATCACCGGCGGTGACCACGAACTGACCGAGAACATCGTGCACCTCGTGCTCGCCAAGGCGCCCGGCGGTGGACCAGGGGTCAAGGGCATCTCGCTGTTCATCGTTCCGAAGTTCCTGCCCGACGGCACCCGCAACGACGTCGCGCTGGTCGGCCTGAACCACAAGATGGGCAACCACGCCACGACGAACGCGCTGCTGAACTTCGGCGACGGCACGCATCAGCCCGCCGCCGAGTCGGGCGCCGTCGGCTACCTCGTTGGTGAGGAGCACAAGGGCCTGTCCTACATGTTCCACATGATGAACGAGGCCCGAATGGCGGTGGGACTGCAGGCGACGGCCACCGGCTACTCCGGCTATCTGGCGTCGCTCGGCTACGCCAAGGAACGCACGCAGGGCCGTCCCGTCGACGCCAAGGACCCGACCCGCCCGCCGGTGGCGTTGATCGAACACGCCGACGTCAAGCGAATGCTGTTGGCGCAGAAGTCATATGTCGAAGGCGCGTTCGCGCTCGGCCTGTACTGCGCGAAGCTGGTGGACGAAGGGCGCGTCAGCGTAGGGGCCGAGCGCGAACGGGCGCACCTGCTGCTGGAGGTACTCACGCCGATCGCCAAGAGCTGGCCGTCGCAGTGGTGCCTCGAGGCCAACAGCCTGGCCATCCAGGTGCACGGCGGATACGGGTACACCAAGGAGTTCGACGTCGAACAGGGCTATCGCGACAACCGACTCAACGCGATCCATGAGGGCACGCACGGCATCCACGGCCTGGACCTGCTGGGACGCAAGGTCGTCATGCAGGACGGCGCGGGCCTGACCCTGCTGACCGAGCGGATCAACCAGACCATCGAGGTGGCACTGGCATCCGAGCGCACGGCGGCATACGCCAAGGACCTCCGCGCTGCGGTGCAACGGTTGGTCGACGTCACCGCGGCCCTGTGGTCAGCGGGCGACATCGCCACCACCCTCGCCAACTCGACGATCTACCTCGAGGCCGCAGGGCACGTGGTGGTGGCGTGGATGTGGCTCGAGCAGCTGATCGCCGCAAGCGACAACCATGGCGACTTCTACGACGGCAAACGCGCTGCGGCACAGTACTTCTACGCCTACGAGCTGCCGAAGGTCGGCCCGCAGTTCGAACTGCTGGCCAGCCTGGATCGCACCACTGTGGACGCGCAGGCAAGCTGGTTCTAGTCGCCTTGGCGGTATCGACGAAGGACCGAGGGCTTCGGCCTCACCCCATACGATCTGAACCAGCCGATTAGGCTCGAGTAGCGGATGGGCGCAGCGTTGACCCCGCTCCCCTGGTTCAGGATCTGTTTGGAGGACACCCATGCATCGACGGCGGCTGCCGAATCGGGCGATTACGAGCATGGCGATCGTCTGTGTGGCGCTGCTCGTCAACGGTTGTGAGGCGCAGGTCTGGGGTTCGCCGCCGACCGCTCAGAGCACTCCGCAGGCAACAGTCGTCACCTCGCAGGCTTCGCCCCCCGTGCTGCCCGCAGCCCCGCCCGTCGAGCCGACGGCGCCATTCGACGGACTCGACGCCCGCGTCCGTCAAGCCACCGCCGACGCGGCCAAGTCCGGGGCCGTCATCGAGACCGTTGTGCTGGACCGCAACACCGGCCAGATCGTCTCCAACGGGGTCAACAAGCCCTTCCCGATCGCGTCGGTGGTGAAGCTGTTCATCGCCGACGACCTGCTGCTGCAGGTCTCCGAGGGCAAGACGCAACTAACCGCTGCCGACCGCAATTCGCTCGACGTCATGCTGCGTTCCTCAGATGACAGCGCGGCCCAGACCTTCTGGAACCGCAGCGGCGGTAACGCCGTCATCGCCCGCATCAAAGCGAGGTACGGGTTGCCGGGCACCACGGCGCCATACAACGGGCACTGGGACGTGACCACAAGCACCGCAAGCGATCTGGTCCGTTACTACGACATGCTGCTGAACGGGAGCGGCGGGCTGCCGCCCGAACAGGCCAACGTCATCATCGGCGACCTCGCGCAATCCACACCGACGGGAACCGACGGGTACCCGCAGCGGTTCGGCATCCCCGAGGGCCTCTATACCGAGCCGGTGGCGGTCAAGCAGGGCTGGTTCTGCTGCTGGAACGGCGCCAACCAATTGCACGTGTCCACCGGCGTGATCGGACCCGAACGCCGCTACGTGGTGGTGATCAGCTCGTTGGAACCCGACGACGCAGCCGCCGCCCGCGACACCGTCACTCAGGCCGTCAAGACGATGTTCCCGGGTGGCAAGATCTAACGCCGCTGGATGACTAGTTCGTCGGTGACGCGACGCGCACACCCTCGCAGCTGTTAGACACGTGCCAATTACCATGTCCGCATGGCCGAATCCCGGAGACGACTCTCTCCCGATGATCGCCGCAACGAACTACTCGCGCTGGGCGCCGAGGTCTTCGGCCAGCGCCCCTACGACGAAGTGCGCATCGACGAGATCGCCGAGCGGGCCGGCGTGTCACGCGCGCTGATGTATCACTACTTCCCCGACAAGCGGGCGTTCTTCACCGCGGTCGTGCGGGCTGAGGGCGAGAAGCTCTTCGAGGCCACCAATACGCCGCCGCAGCCTGGACTGAGTCTGTTCGACCAACTCCGCGCGGGCGTGCTCGCGTACGTGCACTACGACGAGGCTCACCCGCACGGCGCGTGGGCGGCGTACATGGGCATGGGCCGCACCGACCCGGTGCTGCGTGGCGTGGAAGACGTCGACAGCGACCGTCAGGCCAATCGGATCATGGACAGACTCGTCGAAGCCATGGGTGAACCGTTGGACTCCAAGCTGGAGCGCGACCTGCGCGTCGTCGTCTACGGCTGGGTGGCCTACACCTTCGAGCTCTGCCGCCAGCGCATCGTCGACCCCTCGATCGAAGCCGGATACATTGCCGACTCCTGCGCACATGCGCTGCTCGACGCCGTCGCCCGCATCCCGGGCCTGCCCTCTCTCGAGTGACCCTGCGATTTGTGCACCCGCGGTGGCGGTGAGCGCGACTAGAGGTGCACAAGCCGCAGCCTTGTCGGTGGGTAGGGGCACGATGGCTAAGTGGCCCGCAAGTCCGTCGATCCCATGGAGCAGTTCAGCGCGCTGACGCGCGAGTGGTTCACGGGTACGTTCGCCGCGCCCACGGCGGCACAGGCCGAGGCCTGGGCCGCCATCGCGGCAGGCGACCACACGTTGGTCATCGCGCCTACGGGCTCCGGCAAGACGCTCGCGGCGTTCCTGTGGGCCATCGACCGGCTGGCCGCCGCCGAGCCCAAGGCACCGACGGCCGGCACGCGGGTGCTCTACGTCTCGCCGCTGAAGGCGCTGGCGGTCGACGTCGAACGCAACCTCTCGACGCCGCTGACGGGCATCACGCGCGTGGCCGAGCGGCTGGGCCAACCGGCGCCGGGCATCAGCGTCGGCGTCCGGTCCGGTGACACCCTGCCCGCCCAGCGTCGGCAACTGATCAACAAGCCGCCCGACATCCTGATCACCACGCCGGAGTCGCTCTTCCTGATGTTGACGTCGGCCGCCCGTGAGTCGCTTGCCGCGGTGCAGACCGTCATCGTCGACGAGGTGCACGCCGTCGCTGGCACCAAGCGCGGTGCGCATCTGGCGTTGTCGTTGGAGCGGCTCGACCAGATGCTGGACACGCCCGCCCAGCGGATCGGGCTCTCGGCGACGGTCCGCCCGCCGGAGGAGGTCGCCCGCTTCCTCGCCGGCTCGGCGCGCACCACCATCGTCTCGCCCATGGCCGCGAAGACCTTCGACCTGTCGGTTCAGGTGCCCGTGCCCGACATGGCCAACTTGGTGAACAACACCATCTGGCCGGACGTCGAGGAGCGCATCGTCGACCTGATCGAGGCGCACGAGAGCACCATCGTCTTCGCCAATTCGCGCAGGCTCGCCGAGCGACTCACGTCGCGGCTCAACGAGATTCACGCCGAACGCTCCGGCCTCGAATTGCCCAAGGAGCGCAATTCGCAGGTGGGCGGTGGTTCGCCCGCACACATCATGGGCAGCGGCCAGGCGTTCGGAGCGCATCCACTGCTCGCCCGCGCGCATCACGGCTCGGTCAGCAAGGAACAGCGGGCAGAGGTCGAAGACGAGTTGAAGACCGGGCGGTTGAAGGCCGTCGTCGCGACCTCCAGCCTGGAACTCGGCATCGACATGGGCGCCGTCGATCTCGTCATCCAGGTGGAGGCCCCGCCGTCGGTGGCCAGCGGGCTGCAACGGGTCGGCCGCGCGGGCCACCAGGTCGGAGAAGTGTCGCAGGGCGTGCTGTTCCCGAAACACCGCACCGATCTCATCGACTGCGCGGTCACGGTGCAGCGCATGCTCTCCGGTGACATCGAAACCATGAAGGTGCCCGCCAACCCACTCGACGTGCTGGCCCAGCACACGGTCGCTGCCTCTGCACTGGAACCGCTGGACGCCGACCGATGGTTCGACGCGGTCCGGCGCAGCGCACCCTTTGCGACGTTGCCGCGCAGCGCTTTCGAGGCCACGCTCGACCTGCTGTCGGGCAAGTACCCGTCCACCGAGTTCGCCGAACTGCGACCCCGATTGGTGTACGACCGCGACGCGGGCACGCTCACCGCGCGACCAGGTGCGCAACGGCTCGCCGTCACCTCGGGCGGCGCCATCCCCGACCGCGGCATGTTCACCGTCTACCTGGCGTCGTCCGCCGATACCGAGAAGCCCTCTCGCGTAGGTGAACTCGACGAGGAGATGGTCTACGAGTCCCGCCCCGGCGATGTCATCTCCCTCGGCGCCACCAGCTGGCGCATCACCGAGATCACCCACGATCGTGTGCTCGTGCTGCCCGCGCCGGGCGAACCCGCCCGATTGCCGTTCTGGCGCGGCGACGGCATTGGCCGCCCGGCCGAGCTCGGGGCCGCCATCGGCGCGTTCACCGGAAAGCTCGCCGCCATGCCACGCGCCGAGTTCGACGAACGTTGCCGCACCATGGGTTTCAACGACTACGCCGTCGACAACCTGCGGCAGCTGCTCGACGAGCAGAAGCAAGCCACGGGTGCGGTGCCCACCGACACCACGTTCGTCGTCGAGCGCTTCCGCGACGAGCTCGGCGACTGGCGGGTGATCCTGCACTCCCCCTACGGTCTTCGGGTGCACGGCCCCCTGGCCCTCGCGGTCGGGCGCAGGTTGCGCGAGCGCTACGGCATCGACGAGAAGCCGACGGCGTCCGACGACGGCATCATCGTGCGGCTGCCCGATACCGAGGAGGCCGCGCCCGGAGCGGAGCTCTTCGTCTTCGACGCCGACGAACTGGAGCCCATCGTCACCGACGAAGTTGGCGGATCGGCCTTGTTCGCGTCCCGGTTCCGGGAATGCGCGGCCCGGGCCCTGCTGCTGCCCCGTCGCCATCCCGGCAAACGTTCACCGCTCTGGCACCAGCGCCAGCGCGCGGCGCAGCTGCTCGACATCGCGCGCAAGTACCCCGCCTTCCCCATCGTGCTCGAGACGGTGCGGGAGTGCCTCCAGGACGTCTACGACGTGCCGACGCTGACCGACGTCATGAAAAGGGTTGCGCAGCGGCGTATTCGGGTGCTCGAGGTCGAGACGTCGACACCGTCGCCGTTCGCCGCCTCGCTGTTGTTCGGCTACGTCGGGGCCTTCATGTACGAGGGCGACAGCCCGTTGGCGGAGCGGCGCGCGGCGGCCCTTTCGCTCGACAGCGTGCTGCTCGCCGAACTGCTCGGCCGCGTCGAACTGCGCGAACTACTCGAGCCCGCCGTCATCGAATCCACCGTCGCCCAGCTGCAGCACCTCGCACCGGATCGGATGGCCCGTGACGCCGAGGGCGTGGCGGATCTGCTGCGGCTGCTCGGTCCGCTCACCGAGGCCGAGCTGGCCGCCAGGTCTACCGCTGAGGACGTCGGCGCCTGGCTGGACGGGCTACGCGCGTCGCGACGCGCGCTGACCGTGGCGTTCGCCGGGCAGACGTGGTGGGTGGCCGTCGAGGACGTGGGCCTGTTGCGCGACGGCGTGGGCGTCGCAGTGCCCGTGGGCATCTCGGCGAGTTTCACGGGCACCGTCGCCGATCCGCTTGGCGAGCTGCTCGGCCGGTACGCCCGCACGCGCGGCCCGTTCACCACGCGAGACGCAGCCGAACGCTTCGGGCTGGGGTTGCGGGTCGCGGGTGACGTGTTGGCCAGGATGGCGGTCGACGGGAAACTGGTGCGCGGCGAGTTCGCGGCGGCGTCCGATTCCGAACAGTGGTGTGACGCAGACGTACTCAAGATCCTGCGCCGCCGCTCGCTGGCCGCGCTGCGGGCGCAGGTCGAACCCGTCAGCACCGCCGCGTATGGGCGGTTCCTTCCGGACTGGCAGCACGTCGGCGCAGCCAAGACGTCGGGCGTCGATGGGTTGGTTGCGGTCATCGATCAGCTGGCGGGCGTGCCGATTCCGGCGTCCGCCGTCGAGCCGCTGGTGTTCGGCCAGCGCATCCGGGACTATCAGCCGGCGATGCTCGACGAGCTACTCGCCGCCGGTGAGGTCACGTGGTCTGGAGCCGGCCAACTCGGTAGCGGAGACGGATGGATTACCTTCCACCCCGCCGACACGGCGCCGCTGACGTTGACCCCCGGGACCGAACTCGAGTTCACAGACACCCACCGCGAACTCCTGGCGGCGCTCGAGCACGGCGGCGGCTACTTCTTCCGTCAACTGACCGGCGGCACGTCGTCCGATGCCGAGGTGAAAGCCGCGCTGTGGGAACTGATCTGGGCGGGCTGGGTCACCGGTGACACGTTCGGTCCGGTACGCGCACAGCTTGCCGGGACGGGACGGCGAGGCGGCGCGCACCGTCAACGCCAGCGGCCGCCGCGACTGTCCCGCTACAGCGTGAGCCACGCCCAGACCCGATCCAGCGATCCGACGGTGGCGGGCCGCTGGTCGGCGCTGCCACCCGCCGAGCCGGATTCGACCATCCGGGCGCACTTCTCGGCCGAGCTTCTGATGAACCGGTACGGAGTACTGACCAAGGGTTCGGCCGAGGGGGTACCGGGCGGCTTCGCGATGCTCTACAAGGTGCTGAAGGCGTTCGAGGAGGCGGGCCGCTGCCAACGCGGCTACTTCGTCGAGTCGTTGGGTGGCGCTCAGTTCGCGGTGGCGTCGACGGTCGATCGGCTGCGCGCCCATTCGGACGGAGTCGACGCGCAGCGCCGCGAGTACAAGGCCATCGCCCTCGCGGCGGCCGACCCGGCCAATCCGTATGGCACGACGTTGCCGTGGCCTACCGACACCGAGGAGTCCGGGCACCGGCCGGGGCGCAAGGCGGGCGCGCTGGTGGTGCTGGTCGACGGCGAACTGACGTGGTTCCTCGAACGTGGCGGCCGGTCGTTGTTGTCGTTCAGCTCGGACTCCGAGGCCCACGCCAGCGCCGGCGCCGCGTTGGCCGAGTTGGTCTCGAGCAGGCGCCTGCAATCGATGCTGGTCGAGCGGGTCAACGGAGTTCCGGTGCTCGAGCCGGCTCCCGATGGCGACCGGGCGTCGGTGCTCGACGCCCTGATCGGCAGCGGGTTCTCGCGCACGCCGCGCGGCCTACGCCTCCGCTAACTTTGGCAAAAATGACAAAACTTTAGGCCCGGCTGACCATACTGGCCGCATGGTGTCCCTCATCGTCCACTTCGTTCTCGGCATCGCCGTCATCGCCTGGATCGTCCGGGCCAACCCGCGCGTCTTCGCCCGCCCAGCCACCGGACCCGCCTTCTCCGCGCTCGAGCTCGTCTATTACGCCGTCGGCATCGCCTCGGTCGGCCTCGGCTACTACTTCAACCACCAGTTCGTCGCCCAGTACGCCGTCGAAGGGGGCAATCCGATCTGGGGCCCTGGCAGCTGGCAGCAATTCATCATGCTCGGTTACGCCAATCCGGCCGCGGCGTCGGCCAGCCAGGACTACACCATCATCAACGTGATCCTGCTGCCGTTGTTCACCCTCGTCGACGGGTACCGCCGCGGCATCAAGCGACCGTGGCTGTTCTTCGTGTCCAGCCTCTTCACCAGCTGCGCGTTCGCCTATGCGTTCTACTTCGCGGTCATCGAGCGCCAGCACCGCCACCAGAAGGCGGCGAAGGGACTGGACACGGTGCCCGCCTAGGGTGAGCCCATGGCCTTGCTCACGGCACTGACGGCGCTCCTCGGCATCGAGCATCCGGTCGTGCTGGCGCCCATGGGCGGCGTCGCAGGCGGCGCGCTGACCGCCGCGGTCTCCGAAGCGGGCGGCCTTGGCATGATCGGCGCCGGCGGCGGCGAACGCGAATGGCTGGAACGCGAGTGCGCCGTTGCTCGCTCAGGTACCGAAAAGCCGTGGGGCATTGGGCTGTTGTCGTGGGCGATCGACCGAGCTGCACTCGACCGGGCGATCGCGCAGCGCCCAGCCGCCATCATGCTGTCGTTCGGCGATCCCACTCCGTTCGCCGCGGCAGTGCGCGCTGCCGAGATCCCCCTGATGGTCCAGGTGACCACGCTGGAGGACGCGAAGCGGGCGTTCGAGCTGGGTGCCGACGTCGTCGTGGCCCAGGGCGCCGAGGCGGGCGGCCACGGGAAGGGCCGGGGCACGCTGCCGTTCGTGCCTGCGGTGGTCGACGTCGCAGCGGGTACGCCGGTACTGGCGGCCGGCGGAATCGCCGACGGGCGTGGGCTCGCTGCCGCGTTGATGCTTGGCGCCGCGGGCGTGCTCGTCGGCACCCGGTTCGAGGCGACGACGGAAGCCCTGCTTGGAGCGGAGGAGCTCAAGGCGATCGTCGCTGCGACCGCGGCGGACACCACTCGCGACCGGGTGCTCGACATCGTCGTGGACTCGCAGTGGCCCGCCCGGTTCACCGCGCGGACGCTGCGCAACCGCTTCACCGACACCTGGCATGACCACGAGGACGGACTGAGCTTCGATCCCGACGCCAAGGCCGAGTTCCGCGCTGGCGTCGCACGTGCCGACCTCGACTACCTGCCGATCTGGGCCGGCGAGGCCGTCGATCTGATCGCGGGATGCGACACCGCCTCCGCGGTCGTCGCACAGATGGTCGACGAGGCCTGCCAGGCGATTTCCACAGCAAATGCGCAGCTGAACGTGGGAACACCGCCTGCCTGAGCCGTGTTGCAGGCTTCGTGAGCGACTCCCCCATCACCACTCCCTTCGGACACGAATCAACCGCCGCGGACGTGATCGCCGGCGTCGACCTGTCGGGCAAGCGCGCGATCGTCACCGGGGGCGCCTCGGGCATCGGCATCGAAACCGCCCGCGCGCTGGCGGGTGCGGGCGCCGAGGTGACGCTGGCCGTGCGCGACACCGCAGCCGGCGAGCGGGTCGCGGCCGACATCGGCGGCAATGTGTCCGTCGCACGGCTGGACCTGTCCGACCTGTTCAGCGTCGACGACTTCGTCGCCGCGTGGCGTGGCCCCTTGGACATCCTGGTCAACAACGCCGGAGTGATGGCCGTCCAGGATCTGGTGATCGCGCCGAGCGGGCACGAATTGCAGTTCGCGACAAACCATCTCGGCCACTTCGCCCTCACCATTTGTCTGCACGAGGCGCTGGCGGCCGCCGACGGTGCACGCATCGTGTCGGTGAGCTCGAGCGGGCATCTGCGGTCGCCGGTGATCTTCGACGACATCGACTTCGCGTTCCGCGAGTACGACCCGTTCGCGGCCTACGGCCAGTCCAAGACCGCAAACGTGCTATTCGCGGTCGAGGCCACCCGACGCTGGGCCGACGACGGCATCGTCGCGAACGCACTGATGCCGGGCGGCATCCTGACCGCGCTGCAGCGTCACCTCGGCGAGCAGTACCAGGCCGGCGCCGACGAACGGTTCCGACGTGCGGGCAGCCGGCTCAAGACGGCCGAGCAGGGTGCCGCCACGTCGGTGCTGCTCGCCGCGTCGCCGCTCGTCGACGGTGTCGGCGGCCGCTACTTCGAGGACTGCAACGAGGCGACGGTCGTGGACCATCGCGACGAGTTCGGCATCTCCGGCGTCGCATCGTATGCGCTCGATCCGGCGAATGCCGAACGGCTGTGGGACGTTTCGCTGAAGCTGATCGGCTAGCGCGGCATCGGGTGCGGCATCGGATGAGCACGGTAGAACTCGAGGTGGGTGCGCGCCGCCGCCTCCCACGTCAGCGACTCGGCCAGCGCACGTCCGCGGTCATTGCCACCGTTGCGCACGGCGTCGGCCAAGGCCTCGGCGAATCGCTCCGGCGTCGAGGCGTACGCCACGGTGTCGCCGAACACCTCCCGCAGCACGGGTAGCTCGCGCGTCACGACGGGTCGCCCAGCGGCCAACGCCTCCATGGCGGCCAACCCGAACCCCTCCTTCGTCGAGGGGAACGCGAACGCGGCCGACGCGGCGATCAGGCTCGGCAGGTCGTCGTCGGGAACCGCACCGAGGATGACCGGGCTGACGTCCAGCTCGGCACAGCGAGCGTCGAACGCAGCGCGGTAGTCGCGGTAGTCGAATAGCGTCTCGCCGCCCGCGATGACCAGTCCTACATCAGGAAGCCGTTGCCGCAGAACGTGATATGCATCGACCAGGTCGATGGTGCCCTTGCGTGGCTCGATCCCGCCCACGGTGAGCACGTAACGGCCAAGCCTGCGCTGCCAGTCCGCGCGGCGCATCCGGGCCTGGGGTTCGTCGGACGCGGCGTCGATGAATCGCAGCGCGCGAACGCCGTTCGGGATGACGGTGGGATGAAGATCCCAGCCCTGGGCCACCTCGTCGGCCACCGCGGCCGACACGCAGATCCTGGCGTAGGGCTCGACGATCGCCTTCTCGTGGCAGTCTGCCAGCACCGGGGTGGTGAACTCATCGAGGTGGTGGATGGTGCGTATGCACGTCCCAACGGCGTTGGCGCTGATGCAGTCCTGGGCGTGCACGATGTCGTAGTCATGCGGGGCGAACGCGTGGCGCATCAACGCGATCGACCGCACGATTCGCTCGGTGACGGTCTCGTCGGGACGTTCGGGGAAGTCGACGAGCCGGATCGCGACGCGTGCGTCGATGGCGCGGAAGAAGCCGCGATCACCGGCCCGGGCCAACGACCAGACCGTCACCTCGACACCCGACACGGCGAGCGCCTCGGCGAGGTTCAACGTGTGCACCACCCCGCCGCGCGGCTTGGTCGAGTACGTCAACAGCGCGACGCGCATGGTCACGACTTCGCCCCGAGGCCGTACGCGTCGACCCGACGCTCGGCAAGGTGGTTCAATATCTTTCTGGCGCGGGCTATTTCGGCCTCGATGTCGATCGTGACCTTGGCCAGTCCGCCCTTGGATCCGGTGTTGACCAGGATGTCGCCGCCGGGCCCCACCACCTTCGCCTGACCGAGGAAGCGCAGGGACCCCATCACCCCGGTCTGGTTCGACGACGCCACCACCACCTGGTTCTCGGCCGCGCGGGCGCAGTCGTATAGGTCGAACAGCCGGGACTGCCGATCGGCGGGAAGCCTCGACGCCCGGTCAGTCACGCTGGCCGGCCACGCGGACAGTGCCGCTATCACCTGGGCACCGTCGAGCGCCAGCGCACGGGCGGACTCAGGGAACGTCTTGTCGTAGTCGATCAGCATGCCCAGCCTGCCGACCGGAGTGTCGAAGGCCGTGAACGCGTTGCCGGCCAGGTAGGCCAACCCCTCACCCGCCGGTTGGTGCACCTTGCGGTGCGTTCCGAGCACGCCGTCACCGGATACGCAGATCGCCGCGTTGTACCGCCCGACGTCCGCCTCCTCGGCATACCCCAGACAAACGGTCATCGGGCCTGCGGCGGCGATCACCGCAGCGAGCTCGGGGCCGTCGGGATCGAGCGCTGGCGGCTGGTCGTGCGGATCCGGGGCACGCAGGTCACCGATGTAGCCCCCGAGACAGGCATCCGGGAGGACGAGCAATTGGACGCCGTCGCGGGCGGCCGATTCGACGATGCCGACCACCTTGGCGACGCCACGATCCACGTCGCGACCGAAGTTCGCGGCGATGGCCCCGATCGTGACGAGCGCCAAGTCAGGCCTTTCCCAGACCGGTCACCTCCGGCAGGACGGCGGCAGTCGTGACGCCGTCGGGCCAGCGTAGCCAGCTCCCCTGCGCTTCGGTGAGCTGTCCGCACGTTGCACTCGCGACCCCCTCGGGCACCGGCGGCGCAGTCGCGTCGGCCCGATCGGCCGTGAGCATCGCGTAGCCCGGAAAGCAGGTGAGCCACTGACCGACCTCGGCCAGCGTCGGGCGAGGAATGCGGGCCACC
>Ga0207668_10001836_pt1 | contig 12384 bp, 12 predicted proteins | sample KBSS43metaG_FD_184323 | JGI IMG/M metagenome (GOLD analysis project Ga0207668, IMG submission 184323) | Switchgrass rhizosphere microbial communities from Kellogg Biological Station, Michigan, USA - KBS S4-3 metaG (SPAdes) (version 2) | ecosystem: Host-associated > Plants > Roots > Rhizosphere... | reverse complement strand
AACCCGCTCAAGCAATGGAAGCTGTCGCCGATCGACCAGGCCTCGCGCGACAAATATGACGATTACACGAAGGCGCGGGAGCAGATGCTGAAGGCGACCCACACCAAGCATGCGCCGTGGACGCTGGTCGACTTCAATCACCAAAAGCGCGGGCGGCTGACGCTGCTGCGCGACCTGCTCGACCGGGTGCCCGACGTGGCGCTGCCGCCCGAGAAGATCAGTTGGCCGCCGCTCAAGGGGAAGCCGCACAAGGAGCGGTTCGGAGTGATCGAGCCGATCCCTGATTTCCCCATCTAGCGAGCAATGTCCGGATTCGCTTGAAGTCCCCTCGGGCATCCACGATATTCGCAGGCAGCGATCGGGCCCTTCGCCCGCGCCAAGGAGATGAAATGCAGAACCAGTTTGACCCGCGCACAAGGACGTCCGGTTACGACCCGGCCGTTTCCGTCGGTGTTCCGCACGCCGCACGGGATGCGGGCCTGCGGTCCTACATGCTGTCGGTTTACAATTACATGGCATCGGGCGTGCTGCTCACCGGCATCGTCGCGATGCTGTTTGCCAAGTCGAGCCTGATCAACCTGATCATTAACCCGGCAACGGGGCAGTCGACGCCGTTGTTCTGGGTCGCCCTGTTCGCCCCGCTGGCGCTGGTGTTCGCGCTGAGCTTCGGGATCAACCGGATGTCGGCGGGAACGGCGCAGATCCTGTTCTGGGTCTACGCGGGCCTGATCGGCGTGCAATTCTCAAGCTTGTTCGTCGTCTATACCGGGACGTCGATCGCACAGACCTTCTTCGCGGTCGCGGCGGCCTTCGCCGGCCTAAGCCTCTACGGCTACACGACCAAGAAGGACCTCAGCGGCTGGGGATCGTTCCTGATCATGGGCGTCGTCGGCCTGTTCGTCGCGCTGCTGATCAACCTCTTCCTCCAGTCGCCGGCCCTGCAGCTGGCGATCAGCGCGATCGGCGTGCTCATCTTCGCGGCGCTCGTCGCCTACGACACGCAGAAGATCAAAAGCATGTATTACGTCGTTGCCGGACACGGCGAGGCGATGGCGAAGTCGGCGATCATGGGCGCGCTCACGCTCTACATCGACTTCATCAACATGTTCCTGTTCCTGCTACGGTTCATGGGCGACCGCCGCTAAACGGGCAGGCCATTTGAAAACAGGAAGGGCCGGGGGAAACTCCGGCCCTTTTTGTATTCATTCGAAGGTTATTCAGTTCCCGCCCGTTACAAGTGGCGCAGCTGCGGCAGCGGAACGGATCGAGTGCACGGACAGGATGCGACGGCCGATGCGGACGACGGCACGCTGATGCAGCGGGTCGCGGCCGGCGATGCGCGCGCGCTTGAACTGATCGCCGACCGGCATACGCCAATGCTCTTCGCGGTTGCATGGCGCATGCTCGGCGATGCTGCCGAGGCGGAGGATGTGGTGCAGGAAGCGATGACCAAGGCATGGGTCAAGGCCGCGAGCTGGACGCCGGTCGGCGGCGGGCTCGGCGGCTGGCTGCGCCGGATCGCGACCAACCTCTGCATCGACCGCCAGCGCAAGCGCGCGTTTGTCAGCGATGCCGAGATCCCTGAGCGCGCCGATGATTCTCCCAGCGCCGATGTGTTGATCGACGAGGCGCGGCGGCAGGCCGCCGTTGCGGCTGCGATGCAGGCCCTGCCGGACCGGCAGCGCGCGGCGATCGTGCTGACTTATTATGAGGGTGTGTCGAACGCCGAGGCGGCGGCAGTGCTCGGGATTGGCGTGAAGGCGCTGGAATCCTTGCTGGTGCGGGCGCGCCAGGGATTGAGCCGGAGCCTGGTCCAGATGGGCATGCTGCAGGAAGGAAGCGCGGCATGAGCCAGCTCGACCAGATGCTCGGCAATTATGCGCCGCCGCCGGTCCCCGACGGGCTTGCCGTACGCGTGGCAGCCGCCGCCATCCAGGAACCCCAGGACCGGGGCACGATGCTGCCTTGGCGGCGCGGTAGTGTTCGCGGCGGCTGGCGGCGCGGAACGTTGATCGGCAGCGCGGCACTCGGTCTCGCCTTCACCAGCGCGGTGGCGGCCGAGGTGGCGTCGGGCGGGCGGATCGAGATCCCGGTCGTCCACCAAATGGTCGAAGCGGTGCCGATCCTGAAGGCGAGCGTCCATAAACAAAAGCCGGTCGAGGTCGCATTGATCGAGCGGCGCCATGTCTCGCCGTCACGGCAGGCGGCCGAGCCCCTGCCGGCGGCGGCCGAACCCGACCAGCCGGTGGCGGGGACGCCGCGCGAGCGGTTCATCGCCAAGTTCACCGAAGCCAAGAAGGAGGTCGCGGAGCGGCGGGCGGCGGGACTGCCGACGCCGAACGCCGACCGTATCGAGCGCAAGGCGAAGCGGATGGTTGAGCGGCGCCAAGCCGCCGGCCTGCCCGCGCCGTCGCTCGACGAAGCCGAAATGCGGGTCGCGGTCCGGGAATGGGCCGCGAACCGAATTTTACGGCGCGTCGCGAGCAACCCGGAAGGCCTGACCGACGCTCAGGTTCAGCGGTTCATCCGTATCCTGCCGCCAAAGAAACGCGACCAATTCTCCGCGCTTGCGCCCGAGCAGCAGCGCCAGATGATGGGCCAGATGGCGCAGCGCGTACTGGCGCGGCGGATGCAGGCGCAGGTGCCGGATGATGCCGCGCCACCCGCCGACCAGCAGGCTGCAGAAATTGCGCAGCAACCGAGCGAAGGGTCGCCCGACCAGCCGCGTTAGGGGTCCTGAGAGGCGCGGCCGCCCTCTCCCTTCAGAACCAAGGGAGATCAATCATGACCAAGCTTCTGCTGACCGCCGCGGCGGTTGCCCTGTTCGCCCCGGCGGCGCTGGCCGACCCGGTGACCAAGACCGTGACCATCGACACGCCCAACTATGCGGGCACCAAGACCTATACGCGTGACAAGGACGAGGGCATCTTCGCCAAGGACGCGGAGCTGACGCGCAAGAGCGACGGCGCGACCGCGACCCGGGAATATGACCGCCAGCGCAGCGAGACGGGGGTGACCGCGTCCGGCTCGACCACGCGCTTCAACGGCGACACGCGAAGCTTCGATTACGAGCGGACGCGGACGGCGCACGGCTACAATGCCGAGGGCACGCTGACCCGCTTCAACGGCCAGACCTACGACTATGACGCGAAGGTCCGCCGCGGCGAATATCGCGTCGGGCGGTCACAGGTGCTGCGCAATTCGAGCGGCCAGATGGTCGCCGCGCGCCGGACCGTCCGCCCACGCCGTCACTGACCTTCACGATGCCTCCCCGGCGGGCCGGCGTCCGAGTGGCGCCGGCCCTTTTCCGGGTTAGTCGGTCATGCTCGCCGGGACCTTGCCGCCGTTCGCCGCGAGTTCCCGCATTACTGCCTTGTGCAGCCAGATGTTCATCTCGGCGCTGCCGTCCTTGGCGCCGGTGTAACCAAGTTCGGTCGCCAATTGCTCGCGGTTGTCGAGGCTGGAATCGATATCGAGCAGCTTGAGCAGGTCGACGATCGACGTCTTGTAGTTGAGGCCGGGATTGCCCTTGGACGCCGCAATACTGGCAAGAACCGCCTCGACGTCGACCGTCCGCGGCTGTTCGAGGGTTGCCGAGGGTGCGCTGCCGGCGCTGGCGATGTCGCCCTGGGCCGGGGCCGGTTGCGCCGGAGCTGCCGGGGCCGGAGCGGGTTCCGCCGCCTTGTGACCGAAGATCGCGTCTTTGATTTTGCCGAAAATGCCCATGTCTCTCTCCTGGTTCGCCCCCCGGCGCTCAGCGAGCAGTTTGGGCTTGCTCCAATTCAACGACCCTTTGATGACATAGCATAGCGCGGACGTCCGGTCAGTCGCCGGGACCAGGTTTTTCGACCGTTTGCGCGCGGATATCATGCCATCCGCCGCAGATTGGCGCTGCCTAGCTGAACAGGCCGTAGGTGAGGATGCCCGCAGCGACGAGGAAGCCAAGGACCGCGAACCAGGCGCCGAATTTGCCGTTGGCCTGGCGCTGGATCTTCAGCTCGCGCCAGGCAGCGGTAGCGAAGCCGAACAGGGCGATGATGGCCACTGCCAGCAGCGCCCGCGCCGCATAGCCGCTGATCAGATAGTAGAAGAGCGCGGCGACGATCGCCGAGGCCGGAATGGTGATGATCCACGCGACCATCACGCTGCGCGCGACGCCCCAGCGTACGGCCGACGCACGCCGCGCGGCACCGGCGCCGATAACGCACCCGGTGATGGTGTGGGTCGTCGACACCGGGATACCGAGATAGGAAGCGGCGAACAGCATCACCGAGCCGCCGGCGGATGCTGAAAATCCCTGATGCTGGTTGAGCTTGGTGATGCGGGTGCCCATCGTCTCGATGATCCGCCAGCCACCGGTCAGCGTGCCGAGGCCGATCGCGACATAGCAGCTGAGCGCGACCCAGTGCGGAATCTGGAAATCGCCGTGCAGATAGCCGGTTGAGTAGAGCAGCACGGTAATGATGCCCATGGTCTTCTGGGCGTCATTAAGACCGTGGCCGAGCGAGTAAGCGCCGGCCGAGACGAGATGCAGCCCGCGAAACGTCTGTTCCGCGCCGCGCGCGCTGGCGCGGACACCCATCCAGCTCGTCGCGAGCATGATCGCCATCGTCAGGACCAGGCCGAGCGTCGGCGACAGCACGATCGCGATCAGCGTCTTGTTGAGGCCAGTCCACTGAATGCCGGCAATCCCCGCGTGGGCGACCCCGGCGCCGATCAGTCCGCCGACGAGTGCGTGGCTGGAGGAGGACGGAATGCCTTTCACCCAGGTGACGACGTTCCAGAACATCGCGCCGACCAGGGCGCCGAAGACGACGGCAGGGGTCACGAGGTCCTTGTCGATCAGGCCCTTGCCGATGGTGTCGGCGACCTTGTGGAGCTGCGGCCACTGGAGCGCGAGGAAGTAGGCACCGAAATTGAAGAAGGCCGCGAACCCGACGGCCATGACCGGGCTCAGCAGCCGCGTCGCCACCACCGTGGCAATGGAGTTTGCGGCGTCGTGCAGCCCGTTCAGGAAATCAAACGCAAGCGCGACGACGATCAGGCCGACCAGCAAGTAAATCGGCAGCTGGTGCATCAGGCGTGGTCGATCACGATGCCGTCGATTTCGTTCGCGACATCTTCGAACGCGTCGGTGATCCGCTCGAGATGCTTGTAGATTTCGCGAGCGACGATGAATTGTATCGGCTGGCCCGAATGGGCGTTGAACGCCAACTTGAGACCGGCGGCATGGACATCGTCGGCAGCGCCCTCGAGCCGGACGATTTTCTCGGTAATCTCATGCAGCCGAGCGCCGTTGCGGCTGATGTCGCGCAGCAGCGGCAGGCCCTCCGCGGTCAGCGCCGCCGCTTCCGCAATCATGCCGACCATTTCGCGCATCTGCGGCTCGAATTGGTTGAGCTCGTAGAGATCGATGGCGATCGCCCCCGAGTGCATTTCGTCGATCGCATCATCCATGGCGGCGATCAGCGAGGTGATCGCGCCACGGTCGAATGGGGTGAGGAAGGTGCGCCGGACCTCGACCAGCACCTTGCGGGTGAGGTCGTCAGCCTCGTGCTCGCGCTCCTCGATCTCGTCGATGTAACCGCGCGGCGGACCCTCGCCGTTGACCATCTTGGTCATGGCTTCGGCGGCCGCGACCAGGGTCGCGGCATGGGCTTCGAACATGCCGAAAAAGTCGCCCGTTCTCGGCAACAGGCGCTGGAACCAAGCGAACATTTATTGCCCCCGTCTCACCTCGCCGGACTGTGACGATTCCATGACAGGCTTTTCGCCAAGCGCAAGGGCAGGGCGGTCAGCCGAGGTATTTGTGGAAGAAGGCGATCGTCCGGGCCCAGGCCTGGTCCGACGCGGCCTTGCTGTAGCGCTCCGCCGACGTGTCGTTGTTGAAGGCGTGATTGACGCCGTCGTAGAGGAAGAATTTGACGGTCTTCTTGTTCGCGCGAAGCGCCTCGACCCACGGGAACGAGGTCGCGTTGACGCGGTCGTCGAGCCCGGCGTCGTGGATCAGCATCGGCGCCATGACCTTCGGCGCTTCTGCCGGGCTGGGCGCCGGGCCGTAATAAGGGACGGCGGCATTCAGCTTGTCGCCCGCCGCAACGGCGAGGCGGTTGACGAAGGCGCCGCCCCAGCAAAAGCCGACGACCCCGACCTTGCCGCCGCGGCTCGATTTCTTGAGCTCGGCGACGATCCCGACCGCATCGTCGACCGACTTGCCGACATCGAGCTTGCCGATGGCGTCACGCGCCGTGTCTTCATTGGCCGGCGTGCCGCCCGTGGGCGACAGCATGTCGGGGGCGACGGCGCGGAAACCGGCTAGCGCGAAGCGCCGCGCGACATCGCGGATGTGATCGTTCAGCCCGCGGTTCTCGTGGATGACCAGGACGGTGGGCTTGAGCGAGCGGGTGCGCGGCTCGGCGAAATAGAGCTTGTAGCCGTTCATCTCTTGCGTGCGGGTGAAGATGTGCGGGTCGTTATCCCTGGTGATCGACGCGGCGGCGGGGGAGGCGGCAATCCCCGCGACGAGCAGCTCCGCCGCGGCCATGCCCCCGGCGAGCTTGGCCATCTCGGCCATGAAGGCGCGGCGCTCCATCCCTTCGTGGGTGAAGCGGTCGTAGAGGAGAATGGCCTGTTGGCGGGTGGTCGGGTCGAGCGTCATCCCAAACTCCGTTCGTCCTGAGGAGCCGCTGGAAGCGGCGTCTCGAAGGACTGTATTTCCTTTCGACGAGAAAGGGCAGTCCTTCGACAAGCTCAGGACGAACGGTCGAAGATCAGGCCGGAGCCTTGGCGGCTTCCATCTCGGCGATCGCCTGGCTGTCGAGTTCCTTGGCGCGGACGTAGGCCGGACGGTCGGTCATGCGGCGCGCGTAGTCGACGAACGCCTCGCGCGGTTCGAGCAGGTTGAAGGCGAGCATGAAGTTGATGTTGGCGCCGACGAACAGGTCGGCGGCGGTGAAATGGTCGGCGGCGATATAGTCCTTGCCGGTAATCGCTTTCTCGAGGTTGTTGATGGCGAGATCGTAATTGCCGTAGCCGAACATCCGCTGGCGCTCCGGCGTCGGCTCCCAGCCTGCCGCCTTGTTGCTGAACGCGGCTTCGACCGGGCCCGAGGTGAAGAAGATCCAGCGGTAATAATCGGCGCGGTCCGCCGGGGGCGGCGCCAGGTTCGCTTGGGGGAAAGCGTCGGCGAGGTAGCAGCAGATCGCCGCGACCTCGGTCACCACCTTGCCCTTGTGCTGGATCGCCGGGACCTTCCCCATCGGGTTGATCGACAAATAGGGCTCTTGCTTCAGGGTCGTCGCATAATCGAGGATTTGCGTCTCGTACGGCTGGCCGACCTCTTCCAGCATCCAGCGGATCGTCTGCCCGCGCGACATCGGGTTGGTGTAGAAGATGAGGTCGGCCACGGCGCGTCTCCTGCTAGAACAAAAGGCGAACTACTCCGCCTTCAATGACGGATCAACCGCGTTCGCCCTTCTTCGGCGCAGCCTCGCCGCGTTCCGCCGCAGAAGCGTCGCGGGCGGCGCGGAATTCGCTGTCCGACGACCAGTTCGGCCAGTCGCGGGAGTTGGCCAGGCGCCAGCCGACGGCGTGCAGCAGCTCGGCATCCTTGACCATGCCGGTGAAGTCCCAGCTGGGCGAATATTCGTCGGCGGGCTGGTGGTACATGGTCGCCGTATAGTTCTTGGACCAGGCTTCGGCGCGCGCGACGCCGCCGTTGACCAGGTCCGAGCCCGAGCCGAAGCTCAGCGCCGGAATGCCGACCTTGGCCAAAGTGAAATGGTCCGAGCGATAGAAGCCGCCCGTCTCCGGGTGCGGATCGGGCGTGTAGCGGCGGCCGCGCTTGGCGGCTTCCTCGACAAGGATGTCGAGCAGTCCGAACTTCTGGTTGCCGCGGACCGTGAAGTCGCGCGACGGGCCAAGCACGCCAAGCACATCGGTGTTGATCGCCCCCGCCGTCTTGGCCGCCGGGTAGATCGGGTTGGCGGCATAATATTCGCTGCCGAGCAGGCCCTTTTCCTCAGCGGTGACGGCCATGAACACGACCGAGCGCTGCGGCCGTTGGCCGTGAGCGAACGAGCGGCCCTGCTCGATGAGCTGGGCGACGCCGGTGCCGTTGTCGAGCGCGCCATTGTAGATGCGGTCGCCCTTGGCGTCGGGGTTGCCGATGCCGAGATGGTCCCAGTGGGCGGTGTAGATCACCGTCTCGTCCGGATATTTGCTGCCCTTCACGATGCCGAGCACGTTGTGCGAGGTGATCGTGCTGACGTTGGCGTCACCGTGGACGGCGAGCGTCGCCTTGAGCGGGACGGGACGGAAGTCCTTGCGCTTGGCCGCTGCCTTCATCGCCTCGAAGCTGGTGCCGGATGCGGCGAACAATTGCGCCGCGAGATCGCGCTGGATCCAGCCTTCGAGCGCCGGATGATCCGCGGCCGGATCCTTCCGCACGATGTCGAAATTGGGAATGGTGTTGGAGTTCTTGACCGTTGCCCAACCGTAGCTCGCCGGGTCGGTCTCGTGGATGACGAGCACACCCTTGGCGCCCTGGCGCGCGCCTTCCTCATACTTATAGGTCCAGCGGCCGTAATAGGTCATCGCCTTGCCGCCGAAATCGCCTTCGCCGCCCTCAAAGTCCGGATCGTTGACGAGCACGACCATGATCTTGCCGCGCAGGTCCTCGCCCTTGAAATCGTCCCAGTTCCGCTCGGGCGCCTTCACGCCGTAGCCGACGAAGACCAAAGGTGCGCCGTCGAACGACAAGCCCTTGTCGCCGTTGGTGGGTGCACGGATCGCGATCTCCTCGCCCTGGGTCAGCGGCGTCGCCTTGCCGGCGATGGTCAGGCTAGCCTGGGGCGGTGTCGGCCATTCCGACCGCAGCAGGGGCACGGCCTGCGTCCACTGGCGCTTGCCGTTGACGAGGTCACCGCCTGGCTGGAGCCCGGCCGCCGCGAACTGCTTCGACAGATAGTCGATCGTCTTGGTTTCGCCGTTGGTGGCCGGGCCGCGCCCCTCGAAGGCGTCCGAGCCCAGGGTCTGGACGTGTTGCGACAGCCGCTGGGGGCTGTACGTCGCGGTCGATTGGGCGGCGAGCGGAACGGCGGCCACCGCAATGGCACTCGCCGCGAGCAAACGGATCATGGTCACCTAAATCGTCTCCCCATGGACTCGAACGCGCGACGGTCATTCGCGCGAAGGGTTGCAGGAGCCGACTAGTGAGCGGGTCGCTCGGGCGGAACCCCATTTCGACGAAACCGCCGAACGTACCGAAGGCAGCTCCGTTGCTCATTCGAGGTCTCGAAGTGGAAATCCTCCTCGCCGGCGAGGAGAAAGCCCGCAGATTGCAGGACTGCAATCGACGGTCGATTGGCCTTGAGGACGAGCGCAACAATGCACTCGACGCCGAGATAATCGGCCGCCGCCGGAAGGAAGGCGGCGGCTGCCTCGGTCATCAGGCCGCGGCCACGCCAAGCCGACCCGAGCCAATAGCCGAACCGCGCATCCGGACCGTCCGTCACGGCCAGCCCGATCCAGCCCAGCAGGGCGCCGGTTGAGCGATCGAGGATCGCGCAGTCCAACGCCTTCCGTTCGGCGGCCTGGCATTCGGCCCGCTCAATCTTGGCCAGTGCCTGGTCCACCGACAGGGGGCTGGGCCAGGTGGACAAGTTCGCGGCCACGTCGGGCGTGACCAGGGCGGCAGTGGGCGCCGCGTCGGCGCGTTCGACTGGCCGCAACGTGAGGCGCGCGGTCTGAAGCCGCGGGAGGTTCGCAGTCATTCTTGTGACGTGGCCCATTGACTCAACTCGCTAGTACTATGAGTACCATATCGCTGGCGATAGGGCAGGGCGAGCAGGATTTGAAAAGCGAAACCAAAGTGACCGAGCATGAAGGCATGCTGCTGGCGTTGATCCTGCGCCAACAGCCGGTCACCGCTTACCAGCTGTTCCGGTTCTTCGAGACATCGCCTGTGACGTCGATCAACGCCAGCAAGGGGCAGCTCTACCCGGCCATCAAGCGGTTGCGGGAGCGCGGCTTGATTGAAGGCCGCAAGGTCGCTGGCGACGGGCGAGGGGCCGAAGCCTTGTCGGTGACTGACGCCGGCCGCGACATGGTCCGGTCGTGGACGCGCGCCATAGACGCAACGCACATCACGCTCGACGATCCGCTGCGGACCCGGATCCTGTCGTTCGACATGCTGTCGCGTGACGAGCGGCTTGAGTGGATCGTCAAGGCCAAGGCTCTGGTCAAGCAGCGCCGGGCGATCGTCGAGGAATATAACCAAAGCGTCACCGTGCCCTACCAGGACTTCGCCTACGCCAGCGTGATGGAGGCGCTGCGCGTCAAGATGGAATGGCTCGACGAGTTGCTCTTCCACGTTGCTCCCTCCGACTAACTGAGCCAGCCCGGCGAGTTGTTGCCGGAGCAACACACTTCACGTCGTAAAGTACGAATAGCACTAAAATTTGCTTGAGTCTCGCATCGGGTGCGGCGAATAAGGTGCGATTCGTACTAAACAGGGTGGAGTGCACCGATGCCGACGCTGAGCAAGCTGATGACGACGACAATATTGGGCGGAACCTTGACGATGTGGGGAGCACCGGCACTCGCGCAGGATGCGCCGGTTGGGTCGCCCGACAATGCCGCCGCTTCCGCCGAACCGGCCGTGACCCCGCCGGCCAGCAGTGTTCCCGCGGTACCGAACGCGCCGGGCGCCGACATCGTCATCACCGGCTCGCGCATTCCGCAGCCGAACCTGACCTCGGCCAGCCCGGTTACCGTGCTGTCGAGCCAGGACATCAAACTTCAAGGCACGACCCGCACCGAGGACATCATCAACTCGCTACCACAGTCGTTCGCGGGCCAGGGTTCGAACATCTCCAACGGCGCGACGGGAATCGCGACCATCAATCTGCGCGGCCTCGGTTCGCAACGAACGATGGTCCTGATCAACGGCCGGAGGCTGATGTCGGGCGACCCGCGCCAACTTGTGGCCGATGTCAATTTCGTGCCCGCCGCAATGATCAAGCGCGTCGACGTGCTCACTGGCGGCGCCTCGTCGGTCTATGGTGCGGACGCGGTCGCGGGCGTCGTCAACTTCATCATGGACACGAACTTCCGCGGCCTGCGCATCGACGCCCAGGCTTCGACGTTCATGCACAACAACGACACCAAGGAGACGATCCTCAATGCGGATGCCGCGCGCGGTTTCCGCCCGCCGCATGGCATGAGCGTCAACGGTGGCGCGCAGGACATCGCGGTCGCGTTCGGTGCGGGCTTCGACGACAATCGCGGCTCGATCACGGCCTATGCAACGTATCGCAAGCAGGACCCCGTTCTGCAGGCCACCCGCGACTATTCATTCTGCGCGCTTGAAGCGCGGGCGACCCGGCAAAGCGGGACGCCGCCGCGCGACTTCAACTGCGGGGGATCGGGCATTGCTGCGCCCGGCACATTCTTCACCAATGTCGGGACCTTCCATGTCGAGGGCAATCAGTTCGCGGACGGGCAGGTGCCCTTCAATTATGCGCCCTACAATTACTACCAGCGGCCGGACGAACGCTACACGTTCGGCGCTTTCGCCGAGTATCAGATCAGCCCCGGCGCGACCCCCTATCTTGAAGCGATGTTCATGAACGATCATTCCGACGCGCAGATCGCGCCGTCCGGCGTGTTCTTCAACACCAACACCATCAATTGCGACAACCCGCTGCTGTCGACCCAGCAATTCAACACCATCTGCGTCCCGGCCAACACGTTCGTCGACGGCAATGGCGTGACGCAGGCAATCGCCTACCTCGGACGGCGCAATGTCGAAGGCGGCGGGCGTGACGATGACCTGGAGCACACTGCCTGGCGGTTGGTCGGCGGCGTGCGGGGTGGGCTGTTGAAGGGGCTGTCCTACGACGCTTACTACCAGTTCGGCACGTCGCGGCTCGCCGAGACTTACCGCAACGATTTTTCGATTACCCGGATCAAGCGCGCGCTCGACGTAGTCGCCAATCCGGCGGTCGGCGGCGTTACCGGCGTTGCTGCGGGTACGCCGGTGTGCCGCGCGGCCCTGCCGGGCACCGGTCCCGGCGGCGCGGCGCTGGACGGCAATTGCGTCCCCTACAACATTTTCACGACCGGTGGCGTCACGCAGGCAGCCCTGGACTATCTGCAGACCCCGGGGTTCCAGCAGGGCTACATCAACGAGTCGATCGCCAACGCCAATTTCACCATCGACGGTGGCGAATATGGCATCCAGACCCCGTGGTCCGACCGCGGCCTCGGACTCAACTTCGGCGGCGAATATCGCAAGGAGGCGCTGCACTATACGACCGATGTGGAACTGACGACCGGCGACCTCGCCGGGTTCGGGACGTCGCTGAAACCGGTGGATGGCAG
>Ga0207668_10001827_pt1 | contig 12427 bp, 11 predicted proteins | sample KBSS43metaG_FD_184323 | JGI IMG/M metagenome (GOLD analysis project Ga0207668, IMG submission 184323) | Switchgrass rhizosphere microbial communities from Kellogg Biological Station, Michigan, USA - KBS S4-3 metaG (SPAdes) (version 2) | ecosystem: Host-associated > Plants > Roots > Rhizosphere... | reverse complement strand
CCCTTGGATTGCCTATGAAGCTGGTCTCTGCCTGGCTGCGGATTCCATTCTGGCAGCGCGTGGTCGGTGGCTTCGTGCTCGGTGCGCTGGCCGGCTGGGCGCTTGGCCCAGCTGCTGAAACCTGGTTCGGCCCGCTCGGCGAGCTGTACGTCACCCTGATCAAGATGATCGCGGTGCCGCTGGTGTTCTTCGCGGTCATCAACGCGATCTCTTCGCTGCACGGCCAGAAATCGGTCGCCGCGCTCAGCGGGCGCACCTTCCTCTGGTTCGTGATCACTGCCGCGCTGGCGGTATGCGTGGGCCTGGGCGTGGGTACGGTGCTGCAGCCCGGCGCCGGTGGCCTGCAGCTGTCGATGGCCAGCAACTATGTGCCGCGCGAAGTGCCCAGCGTGGTGCAGGTGCTGCTGGATGTGGTGCCGTCCAACGTGTTCTACGCGCTGTCGGGTATCGGCACCAAGGTCAACGCCGCCGGTGAGACCGTGCTGGCGGCGGGCCGTGGTTCGATCCTGCCGGTGATCTTCTTCGCTGGCCTGGTCGGCTTTGCCATCGTCAAGCTTGGCGAGAAGGTGACCGAGGCGCGCAAGCTTGTCGGGCAGATGAGCGACATCATGATCCAGGTGACCCGCTTCGTGCTGGAAGTCACCCCGATCGGCACCTTCGGCCTGATTGCCGGCCTGGTCGGCAGCTATGGCTTCGAGAAGCTGTTGCCGCTGGGTCACTTCGTGCTGGCGCTGTACGTGGCCTGTGCGCTGCACATCGTGGTGGTGTACAGCGCGCTGCTGCTGGCACACGGGTTGAATCCGCTGAAGTTCTTCCGCGGTGCGGCGCCGGGCATGCAGGTCGCCTTCGTCAGCTCGTCCAGCTTCGCGGCGATGCCGGTCGCGCTGCGTTCGATCACCCACAACCTGGGCGTGAACAAGGACTACGGTTCGTTCGCGGTGCCGCTGGGCGCGAGCATCAAGATGGACGGCTGCGGCGCGATCTATCCGGCGCTGTGCGCGGTGTTCATCGCCCAGTACAGCGGTGTGCCGCTGACGCCCGAGCAATACGTGGTGGTGCTCATTGCTTCGGTGCTGGGCAGCTTCGGTACCGCCGGCGTGCCGGGTACGGCGGTGATCATGGCGACGGTGGTGCTGAGCGCGGCAAACCTGCCGCTGGAAACCATCGGCTATCTGTACGCGATCGATCGCATCCTGGACATGATGCGCACGATGACGAATGTGACCGGTCAGATGCTGGTGCCGGTGCTGGTGGCCAAGGAAACCGGCCTGCTCGACCAGACGGTGTACGACAACCCGTCCACCAACGTCGGCATCGATGATCCCGACCCGAGCCCGCCGCGCGCCTGAAGCGGCACTGCAACGGGCTGTATCAGTACCTGTTACACGACTGATACAGCCCCGATGGCGCCTTGCGCAGTGGTGTTTCCTGCGCGTTAAGGCGAACGGAATCCGAACGAAGTTGTAACACTGCGGCGTCATGCCGCCGCGGTGCTACCCGTCAAACCCCCGCTGCGACGGCCTCCCGGCGTTGGCACGAAAGCTGCTCGCTCCCCTCGCATACGCAACGGGAGAGCGGCATGGACGGCAGCACCACCCTTATCACTGTTTCTGGCCGGCAGCTTGCGCTGCTGCTGGTGCTGGCCGTTCCGCTGGCGGCGGCTGCTTCGGGTGCCCGCCAAGGGGTGAAGGCGCAGCCTGGCGAAATCGTCCTGTTGCGCGACGTGGCCACGCGCCCGGCCTATCGCATGGCGCCGCCCGGCGTGGCGTTGATCGCCGACCCGAAACCGCAACATGAGATCGCCGCCGCACTCGGCAGCAGTGGCGCCGCCAGCGGCATGGATGAACTCAGCGATGACGACTACGCCGGTCTCGGCGCCGGTCAGTCCGGCAGTGTGCACGCGCACGGTGTCACCACCGTCGAGCGGGTGACCCAGCAGGCCCTGGGCGGAACCCTTGGCCGCTCGGGCGAAGGGATGATCAGTGGCAGCAGCCTCAGCGGTGCGATGAGCGGCCCGCTGGGTGCGGTCGGCAATACCACACGCGGCATCGGCGATACCGTGCGCGGCGCACTGTCGCAGTTCCCGCTGGGCGCACCTGCGCAGGCGGGTGGCAAGTGAAGCGCGCAGTGCTGCTGGCGGCCTGGCTGGCATTGCCGGCTGTAGCCCTGGCCGACGACTACAGCGGCATGTTGGCCTACCTCGATGTGACCCGCATCGATGGCCACGCGCTGGCCGGTGCCAGTGGTGCCATTGCCATCAACCAGGCGGCGGGCGATCTCAACATCCAGGCCAACCTGCATGGCATGGCCAGCGGCGACCGCGCCGACGTGGCCATCGCTGCGCAGCAGCAGCACAGCAACGATGTCGTGCTGTCGGCACCACTGGACGCCAGCGCGCACATCGCCGGACAGGCGCTGGCAGGGGCCAGCGGCATTGCATCGATCAACCAGGCCAGCGGCATCGCCAACACGACGCTCAATGTCGTCAGCGCGACGCTGGCCCGGCAAGGAATACGCGAGTCCGATGATACGGCGTTGGCCGCCTCGGACATCGCGTCAGCAGGGGGGCAGGGCGATACCGGTGACGGTGTTGCGGCGGGTATCCGCAGTGTCGGCGTTTCGTCGACGGCACTGCGGGGCTTCGACGGTGTCCTGCAACTCAATCAGATCGCGGGAGCGCGAAACGATACGGCCAATGTTCTGGGCCTGGTCGTGCAGGGCAACCCGTGAGTACCACCCACCCGAACCAATCACCTGATGAGAGAGAGGGCACCATGAAAGCGACTGTCAAAAAGACCGTACTCGCCATGGCAATTGCCACTGCCTCGACCGCTGCTGCGGCCAATGGCTGGGACAACCAGAATGCCAATGCGAACATCAACCACAACCACGTCGTGACCGAAACGCGCAACGACACGCACAACCACACCGACAACGAGGTCCGCAACTGGACCCGCACCAACACCACGGTACGCAACAACACCGACACCTCGAACGTGAGCCGTACCCGCACGGTGAACGTCAACGAGCAGGTGCAGAAGAACAGCAACATCCAGGCCGACGAGCGCAAGGAAAAGAACAACCACGGCGTCGACGTGAACCTGGAGAAGGATCTGCGGCTGAGCTCGGACATCAACTTCTCCGGCGATCCGACCATCACCGGTGACATCGACCTGGATTCGGCAGCCATCGCCGTGATCGACAACCGCCAGTCGATCAGCAACAACCTCACCGGCAACAGCCTGGTCACCAACAGTGCATCGATCGCCGATGATGTCGGTGCGGGTGCCTCCGGCAACCTCGGCTTCAACGTGGTGGCCGGCGACAACAACGCGCAGGACAATGCTGCGTCGCTGTCCGCTGCGGATGCTTCCTTCAGCTTCGGCATGGCCGACGCCGAGGTGTTCGTCAACCAGGCCGGCTTCGGCAACACCACCATGAACTCCGGCGTCACCAACGCCGCCGGCCTCGGTGGCAATGCCTTCGGCGGTGCCTCGGGCAACATCGGCGTGAACATCGCCTCGGGCAACAACAACGAGCAGAAGAACGCGCTCGCAGCCTCCGTGGCAACCAGTGCGATGGCGCAGTCGAGCATCAGCTCCAACCAGGTGTCCACCGGCAACACCGTGTCCAACGCCGGCTTCGTGCAGTCCTACACCGATACGGTGCAGGTCGGCCTGAGCGGTCGCGTCGCAGGCGGTACCCTGGCCGTGGGTGCCGGTACCTATCGCGGCACCGGCAATGCCTACCAGATGGCCAACTACTACCTCGATTCGTGGAGTGGCGATCTGCCGCATCCGGGTGGCAATGCGACCGGGCACATCGATCTGGACAACGAGATCCAGAATGCAACGATGAACCCGAACCGGCCGGGAGTGGGTGGCCTGGGCTTCGATACGCGTGAAAGCGGCACCAGCCAGTTCGTCGAGCTGGGCGTGGCCGACCTCTATGCCAGCCTCAGTGGCACGGTCAGCACCACCCGCTGGGTGAACGTCAATGCGACCAACACCTCGGCACTGTCCGGCAGCGCGTTCTCCGGCGCGTCCGGCAACATCGGCGTGAACGTGGCATCGGGTACCGGCAACCTGCAGGCCAACAGCCTGGCATTGGCCGTGGCGCAGCCGAGCACCGGCGGTGGGACCGGCGGCGGCGAGTGATCCACGGTGTGACCGCTTTCGCAGCGAACCTGCGTTGAGCGCAACAAGCCCGGCCATCCGCCAATGGCCGGGTTCCCCCGGGGGCCCCTGTCCCTCCTCCCCCTTGGGGCAGGGGCTCCTTCCTTCTCGTGGAGAACGGCATGGCCGGTCATCGCTGGTGGTTGCGTCTGCTGCCCTGCCTGCTGCTGCTGACCAGCGCATGTGGCTGGGCAGGCGAGGTGGTGTTCAGCGGGGTGCTGCCCAATGGCGCGCTGCTGCAGCAGAAGGTGGAAAGCATGCAGGAGCGGCGTTATCGCAACCTGGTGCGGCAGCACACCGACTACAGCTGCGGGGCGGCCGCTCTGGCCACCATCCTGCGTTATGCCTACCACCTGGACACCACCGAGGCGACGGTGATCGAGGGAATGATGGGGGTATCGGATCCACAGCTGGTCAAGGAACGTGGTTTTTCACTGCTGGACATCAAGCGCTATGTCGAATCGCTGGGCATGCGTGGACGCGGTTATCGCATCGATGAATCGCGCCTGCGCACGTTGCGGGTTCCTGGACTGGTGCTGATGGATGTACGCGGCTTCCGGCATTTCGTCGTGCTCAAGCAGGTGCGCGACGGCGTGGTGGAAGTTGCCGATCCGATCCTGGGCAACCGCAGCCTGTCACTGGACGAGTTCAGTGCCGCCTGGCCGTCACGCGCCGTTTTCGTCGTGATCGGCAGCGACTTCGATCGCAATACGGTGCTGCTGCAACCCAGCGAACGGCCCAGTGCCCGCGCGTTGTATGCGCGGCAGGGACCGATCACCGATGCCGAACTGGTCGACTTCGGCTTCAGCCACGCCGACCTGTTCTGAAGGAGGCACGATCATGCAATGCCAACGTGTAGTACTCGCTCTGCTGCTGATGTTGCCGGTGTCGCCGTTGGTGGCGGCAGACGGTGCACCGGGGCGAGGCCTGAAGGAAATACCCGATCCCGAACTGAACCTGATGCGCGGCCGCTACACCGTTGGCGGCAACAACGTGGCCTGGTTCGGGGTGACGATGATTTCGCAGTGGCAGGGACCCAACGGTGCGGTGGTGCAGGGCGCGCTGACCCTGGGCATGGATTTCCGCAATGGCGGCACACCCAAGCTGAGCTTCCAGCCAAGCGTGCAGGTTACCGCCGCTGACGCACCGTTGCCGGCAACGGCAGGGCGCAGCATCGACAGTACCGGCCTGGCCAATGCCAGCGGACTGGTGCAGAGCGTGCAGGTGGCCGGCGATGGCAACACCGCACGCAACGTGACCACCCTGACCGTGCGTGACGGCGCGGTGCCGACCGCACTGAGTGATGACGGCAGCCGCATGGCACAGGCACAGCAGGGCGGGGCGACTGCCACCGCCATGCTCGATGGCAACCAGGCGCGCCTGCTGCTGCAGGTTGATGGGCAGAGCCTGGTACAGCAGTGGATCCGCAATGGCAGCGTGGGGCAGGGCATTGCCCTGGCCGGCGATGGACAGACCGCCAGCAACCGGCTGCAGCTGGAGCTGGTACGCAATACCGCGGCCAACAACCTGCCCTTGAGCCAGAACGTGGCCCAGGCGATCGGGATGAACCGCGGCATGGGCCCAGGCCAGTAACACGGCCTGGTCGGGGGGAACCGACGTACAACGCAGGTCACCGACATGCACACTCTCTACCGGCTTACTCCGCTGGCGCTGGCGGCGCTGGCGGCCACCGCCTTCGCCCAGCAGCCTGCGCCCAGTGATGGCGCCGACATGCAGGCATTGATCGCGCAACTGGAACAGCTCAAGGCCAATTACGCACAGGAGGTACGACGCCTGCGCGAACTGGACATGCAGGTGCAGGCGATGCAGGCGCGGCTGAGCGGTCGCGCAGGCCCCGGTGCGACGCCCGCTGCGCCGTTGGCGGCGGCTGCGGCATCCGCGGTACCGCCCAGCAGCGAAGGCTATGCCAGCAGCGCGGCCGAGGCACAGCAGGCCAAGCAGGAGGCCCGGCGCAGCGTGGATGACGTCAAGCAGCAGCAGGCAGCATTGTTCTCGCGCCGGTTCACCATCGAGAACGGCCTCACCTATGCGCGCTACGACCGCAAGCAGCTCACGCTCAACGGGTTCCTCGCCCTGGATGCGATCTTCCTTGGCAACATCGCGATCGAGAACGTCGAATCCGATTCGTTGACCTACAACCTGGCCGCGCGCTGGGGCGTCAGCCCCAATCTCACCTTGAACATGGACGTGCCATACCTGGCACGGCGCACGGTCTACCAGAAAGGCGGTGCCGGCGGTGCCGCGGCGGCGATCGCGCAGGAAGAAACCAACGGCAGTGGCATCGGCGATGTCAGCCTGAGTGCCAACTACCGGCTGTTCGCCGAACGCGGCTGGCGCCCGGAGACGGTGCTGACCGGTGGCGTTACCGCACCAACGGGCCGCGCGCCCTATGGCCTGGACTGGAAAGTAATCGAGCGCGATGACGATGACTACATCCGCTTCGCGGTGCCGCAGGAACAGCCGACCGGCAACGGCGTATGGCAGGCCAACCTGGGCGTATCGATGGTGAAGACCGCCGATCCGGCGATCCTGTTCGCCAACGCCGGCTACATCCATTCGTTCCCGCGCGGTTTCAGCGATATCGACAGCAACCCGGATACGGTCAATCCCGGCGATGTGAAACTGGGCGGTTCGGTGTACTTCGGTGCCGGCGTGGCCTTCGCGTTCAATGAGCGCACCAGCCTGAGCATTTCCTTCAGCGACAAGATCAGCACGCGCGCCTCGACCCGGTTCAAGGGCGGTGAATGGGTGAAGGTGATCGGCAGCGATGCCAATGCGGCCTCGCTCAATCTCGGCGTGACCTACGCGTTGAACCAGCACACCACGCTGGTGACGCTGCTGGGCATCGGCCTGACCCCGGATGCGCCGGACTTCACGCTGGCGTTCAAGGTGCCGTACATGTTGTAAGCGCGGCAGCCCGGCATGGCGCGGCGCTGCACGGCCGCGCTTTGCCGGTGTCGGTGCATGCCCGGCCGCGCAGGGGCCTGCGTTGTCAGCGCTGCGCCGGCAGTTCCAGATGATGCTTGCGGCACAACCGGTATATCGTGACCCGCGAGATCTGCATGTGCCGCGCACACGCCGACACGTTGTAGCCATGCTGGCGCAGGGCCTGCAGCAGTACATCGCGCTCCACCTGGCCACGCGCATCCTGCAGCAGCGCGCGCCGTGCAGGGGCGTCCGGCTCTGCCAGGTCCAGGTCAGCGGCGTTGATCAGCTCGCCTTCGGCCACGATCGCTGCCCGCTGCACGCGGTTCAACAACTCACGTACGTTGCCGGGCCAGTCGAACCCGCGCATGGCCTGGCGTGCACCGGGATCAAACCCGCGTGCGCGGCCGGGGTGGCGTTGGCGGAAGCCGCGCAGGAAGTGCTCGGCCAACAGCAGGACATCGCTGCCGCGTTCGCGTAGCGCGGGCATCGGCAAGCGCAGGACATTGAGGCGGTAGTACAGGTCCCGGCGGAAGTGGCCCTGGGCCACCGCCTGTTCCAGTTCGACGTGGGTGGCTGCCAGTACGCGCACGTCCACACGCAGCGGCTGGTTGCTGCCGACCCGTTCCAGCGTCCCCTCCTGCAGCACCCGCAGCAGGCTGGTCTGTGCGTCGGCGGGCAGGTCGCCGACTTCATCGAGGAACACGGTGCCGCCGTGGGCACTTTCAAACAGACCGATGCGGCGTTGGGCGGCACCGGTGAAGGCCCCACGCTCGTGGCCGAACAGTTCGGACTGCACCAGATTGGCAGGGATCGCGCCGCAGTTGATCGCCAGGAACGGTTTGCCGGCGCGCCCGGACAAGGCATGCAGCGCTTGCGCGGCAAGTTCCTTGCCGGTGCCGGTCTCGCCGGTGACCAGCACCGGCAGGTCGACCGGAGCGAATTTATGCAGGGAGGCGCGCACCGACAGCAGGGCGGTGCTGTCGCCGATCAGCGCCGGCAGGTTGCCTGACTCGCGGACCATGTGCGGCAACGCGTCGTCGCCCTCGGATTGCCGCTGCATTGCCGACAGCAGATCGTGCAGTTCCAGTGGCAGCGCGAACTGGTCGCGGCACGCGCGCAGCAGCGGCCCCCACGCGGGCGGAGCGCTGCCCAGTCCAGGGGGCAGCACGGCGAGCCAGGGCAGGTGGTGATGCCGCTCGATCCATGGCAGCAGCAGCTGCACAGCGTCGGCATCAAGGTGACGCAGATCGACGATGGCCACCAGGTGGTCGCGGCCGCGCAGGCCGATGGCCATGGCAGGGGCAGGGCTGACGCAGCGCAGTTGCCAACCGGCCGCCGCCAGCGCCCCCCGCTCGGCTGCCTGCGGTTGGCCGAACCAGATTGCGCAACGCGATGGAATCTCCAGGCTTGCCGCCATTCCTTTCCCCCAGGCAACACGGGCGGCCCAGCCGGGCACCCGGCGCGCCGCCCCGCGCCGGGATGCTGTGGCCGAACACGGTCGGCCTGTCGCGGTCACTGCAACCTTGACATCAAGGACCAACGCAGCAAGCGGCGGCCAGCGGCCAGCGGCCCCGGTTACGGCCAGCCGCCCAATGAAAAAGCCGCTGCAGGGCAGCGGCTTTTCAGGCAATGCGCAGATGACCCCGACTCAGAGGTCGACCCGGCGGGCCTGCATGAACTTGTTGCCCCAGTAGCCGGTGAGCAGGGTGTCGACGCGGACGTCCTTGCCGGTGCTTGGGGCGTGCAGGAAGCGGCCATCGCCCACGTAGATGCCGACGTGGTCGACCCGGCCCTTGCGGCCGAAGAACACCAGATCGCCTGCAGCCAGCGCGGCGCGGTCGTTGATCAGTTCGGCATTGGCGTCGTGCGCCATTTCACGCGAGACGCGCGGCAGCTCGATACCCAGGGCCGAGCGGAAGACATACCCGACCAGGCCGCTGCAGTCGAAGCCACTGTCCGGATTGCTGCCACCCCAACGGTACGGGGTGCCGAGCAGGGTCATGGCCCGGCGCAGCAACGACTGTACCTTGCCGTTGTCGGCAGCGTTGCCGACAACGACGCTGCCATTGGCGGCGCTGCTGGTGTCGTAATTGGCGAGGAGGCGGCTGAGGTCACCGGCCACCATGGCCGAGCGGTCCATCAGGGGAATGGTGTCATTGGCGGCCAGGTGCGGCAGCAGGGCGGCCAGGGTGGCGCTGGCGGCGGCATCGGCGCGGCTGCGCTGCGGAGCGGTGGCGTCGGCCTTGGCGGCTGCGCGGGGGGCGGTCTCGGCGGTGGCAGCCGGGGTCGCATCGGTACGGGTGGGAGCGGACTGCGACCAGGCGGGAAGGCTGGTCAGACACAATGCCAGGCCCAGCAGAAGCGGGCGGACACTACGCGAAGAAGCGGCGGTCTGGCCTTGGCACGTCGGGTCGTTTGTCGTCACGCGTCGGTCACAAGGAAAAAAACGATGGGGCATCATGCCCTGTAAAAGCGGTAATAAGTTAAAAATTCCGTTAGTAAATCGTTAGTTGCGCAGTGACGTATGTCACAGTTTTAAACATATCGCCTGTTCATTTTAGCGAAGGACGCGTTTCGCCCCCGTGTAGTGGTCCTTCCAGTAGGGTCCGCTGAGCGAATCCAGGCGCACCGTTCCGCCGGTGCTCGGGGCGTGCACGAAACGGCCCTCGCCGACGTAGATCCCCACATGACTGACGTTGCCGCGGCTGCCAAAAAAGACCAGGTCGCCGGTCGCCAGGCGCTTCGGGTCGATCTTCGGGCCCTGAACCGCCGCCAGGTCGCGTGAGGTCCGCGGCAGCTTCAGATCCAGCATTTCACGGTAGACGTAGGCGACCAGACCACTGCAGTCGAAGCCGGATTCAGGCGTGTTGCCGCCGTAGCGATAGGGGGTGCCAACCAGGCTGATGGCACGCATCAGCACCGAATTGGCCGCTTCGGGGTTGTCCGGAGTGGTGCTGGGCCAGCTTGCCGCAGGCGGTGGCGGTGCGGAACGGACGGCCTTGCCGCCGCCACAGGCGGTCAGCAGCAGGGGCAGGGCGAGCAGCAGGGCGGGCGCGAGGCGCCGGCGCGTGCCGGACGAAACTGGCGTGATGTGCATGTTCTCCGGATAATGCGCGACCTTGGATTGGCCGTCATGATGGCGGCGTCCCCGCCGGGCGACAACCCGCCCCAACCCGCCTGCCTCCGGCAGATCCAGACAGAGTTGCGCATGAAGATCGAAAAAGACCGCGTTGTCCGCTTCCACTACACCGTCTCCGAGGCCGGCCAGGAGCCGATCGAATCGTCCAAGGACCGCGGCGAGCCGCTGGCGATCCTGATCGGCCACGGCAACATCATTCCGGGCCTGGAAAACGCCATGATGGACAAGGAAGCCGGCGCGACCTTCGACGTCGACGTCAAGGCGGCCGATGCCTACGGCGAGCGCCGTGATGGCCTGTCCCAGCGCGTGCCGAAGAAGCACTTCGGTACCGCCAAGCTGGTCCCGGGCCAGCAGGTCGTGCTGCAGACCAACTTCGGCCCGCGTGCCGTGACCGTGCAGAAGGTCGGCATGAGCGTGGTCGACGTCGACCTGAACCACCCGATGGCCGGCAAGGACCTGCATTTCGACGTCGAGATCGTCGACGTGCGCGAAGCCGGCAAGGAAGAGCTCGAACACGGCCACGTCCACGGCGACGGCGGTCACCAGCACTGATCGCGTCGCGATCGTGATGGCAGCAACGGCCCGCCTCGGCGGGCCGTTGCGTATGTGGAACAGGGCGGAGCCATCCATGGTCCGCAGGCCGGCGGCATAATGACGGACCTGCACGCCGGATGCCCTGTGAACACCGCTTCCCCTTCCCTGCAACCGGTGGCTTCCGGCGAACGCATCGCCCTGCTGGACATACTGCGTGGCTTCGCCCTGCTGGGCATCCTGCTGATGAACATCGAGGCCCTCAGCGGGCCGCTGGACCTGGCCTTTACGGGCATCGACGCGCATTGGCAGGGCATCGACTACTGGGCTGATGCGTTCGTCTATGTGTTCGTGCAGGGAAAGTTCTTCACCCTGTTCTCGCTGCTGTTCGGGGCGGGCTTTGCGGTGATGGCCCAGCGCGCCGAGGCGGCGGGCCGCCAGTTCACTCCTTTCTACCTGCGCCGCAGCGCCGGGCTGCTGCTGATCGGCCTGTGCCATGCACTGCTGGTCTGGTCGGGCGACATCCTGGTGCTGTATGCGCTGGCCTCGCTGCCATTGCTGGCCTGCCGTGAGGCACCGCGCAGCTGGCTGCCCTGGATGGGGTTGCTGGTGTATGCGCTGGGTGTTGCGCTGATGCTGCTGGTCGGCGCGATGGTGTCGATGGCCACCCCGCAGGACCTGCAGAAGATGCTGGTCGACGCGCAGCAGGGCATCGACCAGCAACGCCTGGTGTACGGCCAGGGTGACTGGATGCAGGCCAACGTGCAGCGCCTGCATGAGTTCGGCGCGTCGCTGGGTGGCATGTTCATTTCCGGCCCCGAGGTGCTGGGCATGTTCCTGTTGGGGGCCTGGTTCGCCGGCAGCGGCGCATTGACCGCGCCGGAGCGTTTCCCGCGGTTGTATGCCGGCCTGCGCTGGATCGCATTGCCGCTGGGCCTGCTGGCCACCCTGGCAGGTGTGTTGTGGAAGCCGTATCTGGCGCCGGGTGCCTATGACCTGCCGACCACCACGGCAATGGCACTGGTGGCCGTGGGCGGTGTGCCTATGTGCCTGGGCTACTTGGCCTGGATCGTGCACTGGCGCGCGCGCATGGGCTGGCTGGCGCCGGTCGGTCGGATGGCGTTGACCCACTACCTTGCCCAATCGGTGGTCTGCACGCTGCTGTTCTATCACTACGGGCTGGGATGGTTCGACGTGCTGCCGCGTGCCTGGCAGCTGCTGTTGGCACTGCTGCTGTTTGCAGCGCAGGTGATCTTCAGCCATCTGTGGCTGCGCCGTTTCCGCTTTGGTCCGATGGAATGGCTGTGGCGTGCGATGACGTACCGGCAGTGGCCAGCACTGCGCCGTGGGGCCGGGCAGGCGTGATCGATGCCGGCCGCGCGCGTTTCGACCTGCGTGGCTGCATGCATCAGCAAGCGTGTCGCTGCATACCGTCACGTCTGGCCTGCAGCGGGCCATGGCATGCTCGCAGCAGCATGGGTGACGGCGCCAGCCAGCTGCCCGCCGATCTTCGTTGCGGGCGCTCGCCCGCCATCTTCCCTGTCGACTCGAGCGATTGCGATGAATACTCCCTCTTATGATTACGACCTGATCGTCCTTGGCGGCGGTTCCGCTGGCCTTGCCGGTGCCATCC
>Ga0207668_10001825_pt1 | contig 12429 bp, 9 predicted proteins | sample KBSS43metaG_FD_184323 | JGI IMG/M metagenome (GOLD analysis project Ga0207668, IMG submission 184323) | Switchgrass rhizosphere microbial communities from Kellogg Biological Station, Michigan, USA - KBS S4-3 metaG (SPAdes) (version 2) | ecosystem: Host-associated > Plants > Roots > Rhizosphere >... | reverse complement strand
CGCCGCCAGGTCGCGATCGCGTGTTCGTCGCGTTCGACCGCCCGGTGTTTCGGGACCTGCACCGACCAGCCGAGCAGGTACAGGATGTTCGCGGTACCGCGCAGCGTGTACCGGATGTGGAACATCCGGGCGATCAGGTCCGACACCCTAGCCAGGGTCCACCGCTGATCGACGTCGAAGCCGTGTTCGGCCGGGCCTTCGTCCAACGCGTCTGCCAGCCGCTGCAGCCGCTGTTCGTCGAGGCGGCATCGGCTGCAGGACGGCCCTTTCGATGCCAGGTCATCCGGCCCGCCGGTCTGCCAGCGTTGCCGCCAGCCGTACACCGCGGTCGGCGACACCCGCAGCCTGCGGGCTACCTCCGGCGCTGGCACACCCTCGGCGAACCACCCGGCCGCCTGCTGCCGGACCTGCTCACGCTTCGTCCGGGCTTGCTCGGTCAGACCACCACCATCGGGATATCTCATCCATCCGGCGTACAAACCCTATCGATTGATGTCACGCCGACACGCCGGACGGACATTGATCAACCCGACCATTCAACCTCTGTATCAAGTGGTGCAGGATGCAGAGCCGTCGTTCATTCCGGCGGGTGCGCACGCGACGACCATCGTCGTCGAGTTCCCGCCCGGCGACCCCGGCACGCCGCCGCACCGGCATCCGGGGCCGGCCTTCGGTTTCCTGATCGAGGGCGAGATGCTGTTCAAGCTGGAGGGCAAGGCGCCGTACGTCGTCAGGGCCGGCAAAGCGTCCAGGGAGTGGGGCGGCGACGTCATCCACTATCAGAACGCCAACCGCGACGACACCCCGTGCGGTACACCGTGACCATGCTCTGCGAACTGGGCAAGCCGATGTTTCATCCTCGCGGGCGAGGGGGAACTGGCTCAGCGCAAGGACCGCCGGTTCCCGCGCGAGAGCTGACGGCCATCGGTTGTGACACGGATGCGGCTCAGGTGGGCGCTGACGGCGTGGCGGGAGATGAACAGGCGCTCGGCGATCTCCTCGTTGCTCAGGCCCTGCGCGGCCAGCATGGCAATCTGCATCTGCTGTGCGGACAGCTGCGTACTCATGGACGGGCGCGGCAGCCGGCTCGCTTCGCCGACCGTCTCCAGCTCGGTTCGGGCCATCTCGGCCCACGGCCGGGCGCCGAGCAGGTCGAACTCGTCGCGGGCGGTGCGCAGCAGGTCGCGGGCGTCGCGGCCCTGCTTGAGCAGGCGTCGGCCGTGCTGCAGGAACATGCGGGCTCGGATCAGCCGGGATCCGGTGGGAAGGTTGGCCAGGCCGTCCGTGAAGAGCTGGTCGGCCTGGTCGTCGGGGGCGAGGACGGCGCTGGTGTAGGCGTACGCCATCGTCATCATGTCCGACGGCAGCTGCCGCGCCAGTTCGGGCAGATCGATCAGGAGCTTGCGGGCTTCGGCGACCGTGTCGGCGGCTACCGCCGCGTCGGCGAGGTCGGGTGCCATGAGCCAGCGGATGGACGAGTGATAGTGCGGGTCGGTCGGATCGAACACGGCAGCGAGAACCGCGTACGCCCGCGAAGCGCGGCCATCGAAGAGGGCCAGCAAACCGTCCACCTGTTGGGCCATCGCGGTGACGAACCGCATGCCGGGGAACATTTCGGCCGCGCGCAACTCAGCAATCAGGCTAACCGCCGGCGACATCTCTCCGCGCAGCACGGCCACCAAGGCTGCCGTGGCGGTCAGCCCCAGCTCGACGATCGTGTCCCCGGTCTCCCGGGCCAGCCGGCGGCCCTCCTCCGACTCGGTTCGCGCCTCGTCGAGCTGACCGAGGTATACCCGCATCCAGGAGCCGGCCAGTGAACGGGCCAATAGGCCGAGCCTGCCCTGCGCTCGCCAAAGCGCGCCTGCCTCGCTCAGGTACCGGGTACTGCGGGAGAAGTCGCCGAGGGCTATCGCGGCGGTGCCGAGGTAGTGCAGGAGGCGGCCGTCCTGCCGGGCGGTGGACGCCCGGTCCAGGCGGGCCAGCACGTCGGCGCCGTGCCGGAACGGTTCGGCATACGCCCGTACCACCAATGCGCCGGGGCTGTCCGGGTCGGAACCCCACTTATCCAGCTCGGCGGCCGTCTCGACCCGCGTCGGCACATCGGCGTCTTGGAAGAAGCACCGTGCCCCGGCCAGCCACAACAGGTTCTCGGCGACATCCCGCCCGCCTTCGTCGAAAGCCGCGCCGGCGGCGCGCACCAGCTCGCGGATCCGGTGGGCCGGCTGGTCCGGCTCGAAGACGGCGTTCTCGGACACCAGCAGGAGCCGGGCGCGTTCGACCGGGCCGGCCACCCGCAGGTCCGCGCGGTTCAGCAGCATCCGGGCGTGATACTTGTCGTTCAGGTCGCTGGACAACTGCGCCGCGCGGACCAGGATGCGGGTGCGGCGGCGGGTATCGCTGACGAGGCCGGCTGCCCGCGAGAGAGCCGGGACGGCGGCAGCGACCTTTCCGTGTGCCTGCGAGTCGTCAGCGAATTGCTCGAGCCGAGTGGCCAGTTCGTCGTCGGGGCCGAACGTGGCGGCGGCGAGGTGGGCGAGCCCACGCTCCGGGACGTCGTCGAACGCCGCGGCCAGGGCGCGGTGGATGGCGACGCGCTCGGTGAGCGTCGCGCGTTTGTAGACGGCGGAGCGCATCAGCGGATGACGGAACTCGGGCCGGTGCTCGACGAGCGCGATCAGTCTGGCGTCGGCGGCCTCGTGCAGGACGTCCACGGTCACCCTCAAGCCGGCGAGCCGGCTCGACACATCGAGAACCTGTTGCAGCGGCGCGGTCGGTTCCGCGGCCAGGACGAGAAGGAATGAACGGCACGCGGGCGAGAGGAGATCGGTACGGGCGCCGAACGCCACCTCCAGACGCTGGGTGAGCTGCAGGTCCAGCCCGTCCTCGTAGGTGCCCCGCACCGCCTTGGGTAACTCAACGAGTGCGAGGGGGTTGCCCGCGGAGCGTTCCAGGATGAGCGCACGCATCGGCGGGGCCAGGTCCGGCGCGACGATGTCGAGCAGTTCGGCGGCCGTCGACCGGCCAAGGGCCTCGAGGTTCAGTTCCGGCACACCTACCGCGGCGGGCCGCCGTTCGAACCCGGGCCGCGCGGCAGCGACGGCCAGCATGGCGTGGTCGCGGCTGCGCCGGGCAACGAAGCTGAGCACGTCCCGGCTCGGTACGTCGAACCATTGCAGGTCGTCGACGAGCAGCAGGACCGGCTGCCGGTCGGCGACATCGGCGAGCAGTTCCAGCACAGCGAAGGCAACCCGGTGTGCGTCGGGCTCTTTGTCCGCCGCCCCGAAGGCATTGCGCAGGGCCAGCCGGTGCGCGTCGGGCAGGTCGTCGATCTGGCGGTACATTGGCTGCAGCAACAGGTGCAGTGCGGCGAAGGGGAACCATTGCTCGGTCTCCACCCCGGCCGTGGACAGGACGGTGAAGCCGCGTTCGGTGGCGGCGGCGGCGGCGGCGCGCAGCAGCGCCGACTTGCCGACGCCGGGGGCTCCACTAACCAGAAGCGCAGACCCGCGGCCTTCGGCCGCGTCAGCGAGCAGGCCGCGCACCCTGCGCAGCTCGGCCTCCCGGCCGATCATGCCCGCCGCGGGGGCGGACGCTGGTCGGGGCGCGGCAGCCGGGGCCTGCGGCGAGGGATCGGGGTGCAGCAGCCTCGAATGCGCGTCGAGCAGTTCCTGACCGGGATCCACGCCGAGTTCCTCCCGCAGGCGCCGGCGCAGGTTCTGGAACAGGTCGAAGGCCTCCGCCTGCCGTCCGTCGGCCGCGAGTGCCAGGAGCAGCCGGGCCTGCAGAGCCTCATCGAACGGGTTATCCCCGCAGGCCTGCCGCAACGCGGGAAGCACGACCCGTACCTGGCCGAGCCGCAGTGCGGTATCCGCCGCATCCCGCACGGCGTGCGCGCGCTCCGCCTCGATGGCGACGAAGTCCGGATGGGTGCGCGAGGTCGGCTCCAGCCCGGCGGCACACCGACCCGTCCACAACGCCAGCGCCTCGGCATAGAGCCGGACCGCCTGATCAGGGTCACCGGCCCGGGAGGCCTGCGCGACCAGCGCCCGGAAACGCAACAAATCGCATGACTCCGCACGGACCCGCAGCTGATATCCGGCAGCCTGCCGCACGAGGTACCGCCCGGTGGCCCGAACCGGCAGGTCCGGCTCAATCAGCCGACGCAACAAGCCGATGGAGCGGTGCACGACGTTGACCGCACTCGCCGGCGGATCCGCGTTCCAGATCGCGTCGACCAACTCGCTCACGCTGACGACCGACCCGGCCCGGGCCAGCAGCAGAGCGAGCACGAGGCGCAGCTGACGGCTGCCGATGTCGAGTTCCGCCATACCGGACCAGACCCGCACCGGACCGAGAAGGGTGAACCAAACGGTCGTCTCGTCGTTCCTTCCCCGCCATGTCGTCAACGGAACCACGATCCCTTCTCGGACCTCTCATCCAACTGCGGACTTCTGGCATCAGGAACACCAAATCCGGAGGACGGCGCACTGGAGACGAACGCGAACTCATGGACGGGCGGGGTTCCTGGACACCCTCGCTCGGTTCAGGTCATGGCCGCACCCGTCACATGCCTCGGAGTGCATCCCTGGGAAGTGAAGTCCGGGACTGCCGGGCGGTCCGCAGGACGCCGGCGATGTGCGCTTTAGAGGATCGCCCCTTCGGCCGGCAGGGGGCAGATCTGCCGGCGGGACGCGATGCCGAGCTTGGTGAACACCGTCCGCAGGTGCCACTCGACGGTACGAGGGCTGATGAACGGCCGTGCCCCGATCTCGGGATTGATCAGCCCGTCGCCGGCAAGACGGGCGATCTACGCCTCCTGCGGGGTGAACACCGCGGGAGGCGCAGATCAGCACGTCCGGCTTGTCGACGGTCGCCCCGGTCGCCTCGAACTCGCGCCTTGCGCGTTCTGTGAACGCCCCGGCCCCGATGCCGCTGAGCATCGCGTGGGCGAGGCCCAACTGTTCGCGGGCATCGACGCGGCGGTCGCCGCGACGCAGCCACTCGCCGTAGAGCAACCGGAACGGTGCCGCCTCGATCCGCATGCCCGAGCGATCAAGCCGATCGACCGTCTCCCGGTACAGGGCGTCGGCCTCCCGCCCGGCGCTCAGTTGGGCGGCCACACCCGCTGCGGTGCCGCACGCCCAGTCGGTACCGGTCGCCTGCGCCAGCTCGCTGATCCTCCGCGCGGCGAGCCTGGCCGACAACGCCGACCAGGTGTCGAATTCCCAGGCGGCATGCGCCATCCGGCAGGCCAGCGGGAGCCAGCCGAGATCCCCCTCCGCGGAGAATCCGCCGTCCCGGAAAGCGGCCAGCGCCTTCTGCAGCAGCGGCATGCCGGCCGCGTATCCCTCGGTGGTCACCCGTGCGCTCGTAGGTATCACGCAGCAACGACAGGGCAGCCCTGCAATTTGTGACGTGCGACCGCACCGCGTTGGCTGGCCGGGGCTGAAGCCTCCCGCCACAGTTACCGGACTCGCCGCGCAGCACCCGCCCCGTCAGTGCACCCGGGAGCCGAAGGCTCCGGCGGATCGGTCGTCGTCCGCGCTCGTTTCCGCGATCTCCCGAGCGAGCCGGTCCGCGTCGATGACCTCGCCGCCGGGACTGATCGCGTCCACGAGATCCGGCAGCACGACAGCCAACTGCCAGGCGGCGGCGCCCGGACTGCCATCGGCGAGTTGGGCGAGGTCGTCGATCGCGCTGTCGCCGACTGTCATCCGTACCTGATCGCCCGTCATGGTCTTGTTGCGCGTGTCGTCGGAAAGCAGCTGTCGTACTGCTCGGGGGTCGCCGTCTCGGCGCGGCGGAGTACTACGGTGTGCAGTTGGGGCGCACCAGGCCCGGCCGACGGCAGGGTGACGTCCTCGCCGGTACGTCCGTCGCCGCGGGTGATCACCCGCATCAGGTTCCCCGAGTCGGTGGTCTTCCACTGTTGGTGGTGGGCCTCGGTGGCGGCGACCCGGGCGACCAGCTGGTCGTAGCGGGCGTCGTCCATCTCCAGCTGGGCGCCGCCGTAGTAGGCGTCCGCGGCGGCCCGCAGCAGCATGATCGCGGCCTGGCACTGCTCGTGCGTCTCGGTGGGCTCCGCGGACTCAGCGGAGCTGCGCTGACGCACCGCAGTTGGCCGCGGGCCCGCCGGTCAGAGCCGGCTCTGGGGGAGCCGGCCGAGTTGTGCGCGCGAGGTGATCCCCAGCTTGGCGAAGATCTTGCCCATGTGGTATTGCACCGTACGGGGGCTGATGAACAACTGGGCGCCGATCTCGGGATTGGACAGGCCGTCGCGGGCCAGCCGCGCGATCTGCCCCTCCTGGGGCGTGAGCAGGCCGTGCGTGTCCACGGTGCGCCTGCGCGCGGTCACACCGGTGCTCAAGAGCTCACGACGGGCTCGCTCGGCGAACGCCTCTGCGCCGGCCCGGTTGAACATGTCGTACGCGGTGCCCAGATGTTCGCGAGCGTCGACTCGGCGATTCTCGCGGCGCAGCCACTCCCCGTAGACGAGGTGCGCGCGGGCGAGGTGGACGGCAATCCGACTGCGTGCCAGCAGTTTGATCGCCTCGCGATAGCGGGACTCGGCCGCTTCGCCGTCGAGCAACAGGGCCGCCGACCACGCCTGCACGCCGAGGGCCCAGTCCGTGCCAGCCGCGTTCGTCCGTTCCTCGAGTCGCCGTAGGGCGGCGGCGGCCTCCTCGTGAGCGCCGCTCCGGGAGGCCGCCTCGACCAGCTCGACGAGGGCGAACCCGGTGATCCCCAGGTCGTCGTACTCGCAGGCCGATCGGGCGCCCGCCAGCGCGACCTCGTAGTGGCCGAGGCCGTTGTACAAGATCGCGGACGCGTAGCCGTACCCGCCGATGCCTCTTCCCTCCCCTCGGGCGACGACGTTCTGCAGGCCCCAGTCCATGAGCTCTCGCGCCGCGGGTTCCACACCACGCCAGGCGGCCAGCAGCAGCTCGGAGTACCGCGCCGGGGCATTGCCGGTCGCGGTGGTGATCGCCCGGTTCTCCTCGGCCAGCGACGAAGCCTCCGCGAACTCGCCGGCGTGCAGGTGGACGACGGCACGGTGGCCCAGCGCCAGCGGCAACGCGATGAGTGCGCCGGCGTCGCGAGAGACCCGGACCGCGCGGGTTGCCAACCGATGCCACGTCTCGTCGTCCCAAAGATCGCCGGCTACCAGCCAGGACAGTGAGAACCAGCGCATCATGTCGTTCTGATCGCCGCCGACGTCGCGCCCGAACGCGGTCAGTGCACCTTGCAGCGCCGCCACGCCGGCGACGTAACCCCGCGTGTACCGCGTGGCCAGGCCGTCGAGGAGCCGGTCGATCACACGGGGCGGCCGTCGTGCCGCCGGCAAGTCCCGGGCGGCGGTGGCCACCGCACGCGGGCCGACGCTCTTATTGAGGCGACCCGCGAAGATCGCGGCTTCGAGGGCCTCGAGGCACGCCTCGCGTCCCGCATCGCTGTCGAGAGGCGCCAGCCGCTCGGCGGCGGCGAGCAGCAACGGCGGGGCGTCGCTGCCTCGCCGGAGGCCGTAAACGATCTGAGCACGCAGGCGAGCGACCTGCGCCCGCTGCACGTCGTCCAGGGGGCACAACTCCGCGAGCGCCAGAAGCTTGTGCACGCCATCCGGCGCCCCCGACTCGAAAGTCGCTGTCGCGGCGATGAGAGTGCGCCGGCCACACTCGGCGGGATCCGGGGTCAGTTCGGCTGCCCGCTCGAGGAATGCGGCCGCCGCGGCGACGCCACCGCGCCGAGCGGCCCGTCCCGCCGAGAGCTCCAGCTCCGCGGCGATGTCCTCGTCGGGAACGGTCGTCGCGTGGGCGCGGTGCCAGGCGCGGCGGTCGGGATCGACGGCCGGATCGGTGGCCTCGGCGAGCGCCTGATGCGCCCGCTCCCGTTCGGGCAGGGTGGACGCCCCGTAGATCGCGGAGCGCACCAGCGGGTGTCGGAACCGGACCCGGCCACGGAGCTCGACCAATCCCGCCGACTGCGCCGACGCGGCGCTGCCGGCATCCAGCCCGAGCCGACCGGCCGCCCGCCAGAGCAGGGAGATGTCGCCCACCGGCTCGGCCGCCGCCACCAGCAACAACCGCCGGGTCTCATCCGGAAGCGCCTCGAGTCTCCGCCGGAAGCTCTGCTCGATCCGGTTCGCCAGCGGCGTCACGTCGTGCACCCCGAAACCGCCGGCCAGTTCCGTGGGCGTCAGTCCGCGCGGCAGCTCGAGCAGGGCCAGCGGGTTCCCACGCGACTCGGCGACGATACGGTCCCGGACGAGCTCATCGAGGCGTCCGGGAAGCGCCGAGTCGAGCAGTGCTCTGGCGTCGCTGTCGCCGAGTCCGCCCAGCAGGACCTCCTCGAGCCCGTCCAGCTCCGGAACTTTGCCGGGCTCGCGGACCGCGAAAACCAGAGCGGCCCGCTCGGCGAGCAGGCGGCGGCCGACAAAGGCCAGCGTCAGCGCCGACGCCCGGTCCAGCCATTGGGCGTCGTCGATTATCCAGAGGAGCGGCTCGTCCTCGGCGGCTGCGGCGAGCAGGCCGAGCACTCCCAGACCCACGACGAAGCGATCCGGAGCCGGGGCCGCGCTCAGGCCGAACGCCGCCTTGAGCGCGTCGCGTTGAGGGCCGGGCAGCCGGTCGCGCAGGCCGAGCAACGGGGCGCACAGCTGATGGAGGGCCGCGTAGGCGAGTTCGGTCTCGTATTCGTGGCCCGCCGCCCGGGCGACCCGGCAGCCGGACGCGCTGTGCGCCAGGTAATCCAGCAAAACCGACTTACCGACCCCGGCTTCGCCGCGCAGCACCAGCACCTGGCTCCGGCCCGATCGCACGCTCGTCACCAGTCGATCCAGGGCGTCGCGCTCGCTGTGCCGATCTCGCAACGCGGGGCTCGTCGACATCGTCCTGGACGCTATCCGGGCTTGTCGATCATGTCAATCCGCTGGTCCGGCGCGACTGGCGACCTCGGCTGGCGTATCTGCGGACTCGATCGCACGCGTCGCCGGCGATTCTCGGCCTGGGTCAAGAATCCGTTGGGGGGATGGGAATGAGTACCGCAGTGGCGGACTTCCTGAGCGTCCGGTCCCAGCTGCTCGGCATCGCTTATCACATCGTGGGTCGCGCGGCCGACGCCGAGGACGTCGTTCAGGACGCGTGGGTCCGCTGGCAGACCGCGAACCACGCGGAGGTCCGCAATCCGGTCGCGTTCCTCGTGACCATCACGAGGCGGCTCGCGCTCAACGCGGCCACGTCGGCCTACGCTCGCCGCGAGGTGAGTGCCGGCGAATCGCTACCGGAGTTCGCGCTCGCGGCCGGCGATGGGACGACGGATGCGGAGCGAACCGAGGCCCTCGCGGCCGCCGTCCAGCTCCTGATGGAACGGCTCTCCCCGGCCGAATGGGCCGTCTACCTACTGCACGAGGCGTTCGGCTACCCGTTCCGCGAGATCGCCGCGACAATCGGGCTCAGCGAGGCCAACGCGCGGCAAGTGGCGCGCCGGGCGCGTACGCATCTGCGGGAGAAGCGCCACAATCCGGTCGATCCCGCCGGGCGAGAGGCGCTGCTCAGCGCCGTTGTCCACGCGGCGCGCGCCGGAGACATGAGACGCTTGATCGATCGAGTTCGTGCGGCTCTGCCCACAACTCCACCGCGCGTTCACCCGCGTACGTGGCCGGACGACACTGGGGGCAGGTGGTCTACCGTGGTCGGTGGGACACCGGGTGCCACCGAGGAGGCAGATCACCCATGCCGATGCACCTCAACCACACGATCCTGCACGCCAGCGACCAGCAGCGGTGCAGTTGGGGCGCACCAGGCCCGGCCGACGGCACCACCGACCTGACATGCGCCAAGCCGAAGATCAACTCCGAGATCATCGAACACCCGGTCCGGGGTTAGCCCGAGCTCGGACAGCAGGCGCGCGTGCGCGGCGTTGTCGAGGTCGATCCGGTCAGGCAGACGCCCTGCCACGGACCGGGCTTGGTCGGTCCATACACACGGCTGATGACCCTGAGCGCGTGGCTCTTCGTGATAGCGGTCATGGGTGCCTCGTTTCCAGACGACGATGTGGGTCGGCGGCACGGTCGTGCTGTCCCGGCACCAGCTGAGACAAGGCAGCCTCGCGGCCTGTGACAGCTGAAGCGAAGATCCGCGGTCACCGACAGGCCACTCCAGCAGCCTGTCCGTGCCGACTACCGATAGCGCCACCCTCGTGCGCGTGCTCGCCCCTTCGTTCGACGGATGTGGTTCCGCTGCCACGGCCGTCGGCAGCTCGCAAAACAAGGACCAGACAGCCCACGGATCTGTGACGCGGACCCGTGGAGACCGGCGTTGTGACGTCGGCCTCCGCAGGTCCCTCGGTCTTCGCCAGCCGGGTGTCACGTTCCGGAGTGACGTCTGGTCGTAGTCGGGTGAACGGTTGTCCGGCCGAGCCGCGAGATAAGAGCGGGAATACCGGGTTTCAGACGTTCCTGAAGAGCATGCGTCAAGCAGAGCGTGGCTGGTCCCACCCGCCGCCGGACACCGTCACCCACGAAGGCCATCGCCGGTCGATCGGTCATGGACGATGTGAAGTCACCTGAGTAGAAGCCCGTCGGCGCAGCGGATGAAGGGGTGTGTTTATCCCGTGGCCATCACGGACAGACGGCTGTCGATCTGCCCGCTGCGGCCCGACTGGACGACGCCGTCGGTGAGCAGGCTGATGAGGCGCGCCATGTCGCCGGCTCGGGCGGCGTCGAGGAATGCTTCCAGCAGGCGATCCCGCTCCGCCGGATCGACCGGATTGTGCCGTTCTTCGGCGAGGTGCACGCGTGCTCGGCGAGCCAATTGTCGCGCGTTGGCCTCGCCGAGCCCGAATGCCTCGGAGATGTCGCGGAACGAATAGCCGAATGCCTCGCGGAGCACGTAAACGGCGCGTTCGACGGGAGACAGGCGTTCGATCAGGATGTGGACCGCGAGCACGAGTTTCTCGCCGCGTTCTGCCTCCACTGCCGGATCGGCGGCCGCGTCGTCGCGCTCCGGCAAGTTCACGCCGAGGCTGACCTCGCGACGGACGCGGGCCGAGGTCACCACGTTGAGAGCGACCCGCGTCGTGACAATCGACAGAAACGCCACCCGATCGCGTACCGCTGCCCGGTCCACCCCTTGCCACCGGATCCACACGTCCTGGACGACGTCCTCAGCGTCGGCTGCCCGACTCAACGTCCGGTGCGCGATCCCGAACAGTCGAGAACGAACGCGCTCGAAGTCCGCCGCCGCCTCGGCTTTCTCGGCCACTGATGGATCGGCGTCCAAACCATGCTCGGCGCCCCACCGCGCCGCCGCGTAGCTCTGTCCGATCGCGACCCGGTGGTGCGCGTCCGGGGAAGCCTTGTGGGCGACGGACACCACCGCCGCGCCTGCACCCACGCAGATCTCGCGCACCAGCCGGTCGTGCGTACCGGCGGAGCTGGCCACGGCGAGTTCCCGCGTAGCCGGCTTCAGCACAAACTCGGACACGATTGCCTCCTCGGCCTTGGGGTCCCTGTGCTTACACAAGCTAGGGATGCTGAGTGCGGAAGCACTGCCGAACGAGTGACAGCGTGCGGTCACTGCTTGCCCGAGCAGCGAGAGTGTTTCGCGCGGCCGGTGTCACGAGCCGTTGCGATGTCTTGTCCTTGCCACCGGAACCCGACCTGACGCCACGCCGGTTCACCCAACCGGCCGGCGGAGCAATCGGGGTTGGGGCGATCGCTTTGGCGTTGATGTTCGGGGCGTTGAATCGGCGGGTTCCGGGGTCCGGGGTCCGGGGTCCGGTGGCCTTATCTGTACGCCCGGGAGGCGTTCGGTGATTTCGCTGGGTTCGTCAACGCGTGGAGCTCTTGGATCACCGCGTGGGCCGGCAACGCCGCCATCGTGGTGGCCTGGGTCGGCTACGTCGAGGCGTCTCGAACACCTCCCACGCCAAGGGCTGGTCGATCCTGATCGCGCTCGTCGGGTTGTGGGTGCCGGCAGCGGTCAACCTGGCTGGGATCCGCAGCCTGTCGGTGGTGCAGGTGATCACCACGGTGCTGAAGTCCGTGCTGGGCGCGATCAGCGCCGCCGCGGCGATCGCCCTGTTCGCGTACATCGGGATCGAGACCGCCTCGGTGGCCGCCGGCCGGATCGTGAATCCACGGCGCAACGTCGGACGCGCCACGGTGTTCGGCACCCTCGCCTGTGCCGTGGTGTACTTCCTCGGCACGGTCGCGGTGTTCGGCACCGCCAGCCATGACGCACTGGTCGTTTCGACGGCACCGTTCACCGACGCGGCGAACGCGATCTTCGGCGGCGATTGGGCCGGTGACACGGTCGCGGTCGCGGCGATCGTCTCCGGGTTCGGCGCGCTGGTCGGCTGGACGTTGATCGTCGGGGAGATGCCCCAGGCCGCCGCCCGCCACGGGTTGTTCCCGGACCCGTTCGCGCGGGA
>Ga0207668_10001820_pt1 | contig 12439 bp, 10 predicted proteins | sample KBSS43metaG_FD_184323 | JGI IMG/M metagenome (GOLD analysis project Ga0207668, IMG submission 184323) | Switchgrass rhizosphere microbial communities from Kellogg Biological Station, Michigan, USA - KBS S4-3 metaG (SPAdes) (version 2) | ecosystem: Host-associated > Plants > Roots > Rhizosphere... | reverse complement strand
GGTTCACTCTGAAAGCTGTCAGGGGTTTTCCCACCCAGCGGAGTTGATCGAGATGAGAAGCCAACTGTTCGCCGCCCGCGCCGCCGCTCTCTTCGTCAGTGACGTGCCGGCCGGCAGCCGTCCCAGCGGTGCCGTGGTCGAGGCCGCCATCGCCGGCTCGATCCGGGCCTGCGGAGGCACCCGCGGCTGCGTGGCCGAGATGGCCGCCGCTTACGGCGACTGCCCGGAGACGGCAGCCCCTCGCATGCGCTGGGCACGCGGTGTCGTCCAGACAGTCTACGGAGCGCGACGCCCCGAGCCCGAGAGAGAAATGGCGCTGGCCGCCTGACACGGCGGGCGGGTGGCGCTCCGGCACCGCCAGTCACCCCGCGTCCACTCGGACGTTGTCCACGGCGGGGGTGGCGGTGTGAGCCGGGAGCAGCTTGTCGGACCCGTGGTCTACGGTCAGCACGTGCCCGAAGAGCCCCCCGTCCCGCCGGCCGACCTCGCCGACACGCCAGACACCGCCGCGGCGTCCGGTGATGCCGCCGTGCCGACGCCGGATGACCCGGCCGGTCTGCCCTTCACAAATGAGGCCGACTCCGGCAAGTTCCTCGTCCGGCTGGACAACTTCACCGGCCCGTTCGACCTGCTGCTGCAGCTCATCGGCAAGCACAAACTCGACGTGACCGAGGTCGCGCTGCACCAGGTCACCGACGACTTCATTGCGTATATCCGGGCCATGGGCGACGACTGGGATCTCGGCGAGGCCAGCGAGTTCCTGCTGGTCGCCGCGACCCTGCTCGACCTCAAGGCGGCCCGGCTGCTGCCCGCCGCCGAGGTGGAGGACGAGGAAGACCTCGCCCTGCTCGAGGCCCGCGACCTGCTCTTCGCCCGCCTGCTGCAATACAAGGCGTTCAAGGAGGCGGCGGCCTACATCGCCGACCTGGAGGGCACCGGCGCGAAACGCTGGCCCCGGGCGGTGTCGATGGAGCCGCGCTATGCCGAGGCCCTGCCCGACCTGGTGCTCGGCGTGGGCGTGGAACGGCTGTTCAAGCTGGCGCTCAAGCAGTTCACCCCGAAACCCGGGCCGCCGCAGGTCTCCATCGCCCACATCCACCAGGTGCGGGTCAGCGTCCGCGAGCATGCGGCCCTGCTGCGCGATCGGCTGCGGCGCGCCGGCAGCGCCACGTTCAGCATGCTGGTGGCCGATTGCGAGAGCACCCTCGAGGTGGTGGCGCGGTTCCTGGCGTTGCTGGAGCTCTATCGCGAGGGCCTGATCGACTTCGAGCAGCCGGTGTCGCTGGATGAGCTGACCGTCCGCTGGATCGGCGGGGACGCTCCCGACGCCGAGCTGGATATCGACGACTATGAGGGCAGCAAGCCTGATCCTTCGGCGGCCTCGGGTGACGATGGGCCGGATGAGCTGGCCTCGGGTGACGACGGGTCGGATGAGTTGTCGGCGTCGGATGGCGATGGGCCGGATGAGTTGTTGGCCTTGGGCGGCGGCGAGCGGGACGAGTTGTCGGCCGTGGGTGGCGATGAGCCGTTGGCCTTGGGCGGCGGCGAGCGGGATGAGCTGTTGCCCTTGGGTGGCGATGAGCCGTTGGCCTCGGGTGGCGACGGGCGGGACGAGTTGTCGGCCGTGGGTGGCGATGGGCCGGATGAGCCGTTGGTGTCGGGTGACGATCGGCCGGGTGAGTTGGCCTCGGGTGGCGGCGAGCGGGACGAGTTGTCGGTCTCGGGTGACGATGGGCCGGATGAGCCGTCGGCGTCGAGTGGCGTCGGGTCGGATGAGCTGTTGGCGGTGGGCGGCGGCGAGCCGGATGACGGTGATTCGGCGGATGCCGGATTGGGCAAATCGGGTGTCGGTGGATTTGACTCCGCGGGCGAAACCGGTGATCTTGGCGGGGATGAGAATGGCGCGGAGGAATCCGCGGTGGAGGAACGATCGTGAGCAACGACGAGCGCCCCGAGTCACTCGCCGCGCAGGCGGCCGCCTGGGTGCCGCCGTGGGAGCGCCAGCAGCGCGAGCCGGACAGGGCTTTCCAGGCGGCGGCCGAGGAGGCCGCGCGGCGTGCTGAGCAAGAGGCCGACGGAGCGTCGCTGACCGAGCACCAGGCCGATGACGCGGCGGGGCTCGCGGAGCCTGAAGCTGGTGACGAGTGGCTTCCGGAGCGTGCGGCTGGTGACGAGGCGCGGCTCGCCGGGCAGGAGGCCGGCGACGAGCGTGCACCGGCGGATCTTGCCGAGGCGCCCGAGTCGGCGGATCGTGCCGAGGCGCCGGAGCCGGACCCTGATGTGGAGTGGGGGGAGTCCGGGTCTTCCGCCGAGGCTGCGCCGCTCGGCGATCGGGCGCCCGGCGGCGACCAGTCAGCGGAGTCCTCGGGTCTGCCGGACGAACCGCTTTCGGTGGATTCGCCCCGCGCCGACGAGCCGGGGCTGGATCCGACCGATGTGCGGTCCGGGCCGGAGCTGCCGTTGCCGGACGCCGTCGAGGAGGCGGCCGACGAGGACGTCGAGGACGAGGGCGGCGCGCCGGTGGACGCGCCCTTGCCGCCCGAGGGGGACGACGCGGGGGATGTATTCGACGCGGCCGCCGACGACGATGTGAGCGACAGCGGTGAGGCAGACCTGCCGTTCGCGGAGGAGGTCGCGGTCGCCGGAGCCGATGCGGCGGTCGAGGCCGGTTCGTCTGCCGATGCCATGCTGGCGGCCGAGTCCGTTCCGGTTGTGGATGCTGCGCCGGTTGGTGAGGCTGCGCCGGTTCTGGATGCTGCGCCGATCGCTGAGGCTGCGCCGGTTGCGGAGGCTGCGCCGTTGTCGGGTGCGGGGTTCGCCGGCGGCGGTGATTCGGCCGGGGGCGGTGTGGAGGGGCGCGCGGCGGTTCCGGTGCAGGGGCGCGGCGGGCGGAGCGGGCCTGCTGCGGTTGATGACGACTCCGGGCGTACCGACTCGGGGGTTGATCTTCCGGGGTTGCTGGACGATGCCGAGTTCACCGCGGCGCTCGAGGCGATCCTGCTCGTGGTGGACGAGCCGGTGGCCGAGATGCAGTTGGCGCAGATCCTGGAGCAGCCGACCGAGCGGGTGGCGACGGCGTTGGAGGACATCTCGGCGCGCTACACGGCGGCCGGGCACGGCTTCGACCTGCGGCGGGCGGCGGGTGGCTGGCGTCTCTACACGAGGCCGGAATATGCCGCCTATGTGGAGCGGTTCGTGCTCGACGGGCAGTCCGTGCGGCTGACCCAGGCGGCGCTGGAAACACTGGCCGTGGTCGCCTACAAACAGCCGGTGACTCGGTCGCGGATCTCTGCCATCCGCGGTGTCAACTGCGACGGGGTCATGCGTACGCTGGTCACGCGCGGCCTGATCGAGGAGTGCGGCACCGAGGGCGAAACCGGGGCATACCTGTATCGCACGACCGCGCTGTTCCTCGAAAAGCTGGGCCTCAACTCGGTCGACCAGCTACCGCCGCTCGCCCCGTTCCTGCCCGACGATGTGGAAGAAGTGCTCGATGCCTCAGGCTGACACCGCCGAACGCCTCCAGAAAGTGCTGGCGGCCGCCGGTGTTGGATCCCGCCGCGCCTGCGAAGACCTGATCTTCCGGCGGCGCGTCACGGTCAACGGCAAGGTCGCCAAGCTCGGCGACAAGGTCGACCCGGCCACCGCGGAGATCCACGTGGACGGACAGCGGGTGATCACCGACACCAAGCTCGTCTACCTCGCGATGAACAAGCCGCGCGGCGTCGTCTCGTCGCTCGACGACGAAAAGGGCCGCACCGAGTTGGCCGACTTCCTCGGCCAGTTCGAGCAGCGGCTGTTCCACGTCGGACGGCTCGACGCCGACAGCGAGGGCTTGCTGCTGATCACCAACGACGGCGACCTCACCAACAAGCTGACCCACCCGCGGTACGGGATCTCCAAGACCTACCTGGCCGAGGTGATCAACGGGCCGCTCTCCCGCAACGTCAGCCGTCGCCTGCTGGCCGGCGTCGAGCTCGAGGACGGCCCGGCCCGGGCCGACGCGTTCAAGCTGGTCGGCGCGCTCGGCAAGACCGCCCAGGTGGAGATCGTGCTGCACGAGGGCCGCAAGCACATCGTCCGCCGGATGCTCGACGAGGTCGGCCACCCGGTGACCCGCCTGATCCGCACGGCGGTCGGCCCGATCCGGCTGGGCGACCTGCGCCCGGGCGGCTTCCGCCACCTGGCGAACGCCGAGATCGCCGCCCTCTTCAAGGCGGTCGGCGACGGCCCGTCCGGCCAGTCCCGCGACGAGGCCGACGAGTAGCCCCGGCCGCGATCCGGCCGTCCCCGCGACTGCTGCTGCTGCTGCTGCTACTGCTACTGCTACTACTACTACTACTACTACTACTACCACCACCACCACCACCACCACCGTCGGCGAGATGCCCCGCACGCAACACCCGGCCTCTGCCGGGACAGCGACGACCGCTACGCGCCACTCCCTACACCCCTAGAGGCGAGGGGAGTGGCGTCGTCGTGTGGGTTCAGATAGGCCCACGCCTGTTGGTGTGGCCCGTCGGTGGGGGAGTGGCGCCGTCGGATCGGATCCACGGCTTGGCCGCGTTCCCGTCCCAGCTGACGTGCCCTACTGGCTGCGGGGCGCCCTACCGGACGATCGACTACGCCCGCCCACGACCCTGCTGCACCTGATCCAGGAACACGCGCGGCACCTGATCGGCCTGGACAGCAGCCTCCGGCTCGACCCCAGCACCCTCGATGACCTTGTCGATCTTGCCGCGCTGCATTGGCTGACCGGAACGGCCGCCCAGCGAGCACGGTGAGCCTTCGGTTAGCTTCAAGGGCGGCGAACGCTGCCAGGCCTACGGCGGTGAAGACGCCGACCGGTATCGCGAGCAGCGCGACCAGAGTGGCGATGTAGCCCTGCGTGGTGTTCAGGGCCGCGAATCCGGCTTGCGCGGCACCTTCGCCCCGCGTCACGCACCTGACTGGCGGATGCGCCGATGCCCGGCGCCGCCGGCTCCGGTGTGGAGGCTGGCGGCGCCGGTCTTTGGTGTCAAGTGTTAGCTGGTCAGCGTGGTGAAGAAGGCGCGGATGTCGCCGGTCAGCAGGTCGGGGGCCTCGAGTGCGGGGAAGTGGCCGCCGCGGTAGAACTCGGACCAGTGGGTGATGTTGTGGGCCTTCTCGGCGAAGCGGCGGATCGCGAAGTCGCCGGTGGAGAAGACCGCGACCCCGGTGGGGACGATGGCCGGCGGTTTCTGCGCCCACATGCTGGCGTCGTGGAAGCGCTCGTAGTAGGAGTTCGCCACGCTGCGGGCGGTGTCGGTGAACCAGTAGATGCTGATGTTGGCCAGCATCCGGTCCCGGTCGACGGCGTCCTCCGGCAGTTCGCGGGAGGCGTCGGTCCACTCCTTGAACTTCTCCACGATCCAGGCGAGCTGCCCGGCCGGCGAGTCGGCGAGCGCGTGCGCCAACGTCTGCGGCCGGGTGCCCTGCAGCTGCATGTAGGCGGACATGTCGTCCTGGAAGTTCTTCATCGCCTTCAGCCGCAGCTGCTCCGCCTCGGTCAGCGCCGCCATGTCGGCCGGGTCGCCGGTGGGGAAGGTGACCAGGGCGTTGGCGTGGACGCCGATGACGTGGTCCGCATCGGCCCGGCCGATCGCCGGGCCGATGAACGCGCCGATGTCGCCGCCGTGCACCCCGTAGCGGTCGTAGCCGAGGCGGGCCATCAGCGCGGCCAGGGCCGCGGCGGTCCGGGTGTCGGTCCAGCCCCGCTCGGTGACCGGGCCGGAGAACCCGAACCCGGGCACCGACGGGATGACGAGGTGGAAGGCCGGCTGCTCGGGCTCCGGGTTGGTGAGCGGTGCGATCAGGTCGAGGAACTCGACCACAGAGCCCGGCCAGCCGTGGATCAGCAGCAGCGGCGTCGCGTCGGCACGGGCCGACCGGACGTGCAGGAAGTGCACGTTCTGCCCGTCGATCACGGTGGTGAACTGCGGGTGCTGGTTGAGCAGCGCTTCCTGCGCCCGCCAGTCGAACGTGTCCGCCCAGTAGGTGGCCAGCTCCTTGAGATAGGCCGCCGGCACGCCGCGCTCCCAGCCGGCCCCGGGCAGGTCGTCGGCCCAGCGGGTCCGGTGCAGCCGGTCACGCAGGTCGTCGAGGTCGGCCTGCGGGATGTCGATGCGGAACGGCTTGAGCTCTGCGGTGTTCGTCATGACGATGATGCTGCCGGTAAAGAGGTTGATCGCGGATCATGAAGATTAGTTATATTGCGGCGTGGGAATGTTCCCGACGGGGGTGACATACGTGGGCCGCGGCGCCGAGCTCGCGGCGTTGCTGGCTGCCCACGGCGACGACGGCGTCAACGCTGTGCTGGTGTCGGGTGAGGCCGGGATCGGCAAGTCCCGCCTGATGCATGAGTTCACGACCCGGCTCGGCGCGCCGCCGATGGTCCTGACCGGGCGGTGCCTGGAGTTCGGCGCCGACGCGGTCCCGCTCGCCCCGTTCCTCGCACCGCTGCGGGTGCTGGCGCGGGACGCCGCCGTCGACGACCCGGTCAGTGCCTGGCTGTCCGGCCGGGCCGGACCGGCCGACCGGGTCGTGCTGTTCGGTGCGATGCTCACGCTGCTGGAGCGGGCCGCGGACGAGCGACCGGTGGTGCTCGTGCTGGAGGACCTGCACTGGGCCGACGGGTCGAGCCTGCAACTGCTGTCGTTCCTGGTGGCGAACCTGGCGCATCCGGCCGTGTTCCTGGCCGCGACACACCGGCCGTCCAACGGCCCGCTGCGGCAGTTCGTGGCCGAGCTGGCCCGCGTGCCCTCGGTGCGCCGCATCGCGCCCGCCCCGCTGAGCCGATACGAAGTGGGCCGGCTGCTGGCCGGTGTCCTCGGCCGGGAACCGGAGCCCGCGCTCGTGGCACGGGTGTCCGAACGCAGCCACGGCAACCCGCTGTTCGTCGAGGCGCTCGCGGCCTCGCCGGAGGACACCCCGGCCGAGCTGCTCGACCTGCTTCACGCCGGGCTGCCTTCGCTGGACGACGACGCGCGTCAGGTGCTGGCCGCGGCGTCCGTGGTGGGCACCGTGGCGGAGCACGAGCTGGTGGAGGCGGCCGCCGACCTGAGCGGGCCGCGGCTGGACGAGGCGTTGCGGCGGCTCGTCGACGAGCATGTGCTGTCGGCGGCCGGCACCGGCTACGCGTTCCGGCATGCGCTGATCCGCCAGGCGGTGTACGAGCGACTGCTGCCGGTGCGCCGCGCGCGCTTGCACCTGCGCCTGGCTGCCGTGCTGGCCGGCAGGGAGGACCGGCTCGGGCAGGTGGCGGCGCACGCGTATGCGGCCGGAGACTACGGGCAGGCGCTGGACGCGGCTTGGCGCGGGGCCCAGGCGGCGGAACGCCTCGGCGCCGCGCCCGAGCGGCTACGCCTGGTGGAACGGGCTCTGCAGCTGTGGGAGCGGGTGCCGGACGCAGCGGCCGTCGCGGGCACCGACCGGCTGACCGTCCTGGACCACGCGGTCGATGCGGCGATCGCCACCACCGCAGTCGAGGCCGGCCTGCGCTTCTCGGCCGAGGTGCTCGCCGCCGCGCCGACACCGCGGCGCCACTACCGGCAGGCACGGCTCAAGAACCTCGGTCATGCCGGCGGCCGTGACGACCTGCTCACCGCCCTGGAGTCGTTGCCCGGGAACCAGTCGTCGCGGCTGCGCGGCGAGGTGCTGGCGGAGCTGGCCGCCATCGACATGTTCACCGCCGAGACCGGGCGGGCGCGGCAGTACGCCCAGGAAGCGCTCGACGTGGCTGAGGCGTTCGGCGACCGGGTGCTCGCCGCGCGCGCCCATGCCTACCTCGGCCTCACCGCCGCGGCCGAACCGGACACCGCCGCCGGGCATTTCGCCCGGGCCCGCGCCGCCGCCGACGCGCACACGATGCCCGGCGTCGCGACCTGGGAGGCGGCGCTGCACATCGCGATGGGCCGCTACGACGCGGCGATCGAGGCGATCCGGGCCGGCATCGGCGCCGCCCACCGCACGTACGAGTACGCCAAGCACGGCCCGATCCTGGTCGTCAAATGGGTGCAGGCCCTGACCGCGCTGGGCCGCCGCGACGAGGCGCTCGAGCTCATCGCCGAGACCCTCGGTGAGCCGCGGCTGCCACCGCTGAGCCACGCCGCCCTGCTCATCTGCCTCGGCGAGCTCGAACTCACTGGCGGAGACCCGGACGCCGCCCGCACCGCCGCCGTGGCCGCGCAGGACCTGCTCGGCGACGAACTCTGGGTGCGCCCGTACCGGATCAGGCTGCGCACCCTGCAGGCCCGCCTCGAGCCCGACCGCGCCGCGGAGATCTATGCCGCGACCGAAGGACTCCTGGCGCACCCGCACGAGGCGTGGCCCCTGATCGCCGCCGCGGCACCGGCCGACCTGCCGGCCCTGCCGACGGTCGGCCCGGTCGACGAGGCCTACCGCGCGATGGCCGAGGGCCGCTGGGACGCCGCCGCGGACGGCTGGCGCATGCTGCGCCAGCCCGCGGAGCTGTCGCAGTGCCTGCTGCGTGCGGCAGAGGCCTGTCTCGCCCGTGGCGACCGGGCCGGGGCGGAGCCGCTGCTGCGCGAGGTCGACGCCATCGGCCTCGAACCGCCGCGCCGGCAGGCCGCGGTGCTAGCCGGCCGCGGCGGCCTGCGCCGGCCGCCCGCCTCGCCGACGCTGGCGCTCACCGCGCGGGAGCACGACGTGCTGCGCCTTGTCGCGGACGGCAAGACCAACCGGCAGATCGCCGCGGAGCTGTTCATCAGCGCCAACACCGCCGGCGTACACGTGTCCCGGATCCTGGCCAAACTCGGCGTGGCGACCCGCACCGAAGCCGCCCGGAAACTGTTCGACACCAACGCGTCGCTGTCCCACGGCTGACGTGGACGATCCGCCGCTACGGGAAACCCGGTCATCCTGGCTGCGGCGGCGTGACCGTCGAGCAGGACGGATCGGGGGCTGTTCGTTGGTGGTGCCGGAGCCGTGGTCCGCGTAGTTGACGGGGAGGTCGAACAATTCCCGGCCGCGCTCGTGGCGGGAGGTCGCCAGGGCGTGGCCGGAGCCGGTCGATGACCTCGGCGAGCCGCTGATGGTCGAGCGTGGCGCGATTGAGCGCTCGGGCGGTGAGTCGTGACACGACGGGTCCTCAAGGCCGGGGCCACCGTCCGTCATGGGACGGTGGCCGCCCGGCGGCGGAGGCTGTTGGGTGGTCAGGATTTGTCCTGGATCTCCCAGAGGTGGTCGAGGACGTGCCAGGCGAACCGCCGGGCGGCGTAGGCCGGTGGCCAGCCACCGCTGGCGAGCGGCGCGCCGTCGGCCGGGTTGCCCAGCACGCCGAGGATCGCGGTGCGCAGCGCGCTCAGGGCGGTCCGGTCGTCGGTTGCGAACGGCCGGTGCCGGATGCCGATCTTGCGGGCGTAGGTGCGTTCGCTGTCGATGACGTGGGCGACGATCTCGTCGCGGTCGCGTCCGCCACCCCGGGGCCCTTTCGGCAGGATTTCCGGGGCGGACCGGGCGAGGTCGTCCAGGGCCAGCCACGCCGTCTGCAGGATGGCGGCGGTGCGGTGCGCGGCCGGGGCGGTGTAGGGCTGGCTGTCCTCGGCCACGGGGACGCCGGGCGCGCCCCAGTCGGTGGTGTTGACGCCGACCACCGTCTCGACAATCTCGACGGGGCCGGGTTCGAAGGGCAGCCCGGCGTCGGCGGCGATGCGCCCGTACCGCTCGGTGTAAGCGCTCAGCGTCGCCACCGCCTTGTCCTCGGCGGTGCCGATGCGCGCCCAGCCGGGCCAGTCCAGCGCGCAGGCGACGATTTTCGTTCGGCCCTTTTCCAGGTAGACGCGGGTCATTGCTCGGGATCCCTTCGATGGAGTGCGGCTAGAACGAGGTGGCGTGGTCGAGGACCCACTGGTGGTAGCTGCGGGCGGGCCGGCCGGTGACCTTCTCGATGTCGGTGGTGGTCGGCGCGGGACGACCGGCGGAGGCGGCCCAAGTGGTGAAGATGTTGTCCAGGATCGGAGCGGGCACGTGGGCGCTCATCATCTGGCGTACGGCCTCGGCGGGGAGCTCGACGTAGTGGATGGGCCGGTCGAGGGCCCGGCCGAGGATGGCGGCCTGGTCGGCGTGGGTCAGCGATTGGGGTCCGGTCAGGCGGTAGATCTGGCCGGCGTGTCCGTCCTGGGTGAGGGCGGCCACCGCGACCGCGGCGATGTCGGCTTCGTGGACCGGTGCGGCGGCCGCTTGTGCGTAGGCGCCGCGGACCACGTCGCCGGCCTTGGTCTGGCCGGCCCACATCAGGGTGTTCGCGGCGAACACGTCGGGGCGCAGGAACGTCCATGAAAGGCCCGAGTCGCGCAGGGTCTGCTCGAGTTCGGCGTGGTAGGCGGCGATCGGCCCGTCCTGGACTTGGGCGTCGTCGTCGACTGCGCCGGAGGACAGCAGCACGACCCGGCGTACACCGGCCCGCTGGGCGGCGGCGACGAACGCAGGCCCGCTGCCCGGGGCGGCGAACAGGAATACCGAGTCCACGCCGGTCAGGGCCGCGTCCAGCGCCGCCGGGTCGCCGAGATCGCCGGCCACGACGTCGACGTCGGCCGGCCACACCGCATCCTGCGGGGCCCGGCTCAGGGCACGCACGGGGTGGCCGTCGGCGACCAGCAGGGCGAGCAGGTGACGGCCGACATTTCCGGTCGCACCTGTGACGAGGATGGTGGCTTTCTGCTCCGGCTTCGCTTCCAGGATGTCGATGCGGGAGGGCTGGAGCTCGTTGATGTTCGTCATGCCGATGATGCTGCCGGTAAAGAGGCCGGTCGCGGATCATGAGAACTCGTTATGTTGCGGCGCGGGGATGTCGCTTGACATCCGAGGGCGCCGGCATCGGCGCAGCGGGCGGCCGAAGCGTCGTACCCGACGATGCCTGGCGGGTGGGATCCCGGTATTACGACGCCCGAGGCGCCGAAGTCGCCTTCGATCCCTCGTCCTGCCGCAGCGCGGACACCAATATCGAGACGTGCCTGCACCGGCAGGGAATCACGGGCCTGAGCGCAACGTTCCACCCCGACTCCCAGTTCTGGAGCCTGCATTACATCGAGACCGCGACCTACACCACCGTCGCCGGGATCGTGCTCCTCACCGGCGCTTGGGCACTCCGACGACGACCATTGTGGGCCTCGCTCATCCTCCGGACGTTCGCCGATGAGCGCGGCGGTGGTCCCGGCCGACGTCATGGAGGTCCGCGGACAGAACGACTCTGCCGATCAGACCTGCCTGTCGAGCTCGGCCGCGTCCGGGCAATCCTCCGGTGACTCGGTGCCGGACGGTGTGCGGCTCAACGGACGAACGGTGGCGCGGAGCGCCCATATCAGCGCGACGGTCCTGCGGTGGCCGACGATCAGGCCGGCGTCGACCAGCTGGCCTCGCCAGCACGGCGTAGCGGCGCTCGCTGCCCATTGATGCCGACGCCGCCGACCCGTACGTGTCCCGTCCTCGTCCCGTTGAAGTTAGCGGATGGTCACGGTGCTGAAGCGGTCAGCCGGCGCTGTGGAGAGCGCGGCGCAGCTGGGTGGCGTACGCCTTGGGGTGGGTGGTGTTTCCGTTGTGGCCGCCGGGGAACTCGGCGAGGTCGGTGCTGACGAGTGTGGCGAGTTCTTGGGCGCAACGGTAATCGAAGACGGTGCGCGGGGTGGTGCGTCCGGCAGCGGGCACAACGCGGGTGTCGGTCAGCGCCGCGATGTCGCTGACGTCGAAGGCATCCTGGACCACCGCGGTGAAGTCGTGCTTGATGAAGACGTCGAAGTTGGCGATTCGCTGCGGAGTCATGGGTTGCGGAGTCAGGTTGGGCTCGACGTCCTGGTTGACGGGGTCGATGCCGAGCACTGCGGCGATCCGTGGAAGGGCTGCGGCCAGGCCGCCGTCCCGGTAGGTGTGCTGCAGTTCGAGCAGTTCGCCCTCATGGTGGGCGCGTTCGGCCGGTGGCAGCAGCCAGGGCGCGACCGGCTCGTGCGCGATGAGGGTGCTGATCTGGCCGGGGTGCCGGACGGCGAGATGCAGGCCGATGACAGCGCCGAGGCTGCAACCGAGCATCAGGGCCGGCTGGTCGGTGAGGGCGGCCAGGAGGCGGTGCGCGTCGTCGGCGTGATCGGGCAGGGTGCCCGGCCGCGTCGGGTCGGTGAGGGTGCTGCGGGACAGCCCGCGACGGTCGTAGGTCACCACGGTGTAGTCGGCGGTGAGGTGGTCGACGAGGTCGGTGCTGCGGTTGGCGTCGCCTTCCCCGCTCTGGCTGATGAGCAGCAGTGGTCCGGTGCCGCGGACCTCGTAGTAGAGGGTGGCGCCGGGGACCGGCAGGGCTCCGGTCGTGGTGGTCGAGGTGAGTGGCATCGGAGCCTCCGGTGATGGGTGGTGGTGCGCGGAAGATCACCATAACCCATCTCGCTAGATGCATCTAGCTAGATACATCTAGCGG
>Ga0207668_10001811_pt1 | contig 12464 bp, 6 predicted proteins | sample KBSS43metaG_FD_184323 | JGI IMG/M metagenome (GOLD analysis project Ga0207668, IMG submission 184323) | Switchgrass rhizosphere microbial communities from Kellogg Biological Station, Michigan, USA - KBS S4-3 metaG (SPAdes) (version 2) | ecosystem: Host-associated > Plants > Roots > Rhizosphere >... | reverse complement strand
TCGTCCGTTACGGCCAGATGCGGCTCCTCGGCGAGTACACGGGCGTCTCCGGACAGGAGCACCCGAGGGGCCAGCGGGTGATCCTCCGGAAAGGCGCTGATCCCGAGCAGCGTGGTGATGACCGGAATACCGGTGTGCTCGGCAAAGATCCGGAGGTCCTCGCTGGCGTTGCCGAGGATGATGCCATGCCCCGCCAGGATCAGCGGCCGCTCCGCCTGTGCGATGAGCCGCGCGGCATCCGTCAGGGCACCGGCGTCGGGAACCGGCCTGGCACGCGGTGCCGGGGCGGCGGTACGCCCGGTGTACGCGATACGCTGGTTCTGCACGTCCTTCGGCACGTCGATGAGCACGGGCCCTGGGCGTCCCTCCCGCGCCACGGCGAACGCCTTCCGCATGGTCTCGGCAAGGGTGCTGATGTCCTCCACCAGCACGCTCCACTTCGTGATCGGCAGCGTCACCCCGATGATGTCGGTCTCCTGGAACGCGTCCCGCCCCATCATCGGCCGGGACACCTGCCCGGTGATGGCGACGACCGGGGAGTTGTCCATGTATGCGGTGGCCAGGCCCGTGACGAGGTTGGTGGCGCCCGGTCCCGAGGTCGCGATGCACACGCCGGCGCGGCCCGAGGCGCGGGCATAGCCGTCCGCCGCATGCGCCGCCGCCTGCTCGTGCCGCACCAGGATGTGTCGCAGGCCGGGGAACTCGGGCAGCGCATGATAGAACGGCATGATGGCGCCGCCGGGATACCCGAACATGACGTCCACGCCCTCCTCCAGGAGGACGCGGCACATGAGCTGGGCCCCGGTGAGCATCTCGGACACGGCGCTCAGACTCCCCAGTAGCTGTTGCTGTCCAGCGCGGCCGCCTCGAGCGACTCGGCGTGGCGCGACTTGTTGAGCGCGTTGATCATGGCGCGCGCACTCGCCTCCACGATGTCGGTCGAGGCACTGTGCGCACTGAAGGTGCGGCCATCCACCCGTACCTGGAGGAAGACCTGGCCCACGCTGTCGCGACCCGGGGTCACGGAACGGAGGCTCAGGCTCTCCACCTCGATCGTCTTTCCCACGATCTCGCTCACCGCGGCGAACGCCGCCGCAATCGGGCCGTCACCGGTTCCCGAGGCACTGCGCTCTCCCGGATATGCCCCGCCCAGCGTCACGTCGGCGGTCGCAATGCCGCTTCCGCACACCACGCGGAGCGCGCGCAGCTGGAATTCCTCGGGGGCGTCGTGAAAACTCTCGTGCAGCAGGGCCAGGAGGTCCTCGTCGAGGATCTGCCGCTTGCGCTCCGCGAGCTGCAGGAAGGCCTGGTAGATGCCGGCCAGCTGCCCGTCCTCCAGCTCGTAGCCCAGTTCCTGAAACCGGCGCGCGAGCGCGTGCCGCCCGGAGTGCCGGCCGAGCACCAGGGAGGAGCGGGCAATCCCGACGGTATCGGGCTCGATGATCTCGTAGGTGCGGCCGTTCTGGAGGACGCCGTGCTGGTGAATGCCCGCTTCGTGCGCGAAAGCGTTGCGTCCCACGATCGCCTTGTTCGCCTGGGGAAAGGCTCCGGTGAGATGCGAGAGCATCTGGCTGGTGCGGTAGAGCTCTCGCGACTCGATGCCGGTCTCGAAGGCGTACTGTGAGGCGCGCACGCGGCCCGCCATCACGATCTCCTCGAGCGCCGCATTGCCGGCTCGCTCGCCGATGCCGTTGATGGTGCACTCCACCTGCCCCGCACCAGCGCTGATCGCAGCGAGCGAGTTGGCCACTGCCATGCCGAGATCGTCATGGCAATGGGCGCTGAGCACGATGCCCGCCGAGGCCGGCACCCGGCGCCGCACCTCGCGGAACATGACGCCGTACTCCTCGGGAGTCGCGTACCCGACCGTGTCGGGGAGGTTGATGGTGGTCGCACCCTCCGCGATCGCCACCTCGACACACTGGCAGAGGAAGTCGAGGCCGGTGCGGCTGGCATCCTCCGCGCTCCATTCCACGTCATCGGTGAAGGACTTCGCGCGGCGGACGCTCTCGCGGATCTTCTCGACTGCTTCCTCGCGCGTCATCCGGAGCTTGGCCTTGAGGTGCAGGTCGGAGGTGGACAGGAAGACATGGATCCGTCCGCGGGCGGCGCCCCGGATCGCCTCGCCGGCCAGGTCGATATCCCGCTCCGTACAGCGAGCGAGGGCGGCGATGACCGGACGGCGCACCTGCGCGGCGATCTCCTGCACGCTCCGGAAGTCGGTTTCGGATGATGCCGGGAACCCGGCCTCGATCACGTCCACCCCGAGCACCTCGAGCTGCCGGGCCAGCCGCACCTTCTCCTCGATCGAGAGGCTGTTGCCCGGCGCCTGTTCGCCATCCCTGAGTGTCGTGTCGAAAACAATGACCCTGCGCGTCATGCCGTTCTCCCTGGGGCGGAAACGAAAAGCGCCGCGAACCCGTTGGTCCGCGGCGCCCCTGCTGGTCTAAGCGAGTCCTGCTATCGTCTCACTTTGCTCGCAACCGGCACGCCGCGGAACCCATCCCGTCCAATAAGAAGGACCGGAAGGACACCAAGGAGGACCAGAAGCAGGCCGTAGAGATTCATGTCGTCCATTGCGTGGTCAGGGTCTGGGACCGGGGTTCCCCCGGGCCGGCTGCATAAAAATACCCGCTCGCCGGACTGTTAGGGTACCCAAAACCGTGGTTGCCTGTCAAGGGCCCGATTTCCCGAGGCGAGAAGCCTGGGACGCGGCCCCTGCTGCACGGACGCGCCACTTGACCCATGCACGCGACAGTATAAGTATGCACCCATGCTGAACGCACGACTTCAGGTTCTCCCGGCCATTCTGGTCAATTCTCCGCGCTCGTTGGGAGCGGCCGGGTAGTTGAGCGTGCAGTAATGCGCCCCCGACCCCGCTCCCGAACGAGCGGGGTTTTCGTTTTCGGGCCGGCCTCTCCGGCGGGCCCGGCATCTCCACCAGGAGGAAGCATGGCCGCACCAGGGCAGCGGATCCGCTCGGCCACCCCCGATCCCGACCGACAGGCGCACGCGCGCGTCGCGGACACCGCCGGCCTGGACGTCTTCCGGGAGCACGACGCCTGTGGCGTCGGGTTCGTGGCGCAGTCGTCGGGCGCCAGGTCGCACGAGGTGGTGCAGATGGCACTCGAGGCGGTCGCGCGGGTGGCCCACCGGGGGGCGGCGTCGACCGACAACTCGGGCGACGGTGCCGGCCTGCTCACCCAGGTCCCGCAGCGGCTCTTCTATCGCGATGCCTACCGGCTCGGCCTGCGGCTCGAGGCGGGGCGCCCCTTTGCCGTCGGCGTCTTCTTCCTGCCGGTCGATCCGGAGGCCCTGGCGCAATCCGTGTTGCTTGTCGAACGCGTGCTCGAGGAGGACGGCCTGCCCTTCATCGGCTGGCGCGATGTGCCGGTCAACCCGGCGGCCCTCGGCGCCGGCGCGCGACAGAGCCAGCCGGTCATCCGGCAGGCCCTGGTAGGTCGCCCCGAGCGCATCCCGGACGATGACGCGTGGGAGCGGGCGCTCTTCCTGGCCCGCCGGGCGATGGAGCAGCGGGCCGAGTCGCTGGGGCTGCCCGGCTTCTACGTGCCCTCCTTCTCGTGTCGGACCATCGTCTACAAGGCGCTGCTGCAGGGCACACAGCTGCCGGCGTTCTATCCCGACTTCCGGTTCCCCGAGTTCGAGAGCGCAGTGGCGGTGTTCCACCAGCGCTACTCCACCAATACGCTCCCGAGCTGGCCCCTCGCACAGCCCTTCCGCCTGCTCGCGCACAACGGCGAGATCAACACGCTCTGGGGCAACCGCAACGCCATGACGATGCGGACCCCGATGCTCAAGTCACCATTGTGGGAAGGACGTGAGGACCGGCTCAAGGATGTCGTCTGGCCGCATGGCAGCGACTCCGCGAGCCTCGACAATGCCATGGAACTGTTCGTGCGCTCGGGACGGGACCCGGTGCACACGACGATGATGATGATCCCCCAGGCGTGGGAGAAGTATCCCGACGTCGATCCCGCCGTTCGCGCCTTCTACGAGTACCACCAGATCCTGCATGAGCCGTGGGATGGCCCGGCGGCGCTCGCCTACACCGACGGCCGCTTTGCCGGCGCCTCCGTGGACCGCAACGGCCTCCGTCCCTGTCGCTACAAGATCCGCCACGATGGCCTGGTGGTGGTGGGATCCGAGGTCGGCCTGGTGGACCTCGAACCTGAGGAGATCATCGAGACCGGGAAGGTCGGTCCGGGGGAAGTGCTCGTGGCCGACCTCGTGCGCGGCCAGGTGATCCGCAACCTCGACGCCAAGCGGGAAGTGGCCGGCCGGCATCCGTACGAAACGTGGGTGCGACGATACATGTCGGTGCTGGTGCCCGACCCGATTCGTACGCTGCCCGCCCCTGCCGGCGACGAGCTGGTGGTGCGACAGCGGCTGTTCGGCTACGGCTTCGAGGACCTGCGCCTCGTGCTCGAGCCAATGGCAACGACCGGCGTGGATGCGGTATGGAGCATGGGAGACGACACCCCGATCCCTCCGCTCGCCCGCACACCGCAGAGCGCCTACGCCTACTTCCGGCAGCGGTTTGCCCAGGTGACGAATCCCCCGATCGATCCACTGCGGGAGGCGATGGTGATGTCACTGCGCATGCATCTCGGGCGGCGAGGGTCGCCCCTCGTCGAGCGCCCGAATGCCGCCGGCATGCTGCGCATAGAGCATCCGTTGCTGCTGGCCACCGAGATGGCGGGGCTGCTCAACGTCCGCGGCTTTCCCACCGAGATCATTGATGCGATCTGGGATCCGGCCGACGGCATCGAGGCCCTCCGTCCGGCGCTCGCATCGCTCGCCAGTCAGGCGGTACACGCCGTGCGCGCTGGCGCCAAGCTGCTGGTCGTGAGCGATCGCGCCGCCGGGCCCACCCGGGCGCCGATCCCGATGCTGCTCGCGATCGGGGCGGTACGCCAGGAACTGGTTCGCACCGGGCTGCGCGCGCGGGTCGGGCTCGTCGCCGAGACCGGTGACGCCTTTGACATCCACCACTTCGCCTGCCTCATCGGCTACGGCGCCGAGGCGGTTCATCCATGGCTCGCGCTGGCCACGGTGGAGTCGATCTTCAGCGAGGCGGAAGCGCCGAGGAAGCCGACCGATGCACCGCGCCCCACGGCGGCCGAAGCGGTGGAGCGCTATCGCGCCGCCGCCGAGAAGGGGCTGCTCAAGATTCTGTCGAAAATGGGCATCTCCACGCTCTCGTCCTACTGCGGCGCCCAGATCTTCGAGGCACTGGGCCTCGGCCGAGAGGTCATCGACGCCGCCTTTTCGGGCACGACGTCGCCAATCGGCGGCGTGGGCTTCAACGAGCTCGCCGAGGACGTGGTGGCTCGCCACGCCGCGGCATATTCGGCAGCACTCGACGGATCGGGGCTGCCCGACTTCGGGCGCGTGCGCTTCCGCAAGGAAGGCGAGGATCACGGCTGGTCGCCGCAGGTCGTCGTGGCGCTGCAGCAGGCTGTGAAGGGCGGCACGGCCAATGACGAGGCGTACGACGGCTTCCTGTCGAAGCACCGGGGCCGTCGGGCGGCCGGTCCGCGAGACCTGCTGGGCATCCGCCCGGGCACACCGGTACCACTCGCCGACGTGGAACCGGTCGAGTCGATCCGGCGCCGTTTCGTGTCGTCCGCCATGTCGCTCGGCGCCCTGTCGCCCGAGGCGCATGCGGCGCTCACGATCGCCATGAATCGCATGAACGCCAAGTCCAATTCGGGAGAGGGCGGCGAGGACCCGGCACTCTTTCGCGCGCCGGCCGGCGGTGACCGGCTCGACAACCGCATCAAGCAGGTGGCGTCGGCGCGTTTCGGCGTCACCACCGAATACCTGGTGCGGGCCGAGGAACTGGAGATCAAGATCGTGCAGGGCGCCAAGCCGGGCGAAGGCGGGCAACTGCCGGGGCACAAGGTCACGGAGCTCATCGCGCGGCTGCGGCACGCGGTACCAGGCATTCCCCTGATCTCGCCGCCGCCGCACCATGACATCTACTCGATCGAGGACCTGGCACAGCTCATCACCGACCTCAAGACGGTGAATCCCCGTGCCCGCGTCGGCGTGAAGCTCGTGGCCGAGTCGGGCGTGGGCACCGTGGCGGCCGGAGTGTGCAAGGCATACGCCGACTACGTGCTCATCGCCGGACACAACGGGGGCACCGGCGCCTCGCCCCTGTCGTCCATCAAGCACGCCGGCTCGCCGTGGGAACTGGGCCTCGCCGAGACCCAGGCAACGCTGGTGCGGAACGGGCTCCGTCACCGGATCGAGGTACGCACGGATGGCGGCCTGAAGACGGGTCGGGACGTGGTCATCGCGGCACTGCTCGGCGCCGAGTCCTACGGGTTCGGCACGGCACCGCTGGTTGCCCTTGGCTGTGCCATGGCCCGCCAGTGCCACATCAACACCTGTCCCACGGGTATTGCCACCCAGCGCGACGACCTGCGCGCCAAGTTCAAGGGCACGCCGGAACAGGTCATCGCCTACTTCACGCTCGTCGCCGAGGAGGTCCGCGCGATCCTCGCGTCACTGGGCGCGCACACGCTCGAGGAAGTGATCGGCCGGAATGACCTGCTCGTCCGGGTGGAACACCCCGATGTCCCCCGGGCACAGCTGCTCGACCTCTCGATGCTGCTGGCGCCGCCCAAGGGTGCCCCATCGGTGACCCGGAAGCGCACCGAGGCGCGCAACAACCGGCCGGGCCTGGTGTCGCTCGATCGCGAGATCATCGAGGAACTGGCGCCGTACCTCGAGAGCGGGCTCCCGTTCTCCAGTCACTACCCGATCCGCAACCATCACCTCGCGGTGGGGGCGGGCGTTTCCGGCGAGATCGCGCGCCAGTTTGGCGATGCGGGCCTGCCGGAGGGGCGCGTTCGGCTCCGCTTCACCGGCAGCGCCGGACAGAGCTTCGGCGCCTTCCTGAGCAAGGGGGTGCACCTGGAACTGGAGGGCGAGGCGAACGACTACGTCGGCAAGGGACTGTCCGGCGGCGAGATCACCATCCGTCATTTCCGCCGCGCGGCCTACGCCAATCAGTCACACGGGCACCTGGTTCTGGGCAACACGGCGCTCTATGGGGCGACCAGCGGAATGCTGTTCGCCGCCGGTCAGGCCGGGGACCGGTTCGCCGTGCGCAACTCGGGCGCGTCCGCCGTCATCGAGGGCGCCGGCAACCACTGCTGCGAGTACATGACGGCCGGCATCGTCGTGGTCCTCGGACGCGCGGGTCGGAACTTCGGCGCCGGCATGTCCAATGGGCTCGCCTACGTGCTCGACGAGGCGGGAACGTTCCACTCCCGCGTCAACGGCGACATGGTGGCGCTCGAGACGCTCGAAGAGGAGGACGAGCAGGTCCTTCACCGGCTCATCCACGCGCATGAGGAGAAGACGGCAAGCCCGCGCGCGCGGAACCTGCTCGTCGAGTGGGAGACCGCACGATCACTCTTCCGCCGTATCGCGCCGAGGAACGCACCTGCCCTGATCTCTGCCACCCGGTCGGCGTTCCTGCGCCGGACGCTGGTGGAGCCCCTCTTGTCCGACGAGGTTCGCCGGAGCGCGTAACCCGCGGCGATATCACCGACATGGCATGGCACCTGCCCTGTCGGTGGGTTGGGTAGTGGTTACGGCGCTCTGACGCGGGGAAACGAGGTCCCCTTGTTGGAAGCGCGCCACACGCTTCCCGTTCACCCGGCAGGGACAGGCGCACGGCATGCCCTCGCACCTCATGAAACCCGCACGCGACGTCGGCATCGCCGGCTACGGCGCCTATGTGCCGCGCTATCGCCTGCCCGCGAGCGAGGTGGGGCGGATGTGGGAAGGCAGCGAGGCAGCGCTTCCGATCAGGGAGAAGTCGGTACCGGGTCTCGACGAGGACGTCGTCACGATGTCCATCGAGGCCGGCCGCAACGCCGTGCGCCGTGCCGGCATCGATGCTTCGCAGATCGGCGCCGTCTGGGTCGGCAGCGAGAGCCATCCGTACGCCGTGAAGCCGAGCGGTACGATCGTCGCCGAGGCGCTGGGCGTCTCGGAGTACACGCTCGCCGCCGACTGGCAGTTCGCCTGCAAGGCCGGAACGGAGGCACTGCAGGCTGCGATTGCACTCACCGGCTCGGGAATGGCGGAGTTCGCCCTGGCCATCGGGATGGACATCGCGCAGGCGCGGCCGGGCGATGCGCTGGAGTACACCGCCGGCGCGGGCGGGGCCGCCATAATCGTTGGCCCGGCCGAGGACTCGATTGCGGTCTTCGAGGGCTCGGTGTCATTCGTGACTGACACTCCCGACTTCTGGCGCCGGCAGCACGAACGCTATCCCCAGCATGGCAGCCGTTTCACCGGCGAGCCGGGCTACTTCCGGCACGTGGGACAGGCGGCCAATGATGTGTTCGAGGCGCTCGGGACCACGGCCGCCGACTATGCGCACGTCGTCCTGCACCAGCCCAACCGGAAGTTCCCTTCGAGGGCAGCGGCCGAACTCGGCTTCAAGCCGGAACAGGTCGCCCTAGGACTCCTGAGCAACGACATCGGCAACACGTACGCCGGCGCCACGATGCTGGGGCTCACCAACATCCTGGACCAGGCGCGGCCAGGCGAACGCATTCTGGCCGTGTCGTTTGGCAGCGGGGCCGGCAGCGATGCCTTCAGCTTCCGCGTCACGGACCGCGTACGGGAGTGCCAGCACGCCGCGTCCACGACGCGGCAGTACATCGAGCGGCGCGTGCCGATCGACTACGCGACCTACACCCGCTTTCGCCGGCAGCTGGCCGAATGAGTACGCCGGGCGTCGCGATCATCGGCGTGGGCCAGACTTCCGTGGGCGAGCACTGGGATCGCTCACTGCGCGACCTCGCCGTCGAGGCATTGCTGTCGGCGATCCAGGACGCGGGTTCGCCAGCCGTCGCAAGTCTCTTCGTGGGCAACATGATGGCCGGTGAACTGACCGGCCAGGAGCATCTCGGTGCGCTCGTGGCCGACTTCGCGGGGCTCCGGGGCATCGAGGCGGTGCGAGTCGAAGCTGCATGCGGATCGGGCGCGGCGGCGCTCCGGCTCGGCTGCATGGCCGTGGCAAGTGGCGCCGCCGACGTGGTCGCTGTCGTAGGGGTAGAGAAGATGACCGACCGCCCGGGCGCCGAGGTCACGGCGGCGCTGGCCATGGCGGCCGACGGCGACTACGAGGCGCGGCAGGGCCTCTCATTCGTGGCACTCAACGCGCTGCTCATGCGGCGTTACATGCACGAGCACGGTGTCACGCGCGAGGAGTTCGCCCCCTTCTGCATCAATGCCCACCGCAATGCCGTGGGGAACGAGCGGGCAATGTTCCCCTTCACCATCAGTGCCGAGGACTTCAGCAAGGCGAAGATGATCGCCGATCCGGTGAGCCTGCTCGACAGCTCGCCGGTGTGTGACGGCGCGGCCGCGGTCATCCTGACCAGCCTGGAGACGGCGCGGGCCATGGGACGGCGCGCGGTGCGGGTGCGCGCCTCCGCCATCGGGACCGATACGATCGCACTGCACGATCGCCGCGACATCCTCGAGCTGCGTGGTGCCGCCACGAGTGCCGCGCGCGCCTACGAGCAGGCTGGCGTCACCCCATCGGACATCGACTTCTTCGAGGTGCACGACGCCTTCACCATCATGTCGGTGCTTTCACTCGAGGCCGCGGGTTTCGCGAAGCGTGGTGAGGGCGTTCGCCTCGGGCTGAACGAAGAGATCGGCCGCACCGGCCGGATCCCGATCACCACGATGGGCGGGCTCAAGGCACGGGGGCACCCGGTGGGCGCCACGGGGATGTACCAGCTGGTGGAGGCGGCCCTGCAGCTCCGCGGGGAAGCGGGAGTAAACCAGGTGCCGAACGCGACGCTCGGCATGACGCAGAACATCGGCGGCAGCGGGGCGACCGTGGTTACCACGATCCTCGAGGCGCTCGCATGAACGCCCCGCACAACTGGCGCCAGCAGTCACAGCGCTACCTGCTCGAGGGTGTGCAATGCAGCGCGTGCGACCACCGCATGTTCCCCCCGCGCGCGGTCTGCACCGAATGCAGTGGCACTGCCATGCGCGCCCATCGCTTCTGTGGTGGCGGCGAGGTCTACTCGTATTCCTTCGTGTACCACCCGCCGGCGGGGCACGAGGAGTTCGCCCCCTATGCTGTCGCCCTGGTGCGCCTGGATGAGGGCCCGCTCGTGGCAGCTCAACTCACCGACGTGAGCGCCGAGGACGTGTCGATCGGCCTCAGGGTCGAGATGGTCACCCGCCGTGTCCGCGAGGACAGCACCGACGGGGTCATCGTCTACGGCTACAAGTTCCGCCCCACCATCCCTCCGGCCCGGCGGTAGTCCTTCCTAGCGGTGGTACTGCAGCAGCCAGGTGTAGATGTCGTGGCCCGCGCTCCCGTCGTAGGTGCGCGTCCATGAGTCGTGTCCGACGCCGGGATAGATCGTGACCCTGGCCGCCAAGGCAGGTGGTGGTGAGCACGCGTTGATCGCATTGACCATGTTGAGCGAGCCCGAGACGTTCACCGTGCCATCGGCGTCCCCGTGGAAGGCCCACGTGGGGACGTTCTTCATGCTGCAGGCCTGTCCAGTGTTCCCACCGCCGGCAATCGGCACAGCGGCGGCCACCCTGCCCGGCTTCGCCACTGCGTAGGCCCAGGTTCCGTACCCGCCCAGGCTAAGGCCGGTGAGATAGATGCGCGTCGTATCGACGTGATAGTCGGCGATCGCCTTACTGATCAGTTCCTCGACGAGCCCCGTGGGCCACCCACCCTGATTGGCCGGCAGCTGCGGCGAGATCACGATGAAGGGGAGATCGCGCCCGTTCTTGATGAGCTTGGGCGGGCCGTGCGCGAGCACCCGGCTCAGTTCCGTCGTGCCGTTGCCCTTCTCTCCCGACCCGTGCAGGAAGACCAGCAGCGGGAAGCGATCGTTCGGGTGCAGGTAGTGATCCTCCGGCAGGTAGGCGTAATACCCCACGTCGGCGCCCACGCTGGTGCTTTGGAGCGAGGTCGCGGGCTGCCGGACCGCGAGCGTGGTTGTCACGGCGCGGACCTCGTCGAGATCCGACGGCGCGGGATCGGCGGTGGCGGGAGTGCCCGCCAGGTAGATGTAGTACGCCTGCGCCGGCGTGAGTTCCTGCAGCAGGACGGCGACGGTGTCTTCCACGAGGTTGCTGGTGATGCCGACCGTGCCGGTGCGAACGGGCGCGCGGCCACCAGCACCGTTCGCGTCCTCGCGGACCTGCACCGCGGTGAGGGACGGCTGCGCGGCTGGATACACGGAGTACGAGATCTCGCCCGCCCGTGCGAGAATGACCTGCAGCTGGATCGACGAACTACCGGCCGTGACCGACGGGGCCGCCGTAGACCAGAGCTGAGGCGAGAGTGGATCTGTGGTATCGCTCGAGCTGCAGGCGCTGATGACGAGCGCCGCGAGGGCCCAGCGCGCAAATCTTGGCATCACCGGCTCCGTGAGGGAAAAAGCTCACGGGAGCAGGGATGATGCCGATGGGAACGGTGTTGTCGGACTTGAAGTTATGGAGTCGCGCGGAGACGAGCGCGGGCAAGTCGCCCGCTACTATGGCACTCGCGTGTTCTTGAACCAGATGTTGGCGCCGGTGGTTGCACTCACAGTCACGGCCTGGGAGACCGGCGCCGTATTCCAGTTCGGCGGCTGAAAATCCTGCACCACGGTGAAGCCTGCGCGGCAATCCGATGTGAGGCAGGGATTGGAGTAGACGAAGACTTTGGCCATGCCGGTTCCGGGACGATTCGATACCACGTCTATCCGAACCTGTTCGGTTCCGACCATGCCAGCTGGGGCGTGCCATACCTCGCTGCAGATCACTTGCACCGCGCCCGAGCCATCACCGTACACGATCGGGGCGCCGACGTTCGTGTAATTGCGAGTGCTCGGCGCAACCAGGCCGTCGGCAGCCGTGATGGTTGCGACGCCGCCCAATCCGTCGCCGTCGTCAGTGAAGTGATTACTGGTGCACATGTAGACGGAGCCGGCGACCGGCGCCCAAAACAGCGGCCCCGCTACCGTCTGGCCAGTTGTCGAGTGCACGTTCCCGGACGCGCTTCCGGAAAGCGATCCAGATTGTAGAGTCGCAGTGACCTGAAACGGCCCGATAGGATAGCCAGCAGTAAAGAGCCCGGTCGCAGAAATCGTATTGTGTGGATTCCCTCCACCAGTCACAGTTGTGCTCCAGTTGACCGCTACCGGGGCGGTTGAACCATCGCTAAGTCGCCCGATCGCGGAATACTGGGCCGTTCCCGTAGATGGATCGCCGTACTTCAGACGTGCATCAACCGGCGCGACCTCAATTGCCACCAGGTTCGGCGGTGGAGTCGCGATCGTCACGTCAGCGTGTCCAGCGATTGCCGTCCCCTGTGCCGTTGCGGTGACCTGATACGTCCCGTCGGTCGCGCCTGCCGTGTACAGGCCGTTGGCGTCGACTGT
>Ga0207668_10001809_pt1 | contig 12474 bp, 3 predicted proteins | sample KBSS43metaG_FD_184323 | JGI IMG/M metagenome (GOLD analysis project Ga0207668, IMG submission 184323) | Switchgrass rhizosphere microbial communities from Kellogg Biological Station, Michigan, USA - KBS S4-3 metaG (SPAdes) (version 2) | ecosystem: Host-associated > Plants > Roots > Rhizosphere >... | reverse complement strand
CTCGCCGCGGCGAAGAACGCGAGCGGAGGTGCGGCGTGGGACGCGCTTCGCACGCAGCGAAGCGAAGTCAAGCTCGCCGCCGCGGGCCTTGAAGGCTCGGTCGAGCGATGGAGCGACATCGCGAACGGACGATCGGTCATTCGCTATCGCATCGGACCGATTTCCGGTGCCGCCGGCAATGACGGCAAGCAGGTGTGGACCCAGGAAGAAAGCGAGGAGCCGAAGATCGAGACCGGTGCGGCGGCGCTGGAACTTGCGGCCAACGCAGCGTATCGCGACCGGCTTGCATTCTGGTATCCCGACCGCGCGCGAGCGAAGATCGAATACAAGGACCGCGCCGAGGCGAACGGGCGCAAGTTCGACGTCGTGACGATCGTTCCCGAAGGCGGGCGCCCGTTCGAGTTCTGGATCGACGTCGACAGCAAGCTCATCGAGCGGCTGGTGGAGCAGGAGGCTGACGTGACGCGCACCGAGGTCTATTCCGACCGTCGCGAGGTGCAGGGCGTGCGCATCCCGTTCCACGTGCATACCTCGCGCGGCGATCCGAAGCTCGACGAAGTGGTGGATGTGCAGAAGCTCGTTTTCAACGAGCCCGTCACCAGTGTCGCGTTTGCACCGCCGGTGGCGAAGGCGGAGATCTCGTTTCCCGTGGGCCGGGCATCGGTCGAGGTGCCGTTCGAGGCATTGAGCGGGCACTTGTTCGTCAAGGTCATGCTCGACGGCCGCGGTCCGTTTCGCATGCTGTTCGATGCCGGCGGGACCAACATCCTCACTGCGCAGGCTGCCGCGGCCGTCGTCGGTCCGGAGCGGGCGCTGCCGAAGACGCTCAATGTTGCGAGCACCGTCATCAACGGCGTCGAGCTCGGCGGCCAGAGTTACGTGGTCGCCGACATCGACCCTTTCCTGCGCCGTGTCGAAGGCCTCGACGACATCGGCGGAGTGCTCGGGCTCGAGTGGTTCGTGCGCATGCCGGTCCGCATCGACTACGCGCGCTCGCGCATCACGCTCTACGACCCGGCGCAATTCAAGGGCGCCAGCGGCACCAAGGTGGCGGTGGCGAAGCGCGGGCGGCTGCCGCAGGTCAGCGGCACGATCGACGGCATCGCGGGCATGTTCGAGATCGACACGGGAAGCCGAGGCTCGCTGACGCTGACGCCGGCCTTCGTGACGAAGAACGATCTCGAGAAGAAACTCGCGCCGAAGAACGTCGCGATTACGGGCGCCGGTCTCGCCGGTCCCGTGCGGGCCTCTCTGGCCCGCGCGAAATCCCTGAAGCTCGGGGCCGTAGACGTGCCGAATCCCATCGTCGCCTTGCCGAAGGTCGAAGGTGAATCAGCGAAGGGCGAAGTCGCAGGCAACGTCGGCTTCGCGCTCATGCGCCAGTTCGCCGTGACGTACGACCTTCCCAACGATGCACTGTATTTCGAGCGCTATCTCAACTTCGGCGCGCCGGATATCGCCGACCGCGGCGGGTTATGGATCGAGCGCAGCGACGACGGCTTCAAGGTAATCGACGTGGTGAGCGACGGCCCCGCCGCGGCCGCCGGACTCAAGGCGGGCGACGTGATCGTCGAGGTGAACGGCTATCCCTCCGCGCAGCTCTTGCTGCCGGCGGTGCGGGAAGTGTTGCGTGCACCGCCTGGCGCCAGGGTCAAGCTCAAGATGGCCAACGGCAACGAAGTGACCGTGGTGTTGCGCGACCTCGTTTAGCATGTAGGTCGGGCTTCAGCCCGAGGCAATGCCCCGGCTGCCTTACCGTCCGCTCTACTTGGCGGGCGCCATCGCCTGCGACTCGATCTCCGTCAACGCCCGCTCGAGATTACCGACGGCGCCGGCGACGTTGCCGAGCTTGTCGAGGCCGAAGAGGCCAACGCGGAATGTCTTGAAATCGGCGGGCTCGTCGCATTGCAGCGGCACACCGGCGGCGGTCTGCAACCCTTGCGCGATGAATTTGGCGCCGGTGTGGATACCGGGGTCCTCGGTGTAGCTCACGACCACGCCAGGCGCCTCGAAGCCGGGGGCCGCGACGCTCGGGATGCCGTGGCTCGCGAAAAGCGCACGCACTTTCGCGCCGAGCTCGGCTTGCGCGTCGCGCGCGCGCTCGAAGCCGAATCGCTCGGTCTCGCGCATCGCGTCGCGCAGCTTGGTGAGCGCGTCGGTGGGCATCGTCCCGTGGTACGCGTGGCCGCCCTTTTCGTATGCTTCCATGATCGACAGCCATTTCTTGAGGTCGCACGCGAAGCTCGTGCTCGTCGTTCCCTCGATCGCCGTTCGCGCGCGCTCGGACAACATCACGAGCGCGGCACACGGCGAGCTGCTCCAGCCTTTCTGCGGCGCGCTGATCAGGACGTCGACGCCGGTCGCTTCCATGTCGACCCACATGGCGCCCGACGCAATGCAATCGAGCACGAAGAGGCCGTCGACGGCATGCACAGCGTCGGCGACCGCCCGAAGGTAATTGTCCGGAAGGATCATGCCCGACGCCGTCTCGACGTGCGGCGCGAACACGGCGGCAGGCCGCTGATCGCGGATGGTCGCCACGACTTCGTCGATCGGGGCGGGCGCGTAGGGCGCCTGCCGCCCCGCGCGAATCGGGCGCGCCTTCATCACGATGCTCTCCGACGGAATGCGGCCTATGTCGAAGATCTGCGTCCAACGGTAGCTGAACCATCCGTTGCGGATCACGAGGGCCTTGCGCCCCGTCGCGTACTGCCGCGCCACGGCTTCCATGCCGAACGTTCCGCCGCCCGGCACGACCGCAACGGAATGCGCGCGGTACACATGCTTGAGGGTTGCACTGATGTCGCGCATGACGCCCTGGAAGGCCTGCGACATGTGGTTGAGCGCGCGATCGGTGAAGACGACCGAGTACTCGAGCAGTCCGTTCGGGTCGACGTTGGGAAGGAGGCCTGGCACGGGGAGCTCCGGTATGCCGTGTGGAACCGGAAACTTTAACACGACGCGAGCTAAGGGCGGCTCAGGGGGAGCGAGAAGGTGAACGTGGACCCTTTGCCGGGAACGCTTTGAAGCGACAGGCGCCCGCCGTGCAGCTCGATGAACTTGCGCGAGATCGCGAGGCCGAGCCCGGTGCCTTCCGCGCGCGCTGCGGATGTTCCGACCTGGCGAAATTCCTCGAACACGGCCTCCTGGTCCTCCGGCGCGATGCCGACACCGGTGTCCGTCACCGAAATCTCGATGCAATCGTCGAAGGCAGCGGCTCGCACGTCGATGTGGCCGCCCTCCGGCGTGAACTTGAGCGCGTTGGACAGAAGATTGAGGAGTACCTGCTTCACCTTGCGCTCGTCGGCGTGAACGATGCCGACGCCGCCGGCGACCGTGCTCGTGAGCGCCACGCCGCGGCGCTCGGCGCGCTCGCGCACGAGCGACAGCGTCTGCACGATGGTCCTCGGGATGTCCACGTCTCCAACATCGAGCTCCATCCGTCCTGCCTCGATCTTCGACAGGTCGAGGATGTCGTTGATCAGGGCGAGGAGATGACGGCCCGATTCCGCGATGTCCGTCACGTACTCCGCTTGCTTGGTGTTGAGCTCGCCGAACAGGCGCTCGCTCAGCACGTCGGAGAATCCGATGATCGCGTTGAGCGGCGTGCGCAGCTCGTGCGACATGTTGGCGAGGAATTCGCTCTTGTGCCGGCTGGCGGTTTCGAGCTCGCGGCTCTTGATCTCAATCTCGCGGAAGAGGCGTGCGTTCTCGATCGCGATGGCCGACTGCGCGGCAAACGTCTTCAAGAGCTCGACGACCTGCGGATCGAAGGCGCCGGGCGCCTTGCGGTTGATGACGAGGCCGCCCAGCAGGTGATCCTCGCGCAGCAGCGGCACGACGAGCATCGAGTGCAGCCCGTGCTTCACGAGGAGGTCGCGAACCCGGCTTTGATACACCCGCTCGTCCACGACGTCGCGGATCTCGACGGGTTGACCCGTGATCGCCATCCGCCCGAGGGCACCTTCGCCCGGGCGCATGGGCGTCTTGCGCAGCGCGTCGAGGAGATCGTCGGGCACTCCGTCGGCCGAGTGGAGGAGGAACTCCTGCCGCACCTCGTCGTACTCGTAGATCGATCCGCTCTCGACCCCGCTCAGCTGCCTGGCACGTGCCACGATCGTCGACAGCACGGTGCCGAGGTCGAGCGTCGAGCTGACCGCCTGCCCGACCTCGCCCAGCGCCTTCAGCTCGCCGACCGATTGCGTCAACGCAGCGGTGCGGGCATTCAGTTCCTTGAGCAGCCGCACGTTCTCGACGGCAATCACCGCCTGGTCGGCGAACGTCTCCACCAGCTCGACCTGCTTGTCGGTGAACGGCTCGACACGCGTCTTCCAAGTGACGATTACGCCGATGACCGTCCGGTCGCGCAGCATCGGCACTGCGAGCACCGTCCGGTAGTTCTGAATCTTCTGAGCGTCCGGATGCGCGTAGTCGGGCAATGCGAGCACGTCATCGACGTGAACGGTCCGGCGCTGCTCGCTGGCCATGCCCGCGACGGAGCCTCGTCCGGGCCGGATCGGATTGCGCTCCCAGTAGTCGTTGAGCTCCGTCGAAACGACGTAGCGCGAGACCGGCTGGAGCGCCTCGCCGTCGGACTCGAAAATCAGGCTGTGCTGCGCCTCGCACAGCTGGACGGCGCTCTTCACGATCGCGTCGAACACCGGCTGCACGTCGGTCTGCGACTGGCTGATCACGCGCAGGATATCGCTTGTCGCCGTCTGCTGCTCGAGCGCCTCGCTCAAATCACGGTTACGCGACTCGAGCGTCCTGAACAGCCGCACGTTCTCGATCGCAATCACCGCCTGGTCGGCGAACGTCTCCAGCAGGGCGACCTGCGTGTCGGAGAAAGGCTTCACTTCGTTGCGCCAGACGCCGATCGACCCGATTGCGCGGCCGTCGCGGACCAAGGGCACCCCAAGCACCGTTCGCGCACCGACGAACGTGCCCGGCGCACCCGCGTAGTCGGGATCGGTCAGGAGGTCGTCGGTCTTCACGACACGGCACTCGAGCGCGGCGCGTCCGGAGACCGTGTCGTTTCCGATCTTGCGCGGATAGCCCTGGCTGAACGCAGCCGTCGCTTCCGGTGACATGCCCGCCGTGGCCGCGAGCGTCAAGGTGTCCTCGTCGACGAGATAGACGCCGCTGAAGGCGGCGCCGCAGAGCGACAGCACGCTGCGTACGATCGTGTCGAACACCGGCTGCACGGCGGTCTGCGACTGGCTGATGACACGCAGGATGTCGCTGGTCGCGGTCTGCTGCTCCAGCGCTTCCGTCAGGTCCCGATTTCGTACTTCGAGTTCCTTGAACAGGCGCACGTTCTCGATGGCGATCACGGCCTGGTCGGCGAAGGTTTGCAGAAGCGCAACTTGGGTCGCGGGAAAAGGTCCGGGCTCCGGTCGTCCCACCGCGAGTCCGCCGATCGCCTTGCCGTCACGCAAAAGGGGTACCGCAAGCACGCTCCTGAATCCGCCTACTGCCGATGCCGTTGCGATCACGTAGTCGGGGTCGTCCAGGACATCTTCGATCATGCAGACCGCGTTCGTCGCAATCGCCCGCGTTACGCCCGTTTCGCGTCCCGCGGGTCGCGGGAAGAAGCTGCGCAGCCCCTCCACATACTCGGTGTTCGCGTTGACGCTCGCAGCGAGATGGATCAGCGCGCCGTCGTAAGTGAAGACGTTGGCGAAGTGCGCACCGCAAAGCTGGGTAATCGAGTGCGCGATCGTGTCGAAGACGGGTTGAACGTCCGTCTGCGAGCGGCTGATGACACGCAGAATGTCGCTGGTGGCGGTCTGCTGCTCGAGCGCTTCGGTGAGGTCGCTGTTGCGCGAGTTGAGCTCATTGAACAGGCGCACGTTCTCGATGGCGATGACGGCCTGGTCGGCGAAGGTTTGCAGGAGCGCCACCAGGGAATCGGAGAAGCGGCCCGGCTCGGGCTTGCCCACCGTGATGGTGCCGATCGGCCGGCCTTCGCGTACGAGCGGTACCGCCAGCGTGGAACGAAACGCCGCTCGCAGGGCCTGTGCCTGCACCTCGTAATCGAGGTCCTTGATTACGTCCGGGATGACGACGATGCGGCCTTCTAGGATCGCGCGTGCCGAGGTGCTGCCCCGACCGACAGGCATCGGGAATGCCTCCGCCATCGCCGCCGCGCCTTCGTCCGTGAGGTTGGCGGAAGCCACCAGGGCAACGGTGTCGCCTTCCAAGCGGGTGACCAGCGCCGACGTTGCGCGGCACAGCGTGAGCGCTGCCGCGGCGATCGTGTCGAACACGGGTTGGACGTCGGTCTGCGACCGGCTGATGACGCGCAGGATGTCGCTGGTCGCTGTCTGCTGCTCGAGCGCTTCGCTGAGATCACGATTGCGCGCTTCCAGCTCGGTGAACAGGCGCACGTTTTCGATCGCGATGACGGCCTGGTCGGCGAAGGTCTTGAGGAGCGCGATCTGCGAGTCCGGGAACTGTCCGGGCTCGGGCCGGCCCACGGCGAGGCCGCCGACCGGCTTGCCGTCACGCATCAGCGGCACGGCGAGAATGCTGCGGAAGCCGCCGCCTGCCGACGCTGCCGGGAATTCGTAGTCGGGGTCCGTCAGGACATCGGGAATGATGCTCACCTCGCCGGTCTGGATGGCGCGAGCGACGGCGGTCTTGCGTCCCGGCGGCATCGGATAGTAGCTCTGCATCGTCTCGATGAATTCGGGGAACGCGTTGACGTACGCGGCAACGTGGATCAGACGGCCGTCGTATGTGAAGACGTTGGCGAATCGCGCGCGACAGAGTGACAACACGGACGCAGCGATCGTGTCGAATACCGGCTGCACGTCCGTCTGCGCCTGGCTGATGACCTGCAGGATGTCGCTCGTGGCAGTCTGCTGTTCGAGTAACTCGGTGAGATCGTGGTTGCGCGACTCGAGCTCCTTGAAGAGGCGCACGTTCTGGATGGCAATGACCGCCTGGTCGGCGAACGTCTGCAGGAGCGCGATCTTCGCTTCGGGAAATTCTCCCGCGACCTCGCGGTAGACCGTGATGGTGCCGATCGGCTTGCCGTCCCGAAGCATCGGCACCGAAAGCACGCTGCGGAATCCCGCGGCGGCCGCGATGTCGTGATAGCCGTATTCCGGATCGAGGCGGACGTCCGGCATGTGGACCAACTCGCCGGTGAGTATCGCGCGCTGCGTCGTCCCGTTGCGGTTCGGCTTGCATGGATAGGCGCGCTGGAACGCAACGTCTCCCTCCGGAGAGATGTTGCGCAGGGCGCCTACGTGGATCAGCTCGCCGTCGAACCGGTAAACCGCGCTGAAGATGCCCCCGCACAGGCGCAGCGCACTCTCCGCGATCGTGTCGAACACGGGCTGCACGTCGGTGGGCGAGCGGCTGATGACCGCGAGGATGTCGCTCGTCGCCGTGCGTTGCTCCAGCGATTCGGAGAGCGCGGCGTTGCGCTCGCCCAGCGCCGTGAACAGGCGCACGTTCTGGATCGCGATGACGGCCTGGTCGGCGAACGTCTGCAGGAGCGCGACCTGCGATGCGGGAAAGAGTCCCGGCTCCGGGCGGCCGAGGCTGATGGCGCCGATGGGCTCGCCCTCATGCATCAACGGAACCGCGAGCACGCTGCGGAAGCTCGCCGCCATGGCGTGCTCGGTGGTGGCGTAATCCGCGTCCTGCAGGATGTCGGGAATCTGCACGAGGTCGCGCGTGAACACCGCACGCGTCACGCCGTTGTCGCGGCCGGCCGGTCGCGGAAATACCGCGCGGATGGCTTCCGCGCCTTCGGGCGTCGTGCTCGCGAGCGCGCCGATGTGCAGGAGCGTTCCGTCGTACGTGTGCACCGTGGACGAGGTCGCGCCGCAGAGCTTCAACGCTGCCTGCGCGATGGTCTCGAACACGGGTTTCACGTCGGTGCGCGAGCGGCTGATCACGCGCAGGATCTCGCTCGTCGCCGTCTGCTGCTCGAGGGCCTCCGCCGTGGCGTGGAACTGGCGAACGCTGTGCAGGGCGATGGCGGCCTGGCGCGCGAAGGTCTCGACGAGGGCGACCTGATCGGGTGCGAACAGTCCGGGCTCGCTTCGGTAAAGGAACATCGCACCGATGCCTTCGTCTCCTCGCACCAGCGGCACGGCGAGCACCGCGCGAAATCCCATCACGCGTGCGTTCTCCCGCGCGTCGGGAAACTCGTCGTCGAGCAGGGGGACGATGTCGGCGAAGTGCAGCGTCTTGCGCTCGAGGAGCGCGCGCCCCTGGATGGAAGTACGGCTCAGGGGCACGTCCTTGGCCGGCGGGCGCGGCGTCCCGTCCCGCGCATAGCCCGCGAGAGGGTGCAGCACGTCACCTTGCACGACGGTGACGCGCGCAAAGGGTGCGTCGCAGAGCTGCGCAGCTTCCTTCGCGATCGCGTTCAGCACGACGAAAACGTCGGCCGGCGCGTCGGCCATGACGCGCAGTATCTCGTTGACGGCCGCCTGCTGCGCACGCGCGGCACGAAGCTCCGAGGCGGGCGACGCGGTCGACGTCTTGCGAGCCGTCGCCGTTTTGCGGCCAGCTCGCGTTGCGACGTTCTTCGTCTCCCGGTCCACCACTCCCCCGTCGTGACCGCGCTACCGGGAGACTAGGCGAAGTTGCCGGGTTCCGCTAGTGGAAGTCCCGCGAGCGCGGTTGCAGCGATCCCAGCATGGGCGTGAGGTCGACGAGGCGGCCGGCCAGCACGTGCACGACTTCGCCTTCGCGCTCGATTGTGCCGTACACTGCCATGAGACGCGATCCCAGAAGCTCGCGCCGCTGGCGGTCGGACAGGTCGCGCCATACGATCACGTTGGTGCAACCGGTTTCGTCTTCGAGCGTGACGAAGATCACGCCGCTCGCGGTGTCCGGGCGCTGCCGCCCGATGACGATCCCCGCAGTGCGCGCAAGGCGGCCATGCGTCGCGCGCGCGATGTCGGCCGCGGTGACGAGCTTTCGCTTCGACAGCTGGCGGCGCAAGAGCGCGAGGGGATGACGCCCGAGGGTGAGGCCGAGCGCGCGGTAGTCGGCGACGATGTCCTGGCCTTCGGTCGGGACGGGCAGCTGCGGGTCCGCGTCCTCGAACGTTGCGCCCGCGAGTATGGGGGGCAATTTCTCGACACCCGCGACTTCCCACACCGCGTTGTGACGATGGCCGGCGAGCGAAGCGAGCGCGCCTGCCGCCGCAAGCGCCGTGAGGTCGCCGCGGTCGAGCTTGGCGCGATGCGCAAGATCGGCCACGTGCGCGAACGGACGCTGCGTGCGCGCCGCCACGACCCGCTTGACACTTTCTTCCTTCAATCCGCCGATCATGCGCAGGCCGAGGCGCATCGCGGGAACGGGCGCTGCACCTTCGAGCGCGCAGTCCCATTCGCTGATCGCGACGTCCGCGCTTCTCACTTCGACACCGTGCCTGCGCGCATCGGCCACCAGTTGCGCCGGCGCATAGAAGCCCATCGGCTGCGAGTTCAGGAGCGCGGCGCAAAACGCCGCCGGCTCGTAACGCTTGAGCCAGGACGAGACATACACGAGCAGCGAGAACGAAGCCGAATGCGATTCCGGGAAACCGTATTCGCCGAAGCCCAGGATCTGCTGGTAGATCTGGCGCGCGAACGATTCCGACAGGCCGCGCTGCGCCATGCCGTCGATGAGACGCTGCTCGAATTTCTCGAGGCCGCCCCTGCGGCGCCACGCGGCCATCGATCGGCGAAGCTGGTCGGCTTCGCCCGGCGTGAACCCCGCGGCGACGATCGCGAGCTGCATCACCTGCTCCTGGAAGATCGGCACGCCAAGCGTGCGCTCGAGCACGCTCTTCACTGAGGCGCTGGGATAGGTGACGGGTTCGAGACCCTGCCGGCGCCTGAGATACGGGTGCACCATGCCGCCCTGGATGGGCCCCGGGCGCACGATGGCCACTTCGACCACGAGATCGTAGAAGCACGCGGGCTTCAGCCGCGGCAGCATCGACTGCTGCGCGCGCGACTCGATCTGGAATACGCCGATCGTGTCCGCGCGCTGGCACATCTCGTACACCCGCGGGTCTTCGGACGGGACGTCCTGCATGCGCATCGGCACGCCGCGATAGCGCGAGATCATGTCGAGCGCCCGGCGGATGGCCGACAGCATGCCGAGCGCCAGGCAATCGACCTTCAAGAGGCCCATCGCGTCGAGATCGTCCTTGTCCCACTGGATGACGGTGCGGTCCTTCATCGACGCGTTCTCGACGGGCACCATGCGCTCGAGGAGGCCGCGCGCGATGACGAAGCCGCCGACGTGCTGCGACAGGTGGCGCGGGAAGCCCATGAGCTCGCCGGTCAGTGTGACGAGGCGCGTGATGAGCGGATTGTCGGGATCGAAGCCCGCTTCGCGGATGCGCGCGGGATCGATCCTGCGCCCGTCCCACCACGCGAACGCGCCGGTGAGGCGGTCGACCTGCGCGAGGTCTAGGCCGAGCGCCTTGCCGACGTCGCGCGTGGCGCTCTTCGGGCGGTACGTGATGAGCGTGGCGGCGAGTGCCGCGCGCTCGCGGCCGTATTTGTTGTAGACGTACTGCATCACTTCCTCGCGCCGCTGGTGCTCGAAGTCGACGTCGATGTCCGGCGGCTCGTTGCGCTCCTTGCTGATGAAGCGCTCGAACAGCATGCTCATTCGCGAGGGGTCGACCTCGGTGATGCCGAGCGCGTAGCACACGGCGGAATTGGCCGCGGACCCGCGGCCTTGGCAGAGGATCTCCTTGCTGCGCGCGAAGGCGACGATGTCCTCGACCGTAAGGAAGTACGCTTCGTAACGGAGGTCCGCGATGAGCGCCAGCTCGTGCTCGATCAGCTCGCGCACGTCGGCGGGCGCCTGGTCGATGCCGTAACGGCGCACGAGCCCGGCTTCGACCAGGCTGCGCAAGTGCGAAGCAGGCGTCTGCCCGCGCGGCACGAGCTCCTCCGGATACTCGTAGCGCAGCTCGTCGAGCGAGAAGCTGCATTGCGCGACCACATCGAGCGTGGCTTCCATGAGCTCGCGCGGATAGAGCTTGCCGAGCACGGCGCGCGAGCGAAGGTGGCGCTCGCCGTTGGGGAACAACGCGTACCCGCATTCGGAAAGCGGCGTGCGCAGGCGAACGGCGGTGAGCGTGTCCTGCAGCGCGCGACGCGCCCGCACGTGCATGTGCACGTCGCCTGCGGCGACGAGCGGAATGCCGCAGCGCTGCGACAAGCCTCGCAACGCCGTGAGGAGCGCGCGATCACCGCTTCGCGCGAAAAGTTCGGCGGCGATCCAGGCGCGGCGGGGGAAAACGTCGGCGACCCACCGGCTTAGCTCCCTCTCCCCGCGGAGAGGGTCGGGGTGAGGGGAGGGGATCCAGAGCGCAGGACACCGCGGCGCGAGCTCCGCCACATCCTCGCGCGTCAGCGCATACGTGCCCTTGACCGCTTGCCGGCGCCCGCGCGTGATGAGCTGCGTGAGATCTCCGTACGTCTCGCGATCGGTGGCATAGAGCACGAGCTTCATCCCGTCGGCCAGCGTGAGCTCGCTGCCGATCACGAGCGGCAGTTCCGCTTCCTTCGCCGCGAGATGTGCGCGGACCGTGCCCGCGACCGAGCATTCGTCGGTGACGGCAAGCGCCGCATAGCCTTGCGCGCGCGCGCGTTCGACCAGTTCCTCGGGATGCGACGCGCCGCGCAGGAACGAGAAGTTGGTGAGGCAATGAAGCTCGGCGTAGGGGGTCAGCACGCCGCGAGTATACCGTATAAATATGCGGTAGTCGGACGTCGCCAAGTTCCGCGCGCCTGTCGGACTCGTTAAGATGCGGTGATGCCAAAACTCGCCTTCGACCGCTTCTACCGTTACGCCGACCTGACCGAGATTCTCGAGAGCTTCGTGCGCGAACGTCCGGATCTCTTTTCGTTACGCTCGATCGGAAGAAGTTACGAAGGCCGCGACATATGGGTGGTGACGGCGACCAATACCGCGACCGGGCCCGCCGACGAAAAGCCCGCGTTCTGGGTCGACGGCAACATCCACGCCACCGAAGTCGCCGCGTCGGCCGCGACTCTCTACCTTCTCAACACGCTGGCCGAGGGTCACGGGCGCGACCCCGACATCACGCGCGTGCTCGATACGCGCGCGTTCTACGTATGCCCGCGCATCAATCCGGACGGCGCGGAATGGGCGCTCGCCGACAGGCCCAAGTGGATTCGCTCGAGCACGCGTCCCTATCCGCATGGCGAAGAGGACCTCGAGGGCCTGACCGTCGAGGACATCGACGGCGACGGCCGCATCCTGCAGATGCGCATTCCAGATTCCAACGGCGTGTGGAAATGCCATCCAGAGGAGCCGCGGCTCATGATCCGGCGTGAGCCGGCGGAGACTGGGGGACAGTACTACCGCATCGTGCCCGAAGGGTCGGTCGAGAACTACGACGGGTTCACGCTCAGCATCAAGCGGCCGGTGCAAGGCCTCGACCTCAACCGCAACTTTCCCGCATCCTGGCGG
>Ga0207668_10001808_pt1 | contig 12474 bp, 7 predicted proteins | sample KBSS43metaG_FD_184323 | JGI IMG/M metagenome (GOLD analysis project Ga0207668, IMG submission 184323) | Switchgrass rhizosphere microbial communities from Kellogg Biological Station, Michigan, USA - KBS S4-3 metaG (SPAdes) (version 2) | ecosystem: Host-associated > Plants > Roots > Rhizosphere >... | reverse complement strand
AGTTGAAGAATATGTCTTCCGGCTCTATGAAGTGTTGGCGCCCGTGCGCTTCATCTGCGGTCTGCTGAGCAATAACCCTGCAACAGGTTTCATTATTTCCAACAGCGCCCTGATTCTGTTCGGGCTTTGGTGCTATCTAACCTATGTCCGGACGGGGCACCGGTCGGCTAAGGTATGGGCCTGGCTCTGGATTCTAATCGAGTTATTCAATGGCATCGGTCACACGGCAATAGCCCTGGCGCGAGGCTCATACTTCCCCGGGGTAATCACTGCTCCAGTGCTGCTGATGCTTTCGATCTATCTGGCATTTCGAATGTATCCTGTTCAGCCACCTGATCGAAGAGCTGTTTGAGAAAGAGAGCGTGCTGCAGCTCTAAGGGAAGCGAGCAATGAGGGAGAGCTGGGTGTTGTTCTTAAAATGACCTTCCAAAGATTTGTCTACGAGCAAAGAGGGCCAATGATGACGCCGCCTCTCCTGCTGGCATTGATCTGGCCCAGGGGCGCCGCCGGTACGGCCTGGCAATTCTGGGCGGCCGGGCTCCTTATATTTGGCCTGGGCTTGTGGGGACGCGTTTGGGCCCAACAGCATCTGCACTTCCGCTTACGCGAGGTGGACAATGCTTTTACGCATACCGGACCTTATCGCTGGGTGCGCAACCCGATTTACATCAGCAACACGCTGCTGTGTGTAGGGCTAACGGTCGTGTCGCAGGTGCTCTGGATGGTGCCGGTCACGATCGCGTGGTGTTTGATTGTTTACACGATTGTGATTCGCGAGGAAGAGGCGCGCCTGCTGGAGCTCTATGGGGAACCATACGCGGATTATCTAAAAGAAACATCGCGTTGGATTCCTCGTTCGTCGGAAAGAGCGGCGGTGAAGTTTAAGGGTTTTCTGTTGCAGTCACTGAAAGCCGAAGCACACAACCTGTTGCTGTTGATTCCGTTCATTATTAAGAGATTTATCTACGGCTAAGGATTCCAGAGGCAAATCGATGAGAAAACGGACCCTTCTAATCAGTCTGCTCACGTTGATGGTTTGTAGTTTTGCGCCAGCCCACGCAACGCTGCGCGAAGGATTACGGAAGCAAAAGGAAGTAGATATCTGGTTTCACTACGAAGACAACAGTTTTGAGCTTAAGGCAGTCCGGCGCAAAGTGTCTGCGACGGCGCCCGCCCGAGCGGCGATTCAGGCACTACTGGCCGGTCCAACGCCGGACGAAGAGAAGCTGGGATTTGGCGGATTAGCAAATCCCAAAGACTTAGTCATCGGCACATTGAGTGTGAGGCGCGGCACCGCGCGGGTGAACTTTGTTGTTCCGCCATCATGGATTGGCTGGCCGGGTGACATCGCCCCGGCCAGGTTCAAGGAAGAGGTGAAACGTACTTTGCAGCAGTTACCAAATGTGAAGCGAGTGATCGTGTCAGTGAATGGGGACGCGAATTTCGAGCTGTAGGGTTTGCGATTGCGCCTCGCGTGAGGCAATCGAAAGCGGGATCGCCGTCTCGCTCTGCCCCGCACTCCAGGATTATTGAAACACTTTATCCACTGGAACGATCACCACATCCTCCGGCTTCACGTTGATCCGGTAAACCTGAATGCTCTTGTCCTCGTCCACGATGTCCTGCGGCTTCGGCGCATTGTAAGTCATCGGTGATGGACTGTTGCTGAGGATGGCGTTCTTCAGGCCCGCCGCGTCTTTGGTGATAATCGCGACACGCATTCCTTCAGATTTCAAATAACGGCGTAGCGCGCTGTTTACTTCGTCCAGCGTCAGTTGCTGCAACTGCTCCCGCATGTAAGTGTTGTAGTCAGGAATACCATAATAGCGGCTGTCCAGCGCGTAGCCGAGTTGTGCGTCCTGCGTTGCCGTCAAGACGTTGTCGTACTTGGTCAGGAACTCCTTCGTCGATTCAAACGCTTCCCGCGACATGCCTTCGCGCAGCAACCGATCATATTCGTAGAGCGCGGCGCGCAAGACGAAATGACCGTTCTGTGGCTCGACCGGTCTAATCCATATTTGGAAGATCTGTTGCTGGCGGCCCAGATTCGGATCGGGCTGAAATTGAAACATTCCGCGCGGAAAGTATTCTATGTAAGCGTAGTCCCCATAGTTCAAGCCCCGGGCTTCGCGCAACCGTTGGTAGAGATAACTGTTGCTGGAGCGATGCTGGCCAAAGTATGAAGCGATTAAGGCCAACGCCGGCCAATCCTTGTCGGCTCGCGTAACTGAGATCGGAAATCCCAGCGACAGGGCCGTAGAGCGCGTCTCACGTTCCACGATCTGGATTTTCATTCCGGGCGCAAACGCGGGCGCCTCGAACCGGGCTTTGCGCGCGACGCCTTTAGGAAGCTTGGCGAAATCCGTTTCCATTTGCTTCGGAAATGTTGCCGGGTATCCACCAGCCAGACCGATCACCAGGTTGGCTTGCGTATAGTTCTTCGCATAAAAGGCGCGCACATCTTCGATCGTCAGCGACTCCAGCGAACTGACGTCGCCGCGATTTTGATGGCCATAGGGATGCGTCTCCGGATAGATCATGTTGTAGAGAACTTCTTTTCCTAACTCCTCATCGTTGCCACCCCGCAGAGAGACCTTCAGATAATTAATTGCCTCAGTTTTCAGGCGCGTGAAGTCGTCCGCGCGGAAGCCCGGATCAAGCAGCATCTCTCGCACGAGCGCATAATACCTGGTCAGATTGTCCACATGCGTTGTGCCGCTGAACACGGTCATCTCTTTATCGATTTGCCAATCGAACGATGTGGCCATCGGATACATAGCCTCAGTAATTTGCGAATAGGTTTGCGCCCGCGAGCCGGCCTCAGCCAGCATTGCCGCCGTTAGCGCGGCCACGCCTTCTTTACCTTTCGGATCGGAAGCCGACCCGGTCATGAAGAGGATGCGAAAGGTCACTAGCGGCGAGCGGTTTGGCAGCAAAACGTTTTTGGTCGGAGCAGGTTTCATCGCGGTCTGTTTCCGGGCAACTGCGGGTGCAGCCGCCGTGATCGTTATGATAGCCAGTGAAAGAATGAGTGAGCGCAACATTAGTTTCCGCCCTCCTTGCCCTTCTTGTCGGTGGAGAGAGTAACGATGGTACGGTGGTTATCCACGAAATATCGCGCCGCCACTTCCCGCATGTCCTGCGGCGTGATGGTGTCGTAAAGGGCGTAAAGTTTGTCCACCGTCTCTGGCGTCCGGCGGAGGGCCACATATTGCGCCATCGCGCCCGCGATCGCCTCCGAACTATCCAGGCCAAGCGCAAAACTGTAGCGCAGCCGGGCACGGGTTGCGTCTAACTTTGCCTGCGAGACTGGAGTCGTGCTGAATCGCCTGAACGTATCCAGAATCTGCTGGCGGACGTAGTCGACGTCCTTTTCCTCTTTGACTTTGGCCGAGACCAGGAACAATTCGGGATCGGTCCGGTTAGCAGATGAATAATCAAGCGACTCGACCTTCTGCTCTTTCAAGACCAGCTGCTGGTAAAGATCGGAATTATCGCCAAAGGCAATTGGCGCGAGTAAGTCCAAAGCTGCTTTGTCTTTGTTCACATCTGAGTAAGCCGGGCCGCGAAAGGCAACATAGATCAAAGGCAGTGTTTCCGAAGGCCAGGGCACATGCGCCGTCAAAGGTCCTTGTTGTTGCGGCTCGGCTGGAATCTTCGGTACATAATCACCGCGCTTCCAGTCGCCAAAGTATTTCTTCACCATTGCCAGCGCATTCGCGCGCGTCACGTCCCCGACAATCGTGATGGTGGTGTACTCCGGCCGGTAATATCGTTTGTAAAAATCCCAACTGTAATCATATTGGTTGGGCATGTCGTCGATATCTTCGATGAAGCCCATCGTCGTGTGCGAGTAGGTATGGCGCTTGTAAGCCGTCGCGCGAAGCACCTCGTACAGTTTTTCTTCCGGGTCGGCGCTGTTCTTGTTGAACTCGCCCTTTACGGCCAGCGTCTCGGTCTTATAAGCGTCCCGTTCGTACTTCAAACGTTGAAAGCGATCGGCTTCTAGTTCAAGAATCTTGTCCAGATCTTCTTTGGAAAAGACTTCGTGATAGACGGTGCGATCGTCGGTGGTGTAGGCGTTGGAGTCGGCGCCGGCGCGTTTGAGTATCTCGTCGCGCTCTTTGCTGGAAAAATGCTCGCTCCCGCGAAACATCAGATGTTCGAACAGATGGGCGTAACCGCTCTTGCCTTTTTCGATCTCGTTGCGCGAGCCGGTTGAAACAACAATGTACAGAGCCACGAGATTTGGATAATCCGTGGGCACCGTAATCACGCGCAACCCGTTCGGCAAATCATCAATGTTGTAGTCGTAAGGAAAGAGTTTGCGAGACTTTTGCTGGGCCAACGCCATGACCGGCAAACAGAGAAGTAGCGAGACGACCAGAAAGAGTTTCATTGGCGCAATGCTCCCGAGAAAGTTGTTTGTAGGGGACGAGGGAATTATACACGCCGACCGCTGGGAGGCGTAAGCCTAGGGGCCGAGGTGCTTCCATTCTTGGAAAAAAGAACGAACTAGGTTCTTAGCAAGTGAAGATGTCCGCTTTTAGTTTTAGACCAAAGAGAATTGAACTATTGACTCGTGAGAATAGCTGGTATATCGTGCGGCCGCAGAAGAGAAAACAGTCGTTTCGCGAGAGTTTGGAGCGACGACCCCATGGCTGAATTCTCACGAGCCTGCTTCCTTGCAACTCGCCAATCCAGCCTCTGCCCAAATCATAACGTCGTCGCAAGGCGGTAGGTTACGCACTAAAAATACGCTTTGTTAATTAGTCATCCGCGCTAAGCAATGGTTGGCTGCGCTACGTTTGTAACAGTGGCCAAGAGTTCGACCGGAGCTGATTTTGCTTCTTCGATGAAGTTAACACGCGAGAAAGAATAAGTTGGTGACGACCTCACCTTAACGACTTATCGCCATGGCCATGGACGCGACATTAGATCCCATCCAAAGCGACGATACTTTCAAGCAAGTCTTCCTGGAAGAGCTGCGTCATGTGCTTCATGCTCGGAAGGAGAGATTCGGCGACAGCCACAAAGACGAATCCCGGGCGGCCGCAGAGCTGGTGGGCATCTCACTGTCCGGCGGCGGAATCCGCAGCGCGACATTTAGCCTGGGAGTGCTGCAGGGGCTGGCCCGATGCGGGTTGTTCAAGCATCTGGATTATTTGTCGAGCACAGGTGGCGGGGCTTTCGTTGCCGGATGGTTGCTGCAATGGATCAAACAATGTGGTTATAACGATGTCGAAAAGCGACTCTGGGACACCGCCAACCGGGGCGACGCTCCGGAAATTCAGGGGCTAAGGCAGTCGTCAGTTTTTCCCTCGCGTCGAGGATTCTCAGCCAGCTCAAATCAACTGCTCAATTGGCTGCGCAATGTTGCACTGAACCTGCTCGCCATGACGGCGTTATTGGGCGGTTCGATCCTTCTCATCAATTTGGTCGCTTATTTTCTCCGTTCTTCAGGCGAGGCCACCGCGTATCTGCCGGTGGTCATCGCTTTCCTTTGCGCTTTTCTTCTCAGACTGTTATCTCATCCGCACTGGCACGCCCGGATATCTCCTCCGGTGCGATCATGGGTCTTTTGGTGCGTCGTGGGTTTGAGCATTATCGCGAGCATGCTGCAAATCCCCACCGTGATCGCAGCTTTCGATTCTTTTCCTCCCTTGCTGAGGCAGTGGATGTATAGCTCGATAGCTATCGCCGTATTGTCTCTGATCGTTTGGTTTCCTCGGCCACAATCCGTCAAATCTGTCCTGGGCCAACTCGGGGCTGCGTCAGTTGCGGGGATGACCGGAGGATTTCTAATTACCAAAATTCCTTTATGGATTCTGGAAAAGACACCTCCTGATCCACGGTATCTTCCTTACGCCTATGTTACGTATACAAAGAACCTGGAATTCCTGTCGCCTGTAATTTTGGGTTGCTGCGTTGCCTGGCTACTTTTGTATGTACTGCTCGTCAATCCCTGGATTTCGCGCGAAGCCCGTGGATTAGTCTGGCGACTTTCCCGATCCCTGCTGGCGTTTGCCGCATTGTGGGCCCTGGTGAATGCCGTTTGGTCTACCAGACTTACAACATTGCTCCTGCTTTTGGTGGGAGCCGCTTTACTCAGTATCTCAATATGCGGACTGTTAGCCGGCCAAATACTGCGCCCCAAAACCAGACCGGGAACATACTTTTTCTATGCGCTCGAACGAATCTCCCCGGATCTTTTCATTTTGGCGCTCGCTGGAGTTATCGCCACGGTACTGCGTCCGATTATCCCGGTCGCAAACGACTTTGGACCACCATGGCCGGGGATTGATCTAGTCGTCGGCGTTGGTTTGCTGATATTTGCCTTTCTCTCGTTCTGGGCAATCAAAGCAAACCGACTAATGATGCATAGCTTTCACCGCATGAGTATTTCCCGGAATTACCTGGTCCCGGCTGCCGCATCGGCCCCGCAGCACGCTGAAAACCACGACACAAATCTAAGTGGATTTAGCTATGAAGCCGGTTATTGCGGCCCGTATCCGCTGTTTGGTGCTTCGCTGGATGTGAACGTCGAACCAACCGGAGCAGCCAGGATTCGCACAGTTCCTTTTTGTCTGGCCCCGCTTGCTTCCGGTTACGACGCATCGCAGAAGAATGAGCCAGCAGCCACAGGCAAGGGCTATCGGCCGACAGAATTCCTGGGTGGAGGAATCTCTCTGGCTGGTGCCATGGCCATCTCTCAGGCTCAACGCAGCAAGTCGCCCAGGCCTTCCTCAGCAGGCGTGGCAATGATGTGGACAATCTTCGATCTGTGGCAGGGACGGCTCGTCGGCAACCCCCTTCGCGACGATACCTGGACCAAGTCGGGACCTTTCGTAGAACCGGTGTACTCACTGCGCGAGGGCTTCGGCGATCCCGCCACTCAATCCGCTTATGTGCGTCCGTATCCGGGCAGAGAGTTCGACAGCTTGGGAATCTATCAACTGGTCAAGCGGCAGTGTCAATACATTATCGCCATCGATGCCAGCAGCGACTCGGATTTTTCCTTCGACGATCTGGGCGCCACAATTCTCAAGTGCCGCACGGACCTGGGCGTCGAAATCGATATGGACATCGGTCCTTTCGGCCGAACTCCTGCAGCCTCGGGAACGCATTGCCAGCTTTCGCTGATACGCTATTCCAGCGAAAAAACCGGCTTGATGGTCTATATCAAACCTTCGCTTAGTGGCGATGAACCGGCAGACATTTCCGCTTATGCGAAAGTTCACTCTGAGTTCCCGGCGGCGGAAGTCGCTGACCGCAGCTTCGGCGAATCCGATTTCGAGATCTACCGCCGGCTGGGACAGCATATCGTCGAGACTCTGATGGCGGGACTCGACGTCAGGGATTCGACTTCCAATCAGATCTTTCGTCGCATCAGGCATCGATTGCAGCCCGACTTCAAGGAAATCGACCAGGCGGCTGAGACTGAACCTCAGACAGAGCCCCCTGAGGTGTTAGTGGATGCAATTGCTTCTGGTGATTGCGTTCTTTGCGCGGGGCCGGGGTTGGCGGCCCAGGCCAAGCTACCCACCTGGTCGTCCTTCCTGGATGGCCTGCTCCGTGCCGGCCGTGAACAAGGAGTAATCGATTCGGCGAGTGCGTCAGGGCTGGCGGCAACTCTGGCAGCCGGTGAAATTGAAGCAGTCGCCGATGACCTTACTCATCAACTGCCACGGGAATTCCTCATCAATCATCTGCGCTCGGTTTTTTTGAATTCTGCTCCCAGCGAAGCGCACAAACTACTGGCGGGCATGCCGTTCCTTGGCGTTCTTAATACCAACATGGACGAGCTTTCGGGTCAGGCCTTCGATTGCCGGGTTCGCGTACCTGCGGATGCCGACAAGTTAGTGAAAGACCTGCAATCCAAGACAAGATTTGTGGCAAATGTGTTTGGCGCGGTTAACCAACCTCGTTCCCTGCTGTTCACGCTCAAGGAATTCCGCGCCCTGCTGTCCGCCAATGAGGAGTTTAGGAAGTTTCTGAAAACGCTGTTCCTGAGGTACAGCGTAGTTTTTGTTGGCTCTACTATCGAGGGAATTCGAGATTTCCTGGAGGCTTTGGAATTACCGCAGACAGCCGAGCGCCAACATTACGCGCTCGTTGGCAGCTCCGAACAACTGGATCCCGTGAAACTCCGTTTCCTGGCTCGCTCCTATAATCTCCGCATCATGGAATACAAACCGCAGTTTGATTACGCTGGCCTGACCGATTTTCTCCGCGAGCTGCATTCGGAAGTGAGCCAGCAGGCGACCCCTCAAACCGCCTCGGATAGTTTACTTCTTGAAAGCGTAACCCTGGAGAATATTGGCCCCTTCGACAACCTCCACCTGGATTTGAACCGATCCTGGAACTTGCTGCTCGGTGACAACGGAGTGGGAAAAACTGTTCTGCTCAAAGCCATTGCCGCCGCACTATGTGGGGAGAAGGCGAAACCGAACGTTGTTACGCGGCTGCTGCGTTCAGGCGCGAGCACTGGATCGATCAGGCTCAAGGTTGGAGCTCGGGAATATGCGGTCGAGCTGAAGCGTAACGATGACGGTGAAGTAAAAATTGCTTCCGCTAGTCTGTCGCCGATAACGTACGAGAACTGGCTTGTGCTTGGCTTTCCAGCGCTGCGGAATATTCCCTTGGTCCGGCCAAAGGAACAAGGAGCGCTGAAGCGTCAAGCGCCATCGGCCGAAGACTTATTACCGATGTTGGAAGGAGAGCCGGATTCCCGTATCGCGAGCCTTAAGCAATGGGTGGTCAACCTGGATTACGCCATTGTAAAGAGACAGGATTTACGCGCGCAGAAGTTGCTTGAGAGATTCTTTAAGGTCCTTCAGAGTATGACTCCCGATCTGCGGCTAAGATTTCACTCAATCAATGAGAAGACAATGGAAATCACGGTCGAGACCGATGGTGGCCTTGTTCCGATAGAGGCTGTCAGCCAAGGAACCGCCTCCGTCATGTGTTGGATCGGAACGTTGCTCGAGCGTCTATCGGAGACGGGCAGTCCATTGGAAACCAGCTCAGCGCTGGTTTTGATTGACGAGTTGGATGCTCACATGCATCCCAAGTGGCAACAGTTATTCGTTACGGCGTTTCGTCAGGAGTTCCCGAACCTGCAGATCATTGCGACCACGCATTCGCCGCTGCTGGTTGGGTCTTTGGATAAAGACGAAATCTGGCTAATGCATCGAGCCCCGCTGAAGTCGGATATCTACGGCTTGGTGAAATCGGTGAAGGTGGTCAATGGAATGCGGGAACTCGTGATCCATGGACCGGAGACTGACGACGGTGCGCCACGCGCGGAGCGAATATATCGTCTTCCGCTTACCGCCGAAATTGCCGTTAGCGAAAATGAGATCGTGGAGGAGCATGAGAATCTGACGGAACAAGACGTCCATGTAGTGGCTGAAAGAGCCGTGGTCAAAGGGGACGGCTGGCGTGTGGATCAGATTCTTACCAGCCCCCTGTTTGAACTGCAGACTACGCGAGATCCTGAGACTGCGCGGCAGTTGAAGGAATACACTCGTCTGCTGGCATTGGACCATCCCACGGAATCGGAGCGAGAACAGTTAGCCGATGTCGCAGATGAACTGAATGTGAGATTGCCTACCGCGAATGAAACTGAGGAAGCACGGAAGGCATACGAACTAATTGAAGAGTTTGCGAAGGAGAGTCTGAAGACACTACCAGATGCTCAGGTCCGTAGCGTACTCAATGAAGTGAAGGCACAGTTAGTGGAATCGACGACTGGTTCCAGGAGGCCCGAATGATCCAGGGAAGGTGGAGAGACCCTAATTTCAAGTTTAGCGCCAGCGAGCCGCGCCGCCGGCTGACGTATTTCTGCTATGCCACATCGCGCGAGGCGCTGATCAAACGTCTAAAAGGATTACACCTGACTGACATTGAGGTAGAGGAGTACGACTTTACCGAATGGAAGATTAGAGCTGCCAAAGCAACGCAAAAAGCAATCAGCGACTTCGAAAAAGGAAAGCGACCAATTCCCTTCAATCAAGAAATCTGGAGTGAGCTGAAATGGCACTTGTTCGGATTATTTCATGACAAGTGTGCGTATTGTGAATGCCCGCTCGGCGTAACTGACGGCGTCGTAGAACATTATCGTCCCAAGGGCAAAGTCAAAGAGGACCCCGGCCATCCCGGTTACTATTGGCTCGCGTATGACGTCTCAAATCTCTTGCCTGCATGTCATTCATGCAATGAAGGCTTTGGAAAAATGAATCAGTTCCCGGTCGAAAGCCGTCACGCTCTTGATGCGGAAAGTCTTTCGGGCGAGCGCCCCTTGCTATTGAACCCTTATGATACGAGGATTCATCCGTTGCAGCACCTGGAATTCAGCGCGACGGGTGAAGTAATCGCCCGTAAAAGTTCTTCTCTCGGCGCGGCCTCGATTCGATGCTATTACCTGGACCGAACATCGCTAACCGGTTTCAGGCAGAGCGCGATTCAGAGAGTTCGGCAGGATTGGAACAATTTTATTGTGGCCTTGGCATCTCTTCCCGCTGCGGAGGTCCGTAGGCTTCTATTACAAGAACTGAAGGCCGGGATCCGAGAGTACTCCGCTACCCAGCTCTACGAGTTGGCCCGTATCGTGAGGAATCGCGGAGTTGTCCAGCCTTTCTGAATCGAGAGGATGATTCAGAGGTAGACCTACCGTTGTTCCCATTGTGGTCAGCCGAACAGGACTCGAACCTGCGACCAACATGCTAAACCAAGGGCCGCTCGTGAGTAAGCTAGTGATCGGTTTCAACAGTGGGGCTGCTTCCACGTGGCCGTTGCCGCCCAGGCATTCAAGCGCCTCGGGGACGACCGTGATCGCGCGTTTGGTGATCCAGTATTTGCCGATGGCGGTGGCCACTCGACTGAAGTGGCGCTGTATTTCATCCGCTTCATCGAAACTGCGTGCTAACCGCAGCGCCAGGATGTTAGTCTAAGCGGCACCAAACAGCCCGCCAAATTTCCCACGCTCGATCTTGTTCTGCTAACGAAGCTGGCATATACTTCTAGAGCATCGAGCGGACAAACTGTTCGCCATAGCGTCCCCGCAGTGAGACTCGCCCCGGTTAGACCTCCCCAAACGTTGTCGCCTTAGTTCGCACCCGTCGCCGAATGGAGCAACCCAATTGACTTCACCCTCCGAGAATTATTCTGACGATCACTCTCTGCCGCCGGGGACTGTCCTGCAGGGGCGCTACCGGATTTTGCGGCAGTTGGGCCGCGGTGGCATGGGCGCCGTGTACGAAGCCGAAGATCAACGCCTGGGAATCACGGTTGCTTTGAAGGAGACGCTGTCAACGGAAAGTGGCCGGCGCAAACAGTTTCAGCACGAGGCGCGCCTACTGGCCGGCATGCAGCATCCGGCGTTGCCGCGGGTAAGCGATCATTTCGTCGAAGGCTATCGCGCGTTTCTGGTGATGCAATTCATCGGCGGGGTTGACTTGGCGCGCATCATTGCGCAACAGCCCGGTCCATTTCCACGGGACTGTGTGATTGCGTGGGCCGACCAATTGTTAGATGCCCTCATCTATTTACATTCGCGAGATCGTCAGGTGATCCATCGCGACATCAAGCCGCACAATCTAAAACTTACCGCGACTGGTCAGATTGCGTTGCTCGATTTTGGTCTCGCCAAAGCCGAGGCCGCAGATTCATCGGTGACGACATCGCGAGCGTTCTTCGGTTACACCAAACATTACGCCCCGCTCGAGCAGATTCAGGACCAGCACACTGATCCTCGCAGCGACATTTATGCGCTTGGCGCCACGCTCTATCACCTGCTGACTGGAACCAAACCACCTGACGCAGTCGTGCGGGCGACTGCATTGGTTAACGGCGAGCGGGATCCGCTGAAATCCGCCAACGAGATCCAAGCCACCGTCGGTTCACAGATCGCGGCGATCCTCGATAAGGCAATGGCCCAAAAGGCGGAAGACCGTTATGCCAGCGCAGCTGAATTCCGCGAGGCACTTCGCCGGATGGGCCGGGTTGATACTTTCAGCGGCGAGGAACGATCGAATGACGAGTGGCCGAGCGTAACACCGCCTCGCAGAGTAGCGCCGCAGGGGCAGCCAGTTCTGAGCGCCTCATCACAGTTTGAGCAGTCCACTATCGAAATGGCCCTCATTGGTTCAGCGAAACGATTCGGTCATGGGGCGATTACGGCGGTGCTGGTATTAGTTATTACTTTGGCAGCGGCGCTTTGGTACGGCGCGCAAAATTTGTTCGATGGTTCGAATGCAGCTGCGGCCACTACGCGGAGTTTGAATGATACGCATGTCCCCAGCCCGACGCCGCGCCGATCAGAAAGAATGAGGGTGCCGGAAGGTGGAACCGCATCGGCCAAACGGCGAGAATCTGGTAACGAAGTCGCCGCGCAGATCAGCGAAAAGAAAACCGATGCTTCCGCGCGTTCTCAAGTTCGCAGCTCTTCGCCCACGCAAACCCCGAGCGGTG
>Ga0207668_10001801_pt1 | contig 12504 bp, 9 predicted proteins | sample KBSS43metaG_FD_184323 | JGI IMG/M metagenome (GOLD analysis project Ga0207668, IMG submission 184323) | Switchgrass rhizosphere microbial communities from Kellogg Biological Station, Michigan, USA - KBS S4-3 metaG (SPAdes) (version 2) | ecosystem: Host-associated > Plants > Roots > Rhizosphere >... | reverse complement strand
CGGGCCTCAGCAGGGAGGACCTGGCGCGCAACGGCTACCTCATTCGCACCACCCTCGACCCGAAGGTGCAGGCCAGCGTCAAACGCGGAGTCGACGCCGTCGCGTCCCCCACGCAGGAAGGCGTCGCCAGCGTGATGTCCGTCATCAAGCCAGGAAAGGATGCGCACCCCGTGCTGGCGATGGCGGACAACCGCACCTTCGGCCTCGACCTCGCCGCCGGCCAGACCGTGCAGCCGCAGCCCTACTCCATGGTCGGCGACGGCGCCGGCTCGATCTTCAAGATCTTCACGGCGGCGGCGGCGCTCGAGCTGGGGATGGGCATCAACGCCCAACTCGACGTCCCGCAGATGTTCAAGGGCACGGGACTGGGCAGCAGCAACACACCCGGGTGCCCGCCGCAGACGTGGTGCGTCAAGAACGCGGGCGGCTACGGCGGCACCATGAGCGTGACCGACGCGCTGGCGCAGTCCCCGAACACCGCGTTCGCCAATCTGATTGCGCAAGTGGGGGTCCCGCGCGCCGTTGACATGGCGGTCAGGCTCGGGCTGCGGTCGTACGCGCAGCGGGGCACCGCCCGTGCCTACGACCCCAACAACGACGAGAGCCTTGCGGACTACATCAAGCGGCAGAACATCGGTTCCTTCACGCTCGGCCCGTTCGAGCTCAACGCGCTCGAGTTGTCCAACGTCGCGGCGACATTGGCGTCGGGCGGCACGTGGTGCCCGCCGACGCCCATCGACAAGGTCTTCGACCGCAAGGGCCGCGAGGTGGCCCTCAAGACGGCCGGCTGTGAGCAGGCGGTGCCCGAAGGGCTTGCCAACACGCTGTCCGTCGCACTTGGCAAGGACACCATCAGCGGGACCGCCGCCGGTTCGGCAGGTTCGGCGGGCTGGAATCTGCCCATGTCGGGAAAGACGGGCACGACCGAGTCCCATCGGTCGTCGGGCTTCGTCGGCTTCACCAATCAGTACGCCGCTGCCAACTACGTCTTCGACGATTCCCCCAAACCATCTGGGCTGTGTTCGTACCCGCTGCGAAAGTGCCGTGACGGCAACCTGTTCGGCGGCAAGGAGCCGGCACGCACCTGGTTCCTGGCGATGAAACCGATCGCCAAGGACTTCGGTCCGGTCGCGCTGCCTCCCACCGACCCGCGTTACGTCGACGGCGCCAAGGGCAGCGAGGTGCCTAGCGTGACCGGCCTGAAGCTCGACGCGGCGCGCAAGAAACTGCAGGACGCCGGCTTCCGGGTGGCCGACCAACCGACCCCGATCGATAGCTACCTCGCGAAGGGCGCCGTGGCGGGGACCACGCCGAAGGGCAAGGCCATGCCCGGCTCGATCGTCACGATCAACACGAGTAACGGGATCGCACCGGCGCCGATCTTCTCTCCGCCTTCGGAGCCGCCGCCGCCGCCGCCCGAGGCCCCGCCACCGCCACCGGAATTTAACGTCATCCAGATTCCAGGGCTGCCCCCGATAACGTTGCCGATGCCACCGCCGCCCCCACCACCGCCTCCGCCTCCGCCCGCGCCGCTGCCTGAGCCCGGACTGCCGCCGGCCGGTGCACCGCCACCGCCTCCGCCGTAGCAGACTCGGCGGAGAATTGAGTCGGAATAATTCGGACCATGGTCCGGTTAGCCTGTGCGAGCATCGCAACGACGACCGAAGGGAATTCGACACATGGCGAACGTCAAGATCTTGGTACTGGTGGGCAGCCTGCGCGCGCAGTCGGTGAATCGGCAGCTCGCCGAGCTCGCCGCCGACGTCGCCCCCGAGGGCGTCACGCTGGTGACGTTCGACCGGCTGGGCGAACTGCCCTTCTACAACGAGGACATCGACAACGATGATGTCGCCGAGCCCGTGAAGGCGCTGCGCGAGGTGGCCGGCGAGGCCGACGCCGCGCTGGTCGTCACGCCCGAGTACAACGGCAGCATCCCCGGCGTCTTGAAGAACGCCATCGACTGGTTGTCGCGCCCGTTCGGCAACGGCGCGCTGAAGGACAAGCCCGCGGCCGTCATCGGCGGATCATTCGGTCAGTACGGTGGCGTCTGGGCGCACGACGAGACCCGCAAGACGTTCGGCATCGCCGGCCCGCGGATCGTCGAGGATCTCAAGCTCTCGGTGCCCTTCAAATCGCTCGACGGCAAGCATCCGCGCGAGAACGCCCAGGTGGCCGCCGACGTGCGTGAGGTCGTCGAGAAGCTGGCCGCCGAGATCGGCTGATTCGTACGTTTCACCGCAGAGCCGTCGCCGAACCGGGTTCGTCGACGGCTTTGCTGTTGGTGGGGAACCATCGCCGCCTTGTCGGTACCCGGTGGTAGACAGGTGCACATAGCGCGACACCCCGCCTGAGGGGAGGCGCGACACGCCGGGAAATGTTCGGCCCGGCGGCTTACGACCTGGGAATTCCATCAATGTTGTTCAGAACATCTAGTATCTCTTCTGATTGTCGGACACTAGGTGTAGTGTCTTGCAGACCGACAGACCCCCACGGTTCGGAGGTCGGCCGGAGCCCTCGATCCGGCGGTGTCGGTACTCCGAATCGCTCGATTGAGGCCTCGGTTGGCTGGAATTTCAGAGGTCCGGAGGCCGCTGTACTACCAAGCGGAGAGATGTACCCGAGCAGTTGCCAGTCACGTGCAGTCCACGTTCAGTTCTTGCTAGTTCTTCAAAGAGGGAGCCGTACCGAAGATGACTCAGCCATCGATCACCGTGTACACGAAGCCCGCTTGCGTGCAGTGCAACGCCACCTACAAGGCGTTGGACAAGCAGGGCGTCGCCTACGACGTCGTCGACATCAGCCTGGACACCGAGGCGCGCGACTACGTGATGGCGCTTGGCTACCTGCAGGCGCCCGTCGTCGTGGCGGGCTCCGAGCACTGGTCGGGCTTCCGGCCGGACCGCATCAAGTCGCTCGCCGGAGCAGTCGCAGCATCCGCATAACGGGTAGTCCAAGGGCAGGAAGGAGAATGCGATGAGCAAGCTCGTCTACTTCTCCAGCGTCTCGGAGAACACCCATCGCTTCGTCGAGAAGCTGGAACTGCCCGCCACCCGGATCCCGGTACATGGACGAATCGAGGACCCCGAGTTCGTCCAAGAGCCCTATGTGTTGGTACTGCCCACCTACGGCGGTGGGCACGCCAACGGTCCCGATCCCGATGCCGGGGGCTACGTCCCCAAGCAGGTGATCGCCTTCCTCAACAACGAACACAACCGGTCGTTGATCCGCGGCGTGATCGCCGCGGGCAACACCAACTTCGGCGCCGAGTTCGGCTACGCGGGCGTCGTCATCTCCCGCAAGTGCGGCGTGCCATACCTCTACCGCTTCGAATTGATGGGCACCACGGACGACGTGTTCGCCGTCCGTGAGGGCTTATCCGATTTTTGGGCCGAAACCCGGAAGGACCAGACGTGCCACCAACCGTCACAGCTGCAGAACCTGTAACCTCCAGCGCGCCAAACGCGTTGCCGGGGGAGACGGACTACCACGCGCTCAACGCGATGCTGAATCTGTACGACAAAGACGGCAAGATCCAGTTCGACAAGGACCGGGAAGCCGCGAATCAGTACTTCCTGCAGCACGTCAACCAGAACACGGTGTTCTTCCACAACCAGGACGAGAAGCTCGACTACCTGGTCAAGGAGAACTACTACGAGCGTGAGGTACTCGACCAGTACAGCCGCAACTTCGTGAAGTCGCTGCTGGATCGGGCCTACGCCAAGAAGTTCCGGTTCCCCACGTTCCTCGGCGCGTTCAAGTACTACACCTCCTACACGCTGAAGACGTTCGACGGGAAGCGCTACCTCGAGCGCTTCGAGGACCGCGTCGTCATGGTGGCGTTGACGCTGGCCGCCGGTGACGTGGTGTTAGCTGAGAAGTTGGTTGACGAGATCATCGACGGACGGTTCCAGCCGGCCACCCCAACGTTCCTCAACTCGGGCAAGAAGCAGCGCGGTGAGCCAGTGTCGTGCTTTCCAGCCGGGACTCCGGTGGATACGCCGGATGGTCCACAGGCGATCGAGACTCTGCAGCCGGGTGACCGGGTGCTGTCGCACGACGGGTCCTTCTCGGTCGTCGGGTCCGTCGTCGAGAACCCCAATGACCAAGCTCTGGTATCGATCTCACACTTCGGGCACAAGGAGCCGATCCTTTGCACTCCTGAGCATCCGATCCTGGTGTGGACGACGCGCGAGGTTACGACTCTCATCGAAGGCGATGGTGCGGATCCGTTCAACGGCTTCGTGTGGCTGGCTGCAAAGGACATTCATCCTGCGGACTTCATCGTGACCGCGGCGCCGCTAGATGGACGCGAGCGGCGCGTGCACGACTTGATGGACCACGTCGGCTCCGGCGAATACGAAGAAGTCGATGGGCTCATCTGCAAGGTGAACACAGATCTGAAGCACCGCAACATGCAACGCCACCACATGAGATTCGTGTCGGTGAATCGCCATGTCGAGGAGTCCTACGACCTTGGCCTCATCCTCGGTTGGTACGTCGCCGAAGGCCACATCTCCAAGCGATCGGGACCGGACAGCGCGAAGTCGCCCAACGGCATTCACTTCACGCTCGGCGCACACGAACTCGAGTACCAGCATGAGTTGGCGGCCGCTTTCAAGCGCGTATTCGCCGCTGATCTCTCTATCCACCAAAGTGTGTCGGACCAATCGGTGCGCATGGTGTGCAACAGCAAGGTCGTGGCGTCACTCTTCCTGTCGATGGTTGGCACCGGATATCACTCGAAGCGCTTGTCGCACGACGTTCTGACGGCCGACGACGAGTTTCAGATTGGTCTGCTGGCGGGACTGTTTCGCGGCGACGGGTGCACTACCACTGGTGGCATGATGCTCGACCTCGTCAACCCGGAACTCATCGATCAGGTGCAGCTGATCCTTCGCCGTCTCGGGATGATGTCCGTGGTTCGGCAATACGTCAACCAGGCTGGCAATGTCACGGGTCAGGTATTCGTCCCCGGGCTACCCGGCATCAACGAGGACTTCATCTATTCCGTCGGTAAGAACCTGCACAACTACGTGGGACGCAAGGGGTCATTGCGCACCACGTACCAGGTGGTGCATGGGCGGCACGTATACGGAATTCGCGACATGACGGTCACGGGGGAGACTCCAGAAAAGGTGTACAACCTTCACGTCGAGGGCACACATACGTACACGATCCGCGGCACCGTCGTACACAACTGCTTCCTCCTTCGCATCGAGGACAACATGGAGTCCATCGGGCGCTCCATCAACTCGGCGCTGCAGCTGTCCAAGCGCGGCGGCGGAGTTGCGTTGCTACTGAGCAACATTCGCGAGCACGGCGCGCCCATCAAGAACATCGAGAACCAGAGCTCGGGCGTCATCCCGATCATGAAGCTACTCGAGGACTCGTTCTCCTACGCCAACCAGTTGGGTGCCCGCCAGGGTGCGGGCGCGGTGTACCTGCAGGCGCATCACCCCGACATCTATCGATTCCTCGACACCAAGCGCGAGAACGCCGACGAGAAGATCCGCATCAAGACGCTCTCGCTGGGCGTCGTGATCCCCGACATAACGTTCGAACTCGCCAAGCGCAACGAGGACATGTACCTGTTCTCGCCGTACGACGTCGAGCGCGTGTACGGGGTGCCGTTCGCCGACATCTCGATCACCGAGAAGTACTACGAGATGGTCGACGACGCGCGGATCCGCAAGACAAAGATCAAGGCGCGCGAGTTCTTCCAGACGCTGGCCGAGCTTCAGTTCGAGTCCGGCTACCCGTACATCATGTACGAGGACACGGTGAACCGGTCGAACCCGATCGAGGGCAAGATCACGCACAGCAACCTGTGCTCGGAGATCCTGCAGGTGTCGACGCCGTCGCTGTTCAACGAGGACCTGACCTACGCCAAGGTAGGCAAGGACATCTCGTGCAACCTCGGCTCGCTGAACATCGCCAAGGCGATGGACTCGCCGGACTTCGCGCAGACCATCGAGGTGTCGATCCGTGCGCTCACGGCCGTGAGCGATCAGACCCACATCTGGTCGGTGCCGTCGATCGAGCAGGGCAACAACGACTCTCACGCGATCGGCCTCGGGCAGATGAACCTGCACGGATACCTGGCCCGCGAGCGGATCCACTACGGCTCCGAAGAGGGCATCGACTTCACCAACATGTACTTCTACACGGTGCTGTACCACGCGCTGCGGGCGAGCAACCGCATCGCGATCGAGCGGGGCCGGGCATTCGGTGGCTTCGAACGCTCCAAGTACGCCTCGGGTGAGTTCTTCGACAAGTACACCGACCAGGTGTGGGAGCCGGCCACCGAGCGGGTGCGCGAACTGTTCGCCGACGCAGGCATTCGCATTCCTACGCAAGAGGATTGGGTGCGGCTCAAGGAGTCGGTGCAGGAGCACGGCATCTACAACCAGAACCTGCAGGCGGTGCCTCCGACGGGGTCGATCAGCTACATCAACCACTCGACCAGCTCAATCCACCCGGTCGCCAGCAAGATCGAGATCCGCAAGGAAGGCAAGATCGGTCGTGCTTACTACCCGGCGCCGTACCTGACCAACGACAACCTGGAGTACTACCAGGACGCGTACGAGATCGGCTACGAGAAGATCATCGACACCTACGCCGCCGCCACCCAGCACGTCGACCAAGGTCTGTCGTTGACGTTGTTCTTCAAGGACACCGCCACCACGCGCGACGTGAACAAGGCGCAGATCTACGCCTGGCGCAAGGGAATCAAGACGCTGTACTACATCCGGCTTCGGCAGATGGCGCTGGAGGGCACTGAGGTGGAGGGTTGCGTCAGCTGCATGTTGTGACGGCCGCGGGTGTTGGGAGATATTGAGGTGTGAGGGATGTCAGTAGCTAGCAAGGGCAGCATCAGCACTATCGTGTTTAGGCTAACAGTGCCGGATCTGCGAAAACGATTGAAGATGGCCGGTTTCAAGGGCAGTGTGCGGTCCCTGGACGCACTGGGAACTGTGTCTGACGACGATATTCGTTGCGCGCACTTGCTTTGTCACGTTAACGGACCTGCAGAGGTTTTCATCAACACCCGTGCGAACTGCAGTCATCTCCATCTAACCGTTGATGTAATGGACCTGGTCAACGCTTTCGGGAATGGTGACCTCGATCATGGATGGGATTTGAAGCCCAACGGAGATGCGGAGACGAGCGTGGTTACTCGCGAAAGCGCTGCTTCGGCAGGAATACCGCCGAGCTGCTGGGCAACAAACCCATACCGTCGAAACTAATTCCGGACACAGGTCGACTCAAAGTCAGTGCACTCCAGGTGAAGTCGGTGAAGGCGGTCGCATGTAGAGGTGTACATGTTCGCAGAGCGGGTGCTCAGCGATTCCACCCCACGCCCGGGACGCTGGCGGGCGCCAAGATCAACTACGTGAATGGGCGTGGATATGTCTGGTGCGGCTTTGTCGAGCGGGCGGGCCAGGGCGAGAAGTAGGCGGGTACAGAAAGAATGGAGCACCTGCGGTACGACCTGGGACGAGTTGAGAAGGGTGCCACAGTCGTGGTGTCTCTCAAGAGTCAGGCCAATGTGCAGTTGATGACCAGCAGCGAGTACAACAACTACAAGGCTGGCCGCCGATATCGGTACCAGGGCGGCCGCGTGACAAAATCACCGTTTCGGATCGTCGTTCCGTCTAATGGCCACTGGTTAGTGGCAGTGGACCTAGGTGGGTACGCGGGCCGAATCTCGGCGAGCGTTGCGGTCGAGCCACCGCCCCGAGGATTTCTGCCTACAGCCAGGATTGCGGACGAGCGGTTGTTGTCTCGTGTCCAGGTTCGTGCCGCCCCACAGGAGCCCGTCGGTGACATTCTTGGCGGGCAGATATGGGATGTTTTCATAAGTCATGCCAGTGAAGACAAAGAGGCAGTCGCACGGCCACTTCGCGAAGCGTTGAGACGCAGGGGGGTGACTGTCTGGCTAGATGAAGCCCAGATGCGAATCGGCCACAGCTTGCGCCGCAAGATCGACGAGGGGATCCGGTCAAGCCGCTTCGGGGTCGTGGTTCTCTCCGAGGCCTTTTTTCGGAAGGGGTGGACGAACCACGAGCTCGACGGTCTGATCACCCGTACGGTGGCCGGGGAGCAGTCGTTGTTACCCATTTGGCACGATCTGTCCCTGAGCAGGTGCGGGCCTACAGTCCCTCGCTCGCGGACAAGGTCGCATTGAGCACCGAGCAGAACAGCATCGACGACATCGCCCAGCAGATCGCCGATGTCGTTGACGAAGAGCATGACTGACGCCACCGCGACGACGACACCAGTTGCTGGAACGGGTCTGAGATGCCGCGGTCGTTGTCGTGTGCTCGGCAGTGTCTGCCTGTCCCCGTCCAGAGTTTGTGGGGAGATCGCCGGATGACTCGCACGGCGGGTGCGCACGTAAAAGGGCGACAGCTGCACCTCGCGTTCCTCGAGCCACCGAATTGCGACGGTATCCTTGCGTCGCCGGCGTGCCCGGGCGTGCGACTGGAACCGAACGGCGGACTGCCTGAGGCCGCGCAGCTCGTTGATCTGAAAGATCGGGTTGTTGCAGAGCTGCGTGCGGCGAAAGTCACGCGGGTTGTTCTCGTCCAAACCCGCAAGACGAACTCTTGGAGCTACAGGGACGCCTATAACCGCGTCATTGCGGTGGCGGCGCTGATGTTCGCCGCACATGAGCTGCAGTTTGAATTCTCAACCGAGAAGACTTCGGCCATAAGCAAATATCTCGAAGTCAACGCAACAGAGCTTGATGCGGTCGACAGCGGGCGGTTCGGGTACAAGTCGAATCCGAAGTACTGGACGACAGGTCTCGCGCAAGCGTACGCCGGTGCGGCTTACGGGCTGTCCCAAGGAGGTGAACGAAAGTGACCGGTGATGTCACGATCCTGCGCCTCGACTACGAGTGCCTCAGAAGCATTCCGGGTGGGCTCAACGAAGTCAGGTTGTGGTGGGACGATCAGCTCGGCTGTCACCGTGTCGGCAAGCGTTACGACACTTCGTGCCTCGATGACGTGCTACCTGAACCGGCGACCCTTCAGATGATCGAACATGTCAACGTGGTCAGCGTTGCTGCAGCCTGTGTGATCGAGGACAGGAAGCTCTACCCGCCGCCCATGAAGGTGATTGAGTTGATCACCCCGTACTTCCCCCGCGGCAGTATCACCGATGCGTTATTGAGAGGCGAGCGTTTCACTCCGACGCGTGCGGTCCAGATCACGCAGGCGATTCTGCGCGGACTGGCAGAACTGCATGACGTGCATGGAATCGCGCACCGCGACATAAAAAGCGGAAACGTGCTGCTGACTGATGACTCAAATCCCGCGGTCGCCAAAATATGCGACCTTGGACTCGCGGGTCTGTTCGATGACTTCGGAGGAGTGCCCGCCCTCAACAATCCGACCCTGTACTCTCCACCGGAGTTCGAATGCGGTGCGTCTCTTTCGCGGGCAGCCGAGCTGTACCCGGTGGGCCTCATTCTGCTGGAGCTGTTGAAAGGGCCATTCGCATATGCCGACTATGCGATGTCCGACATCGTGGAGCGCCTGATGCAGGGCAAACATGCGACGGCGAGCGCGGACCGCGAGCCCCCAGTGTGGGTGTCGGACTCGATGCGCCGATTCCTCACCAAAGCCGTGCACAAAGATCCGAACTCGCGGTTCAAGTCTGCTCGCGAGATGGCTAATAAGTTGGCCAGAGTGATTTGCATCGACTGGCAGGAAACCGACGAGCTGTCCTGGCAGGCACCATTCGCGTTCAAACCCGGCCGGTTGATCCGTATCACCGGGATTCGAGACACGGACGGCTGCATCGAGCTGACGACGCAGGTGGACAATGGGAAGGGATGGCGTCGTGCGACGAATGTAAAGCCACGGACGATCCGCAAGCTCGACTCTACTCAGGGGCGTGAGGTGTTCGACCAAGCGACGAAGATCGCTATCGCGCGCTGAGCTGCAGATTTCACAGATTCTGCTTCGGCGGGAGTGACCTCGAGCCATAGCGCGTCGGCGGCGGCCCGTCCACGCTCGGCGATCATCCATACCGCATTCTCGAATGACCCGAATGGCTGGATGTACGCGCACGCCGCCAGCTCGCTCATCACCGGCGCGACGCGGTGATTAGTGACGCCTCTTCGCGGATCACGTAGTGCGAGAACGGTCTCGCGAGCCGGACCGTCCGGTAGAGCATCGATCAGCTGCTCGACCAATAGCCGGACAGCCCAAGGGGTTCGGGGGAGTTGTGTGCCGTGGGCAGTGGACTGCGCGGAGTCCATCGCCAAGAGCAGGACATCGCTCGCGGCACGGAACTGTCGCACAGGCATCATCGTACTGTGACCGCGACGACTTGCGGCTCACCCTGTTGTTTCGCGTCGGAGTCGTCGCTGGCGGAGAGCGCGCATATCAATTCTTTGCAAGGGTTCCCGTGTACGTGAGTTCAGTTCCCGCGAGCCCGGTCCGCACGCAGCGCCTTCAAACGTCTCTCCTCGCCTAGCACGCTCTGGTAGCTCTCGCGTTCCGCGACAAGCCATTCGGGCTTCTCCTCGAGCAGCGCATCGATCTGCTCGGTGGTGAGCGCATCCACGACGCCGCCCCGCGCGAGACCGGCGATCGAGATACTGAGCTTGGCTGCCACCAGGTTCTTCGGGTGCGGGCCGTTCTTCCGGAGGTCCTTGAGCCACTGCGGCGGGTCCGCTTGTAGGGCAGCGAGTTCGGAGCGGGTGATCGGGTTCTCCTGGAACTCCGCGGGTGTTGCGGGCAGGTACACGTCCAGCTTCTTCGCGGCCGTGGCGGGTTTCATGGACTGCGCGTTCGGCCTGCTCATGGCTTCAGCTTATCGATGGGGCGCAACGGTAGCCTGATGCGGTGACCCAGTCCTCGCTCACCCTCGGGTACGTCCCGGGAGGGACGCCCGCGAAGTGGGCCCGGATCTGGGCGGAGCGCCACCCCGAGGTTCCGCTGCGATTGCGCACTGTCGCCGCAGCGGACGCGGCCGCCGAAGTTCGGGCGGGGGCGATCGACGTGGCGGTGCTCCGACTGCCGGCCGACACCTCGGGGCTCGCCGTCATCCCGCTCTACGAAGAGCTCACGGTGGCGGTGGTGCCGACCGATCACATTCTCACTGCCGTCGACGAGCTCACCGCCGCGGACCTCGACGACGAGCCGATACTGCTGCCACTCGACCACGTCGTCGACTGGGCGGACGCTCCCGGCAATCCGGTCGATCACCGGCCCGAAACCACCGAGGGCGCAATAGAACTCGTCGCTTCGGGGATCGGCGTGCTCATCGTTCCGCAGTCGCTGGCGCGGCTGCATCACCGCAAGGACCTCACGTACCGCCCGATCACCGACGCACCCAGCTGCCCTGTGGCGCTCGCCTTCCCGGAAGGGCCGCAGCCGGCCCTGGTCGAGGAGTTCATCGGGATCGTGCGGGGCCGCAAGTCCGATTCGTCGCGTGGGCACGCCCAGCCGGTACCGAAGCGCACGGCGCGGGAGAAGACGCTCGCGAAGCAGGCCGCCCGTGCCGCCGCGGGCAAGGTCGCTCGCAAGCCGGGCCGGGCCGAACGCGGTCGACGCTGAGGCGCCGGGGCGCCGGAAAATCAGTGGAGATTCTCGCGGAAGTCGATCACCCTCGAAGGCGTGAACGTTCGCCTGTACTCGACGCCTGCCGACTTCGGTGCGGTCGCGCGCTGGGTGTACCGCAGAGATCCGGTGCGGTACACCCTCGAGTTGACGACCTTGAGGGCCTTGGCGTGGCCGGAGCACCGGATCCTGGCATCGTTCGTGGATCGTGGCGTCATCGGCGCCGCCGTCCAGGGCGCCGATGGATGCCTACTGGTCAGTGGACTGCCCGTCGAACTCGTCAGTGAGGCGGCCGCCGCGCTTGCCCCGACCGGGCTCCCGTCCGTTCGCGGAACCCGCTCGACGGCTGAGGCCTTCGCCGCTGCATGGTGTGACGTCACCGCCGGGCAGGCCGTGCCCACGATCGAAGACGTGCTGTACCGGCTCGGCGACCTCGTGCCGCCCGCGGGGGTCCCGGGATGCGAGCGGCTGGCGCTCGACGTCGACGACGAGTTGATCGTGGATTGGCTCGACGCGTTCTTCGTCGAGGCCTTCGGACAAGCGCCCGACCGCGCAGCGCGCGTCGGACTCCTCAGCGAGATCGTCCACGCGGGTGGACGATTCGTGCTGTGGACGGTCGATGGCGTCCCGGTCAGCATGGCGCGGGTGCGTGCGCCTGCGGTGGGGACGTCGCGCATCGGTCCTGTGTACACGCCGCCGGAGCACCGCGGACACGGCTACGCCGCGGCGGTCACCTCGGCGGCGGTCGACCACGCGAAGCAGCGGGGAGCACGCGACGTGGTGTTGTTCGCCGACGTCGCGAATCCGGTCTCGAACGGCGTGTACCGGCGCATCGGTTTCGTTCCCGTCGCCGAGCATGTCCACTTCGAGCTGACGGTGAAACCCGAGGCCGCGGTGGTGCGTTGCAGCAGCCCAGGTGTGAGCGGGC
>Ga0207668_10001799_pt1 | contig 12507 bp, 13 predicted proteins | sample KBSS43metaG_FD_184323 | JGI IMG/M metagenome (GOLD analysis project Ga0207668, IMG submission 184323) | Switchgrass rhizosphere microbial communities from Kellogg Biological Station, Michigan, USA - KBS S4-3 metaG (SPAdes) (version 2) | ecosystem: Host-associated > Plants > Roots > Rhizosphere... | reverse complement strand
AGCTCGCCCGGATCCTGCTTGCGCGCCGGGGCGATGTCGGAATGGCCGACGATGTTGCCACGGGTGATGCCGTGGCGCCCGACGATCTCGGCCATCAGCGGCAGCAGCGCCGCCATCTGCTGTTCGCGAAAGGGCCGGTAACCGAGGTCGTGGCCGGGATTGACCAGCTCGATGCCGATGCTGGCCGAATTGACGTCGTCGATGCCGCGCCAGTGGGCCCGCCCCGCGTGCCAGGCGCGCTTGTCCTCGTCGACCATGCGCACGATCTGGCCGTCCTCGGCGATCAGGTAATGCGTCGAGACCTTCGATTCGGGATCGGCGAGCCGGCGGATCGCAGCCGCCGCGTCCACCATTCCCGTATAGTGCAGCACGAGGATCGAGATCGGCAGCGCGCGGTCGTTGAAATTCGGCGACGGGCTTTCGATCAGCATCCAGGGTCCGTTCGGCAAGACGAGACCCCTGCCTTAGCCCCGCCGCGCGATCAGGACGAGTCCCTCAGGGGCGACCGCCACGATTGCGCAGGCCCGCCTCGCCGACCAGGCGGTAGAGCCCACGGAAATCGGGATCGGGGGCGAAGCGGCCGGTCTGGCCGATCACCGTCTCGCCGGCGCCCAGCAGCAGGTAGCCGTCCTCCGCGATGGCACCGGCGATCATGTCGAAGACCTGGCGGCGGAACTGGCCGGTGAAGTAGAGCATGACGTTGCGGCACAGCACGATGTCGAAGGCGATCCGGCTCGGCGGCCCTTCGCCGAGGCCGCGACGCTGGAAGGTGACCATCTCACGCAGGATCGGCTTGGCCCGCCAATCGTCGCCCTCGGGATCGAACCAGCGGATCATCGACTGCATCGGCAAGCCGCGCTGGATTTCGAAATGCGAATAACGGCCGATCTTCGCGCGCTCGATCACGCCCGCCGAGATGTCGGTGGCGACGATCTCGGGCAGCACACGCGGCCGGACCCGCTCGACCATCGCCATCGCCAGCGAATAGGCCTCCTGGCCCGTCGAGCAGCCCGCGCACCAGATCCGCAGGCGGCGGCCGGGGTCGGCCTGGAGCCGCTCGGTGATCGCACGCTCGACCACGCGGAAGGCCTGCGGATCGCGGAAGAACGAGGTCTCGTTGTTGAGCAGCCCCTCCACGATCTCGTCGGCGATGCGCGCATCGCGGCCGGAAAGCAGGAGAGAGACCAGCGCGTCGGCGCTGGGCAGCGCGCGCGCGCGCAGGATCGGCTGCAGCGCCGTCTCCATGCGCCAGCGCCGGTCGGAGGAGAGCTGCTGCCCGGTCCGCGCTTCGAACAGGCCGCCCAGCACCCGCTCGATGGCGGCGCTCAGTTCCACGCAGGGGTGTCCGCCGCACCGCGACCCGGCTTCTCGCGCGCGGCGACCCGGTCGGCAAGCGCCGCGGGCGAGGCCACCAGGGCGGCGATCCCGGCACGGACCACCGACCCCGGCATTCCCCACACCACCGAGCTTTCGGCATCCTGGGCGAGGATCTCGCCGCCCAGCTCGGCGAGACGGCGCGCGCCGATCGCGCCATCGCGCCCCATCCCGCTCAGGATCAGCGCCAGCGCCGACGCCCCGTAGACGTCGCCCAAGCTCGCCAGCATCGGATCCACCGACGGGAGGCAGCCCGAGGGCGCCGGCGTGCTGTCGAGGCGGATCCGCGGGCCGGAGAAGCTGCGGCGGAGATGAAGATGCGCGTCGCCCGGCGCCACGATCAGGCAGCCGGGCTCGATCCGCATGTCGTCGCGTGCCACCTCGGCGGGGCGGCCGGTCATGTCGCGGAGCTGCCCGGCGAAATAGGGCATGAAGCTCGCCGGCAGGTGCTGCGTCACCAGGATCGGCGCCGCGAAGTCGCGCGGCAACCGCGCGAAGAACGCCGAAAGCGCGTGGATGCCGCCGGTCGACGCGCCGATCGCCACGCATTCGAGCGGGAGAGTCGCCGCCGCCGATGCCTTTTTCGGCGGCTGGCGCGGCGGCAGCGCGGCAACCCCGCTCTGTGCAGCCCCGCGCCGGGCCGGGCCGAGGCGGAGCAGTCGATCGATCAGCGCATCGGCGAAGCGCGTGCCGAAATTGCCGGCGCTGGGCTTCAGCAGGGCGTCGGCGGCGCCGAGCGCCATCGCCTGGACGCTGGCGGCGGCGCCCGAATCGCACAGCGCCGAGACCATCACGAAGCGCGCCCCGTCGGACCGCTCGATCATCTCAGGCAGCGCGCTGATCCCGTCCCGCCCCGGCATCTGCACGTCGAGAAGGACGATATCGACCCGGGTCCCGGCGAGGATCTCAAGCGCCTGGGCGACGTTGCCGGCGGCGGCGACGACGCGGAAACCGGCATGGCTCTCCAGCGTGCGCGTCAGGATCGTCCGCACCACCAGCGAATCGTCGACGATCAGCAGCCTGATCGGCTCCGGTGTGCTCCCGGGCGCCGGTCGGGGCGGCCGGGACCAGCTCTCCGCACTCATGGCATCACGCCAGGCCGACGAGTTGCAGCTTGCTGTGAAGCGTCTCCCGATCGAACGGCTTCATGACATATTCGTCGGCACCCGCCTCGATCGCGGTGCGGATATGGGCGACGCCGTTTTCGGTGGTGCAGAACACCACCTTCGGGCGCTGCTTCAGATCGGCATCGTCGAGGGCGCGGAGAAACTCGATCCCGCTCATCACCGGCATGTTCCAGTCGAGCAGGACGACATCGGGCGCATCGGCTTTGCAGCGCCGCAGCGCTTCATGGCCGTCCTGCGCCTCGGCGACCTGGAAATCGAGCGTTTCCAGGATGTGGCGGGCAACCTTGCGGATGACCTTCGAGTCGTCGACCACGAGACAGGTAGGCATCGTCGCGGATTATCCCTTGCTGGCAGGCGGCCGTTCTAGATCGCATCGGTATGCGTAAGGTTAACGCAGCCCCTTCGTCAGGCAGCGAGCGCGGCGGGGCCGTCGACCAGCGCGCCGGCGTCAAGGACGAGCACGGCGTGGCCACGATTGTCGATCATGCCGCGCGCGGCCCTGTGCCAGCCATCCGCCATGCTGCCGCGGATCGGCTCGACCTCGCCGGCGAGTTCGACCACATCCTCGACATCGTCGACGAGCAGCCCGTAGAGATGACCTTCGATGACCACGACGATCGCCTGCGTCACCGCAGTCACCGGGCGGGCGCAGAGGTCGAGCGCGGCGTAGCTGTCGATCACCGTCAGCACCCGGCTGCGCAGCGCGGCCAGGCCGGCGACGTGGCGCGGGGCGCGCGGCACCGGCGTCAGACCCTCGATTTCGACCACCGACTGGATATCACCGGCCGCGATCGCGACCTGCTGACCGGCGAGGCGGGCGATGAGGTAGAGGCTGTTCATGGGGATCCCCTCAGCGGCCGGGGCGCGCGTTGAGCGCGCTGAGCAGGCTGGCACGGTCGTAGCGGTAGATGCTGCCGCGATCGCCCTCAGGCCGGTTGCGCAGCTTGACGACGGGGGTGCGGGCGACCGGCGGCGCCCCGGTCGAGCCCTCACCCTCGATGACCAGATCGGCCTCCTCGGCACCGGCCTCGCTGGCGAAGGCGACACGGTAGCCCGATTGCAGCAGCAGCGGCTGCAGGATCTCGCGCATCCAGTCCTCGTCACCGCCGCGCAGCAGGCAGAGCGGGCTCTCGGCCGCGCGGCCGAATGCCTCGCCGGCCTCGGCGAACAGCCAGAACGGGTCGATCAGCTCGACCGGTTCGTCGCCGACCATCACCACCCCGGCGATCAGCCCGGGATGGGCGGCGGGGGCGACGGCGTTGCCGACGGGCACGATGTCGACGACCGACTGGATGACGTAGGCGACCTCCGACGTGCCGTCGCCGATCCGCAGGACCTGGAATGCGCTCGCCTGCGGCAGGGTGCCGCAGACGACCACCGGGACCGACCCCCCGTCCTTGACCAGCCGGAGCCGGCCGGCGGCCATGGTGAGCGCCGTCGCCTGGACCTCTTCGATCCGCTGGACCAGCGACAGGCGCAGGCCGCGCAGCGCGCCGTCGACGTCGCGGAACAGGAAGGTCGGCGTGGTCGCCTCGGCCTCGGCCGGGGCGGCCGGCTCCTCGGCGACGATCTCACCGCCGTCGCTGAGCCCGCCGGCCCGCGCCAGCCCGGCGGGATCGAGCAGCAGCATCGGGCGGCCATTGTCGGGAAGGGTGGTGCCGGCATAGAGGCCGGTCGCCATCACCGCCGGCGCCGCGGGCTTGACCACCAGCTCCTCGTGATCGTGGACGCTGTCCACGGCGAGCGCGAAGATGCCGCTCCCCGCCGGCTTCAGCACCACCAGCGTCTGGCCGATCAGCGCCGGCGCCGCCTCGCCCATGATCGTCGCCAGATCGGCGACCGGCAGGCGGCGGCCGCGGCTGCGCGCCACCACGCTACCGCCGACCTCCTCGATCCGGATCGTCGACGATCGCGCGCGGACGATCTCCTCGATCGCCGAGCGCGGGATGGCGAAGCGATGGCCGCCGGCATCGACGGTCAGCGCCGGGATGATGGTGAGGGTCAGCGGCACGCGCAGCGTGATGCGCAGGCCAAGGCCGGGACGGTTGTCGAGATCGACCACCCCGCCGATCCGTTCGACATTGGCGCGGACCACGTCCATGCCGACGCCGCGGCCGGAAATCGCCGAGACCGTGTCGGCGGTCGACAGCCCGGGCTTGAAGATCAGCGCCGCACGCGCAGCCGGCGTCAGGCCGACGGCGGCGTCGGGGGTGAGGACCCCCAGCCGCAGCGCCTTTTCGACCAGGCGCTCGCCGTCGATGCCGCGACCGTCGTCGATCACCTCGATCAGGATCTGGTTGCCGGACTGGCGCGCGGAGACCCGGAGCAGGCCCTTGGCGGGCTTGCCGGCCGCGATCCGCTCCGCCGCCGCCTCGATGCCGTGATCTATGGCGTTGCGGACGATATGGGTCAGCGGATCGCGGATCATCTCGATCATCTCGCGGTCGAGCTCGACGTCGCCGCCCTCGATCTCCAGCGTCACCGTCTTGCCGAGTTCGGCCGAAACATCGCGGACCAACCGCGGCAGCGCGGTGAAGAGATGGTCGATGCGCTGCATCCGCGTCCGGGTGATCGCCTCGCGCATCTCGACGACGCAGGCCGACAGCCGCTCGAACGCGGCCTCGACGCCGTCGCCGGGCGCGACCTCCTGGAGGCGGCGGAACAGCTCGTTGCGCGCCAGCACCATGTCGGAGACACCGCTCATCATCCGGTCGAGCAGCTCGACCGGCAGGCGGATGCTGCGCGCGCTGGCCCGCGCCGCCGGCCTGGCCTCGGCCACGGCGGCCGGCCCCTCCTCCTTCGCCGCCGGCGCGGCGGGTTCGGAGAGGGCCAGGATCAGATCGGCATCGTTCTCGGCGGCGATCTCCTCGCCGGCCTCGACGGCGTCGACCAGCTCGGCGATGCGGTCGATCGCGGCGAGCACGGCGCTCACCAGCCGCTCGTCGGGAACGCGCAGCCCGGCCCGGACCGCGGCGAGCGCGTCCTCGGCGGCATGGCTCAGCTTTTCGATCCGCGGCAAATCTAGAAAGCCGCAGCTGCCCTTCACGGTGTGGACGAAGCGGAAGATCGAATCGAGCCTGGTGCGGTCGGCAGGCACCGCCTCCCAGGCGACGATCTCGCCGGCGATTGCCTCCAGCGTCTCGCGCGTCTCGGCCACGAAGTCGTCGAGAAGGTCTTCCATGCGCCGCTGCCCCAGCAATCCGCGCGCATCTTGCGGAGGACTGGTTAACAGGCGGTTATGAGAGGGCGAAGTCCTCCCAGCACGGGGAGGATCTCTACGCTGCCGCGGAAACCCCGCTGCCCAGCCCGGTCACCCCGAACAGCAGCACCTGCGGCTCGGGCTGCGACAATTGCAGGGTTCCGCCGCAGGCGCGGGCCAGCTGGTGGACGAGGCCGGCGACCACCGCGCGCGCGCTCAGCGCGGCAAGCTCGATATCCCCGGACAGCGCGCGACGCAGCTCGTCGTCCAGGACGATCCGCGGCCCTTCGGCGCGGACGACGATCTCGTTGCCTTCGGAGCCGATGTCGAGCCGCCCGCCGCGGACCAGCGCGTCGCCGGCGATCAACGCCAGGTTGAGCAGGATCTTGAGCGACGCCTTCTCCATCGTCGGCTGCTGCACCATCCAGCCGATCTCGGTCCTGGCGTTCTGACCGAACAGCCCCTCGATCGCCGAACGCGCTTCGCCGGTATCGACCTGGTCGCCGAAGCCGCCGGCGGCGCCAAAGGCGAGGCGGAAGAACTTGAGCTTCGCGGCCGACACCCGCGCGCTCTCGGTCAGGAGCTCGATGACGCGGGCGCGCATGTCGGGGTCGTTCTCGTCGGCCAGAAGCTCGATGCCGTTGTTGAGCGCGCCGACCGGGCTCAGCAGATCGTGACACAGGCGCGAACAGAGGAGGCTTGCGAACTCGATGCCCTGCGTCGTCATCCCGTGCTCCTTTTGGGTCGCGGCAGGTTTTGGCGTTTCAATCCCCTCGTTTCAAGGCGCTACGCGGCGATCCCCCTCATTCCACCACCGCTTCGACCGCATCGAAGGCGCCGTGAAGCGCGCCGCCCGGCCGCTCCGCCCAGAAGGTCGCCCGACCGCCCGCGACCACGAGCCACAGCCGCCCTGCACCCGCCGCCGCACCCGCGTCGCGCGGCGATGGCGCCGCCACGCCGCCGGGATGCGAATGGTAATGGCCGAGCACCGCGGGACCGCCGGCACGCTGCCGCCGATACGCGGCGACCAGCCCGGCGGGGTCGATCTCGAAACTGTCGTCCGGGCGTGCCGCGACGTTGGCGAGCGGCTCGACCGCGGTCACCCGCTCCTGCTCGTCCGCCCGCTCACCCAGCAGCAGGCCGCACACCTCGCGCCCCGCATCGGCCGCCGCCAGGGCCAGGACGCGGTCGACCAGCGACCTTGAAATCCGCACCTTCCGCACCATGTCGTCATGCAATGGACCGGGGGGTTTCGACAATGCACGCGGTCGTTCCGGCCGAAGCCGACGGGTGGCGCCTCGACCGGGCGCTGGCGGCGGCGATCCCCACGCTGTCACGCGAACGGCTGAAGGCGCTGATCTCGACCGGGATGGTCGTACGCGGCGACGGCAGGATGATCCGCGATTCCGCCACCAAGGTGGTCGCCGCCGAAGCCTTTGCGGTCACCGTGCCCGCGCCTGCCGAAGCGCACAACGAAGCGCAGGCGATCGACCTCGTCATCGCCTATGAGGACGAGCATCTGATCGTCGTCGACAAGCCGGCCGGTCTCGTCGTCCATCCGGCGGCCGGCAATCCCGACGGGACTTTGGTCAACGCGCTGCTCCATCACTGCGCCGGTCAGCTTTCCGGGATCGGCGGGGTGGCGCGGCCAGGAATCGTCCACCGCATCGACAAGGACACGTCGGGGTTGATCGTCGCGGCCAAGACCGACCGCGCCCATGAAGGCCTCGCCCGCCAGTTCAAGGATCATTCGATCGACCGGCGCTACCGTGCGATCGTCTCGGGCCGGCCGATGCCGGGCAGCGGCACGGTCGACGCCCCGCTCGCCCGGTCGAACGCGAACCGCCAGAAGATCGCGATCGTCTCGGACGGTCGGGGCAAGCGGGCGGTGACCCATTATCGGACGATCGCCCCGCTCCGCGAGGCGGCGCTCGTCGAATGCCGGCTGGAAACCGGACGGACGCACCAGATCCGCGTCCATCTCTCCTCGATCGGGCACCCGCTGCTCGGCGATCAGGTCTATGGTCGACCAAAGCCGGTGCATCGTGGCATATTGGCGAGACTCGGTTTCGCACGACAGGCGCTCCACGCCGGCCATCTCGGCTTCGTGCATCCGGTTACAAGCGCGACTTTGACGCTGGATAGCGAAATGCCTGCTGACATGCAGGAACTGTTCAGCGAGCTTTCGGTATAGACAAAACCGGCCCTGCCGCGATGCGGCATGGCCTGGGAAGGGAGTTTTACGAACATGGCGAGCGGCAAGAACGTCCCTGCGACGATACCCGCGCTGGGCGGCGAGCAAGGGCTCAACCGCTATCTTTCGGAGATCCGCAAGTTTCCGCTCCTCACGCCGGAGGAGGAGTACATGCTCGCCAAGCGCTTCCAGGAGCATCAGGACCCGGAAGCCGCGGCCAAGCTGGTGACGTCGCATCTGCGCCTCGTGGCGAAGATCGCGATGGGCTATCGCGGCTACGGCCTGCCCGTCAGCGAGCTGATTTCCGAGGGCAATATCGGCCTGATGCAGGGCGTGAAGAAGTTCGAGCCGGACCGCGGCTTCCGCCTGGCGACCTACGCGATGTGGTGGATCAGGGCCTCGATCCAGGAGTTCATCCTGCGCTCGTGGAGCCTGGTCAAGATGGGCACCACCGCCGCGCAGAAGAAGCTGTTCTTCAACCTGCGGCGGATGAAGTCGAATCTCGAAGCGTTCGAGGACGGCGACCTGCGCCCGGAGGACGTGACCAAGATCGCCACCGATCTCGGCGTCAGCGAGGCCGAGGTGACCTCGATGAACCGGCGCATGTCGATGGGCGGGGACACCTCGCTCAACGCCTCGATGCGCGAGGATGGCGAGGGCGAGTGGCAGGACTGGCTGGTCGACACCGACCCGCTGCAGGACGAGCGCATCGCCGAGGCCGAGGAGAAGTCCGTCCGCCACGACCTGCTGAACGAGGCGATGGACCAGCTCAACGAGCGCGAGAAGCACATCCTGGCCGAACGCCGCCTTGCCGAGGACCCCAAGACCCTGGAGGAGCTGAGCCAGGTCTACGGTGTCAGCCGCGAGCGCGTCCGCCAGATCGAGGTCCGCGCGTTCGACAAGCTGCAGAAGGCGATGGTGCGGCTGGCCGGCGAGAAGCGGCTGCTGCCGGCGCTGGCGTAACCTGAAAATCCTCCCCGGCGCGGGGAGGATTTTGTCAGAACCGCCGCACGACCCCGACCGCGATCTCCACATCCGGGCTGTTCCGGTTCAGCCCCGCGACGAGCCCGGCATCCAGCTGAAGTTGGTCCTGCGGCTGCCACGCCACGGAGAACGCGCCCAGCACCTGCGTCGCGTGCCCTGACGGGTCGTCGTCGCGGAACGCCTCGACCTCCACGCTGGTCGTCACCGCCGTGCGGAGATCGAAGGACAGTCCGGCGACGCTGCCGAAGGCGAGGTGGCGCCCATGCCGGTCGGCATCGGCCGCGGCGTCGACCTCGGGCGTGAGGGCCAGGCCGATCCCCTCGGCCAGCTCGAAGTCCAGCGGCACCAGGAGGCTTGCGCTCCAGGTGCCCTCGCCGATCGCCTGGCCGCCGACCGGCAGGGCCAGCGACGGCTGCAGCGCCACCGAGAGGCCGCTGCCATCGGGATTGTGCAGGTTGCGGCGCAGGCCGATGGTGACATCGCCGATCCCGCTCTGCCGGCTGGTGCGGTGGAGCGCGCGGTCGCGCTCGCGGACATGGCCATAGGGCGTCCAGGCGACCCGCGCCTCGGTCGCATCATCGATGCCGATGCGCAGCACGGTGTCGCCCCAGACGACCGTGTCGGTGCGCACCTCCGCATCGCTCTCGCGCGTCCAGTCGGCAAGGCCGGTCTCGATCTGCAGCTTGCCAGGCGCCACCGTGCAGGCCGGCGTGCCGAGGCCGGGGCGATCGGCGCACAGCTCGCGCCCGCCGTCCTCGGCCCAGGCTGGCGTCGCCAGCAGTGCGAGGGCGATGAGCGCCGCCCTCATTTCAGCAGGCCGAGCCGGCGGACGAGCTGCCCATGCCACAGGCCGCGATGGTAGTTGAAGTAGAGCCAGCCGCAGGTGAGCGTCGCGATGAAGGCGATAAGCGCCGCGGGGTCGCGATTCGCGCGCATGTGCCGATAGAGCGCGAGGTCGGCACGCCAGCGGTCGCTCTCGCCGCCGCCGCCGCGGATGCCATAGGCATTGTCATGCGCCTTGCATCCCCAGTTGCGATTGTATTTCGAGCTGTCGAGGAAGTAGCAGTAGTCGCGATGCAGCCGTTTCACACCCTCGCCTAGGCTCCCGTGGCCCGCCCGTTCAAGCGCAAAGTGTTCTACCTGCCGGGCTTCGACCCGCGCGGGGCACGGCACTATCACGATCTCTACGCGACGGAGGCGGCGACCTATGCCCGCCTCGCCGGGGAGACGCTCCATGTGTCCGAGCGCGGCCGCGGCGGCCCGCGAATCGCGCGCTGGACGATCGCCAACGAGACCGGGGGCGTCGCCACCGAGTACGATTTCCTCGTCTGGGACGACATCATCCGCCGCGCCTGGGTCAACAACCCGGTGACCCTGCTCCTGCGCAGTACGCGGACCTACTGGAACTATTTCACCCGGATCGACTGGGCGCGGGTGGCCCGCCTGCCGCGCGGGCCGCTGATCACCCTGTTCTACCCGCCTCTCTCCACCTTGCTGATCCCGCTGGTCCTCGGTGTCGCCGGCTATGCCCTCGCGCGGGTCTGGCTCGGCACCGCTTTGTCGGTCGCGATCGCGCTCGCCGTCGCGCTCGGCATCGGCTTCTGGCTGCTCCACCGGATGAAGAGCTTCTGGCTGCTGCGTTTCTTCATCTTCAACGACGAGCTGACCCGCAGCGCCGCCGATCCCGAGATCGACGCCCGGCTCGACAGCTTCGCAGAGCTCATCGACCGCGGCCTCGACGGCGACGAGGACGAGGTGCTGCTGGTGACCCACAGCAACGGATCGATCCTCGCCGTGCCGCTGATGGACCGGCTGCTCGCCCGGCGCGGCGGCGCGATGCCCGACAAGTTCACCCTCGTCACCTTGGGCCAGTGCATCCCGCTGCTCGGCTGCCGCCGCGATGCTCGCACCTTTCATGCCGAGCTCGCCCGTGTCGCCCGCGGCCGTTTCGACTGGGTCGATTTCGGATCGGCCGCGGACGGCGCCGCCTTCTGCCGGGTCGACCCGTTCGCCGCGATCGCCGAGAAGCCCGCCGTGCGGCTGCGCCAGTTCTCCTCCGCCTTCTTCCGCTTCTGGTCGCCCGCCGCCTATCGCCAACGGCGTCGCAACAAGTACGAACAGCATTTCGACTATCTGCGCTGCGGCGAGCGGCTCTCGCCGATCGACCATGTCAGCATGACCGCCGGCCGCCGCACCATCGACGAGGCGATCGCCGCCTTCCGGGCGATCGCATGAGCGAGCTGTTCACGCCCCCCTACCCCGTCCCGCACAAGTCCAAGGCGGCGCTCGTCAAACGCTTCCTGACCGGCTGGGACAGCTGGATCCATACGCTCTTCGAAAAGAGCTACACGATGAAGATGGGCGATATCCGCCTGCCCCGGCTGGACTTCTTCATCGTCAACGACCCGCCGATCGTCGACACGGTGATGGAGGACCGCGAGGGGATCTACCCCAAGCACGACTTCCTGAAGGGGATGCTCGATCCGCTGATCGGCAATTCGGTGTTCTCCGCCAATGGCGAGGACTGGCGGCACCAGCGCGAGATGGTGAACCCCTCCTTCGCCCATACCCAGCTCAAGCGCGTCTTCCCGGTGATGCGCGATGCCGCCGCCGAGATCGTCGCGCGGGTGCAGGCGATGGACCTGTCGAAGCCGGTCCACATCGACCCGCTGATGACGCATGTGGCGGCCGACATCATCTTTCGCACCCTGTTCTCGGTGAAGCTCGACGCCGTCGGTGCCGAGCGCATCTTCACCGCCTTCCACCATTTCCAGGCGCAGGTGCAGCCGGCGACGATGCTCGGCCTCTACGGGCTCCCGCTGTTCGGCTACCGCCGCCGCGCGCTGAGATGGGCGGCGAAGATCCACGACGTGTTCCGGCCGATCGTCTACGCCCGCCACGAGGCCTATCATCGCGGCGATCCCGATCAGCCCGAGGACATCCTCGCCTCGCTGCTCGCCGCGCGCCACGCCGTGACCGGCCAGCCCTTCACCCGCGAGGAACTGATGGAGCAGATCTCCACCATCTTCCTGGCGGGTCACGAGACCGCGGCGAGCGCGATGACCTGGGCGCTCTACCTGCTGGCCGAATGCCCGGACTGGCAGGACGCGACCCGCGCCGAGATCGGCAGCGAGGCGATCAGCTTCGAGCGGCTGCGCGGCTTCACCCTGACCCGCAACGTCTTTCAGGAGACGCTCCGCCTCTATCCGCCGGTCAGCTTCTTCCTGCGCGCCGTCACCCGGCCGACGACGATGCGCGGCAAGGCGATGAAGGCGGGCGCGATGCTCGTGATCTCCCCCTGGCTGATCCAGCGCAGCAGCAACAACTGGAAATGCCCCCACGCCTTCGACCCCGAGCGGTTCTCACGGCCCGAGGACAAGGAGGCGTGCCGCCACGCCTACATGCCGTTCGGCAAGGGGCCGCGGGTCTGCGTCGGCGCGGGGTTCGCCAATCAGGAAGGGGTGCTGGTGCTGGCGGCGATGGTGCAGGCGTTCCGCTTCGCCGCGATACCCGGCGACAAGCCGCAGCCGATCAGCCGGCTGACCCTGCGCCCCAAGCATGGCGCGCGGCTGATGCTGAGCCGGGTGGCGGGCTGAGATGGCGACGCGGGACAGTGCGGCCCGGGCCAG
>Ga0207668_10001796_pt1 | contig 12529 bp, 8 predicted proteins | sample KBSS43metaG_FD_184323 | JGI IMG/M metagenome (GOLD analysis project Ga0207668, IMG submission 184323) | Switchgrass rhizosphere microbial communities from Kellogg Biological Station, Michigan, USA - KBS S4-3 metaG (SPAdes) (version 2) | ecosystem: Host-associated > Plants > Roots > Rhizosphere >... | reverse complement strand
TCGTCCTGGAACTGATTGACGCCCAGGCGTGCGGACCACACGGAAGGAATTGCGGCGAGAAGGTAAGCGGCGAGGGCGGCCGCGCAAAGCAAACCGACGATCGCCGTGTCGGCAGCGTTCGCGCGGGCAGGCGATGCGCGCAATGCGTGTGGCATCATACCGGCCTCGTTCGAAATCGCGGCCGAAGGCGATGGGGAAAGCGCAACCTGAGCTCCAATCCTGGGGCCGCTATCGCCGCGTCGTGCAGCTCGGCGTCGAGCAGCATTGGCGGGACGCGATCCTACCATCCGCGTCCCCGCGCGCGATTCTTCCTTACGGGCAGGGACGCAGCTACGGCGACGTTGCGCAAAACACCGACGGCGTGCTCGTCTGCACGCGCCGGCTCGATCGCTTCATCGCATTCGACAGCGAGGCAGGCGTCCTGCGCGTGGAAGCCGGTGCGCGCCTTCGCGAGATCCTGGCGCTGGTCGCGCCGCGCGGCTGGTACCTGCCCGTCGTTCCCGGAACGCAGCTCGTTTCCGTGGGCGGAGCGATCGCCAACGACGTGCACGGCAAGAATCATCATCGCGCCGGGACGTTCGGGCGGCATGTCCTCCGCTTCGAGCTCCTGCGCTCCGACGGCACGCGGATGGTGTGCTCGCCGAACGAGAATTCGCAGTGGTTCGAAGCGACCGTCGGCGGCTTGGGGCTCAGCGGGCTCGTGACGTGGGCCGAGCTCGCGCTTACGCGCATTCCCGGCACGAACGTCGATGTGCAAACGCTGCCGTGCACGAGCCTCGCCGAATTCGCGTCGCTGTGCGACGCCTCCGATGCATCGCACGAGTACACCGTCGCGTGGTTCGACTGCTTCTCCTATCGCGACGGACGCTTTCGCGGCCTCTTCACGCGTGCAAATCACGCGCCCGGCTCGCCGCCGCCGGCAAGCCCGCTCGGCGCGGTGCCATTCACGCCACCGATCGGACTCGTGCAACGCACCGCGATGAGGGCGTTCAACCTCGCTTACTTCAAGGCCGGCATGCGTCGCGCGAATGCGACCGAGCGAATGCCGTTGGAGCGCTTTCTCTATCCGCTCGATCGCATCGACCGCTGGAACCGCCTCTACGGTCCGCGCGGGTTCCTGCAGCTGCAATGCGTGATTCCCGCCGCACAGGCGCCGCTGGGGGTCGGCGCGTTGCTCGAGACAATCGCAGCATCGGGCCAGGGTTCGTTTCTGGCGGTGCTCAAGCGCTTCGGCGCGCAGCGCAGCCCCGGCATCCTGTCGTTTCCGGTCGAAGGCACCACGCTCGCACTCGACTTCACGTGCGCCGGAGACGCCACGTTCAGGTTGTTCGACATCCTGCACAAGATCGTACGCCAGCATGGAGGCCGCGTATATCCTGCCAAGGACGCGTGCATGAGCGCGGCCGACTTCGACGCCGGGTACCCGGATTGGCGCCGCATGCTGCCGTTCGTCGATCCCGGCTTCGGCTCCGATCTTTGGAGACGCGTGACTTCCGAGCTCGCCGCGTAATGAGCTCAGTGACTCCTGGCCCCGCGGTCGCCATCTTCGGCGCAACGTCGGCGATCGCTCAGTGCGTCGCGCGCATTTATGCCGCGGAGGGCGCGCGCTTCTTTCTCGCGGGGCGCAACCCCGAGCACCTGCGCGCGGTCGCGGAAGACCTGCGAGTGCGCGGCGCCTCCGACGTTCAGGTGGAGACCGCGGATTTCCGGTTCGTCGAGACGTGCGCTGCGGTGTGCACACAGGCCACCCGTGCGCTGGGCGTGATCGACGTCGCGCTCGTGGCGCACGGCACGCTGCCGGATCAGTCCTTGTGCGAGCGCGACGACGACGCGCTGCGCGAGGCGATCGCCGTGAACTTCACGAGCTACGCGTGCCTGCTGATACAGCTCGCCAACGTGATGGAGGCACAGGCACGCGGAAGCCTCGTTGCCATCGGCTCCGCCGCCGGCGATCGCGGCAAGCGCCGCAACTACATCTATGGCGCGGCCAAAGGCGGAGTCGCGATCCTGCTGGAGGGCCTCATGGGCCGGCTCGCGCGCGCCGGCGTTCGGGTGACGCTTGTCAAGCCCGGCTTCGTGGATACGCCGATGACGGCCGCGTTCGCGAAAGGCCCCCTCTGGATCTCCTCCGATCGTGCAGGACGCATCATCGTGCGCGCGATCCGCAAGGGGAAGACGACCGTTTACGTTCCCGGGTTCTGGCGCTGGATCATGGCCGTGCTGCGCGTCGTGCCGCAGCGTCTTTTCGCCCGCCTTGACCTCTGACGTGCGCGCGCCAACCGCGGCCATGGCCTTGGTCGCGACGCTCGCCTGCTGCATGGCGGCCGCTTTTTTCCCGCTTCCGGCGGACGATGCCTACATCGTTGCGCGCTACGCGGCGAACATCGCGTCGGGCCGCGGCATGGTTTACAACGACGGCGAGGCCGTCAACGCGCTCACGTCGCCGTTTCATCTTGGCGTGCTCGTGCTGCTGCAGCCGTTTGCAAGTGATTTCGTGACGGCTTATCGCGCGCTCTGCGCCGTCGTCGTTGCCGTTGTGCTGGTGCTGTTCGCGCGGCGCGCGTGGGGCAGGAGCCTCACCACGGCGTACTTTCTCGCCCTGACGCTTGCGTGCCCGTTCGTCGTGTTCTGGACCGTCGGCGGCATGGAGACTGCGATCCTGCTGTGCACATGCACGGCAATCGCATTCCTTGCGCTCCATGATGAACGTTACGCAGCCGAGATCGTGGCGCTTGCAGCACTCGCGGTGCTCGTCCGCTACGACGCCGTGCTGTTCATCGGGCCTATCGGGGGGTACGTCGCGTGGCGCAATCGTAACGAGGCGCGCGTTCGCGTGGCGTTCGTTACCGGCGCTGTCGTCGTGATCGCGTGGCTCGGCTTCACGGTCATGCGCTTCGGCGATCTCTTGCCGACGTCGTTCTACGTCAAAGCCGGCCGATCGCCTGCAATCGACGAGCTCGGCCGCGGCGTGCTCTACGTCGCGAGCTTCGTATTGCTCACGTGGACCTGGAGCGCGCCGCTGATGGGGAAGCGGGGCAATTGGGCAAATGGCGCGTTGCGCATGCTGTGGATCGGACTGGGACTCACCTTCGCCTACGCGCTGTTCGCCAGTACGAAGCACATGATGTACGGTTACCGCTTGCTCGTGCCGTTCCTTCCGGCGGTGGCCGTAGCATTGCTCGCTTCGCGAACTCATCCCGGCAGCCGCGCCGGCATCGTGTTGGCGGCGCTCCTCGTCTGGCAGGGGACACTTGGCGCATTCGTGTATTTCTACAGTCAGAATCCTTCGCTGTCGCTCGTCTACGAAGGAACTTCGGACGCAAACGAGCGCTTCGAGTTCTCGCATGTCGGCGCGCGTCACACGGCAGCGTTCCTTGCAACCGCACAGTGGCAAGCCGATGCGATCCGCAAGCATTGGGCATCGACCGGCACGACACGTGCACCGCGCGTGGTGGTCAGTACCGGCGGCGCCCTGCCCTATCTCCTGCCGGAGGCTTACGTACTCGAGCACCTCGTAAGCTTCCGGCATCACTGCAAGGCCGCGCTCGAGCCGCTGGCCGACTATGCGCAGGTGATCTACGACGCGGACACCGTCGAGACGGTCGCGCAGGAACGGGGCCGGCAGCAACGCGAAGTCGTCGCGCGGTTCACCGTGCACGCCGACGGCCTGCGCGAAAAGCCGATGCCGCTCGTCATCGAAATCTGGCACCGCGCAATGCCTGCACCGAACCCGCTGCCGTCCAGGGTACGCGAGCCGTGCCGGTGAACGCGTCGTCGCGACAATCCGTGTTGTGCGTGGACCTCGACGGCACGCTCGTGCGCACCGACACGCTGCAGGAGGCGCTCGTGGCGCTGTTGCGCAAACGGCCCTGGATGCTGCTTGCGCTGCCATGGTGGCTGCTGCACGGCCGCGCGCACTTCAAGACCAAGGTTGCGTCGGCGGTCGACCTCGATCCCGCGGCCCTGCCGTACAACGAGGACCTCGTCGCCTTCCTGCGCGCCGAGCGCGCAGCGGGTCGTGGGATCGCGCTCGCTACCGCAAGCCACGTCGCACCGGCCCGACGCATCGCCGATCACGTCGGCCTGTTCGACGCGGGGCACGCGACCGAAGGCACCGTCAATTGCAAGGGCGCTGCAAAGGCACAAGTGCTTGCGACCGCGTATGGCGAAGGGGCGTTTGCGTACGCGGGCGATTCGCGTGCGGACATCGCCGTGTGGAAGCGGGCGCGCTCGGCGATCCTGGTGAATGCCTCGCGCGCAGTCCGCGATGCGCTGGGAAGCATGCCTATCGAGCGCGAATTCGAAAGAAGCAAGTCGCGCTGGGCAGAGTTATGGAGGCTGCTGCGTCCGCACCAGTGGGTCAAGAACCTGCTGCTTGGGGTGCCCCTGCTCACGGCACATCGCTACGGTGACGCGCATGCGGTCACGGCGACACTGCTCGCACTCCTGGCGATGTGCATGACCGCATCGGCGATCTATGTCGTCAACGACCTGCTCGACGTCGACGCCGACCGCCGCCATCCGACCAAGCGCAGCCGCCCGCTGGCGGCCGGCACGTTGTCGCTTGCGTGGGCAATGGGCATCTTGCCGATCCTCGCGGCGGCCGCCGCGTTCGCGGCGACGCCGCTTCCACGCGCCTTCGCGCTCGGCCTCGCTGGCTACGCCGCCGCCGCAGTCGCCTATTCGCTCTGGGCGAAGCACGTTGCGTGGCTCGACACGCTCTGGCTCGCGTGCCTGTACACGCTGCGCATCTATCTCGGCGCGCTCGCCATCGCGGTACCGGTCTCGGGATGGCTGTTCGCACTCTCGCTCTTCGCCTTCGCGAGCCTCGCGCTGCTGAAACGCTTCACCGAGCTCGAGTCGCTCGCCACGCGGCCGGGCGTAACGCACGCACGCGGCTACCGCTTCGAGGATCGCAGACGCGTGGAAACGGTCGGATGGGCCTGCGCGATGGTCGCAGCTGGCGTGCTCGTGCTCTATTTTCGAAGCGCGACGGTGCAGACGCTCTATCGCGACCCTCACTTGCTGTGGGGCGTCGCGCCGCTCCTGCTCTACCTGTTGCTCGAGGTTTGGTGGGCCGCGCGAAGGGGACGCATGCACGACGATCCGGTGTGGTACGTGATGCGGAGGCCGGTCACGTATATCGTGCTATGTGCGGTTCTGGGCTTGATGCTGCTCGCGCGGTAGCCTTGACACTGCCCGGTGTGTCTCGTGGTCGCCTCGGCGCTTTACGACGAGCACGACTACATCCGCGACTACGACGAGTTCAAGCGCCTGCGAGCCGTAGGTCACAGACCGTCGGCCGGCCAGACTAGCCAGTTGACGTTCGTTTGGATCACCGCCGCCGAGGAAGTCGCGGTTCCGTTCATGAGCCACAGCGCGGTCGCGCCCGTGGTGAAGTTGTACCACAGGAGGTCGTCGCGCCCGTCGCCGTCGTAGTCGCCGATGTGCGTGACTTTCCACTGCGCACTGTTCAGGATCACCGCGCTCGCCGTCGATGCCGTGCCGTTCATGAGCCACACCGCGGTCTCGTTGGTCGCGTGGTTGAACCACACGAGATCCATCCTGCCGTCGCCGTCGAGGTCGGCGAGATGCGTCACGTTCCAGTTGAGGCTTGTCAGCACGAGGGCGCTCGATTTCACGCCGAGTCCGTCCATGAGCCATACCGCCTTCTGCCCCGATATCCCGGCCCACACGAGGTCCGACTTGCCGTCGCCGTCGAGGTCTCCGACGTGCGTCACGACATAAAGAGGATCCGGGTACAACGTGGTCGTTTTCGGCGTGAGACCGTCCATGAGCCAGATCGCAGTTTGGTTGTTGCCGCCGATGTTCCGCCACACGAGGTCGGCCTTGCCGTCGCCGTCGAAATCTCCGGTGTGCTCCACCTGCCAGTTCGGTTGCCCCGCGAGAATGACCGCCGACGATTTGATCGCGAGCCCGTTCATGAGCCACACCGCGACGTTGTTCGTGCTGCCCTGGCGCCAGACGATGTCGTCCTTGCCGTCGCCGTCGAGGTCGGCGACGTGTGTCGGGATCCAGTCGGGATTGGCGAGCAGAACGGTCGACCCCGCGGGCGCCGTGCCGTTCATGAGCCATGCGGCGATCTCGCCGAGGCCACCGAATTGATTGCTGCGAAAGAGAATGTCCGTCTTGCCGTCGCCGTCGAAGTCACCCGTCCAGCGCATGAGGTAGGGGAACACCGCGTACAGCGCAGCGCCCGACCCCGCAAGGCCGTTCATGGTCCACACCGCGGACTGCTCCGTCGACGTGTTTCGCCAGAGGATGTCGTCCCTGCCGTCGCCGTTGAAGTCGCGCACCTTGCGCAGGACGGTCTGCGCGCTCGCCGCGGCTGCGTAGTTCTCCGTCGTCCGGTCCGCGCCGACCGCGCTGTAGGTGCGCGACGCCGGCGTGAAGGTATACCCCGCCTTCGACGGGGTCACGGTCCCGCTCCACCCCTGGGGCACCGTGCACGCGTAGCGACCAGCGGCGTCCGAACTGCTGCAGGTCACGCCATTGGTCGCCGCGATCACAACTCCGTTCAAGGCCGACCCGCCCTGCGTCACCGTGCCGCTCAACTGATAGGTCGTCGCCCCCGCCGATGTCTTGCCCGCGTAGTCGAAGGTGGCGCGACCCCCGAACAGCGTGAACGCCATCCCGGACAGCGTCCGTCCTTCCAGCCCCACCGACGCCGCCGGCACGGAGAGCTTGACCCACTGCCCCAGCGGCGGCAACACACCCATGTACCGGCGGCTCGCCGTACCGTCCACGCCCCACGCCGTGAGCTGGTTGCTGCCCCAATACGCGCGGTGCTCCCAACTGCCATCGTTCCACTGCAGCATCACCTCGGTGGGCGGATTCGCCGGATCGAGATAGACGTAGGCAAACAGGTCATCGCCGGTGCCGACCTGCATCTTCGTCGTCGCATTGGAGAACAGATGCTGATGCATGCCGGCCGCGATGGCGGACTGGTGCGCAAGCCCGCGCGAGAACGGCGTCGGGTTGCTGCCGACCCACGTCCAACTGTCCCCGCCTGAGCTCGTCAGGGTGGCATTCAGGGGCGTCGCATCGTCCACCCAGATGCATCCGGTCGGAGACGGCGGGTCCGCCGGTCCACTGAGCGCAGCGGCCTGCAACGTGACGTTGCCGGCTCCGGAAAACTGGCTCCAAGTCACCGTTAGCTGCTCGTCCGAGGCCGCGGCGGAAAAGTTCAACGTATAGACCACGTCGTACTGCCCGGTGCTCGAGAATGCGGTATCGACGAATTGCGGCGCCGAGCCATCGGACAGCCGCGCCGTGAGCATGCCCCGCGAGTTGTTTCCCCCGAGGTAGAGCCGCAGCGTACGTGCGGTCGTACCCGCCGGCACCGTCAGCAGGAAGCCATTGTTGAGCCCGGCCGCGTAGACGCCGCTCGCCGACGCGGAGCAGAGGTTCAACCCGCCGTCGTTCCAGGTGAACCTCCGCGCTGCGTTGGCGAACGTCCCCACCGACGCCCCGAGGTAGCCAAAGTCGCTGATCCGGCTGTTGCCGGTCGACTTGCCCTCGTATTGCGGCCACACCGCCCAGTCGGTCGTTCCCACGGCCGTGAGGTCGACCGCGGCAGAGGAAAGCACGCCGGCGCCGGTGATCGATCCGCCGCTCGCCGCAGGGATCGAGGCAAGGAGTCCGTACACGTTGAGCCGGTTGGAGAAGCTCGACATGTAGACGCGCCCATTCACCACCGTGGGCGGCACATACTTGGCGAAGTTGCCGATGTCGTCGCGCGCGGGGACCATGCGCGTGTTCCACAGCTCGCGGCTCAGATCCGTGGCATCGAATGCGCGCAGCACCCCCGACACCACTTCGTCATTGGCGTCCTCGGCATACGGCAGGCTCGCCCACAGCACACCGCTGCCCGCCTGTGTGCCGTTGGACGAGACGGTCAGAAAGCCGCCGGGCATGCCGGGCGGCGCAGCGTACGGCGACTTGCTGACCGGCGTGGTGTTGAGCAGCGCGCCGCTGACCGCAAAGGACTTCAGGTAATCGTCCTCTCCCCAGACAAAGACCCGCGGCCCGGCAGAGCCATTCCAGTAGGTCGGCCCGCCATGCACGTTGCCAATGGCGACCCGAAACGATTGGAGGATCTGGCCGTTGCCTGACTGTGAGTGGCCGAGATTGTTGCGATCGAGCACGTAGAACAGGCCGTCCTTGCCCGCGCCGATCACGTCGTTCGTGCCAGGCACAAGCAGCACGCCCGACGAGCCGAGGTCCCGATCGGACCTGTTCAACGAGTCCCAGTTGCCGGGGGTGAACCAGTCGAGCACCGTCGACAGGTTCGGGTTGAGCTTGAGGATCGTCTGCCCGAAGTTCCGCACTCCGTCGAACGTGCCGTTCCCGGTGGCGAGATAAAGGTTGCCGCTGGCGTCGATCGACGGCGGTTGCCCGGACTGCCAGACCCCTGCGGCGCTGCCGTCCGGCGTGATGCAGAAGACGCCGACCTGCTGCAACGTGCTGGCCGAGTACGCCATCACCCAGCCGTGATAAAAACCGCCGTCGCCGTAGGACGACCAGGCGATATAGACATTGCCGTTTGCCAGCGCGAGGCCGGCCCGTTGATTCGCGGTGCGGGCGTTGAACGTCACCACGCCACCGGCGTTGTCGTAGCCTGTACCCGCCACCGTAGCCGTGATCATCACCGGTCCGCCGAACTTCTCGGCCCCCGACCGGATGTCGAGCGCGTGCAGGCGCTGCACGTACGTCACGCTGGCGCCGACGGTTTCCTTGGTGCGGGCTACCACGTAGAGCGTGCCCGTCGCCTGATCGATCACCGGCGTGCCCATGATACCGATCGGGCCGGGCGTGCGGATGCTGTTGAGCGTTTGGACGTCGGTGGCCGGGATCGGGGTGACACCCGGGCCGTTGAAATTCACGTGCCACAGCGGCAGATCGTTGCCGCTTCGATTGGTGTCGGCGTCGAACGCGTATACGCTGTTGTTGTTGGTGGCGACGAAGACGACGTTGTGGGTGCCCTTCCCGGCCACCGCGACGTTGGCGATGACGAGCGGCTGGGTATAGATGTCGGCGTCGACGCCGTAGCTGAACAGCTTGCCGAACTGGCCGGGATTGACGTTCGACGTGTTGAGCTGGACCTCGCCCGCATTGACGCCGGAGCGCGCGTTGTCGTAGCGATGCGTCCAGACGCTGGGTTGCGCCCATGCCCCGCCGCACACCATCACCAGCCAACACAGACCCGCGATCCCGCGCGCCGCAATCCGCTTGATGTCAGTCACACTGAAGCCTGTCGTCGCGATTCAGGAACCTGCAGCGGGCGAGCGCAATGGCCCGTCCGCTTCCCACGCCCATCCAATTGAGCAGGGTATCAAAGTTCGCGGGCTTTCCAAGCTTGCGCCGTATCGAGGCGCACGACCCGATAGGCGCGGCGCCTGGAGCGCGACCCTTGAGCGTTGCCGCGCCGCCGGCATGGACGATGCCGGGATTATTTCCGGCGGTGTGCACGTTCGCCTCGCGGCCTATGTGAGCCTCACGCAATTGGGCGTTGACGGCGAAACCGCCGGGCGCATCTCGCACGCGATTGTCCCGCTACCGGTTCACGCACCAGGGAGCACGATGCATTGAGTTTTCAATCTCGCCGGTTATCGGCTCCGGTGGGATGGCGCAATGACCCCGGGGCCGCTTTATCGGCCACTCCTCCGAATGAGGCCCCGGGCGAGCGTTGAAAGAATCGTGACCTACCGCGCGGCCTAGGAAACCGGCGGAGCGAAAACGCGGGACACCGGAGGCGGTGAAACGGCCATTCCAGCCGTGTCGGGCTCGGCAAAGTGCCGTTCGATTCGGGCGAGCAATTCGTGCGACGTATGGCCACACTGCTCTTTGAAAAGAGGGCTGACGATTCCCATCACGGCCCCGGATAGGAGGATGGATGTCACATAGTCGATGTCTCCAGCGGCCTCGACGTATCTGGCGTTCGCCTCGGTGAACATCGTTGCCGCGAGGACGATCTTGTTGTGCGTCGCCATGTAGATTCGCCTTTGAAAAAACGGCCCCTTCTTGGGGCCGTTTCTCGTTGACGCTTCCGGACTGCATTGGCGAGTTATCCGCCAGTTATCCGCACTCGTTCGATTGTCTGGTGGCCAAGGGCGGAATTGAACCACCGACACAAGGATTTTCAGTCCTCTGCTCTACCAACTGAGCTACTTGGCCAAGTCTTCGATTATAACAAATCGGAGACGCTCGCCGAAGAGGCTCAGCCGAAGAACGCACGAAACTCGCGCAACGTCTCCTCGGGCGCCTCTTCGGCGATGTAGTGGCCCGTCGGCATCGTGCGTCCGCGCACGTCGGTCGCAACGCTCCCCCAGTCGCCGATCGGGTCGAAGCACTTGTGCACGACGCCCTTCTCGCCCCACAGGACGAGCAACGGGCACGACACCTTGCGCCCGGCAGCGACGTCGATATCGTCGTGCGCGAGATCGATCGACGCCGCTGCGCGGTAGTCTTCGCACGTCGCGTGGATCGTCTCGGGCTTGCAGTAGCAGCGCTCGTATTCCGCGAACGCTCGCGGGTCGAAGAACGCGTTGCCGGAGCCCCAGCTTCCCGTCTTGCGCCGCAGGTAGTAAGCAGGATCGGCGCCGATCAGCCGCTCGGGCATGTCGAAGGGCTGGATGAGGAAGAACCAGTGGTAATAGAGCTTGGCGAACTCGAAGTCGGTCTGCGCGTACATGAGTCGCGTAGGCGAGATGTCGAGCAGCGCCGCGCGCGAGACGGCGTGGGGATGATCGACGCACAAGCGATGCGTAACGCGCGCTCCGCGGTCGTGGCCCGCGACGGCGAAGCGATCGTAGCCGAGCGAGTCCATCACCTCGACCATGTCGAGCGCCATCGCACGCTTGGAATACGGCGTGTGGTTGGCGTCGCTCGCCGGCTTCGACGAATCGCCGTAGCCGCGAAGGTCGGCGCACACCACGGTGAACGACTCGGCGAGCGAGGGTGCCACCTTGTGCCACATCGCGTGCGTCTGCGGAAAGCCGTGCAGCAGCAGAAGCGGCGGCCCGTTGCCGGCCATTTCGAAGTGGATCTCCGCGCCGGAGGTCACGGCGCGCTGTGCGATGAAGCCTGGAAAGAGTTCGCTCATGGAATCATCCTTCAGCGGCGAAGGGCCGCCCCGAGCCGCTGATGCGCCCCCTTGGGGGCAGCGAGCGGCGCATTCGTCGTTGCCGCGAGCGCGGGGGTCGTCATCCTAGACGCTCGTCGAGATTGGCGCTGCGATCCAGAAGGATGCCCGGATGCGCCGCTGCGATGCCGCGATCGATCCGCGCACCGAGCCCCGGGCCGGACGGAACCTCGAACGCGCCCTCCACGAGCCGCGGCATGGGCCCCGCCAACGTATCGAACAGCGGCGACTCGTTCCACTGGTGCTCGAGCCAAAGCAGCGCCGGCGCCGCGGCGCACGCATGGACGCTCGCGACATGGGCGATTGGGCCCGTGGGATTGTGGGGTGCGAAGTCGACGCCATGCTCCGCGCAAGCGTGCGCAATCTCGCGCATCCCGCGAAAGCCGCCGCAATACTTGATGTCCGGCATCAGCACGTCGTAGAGCTTGCCGGCGCACATCGCGCGGGCCGCGTCGGCGCCGGCGATCACCTCGCCGCCGGCAGTGCGCATGCCACGATCGTGCGCGATCTCGGTCAGGCGCGCGATCGCGCCAAAGCCGCTCGGGTGCTCGGTGGTCATGCATTCGACCCAGTACGGTTTGGCGGCTTCGAGATCGCGCAGCAATGCCTCCGCGCGCGGAACATCGAAGCGCCAATGGCAATCCACCATCACTTGTACGTTGGCGCCGACGGCATCGCGCACGGCATAAACGCGATCGACCCCGGCGCGCGTGCGTTCGTCGATTGGCGTCGTGGCCGCGTCGTGGCTGATCACTCCGTCGAAGGGGGCGAGTTTCACTGCGCGATAGCCGGCATCCGTCGCGCCGCGCGCGGCGTCCGCAAATCCGCCAGGGGTACGTTCGCGCACACCGCGATTGATGTTGGCGTACGCGCGAACCGACGTGCGCGCTTGTCCCAGCATCGAAGCGACGGAGACGCTGCGCGCCTGCGCTAGGAGATCCGCCGCCGCCTGCTCGATCGCGCTTCGCACCGCGTGCGTGACGAGGCCGCCCGCGATGTGCGGCACGTACTTCGCGAGCCCGAGCACGTGATCGAGGTCGCGGCCCGCTGCCTCGCGCGCGATCATCTCCGCCTGCGCGACGAGCAGCGGCTCCCAGCCGTTGAGCGAGCATTCGCCCCACCCTGTCGCACCGTCCCCGGTCGTGAGCGCGACGAAGGTCCAGTTCGTCTTGGGCGAAACGTTGACGACGACCGGCGCGAGAGACGCAACAATCATTCAGTCTATCTTGATGCCGACTCTCTGCGCCAGAGGCTTCCACTTCGCGATGTCGCGGTCGATCACCGCCTTGAACTCCTCCGGCGTACTGCCAACCGGCTCCGCGCCCATCGCCACGAGCTTCTCGCGAATCTCCGGCGACTTCGCGA